>Ga0111538_10006493_pt1 | contig 15823 bp, 16 predicted proteins | sample SoiMethybrSBSTD1_FD_79669 | JGI IMG/M metagenome (GOLD analysis project Ga0111538, IMG submission 79669) | Bulk soil microbial communities from a Populus tree surrounding site in Tennessee, USA - Soil MetaG P. TD hybrid SBSTD1 (version 2)... | ecosystem: Environmental > Terrestrial > Soil >...
ACAGCAGCACGAAACGCGCCAATCGATAAAAGAGGTTCGGGCCTGCAAGAGCAGCGAACTGCGAAGGAATGACAGACCGGCGGCGAAAATGCGGACTACAGCCCCGCGGAGACAACACGACATGTCGGAGTGTCAGCATTACTTCAGGGCCGATTTCGCGTCGCTTTTGACGAACGAATGCGAACTTACCGAACGACAACATTGTCGGCATGAGGCGTGCAAAGAAGTCCGCGGGAAGACCTGTGAATCCACGTGATGGAGGGAGAGATGATCAAAGTTCTACGCGGTGAAGTCGATAGCCGTCGATACACGCGAAATCGATATTCACTTTTGCTGTTATTGGGAGTTCTGTTGCTCTCATTCGCCGGCACTGCCGCCGCCCAGGATGCGTCGAAATCATCAATGGAGATCGCTGGTTTCGCGATGCTCGATATGGGCGAGGACTTTAAGACCATTGACCCGGCGTGGTTTGACACGATGAGGGTTTCCAAATTGCCCACATTCCCTGGACAGTTCGGCGAGAATCACAATTGGTTCGCCGGCGTGCGCCAGACACGCTTCGGAGTAAAGACAACAACGCCAACGAGCCTGGGCGATCTCAACACCAATTTCGAGTTTGAAATGTTCGGCGTCGGAGTCGACGCCGGTCAGACCACAATCCGTCTTCGACATGCATACGGAGAGGTGGGACAGTTCGGCGCCGGGCAAACATGGAGCCCCTTTATGGATCCCGACGTCTTCCCCAATTCACTGGAGTACTGGGGCCCGACCGGAATGGTCTTCTATCGTAACGTTCAGGTGCGATGGATGCCGCTGAAGGGCAGCACGAGCGTCACTGTCGCTCTGGAGCGACCCGGAGCCAGCGGCGATCCCGGCCGTTTCGAGGATCGCATCGAAGTCGCCAACATCGGAGCCCGGTTCCCATGGCCGGACCTTACGGGACAATTCACGTACGGCAAGAACTGGGGCTATGTGCGGGCTGCGGCCGCCGTCCGCAGGATTAACTGGGACGACACGCTGAATGATGCATTCGATCTGGATGGCGATGCAACAGGCTGGGGCGTGAACCTCAGTTCCAACCTCTACATCGGGGCGAACAAAAAGAACGTCATCCGCTTGCAGTGGGTCATCGGCGAAGGTATCGAAAACTACATGAACGATGCTCCGGTCGACATCGGACCACGACTCAATCTTGGCGATCCGGTGCGCCCGATCGTAGGTGAGCCCTTACCTCTGACGGGTATGGTCGCTTTCATCGATCATAAATGGAATGACAAGTGGATGAGCACCGCCGGCTATTCCCGAGTCGACATCGACAATACCAACGGCCAGAGAGACGACGCTTTCCACATCGGCCAATACGCGCTTGCGAACCTGATTTACTACCCGGTTCCGAATGTGATGATCGGCGGAGAGTACCAGTGGGGCCGAAGAGAGAATTTCCGCGGCGGCTTCCATAGCGACGGGTCCAAGCTTCAGTTCTCCTTCAAATACAACTTCTCCCACAAAATCGGGGGATAGTTCACTTTACCCGTAATGCGGCGCGAGGCTTGCCCTCGCGCCGCAGATGACGAAGTCTTCACAGCCTCGGTTACGCTGAGGCAAAACATCACGGACAGGGAAATTGAGATTGGACGAATGCACAAAACCTGCATCTCAAATCCCGAAATCCGAGATATCAGATTGGACGGACCTGCGCTTAGGACGACTCCGTCGCACAGGCGGTCCAATCTGATATCTCGGATTTCGGGATTTGAGGAGCAGGATTCGTGCGATTTCAGAAATTCCCGTGAAGGGCACCGTGACCCAAAGGCGCTCAGAGGACCTGACGCTGCCCGAAAGGCTTTGAAGCAAGCGGTCACGCCCTTCTGACATTGACCACAGCACCGCACAAAATCCCCTTCGCCCTGTACAAGGGAAAGTTGTCGGTGGCGCAGTGGTCCATGGCAGGCGACGTCGCCTCTACGCGGCTCGCCGCGCCGTCGACGGGGTTTTCCCCAGGCGCCGCGACGCACGCGTCACAAGGCCACGGAGGATGAGATACGGCACAACGGCGACGATGACAGCGACAGTAAGGGACTGTAGCGGTTGGAACCCCCGAATCACGAAGATCTGGTACGCGATATCAATGAAGAATGCAGCGGTGAATACTTTCCCAATGTCTTCCCAACCCGACCGGACCAACGAACGGCGCTCGGAAGAGTTCGTCAGTGCGCTCCAAAGAAACGCGGGCCGGCCGTTACGCGCATCCCTCAAGCCGGCCCTGATGGCGATTATAGAAGCGATGATCGGCTGTATCACCAGCCGCAGGTGCATAGGTCCGCTCGCCCGTCCGACCAAGCCCTCAGCGATTCGGTTCAGAAGGTCTGCTATGGCGTCCATAGTCCCTTATCAAATCGTAGGCCGTGGTTTACGTGGCGTGTAATCATCGCCCTCCGCCGGCGCCTTGTTGTCGAAGGTCGGCGGCCGGAGCATTGGCCCCGCGAGATTGTTGCGGATGGCATAGTGAACCAGTTCCACGATGGAATTCACGCCAAGCTTCCGCATAATCGCAGCCCGGTGGGTCTCCACGGTCTTCACACTGATCATCAACGTGTTCGCGATTTCCTTGTTGCTCTTTGCTTCTGCAAGCAACTGAACGATCTCACGCTCACGATGAGTCAGAACCGAATCCTGTGGGATTTGCCGGTTGGACCTCAGAAAGCTTTCCAGAATCGATTCTGACGCGGCAGACGTCAGGAATGGTTTGTGATGCAGAAGCGCCTCGACCCCCTGGATCAGGTCTTCACCGGCGTCTGATTTCAGGACATATCCTCGAGCGCCGCTGGCCACCACTTTTCGAATCAATTCATCCGTCTCATACATCGTGTAGATCAGGATTTCGGTATCCGGCAATTCTTTCTTGATCTGCCGTGTTGCCTCGAGGCCGTTAAGCTCCGGCATCTCCAGGTCCAATATCGCTATTTTGGGCATGGACTTGATCGCGAGCTTTACCGCCTCGCGACCGTTGGCAGCCTCCTCACAGACCTGCCAGCCTGGGTGAGACTCCAGAATCGTTCTCAAGCCCTTTCGGACTGCAGCATGATCATCCGCAATTAAAATGCTTATCACGGATTCCTCCCCGTTTAGATACAGATAGAGACAGTGTTGAACAGTACCTGTTGTTGCAATTCCCTCTGACAGTGTCACAAGGTACCCTTGTATACCGTCAGGTGGATCGCGCATTTTCAGTGGCGAGGCTTCTGTAGGTAGTAAGGAGCTGTGATTTAGACTCGCGCAACCCCTTCGCCGATTTGCGCTTTTGCGCCATTGGTGAGAGGAATGACTCCACGGACAGTTGTGCCGGATTTGCTGGACTCAATTTCCAGACGTCCGCCAAGTTGACTCAAACGTTCACGCATTCCTGAAATCCCGACGCCGATGGCCATCGGCAGCACCGTTGTGTCATTCCAACCCTGGATACCGGACCCCCAGTCTCGTATCCGCAACACGATCTGGTCTTCCCGTTCCTCCAGCGTGATCATCGCGACGCGGCTGCCGGAATGGCGGTGAACGTTAGCAAGACCTTCCTGCACGACGCGAAACAGATCCGTCTCAACATCCAGGGGCAGCCGAACGTTACTTGCACCGCTGTTGCTTTGGAAGCCTACAGTGATGCCACTACGGCGCGAGAAACCCTCGATGTACCACTTGATGGCGGAAACAAGCCCGCCTTCGTCCAGCATCGGTGGGTGAAGCAGGTAAGACAGCGTTCGAATTTCCTTTCGGGCCAGTTCGCATAACGTTTTGCACTCGTTCAGCCTCTCCTTGAAATCCTCATTGGGCGATATCTGAATCAGTTGCGATAAACCGATGTTGAGTGCGAAAAGGTTTTGGGCCGTGCTGTCATGAAGCTCTCGCGAGATTCGTTTCCGCTCCTCATCCCGAATGTCGAGTAAACGGGAAGAAAGCAACCGCATATCCCGTTCGATGTTTTTACGATCGGTAACGTCCTGATCGATGCACATCACACATTCCACGTTGCCCTGCATATCGACTTCAGGAATGATGCGGACCTTATAGGATCTCTCCCCATACATGAATTCCCTGTCGACTCTCTGGCCAGTCTCGAAGACCTGCTTGCAGCTTTCTGCAAACCCCGGGCAATCGTGCAAAGAGATGCCCAGCTCGACGCATGTTTTGCCGATGAAGTCGTTGCTGGGAATACCGAAGAGGGTCTGCACGGAACGGCTGACATAAAGGAATCTGAGATCACGATCGAGCTGCGAAATGAGATCCGGCGAGTTCTCGGCCAGCGTCGAAAATTCGCGTTCACAGTAATTGAAAGTCGATTCAAATTCTTCCCTGGACATAACTTCAACACCTAATTTCCGTCTAACGACTTGTTTGGCGCACGGACAAAGTTCTGGCGGAAGAGTCTTTACGCAAAAACCGATGACAGAGAACCACCCGGGTCAGCGTTGAACAATTCGGTATGTAGCGTTGGCAACAAATTGTACTTTCGGGTTTCATGACAGCGTCCAAGCTTGCAGTATCCTTGATTACCTGTCGCCTTTGCCCTGATCAATCCGGCAGGGTCTGTACTTTACATCGCTGATTGTTAGTAGGACGCAGCGAGGGAATTTCCTGCCGTTTCGTGTGCATGACTGGCGCAGTCTCGACCCTGCCATCCATTACAGTTCTTCTCACGGCCTCCAATGGCAACAATCCCGTCGCATAAAGGAAGGAATGGGTGGCCTCATGAACACAAAGATCGAGCCTGATGTAGAAAAGCTCCCGGTGAAAAGAAGGTTGGAGGAAAGCGGCATGGTCTGGATACCTGGCGGCACCTTCAAAATGGGATCCGAAAAACACTATGCGGAGGAATACCCTGTTCACAAAGTTACGGTCGATGGTTTCTGGATGGATCGGTGCACTGTGACCAACGCGCAGTTCGCTCGTTTTATTGAAGCGACGGGACACATCACGCTTGCTGAACGTGCACCGACCGCCGAGGAGTATCCAGGAGCGAAGCCGGAACTTTTGGTACCGGCCTCGGTAATCTTCAACAAGCCGTCAGAACGAGTCGATCTCCGAAACTGCTACAACTGGTGGGCCTACATCGCCGGCGCGGATTGGCGCCATCCGGAAGGTCCGTGGAGTTCGATCGAAGACCGTCTCGATCATCCCGTCGTGCACGTCGCGTACGAAGATGTTGAGGCCTACGCCAAATGGGCCGGGGCAGAACTCCCCACGGAAGCGGAATGGGAGTATGCGGCGCGCGGTGGCTTCGATGGAGCGGAGTTCACCTGGGGCAATGAGTTCACGCCTGGTGGTAAGCACCTGGCGAACACATGGCAGGGCGAGTTCCCCTGGCAGAATCTCAAAACTGACGGCTACGAAGGAACCGCACCCGTGGGAAGTTTTCCCGCTAATGGATATGGGCTTCATGACATGGCAGGGAACGTCTGGGAATGGACGGTGGACTGGTATCAGGAACACGGCAAACACACACGTCCATGTTGCGGTAGTCTGAACCCTCGCGGAGGAAACCTCGAAGACAGCTATGACGGGTATCAGCCCATCAAGATTCCGCGAAAAGTCATGAAGGGCGGGTCGTTCCTCTGCGCGCCGAATTATTGCCGCCGTTATCGGCCGGCGGCCAGAATGCCGCAACCGATCGACACTTCCACGTGCCATCTCGGCTTTCGCTGCGTGATCCGGGAAGCGGCTTAGGCGGTTGACGTTTGACTGGGTTTTTTAACCGCGGATTACGCGGATAAAAAACCCAGTCCCGGCAGCCTGTCCACACTACCCACGTTTACAGTGTGAGATGCCGCCTCAAGGCGACACCATTCCTACTAAGTGTGCAATTCAAAAAGGCCCTCCGGGAGTGATCGCGGCGCTGGACTATGAAAGCCGCGATCCATGTCGACGAACACCTATTCGACGGCGGGCCGCCCTTGGGGTTGGAGCGAAAGCTCAGGCTGATTCGCTCTTCAACGGATCAGCGATTCGCCCGACGCATTTTGATAGGCGCACTGATCAGTTGGCTTCCCCTTGCCGTGTTCATAGTCGTGCAGGAACTCAGCTCAGGAGTGTCGGTTGCGCGCTCCTTTCTGCAGGACGTCAATGTTCATATCCGCTTCCTCGTCGCTGCGCCGCTGTTCATCCTCGCCGAAGGAGACACGATTCCGCGATTCAGCAAAATCGCCTGTCACTTTCTCTCATCGGGTGTTGTTGTCGACAGCGATAGCCGGCGCTATTCCCTCCTTGTCGACTCCACGAAGAGGCTTCTCAATAGCAACGCCGTTGAGATTGTGCTGTTCCTGTTCTCCTACGCTCTGGCTATCACTTTGGTTCTCGCAGCTCGCCATACTCAAGTGCCGATATGGCACCTCGACGGCGCCGGCCCTCTCGGGCTCTCGCTGGCCGGACTGTGGCATGCCTTTGTGAGCGTCCCGATGCTGATGGTGTTATTGCTGGGTTGGTTGTGGCGAATCTTTGTCTGGTGGCGGTTTACAGCAACGATATCGCGCTTCAATCTCCACCTGATCGCGGCACATCCCGACCAGGCGGGAGGCCTTCGATTCGTCAGTCTTTCTATTCGCGGATACCGTCTTCTCGCGCTTGCGATCAGCGCCATCGTTGCTGGAAACGAAATGAGTATCGCTCTCCAAACAAGTCAACCCTCCTTATTAGGAGCTCGGAATGCATTCATTGTCGTTGCAGTTTTCATGTTCGTGCTCTCTGTCGGTCCCCTGGCGATGTTTCTTCGCAACCTGCGCGCGGCGAGGGCTTCCGCAATCTATGAGTACGGATCACTTGGACGAGCCCTTGGCGTCGAATTTGAACGAAAGTGGTTTGACCGTTCCAGGAATTGTGACGGCGCCTCGCTGGAAGTCTCCGATTTCTCGGCGACCACAGATCTGTACTCGGTTGTGGGAAATGTTTACAAGATGAAAGACCTGCCCCTCCCATGGAGTGCCCTGAACCCGATCATCGTGGCGTGCGCAGTTCCGTTCATCCCGGTCGCGCTGATGGCCGTACCTCTTAAGGAACTGCTACTGAATCTCGCAAAACTTCTGCTTTAGGCACCTGCGTGTGACGCATACAGCACATCGCTTCTACATAGATCCACCCGACGACATACAAGATCGGCTGGATATCGTACTTCCGACTCGGACTGGTACTTAGAACGAGTGGAAGGCGCTTGCAGGCCTTTCACGGAGCCATGCCGGAACCATGGCTGGGAGTTCACTATGAAACTAAAACGAATCGCATTGATCGCGGCACTCGTGCAGTTGTTTGCACTCACGGCGTTTGCTCAGAAGGTCGAAGTCGACTACGACAAAACGACCAACTTCTCCAAGTACAAGACCTACGCCTGGAAACCAGGCGCGGGTACTCCCGCACAGAACCAGCTGATGAACAATCGAATCATCGAGGCAATCGAACAGCAGATGGCGTCAAAGGGCATCGTGAAGGTAGACCCCAATGACAATCCGGACTTGTTCGTGTTCTACCACGCTGCCGTCGACTATGAGACCCAGCTGAATACCATGTCCATGGGCTGGGGCTTCGGATATTACGGCGGAAACGCCACGACCTATGTCGAGAAGATACCTGTCGGCACACTGCTCCTGGAAATGGGAGACCCGCAGGTCAAGAAGCTGGTGTGGAGAGCGCAGGGAAAGGACACACTCAGCGACAAGCCGGAAAAGGTCGACAAGACGATCCAAAAGGTCGTTGAAAAGATGTTCAAGAAGTTTCCGCCCGAAGAGAAGTAGCGATAGATGTCGAAGTTCTTGATCGGCATCACGATCGTAATCTGTGTCCACGCAAGGTCGGCTGCCGCTCAAGACTCGAAACTCGCGTTAAGTGCCGGTGTCGGCATGGGGTTCAATCGTGGGCGAACCGCGGATTTCGCCGTCACGAGCGGCAATATGGTTGCCGGCGCCGGCTACAACTTCAGCAAATCCATTACCGCGATGCTCGAATACCAGTATTACAACCTGGAGGTGAGGCCCCTTCTCCTTGCCGTCACGGATACCGAAAGCAGCGTGGCAAATGTGCAATCTGTTTCTGCAAACCTTCTCTTTCGGCCCAAAAACAAGATCGGTATCTACGGAATTGCGGGCCTGGGGCGGTACAGGCGGTTGATCGACTTACGCGGACCCAGCCCTGTCCCGGAAATGTCATCGGACTCAGCGTTAGGCATTAATGCGGGCAGCGGTGTCGAATTTCCGATAAGCGGGAAGCTAAAAATGTTCGCTGAGTTGCGTTATCACTATGCTTATAACTCGAAGATCCCCACTCAAATACTTCCTGTCACCTTCGGTTTCCGTTGGTAAACACTGCTGTTGGATGGTGTTCCTGCTCCTGCATTTCCGGCTGACGGATGCAAGGGCAGCGGACAAGACCGACGTTGTTGTCATGAGCAATGGCGACCGCCTTGTAGGGGAGATCAAGGAGTTGGAAGCGGGTCAGCTTCTGTTCAAGGCCTCCTACATGTCAGCCTCCGTGAACCTGGATTGGACCAAAGTGACGGAGATTCAGAGTATCCGGTATTTCCGAGTGGAATTCGAAGATGGACTCCTCGAGTCCGGCGAGATCAGCAAAGTACCCACCGAGAGTGACTTCACCGTGAAGAGCCTGAACATCACAACCAGGCGAAACGTTCTGGACGTAGTGAGCATCCAACCGCTTGAAGGAAGTTTTATACACCGCCTGAGGGGAAGCGCCGACATCGGGCTGACGGTGAATCCCGAAGGTGACCAAACGCAGTGGAACGCAAATTTATCTGCCGAATATCCAGCGGAACATTTCCGGATGTTCATGCGCGCCAGTTCTCTCTTTAGCAGCCAGGAGGCCACTGACAACACGGTGCGCAACAGCCTCTCTTTCGCTCACTATCAATTCATGTCTCGCAGGTGGTTCATGGCCGGATTGGCGAATTTCCTGCAGGATAGCGAACTCAACCTGGATCTGCGCGCCTCACTCGCCGGCGCTCCAGGCCACTACTTCATACACACGAACCGGACGGGGCTGGCCGTCCTTGGTGGAATCGCCGCGACACACGAAAAGTACTTCGACACCACCGCTCCAGCAAACGGCACGAATGCCGAAGCGCTGGGTGGCGTGCAGTTCTACTCGGCCCGCTTTGCGCGCTCCCAGATCAATACGGGCATTTATTACTACGCCGGCCTTACCCAAAGGGGACGGAGAAGAGTGGACTGGGAATCCAGTGTCAGTTGGAAGTTTTGGAAAGACGTGTATTGGAAGATTACGGTGCTCGAAAACTTCGATAGTCGCCCTCCGGAGGGCGCAAAGCGGAATGACTTCTCACTGACAACGAGCTTTGGCCTCACGTTCTGACTGTTTGGCGGATGAAGAAATAAATAGGGACGTACCCCAATTTCCTGCGGAAATTGGGGTACGTCCCTATTTATTTCTTCATCCGGTTCATCCCTTCGGTTTATCGCCAATCACCGGGAAGAGCAGGTCCAGCATCTCTTTTCGGATGCCATTGGCCGTAACGATAGATTCATCGATGGGTCGGCTATCCGCGAGCTTTCGCTTCCAATTCATCATCCAGTTGATGTGTTGCCGGAGGAGTATCTCGAGGTCTTTATAGCCTTCAGGGTCCCTCTGGGCGTCCCTGCCGGAGGTCACCATAGTTTCGCGGGCAGAAGAGATCGCCTGGCGGTACTGTGTGCACCACTCGTTGAGGGCATCAAAATCATGAGCGGAGATACTTTGGCTCAATTCTTTCAAGGCAACCTCTGAGATCTGGATGTAAGCCCTTGTTCGCTCGACCGGCGACTTCGCCTTATCGAGCTGACCCTTAGCCTCGTCGAGGGACAGTTTCTTCTGCATCGCAGCAGCGGTTGGCATCGAATGCCCATGGATCAGCAATGCAAGTGCCAGCAAAACAGACACAACCACAGTGTTTCGCCTCATCACTGATCGCATGTGAACCTCCTGCAGATTTCGCGTCTGTTGGCAGTGTAGAAACCTGCGGAATTCGTTGCGATCCGGCAGATTGAGTATTTGCGACTGCGCATTCGGTGCACGCGCATCGATGTCGGCCGGGATAGCAGGCCGACTCTCGAATTGGAGAATACAGGATCGACCGGATATTCGATGGACCGTGGGACGCCAAGAATTTGATGAACAGAGGTAAAACAAGATGAAACGAATGGCGATGTTTATCTTGATGTCCGTCGTTCTGTTCCACGGGTGTTCCCGAAAGCCTGACGACTCTTCCGTGACAAGCGAGATCAAGGCTCGTCTCTACAGCGACTCCACTGTGAAGCAAGAGCCGATCGAGGTGACCGTAACGAAAGGTGAGGCCACTCTGGCAGGCGAGGTGTCGGCCGAAAATGCGCGTCAGAGGATTCTCGACATCACCCTGGCCGTTCCTGGCGTGTTGAAGATCAACGACCTCATGGCAGTCAAGGCTGCGTCGCTAGAGGCTGTGGCGGCACAGCCAATCGCGATAACGATCCCTCCAGTGCCGGCCCCGGCACCACCGAAGGCTGCGCCGAAGCAGGCCGCACTGGCGTCTTCAAGCCCATCACCGCAGGTTCCAGCCGCAGCAGCAGTGGCACCACCACCGCTTCCGGCAGCGCCGACGCGTCAGGTGGCACCGCTACCACCGCCGCCTCCTCAACCTCGCAAGGTCGTCATCCCTGAAGGCACGACGGTTCGAGTGATCACGACCGACGCGATTGATGCGGATCCGGACAAGATCAACAGTACGTTTCTCGCCGCGCTGTACGAGCCGATAACGGTCGGAAGTGAAGTGATTCTTCCCGAGAGAACCAATGTGTATCTCCGGCTTCTGGATGCAAAGAAGTCCGGCAAATTCAAAGGCAAGAGCGAAATCCACGTGACGCTGGACTCCGTGGAGTTCCATGGAGACCGCTACGTCCTGCGAACCTCGACCCACGATGTTGAGGGGAAATCTCAAGGAAAGGAAACTGCAAAGAAGGTCGGCATTGGCGCGGCCCTGGGTACTGCCGTTGGTGCGATCGCCGGGGGCGGAAAAGGCGCCGCTATTGGTGCAGCCGCCGGCGGTGGCGGTGGAGCGGCCACACAGGCGATCAAGAAAGGCGAACATCTTCAGATACCGTCAGAGACGAAGCTCGACTTCAAACTTGAACAGCCTTTGGAGCTGACAATTCCGCCGGGAAGGTGACAGGAAATTGGGGACGGTGTTGTAGGCGCGGTCTATGACCGCGCCTACAACTACGCTTCATCCACAAGAATCGGCAGGCTGAACTCGAACTTGGCTCCTTTACCCGCCGCGCTGTCACACCAGATCGCACCGCCGAGCTGCTCCACAAGGTCCTTCGCCACAGCCAGCCCGAATCCGGACGATGCTTCTCCTCCCGTAGGCTGCGCACTCAGACGCACGCCGCGCTGGAAAAGGCGGCTCTGATCGAACACGCTGATACCGGGCCCCTTGTCCTGCACGGCGCAGATCGCCTTGCCGTCCGTCGCGCGAACGTTTACATGGATCGTCTTACCGGCTGGCGAATACTTCACGGCATTGGACAACAGATTGTCCATCACGGCTGCGACGGCAACGCGATCCGACCAGACATGAGGAACGTCGTCTCCATCCTCGACCGCAATGCGGATGTCCTTTCGCAAGGCCAGCCGCTGATAATAGGCGCACGCGCGGTGCACGAGCCGGACAAGATCAATCTTTTCGAATCGAAGCCTGAAATCCCCGATGGGAGAGCTGTTCATCAGTTGAGTCACGGTATGCATCATTAACTGTGTCGCGTGACGCAACCCGTTCAACAGCCGAGGCAGTTCAGGGTCTGCGTCCGGGGGTATTGCCCGCCGGAGCAAGTCGATGGTTCCTTCTGTGACCGAGAGAAAGTTAGACAAGGCGTGCGCGGAAAAGGGTACCGAGCTGCTGTCAAACGCCGGCAGCTTTTCGAGATCCGATAGAGCGCACTCCAACTGGCTGCGAGCATCTGTGATAGACGCGATGACCTTTTGCTTCGTATCGATCATATCTAAACCTCGGCCTTTCTCCGGATGTGATGCGCGACCCACGGACGCTACCAGCGAATTCCGAACGAGATCGGAAAAAACTGCCCGTTCGCGCTGCTGGTCAATTTCTGCCCGTTAAAAACATCGGGCCCCCAGACGTACAAATAGCGGGCTTCGACATAGAGCCTCGCGCTATCGGAAACTTTGAACGCGTAGCCACCGCCGGCATTGAGTCCGAAGTCCGTTGAGCTTCGATCGCCGATGACGTTGTCGATTGAGACAGGCGAGGGAAAGCAGACAAACCAGTGCGGATCGCAAATGGCCGCAAAACCCGCGGACTGAGTAGTCGAAAGACTCACAGTCCGCTTATAAACGCCGGGGCCGCCAACGATGTACACACCGGGCACTCCGTCCGGCTTGATGACCACATCCGCACTGACGGCATGCATATTCATGTGAGCGCGAACCGTCTGGTCCGACAAAACGCCTCCAAACGTTGGGGCGACGGGAAACGTGAAGTTCTTTCCGTTCAGCTTTGTGTATGAATATTGGGCCTGGAAACCCAGCTTGTCATTTACAAGAAAGGTAAACCCCGCCTCGAAGTTGCCGCCGTTTCCAAAGTGCTCTTCAATGTCGCCGGTTGCGAGGGAAAAACCGCCGCCGATGTTGATTTCATATTTCCTGCTTTGGGCCATGGCGCTACCGGCCGTAAGGAAGGCCAAAACGATCATTAATGCGATCGTGACGCTGAGACGCATAGCCTGTCTCCTTTTCCATTGACGTGTACTCACTCTGTTCTTGTCGGGCCAAAACTCGAACCGGCGATACCCGTCGACGAAAGCGGCGATCACCGATCGCATAATCGGGACTGGGAGAAATCCGGTGTTCCTGTCGACGGTTAAGGCTACGAAGACGGACACTTCCAAACTATCGAGTGAAGTCGGTATTCATCGTAGCGGGCTTCGTGTAGACATGATTCGAGATCAGGCCTCCACGCACGTGGCTCCTGCCGATTCTTACAGTGCTCGGTATGCCTCAGTCACATCAAAGTAGAGCCAAACAATTGGGCTTCTAGCGGGACGCGCCTTACGGGAAGAAGCCGTTAGACGGAGGGAGATCTCATGTTAAGCATGCCGCGTAAAAGCGCACCAGTCGCCGTGACCACCGACAATTTCATCCGCGCCGAGTCCGACAAGCACTTCGGGCATGTCGTACGCGAAGGGGGATTCGGCAGATTCAATCACTATCGCGAATTGATGCCCATCGATAGGCAAGGTGTTGTTCGCGCGAACCGCGACACACTGTATTCGGCCGCGGTCTTCGACCTCGATGCGGCGCCCGTCACGGTAACACTGCCCGACACGGGAACACGCTTCTCGTCGATGATGGTCACAGACCAGGATCACTACGTTCGGCTTGTGACCTATGAGCCCGGCCCTTGTACCTTGAACCGGGGGACGATCGGCACCCGCTACGTCCTCGTGGCTATCCGCATCCTGGTCGATCCAGGCGATCCATCAGACCTCAAACAGGCGCACGCGGTGCAGAACTCCATCCAGGTCAGTCAGCGCAACCGCGGCAGTTTCGAGGTTCCGAACTGGGATCCGTCGAGCCAGAAATCGGTCCGTGATGCGTTATTGATGTTGGGCTCCATGCTGACGGATTCGGGGAAGATGTTCGGCAGCAAGGATCAAGTCGATCCGATACGTCACTTGATTGGAACCGCGATTTGGTGGGGAGGCAACCCGGAGAAGGACGCGATCTATTTCAATGTCCGGCCCGAGATGAACGACGGCACCACCATGTATCGGCTCAATGTGAAGGATGTTCCTGTGGATGGGTTCTGGTCCGTCAGCGTTTACAACGCAGAGGGTCATTTCGAGCCTAACCCGCTCCATGCGTACACACTCAACAGTCTTACTGCTGTGAAGGGCCCAGATGGATCGATCGACATCCAGTTCGGCGGCTGCACCAACAATACAGCCAATTGCCTCCCCATCATGAAGGGCTGGAACTACACCGTGCGCCTCTATCGCCCGCGCACGGAGATCCTGAGCAGGGAGTGGAAGTTCCCCGCGGCCCGCGTCGATGGGATGCAGGAGTTGCAGGCCGCCTGAACAGGCCGCCGCACCACGCGGTGCGGTGAAATACACAATCCGCAGGATATGGCACGTCTTTCAGATTGCCTACCGTTGCACTAACCAACGAAGGCGGTGCCATCATGAACGAAAATGTGCGGGTCTCACCGTTTAAGCAGCCTTGCGGACGGATTGCAACTCTCCTCGTTTCTCTGTTGATAATGCAATCCTGTAAAGGTGAACAAGGGCCGCCAGTTACGCCGGCGGAAAAACGGGCGGTCCAGCAAGGCGCTGCGCCGGCACCAACGGCACCACAAAGCGCCGCTGCCCCCGTCACGCAGGCCGCCTGGGCGCCCGACGCACTTGAAGAGTTGCTTGCGCCTATCGCGTTATATCCCGATCCAGTGTTGGCGCAAATTCTGGCTGCTTCCGTAAATTCCCAGGAAGTTCTCGACGGTGGCAACTGGCTACTTCAGAACCAGAATCTGAAGGGCAAGGAGCTGGATACAGCGGCGGAGAAAGTTGGATTCGGTCCGGCGATGCGCGCTCTAGTTCAATTTCCGACTGTTGTCGACATGATGTGTCAGGAAATCGACTGGACGAAACAAGTCGGGTCGGCATTCAGTTCCGATCAAAAAAGCGTCCTCGACGCCGTGCAACGATTGCGCAAACAGGCGACCGACGTCGGCAATCTCAAGAGCACACCGCAACAAACAGTTTCGACTAAGTCGGAGGGCGGCAATACCTATGTCGAGGTGAAGCCGGCCGATCCACAAATCATTTATGTGCCCCAGTACGATGCGCATGCCGTCTACACCGAGCCTCCGCCCGACACGGCTCTACCTCCGACCACCGCGGCAAACACCGTCGTAGACCAGGGTGCGACTACGGCTCCATCTGAAACCACCACGACAAATACGACGACAAACACTGTCGTGGAACAGAACACGACTGTCGTACAACAAGACGATGGTGGCGGCAACGATGCTCTGCTCGGCGGAGTGATCGGCTTTGGAGTCGGCATGGTGGTCGGAAGCCTGTTCAACGATAACGACGATTACTACTATCCGAATTGGGGAGGCGGAGGGATGTACTACGGTGGACGTCCTTTCTATCCGCCGGCATACGCCTATCGCCCCGCTTATGGGGGAGCGTTCCGGCCAGCCTATGGCTACAACTCCCCAGCGGGGTATCGGAACAGCTACAACAACGTTCGCGGGAACAACAACGTCGTCTTCAACAATAAGAACTATTACAACCGATTCGACAACAACCAGAACCTAAGGGCCGGCAGCGCACGAAGCCCGATAGCGGGATCGGAACGGCCCGGACAACGTCCGGGGCAACGTGCGGGAGTGGATACGCGACCGGCAAAGGGTTCCGCCTGGAAAGGTCAATCGACTTATGCGGGAGCACGGGATCAGGACAGAGGAATCCGGGATCAGGGTTCCTCGCGCCCGGGTTCAGCGACGACGCGTGAGGCTCGCCCGGGAAAGGGTTCTGACGCGCGGCCCAGCGCAGGCACGCGCGAAGCAGCCTCACGCGTCGACCGAGGGAAAGCAACGTCACGCGATCGTGAGCAAGCTACGCAACGCAATCGCGACCAGGTAGCCTCACGCGATCGTGAGCAAGCTACGCAACGCAATCGCGACCAGGTAGCCTCACGCGATCGTGAGCAGGCTGCCCAACGCAATCGCGACCAGGCAGCCTCACGCGATCGTGAGCAGGCTGCAGCGCGCAATCGCGACCAGGCC
>Ga0111538_10006495_pt1 | contig 15821 bp, 12 predicted proteins | sample SoiMethybrSBSTD1_FD_79669 | JGI IMG/M metagenome (GOLD analysis project Ga0111538, IMG submission 79669) | Bulk soil microbial communities from a Populus tree surrounding site in Tennessee, USA - Soil MetaG P. TD hybrid SBSTD1 (version 2)... | ecosystem: Environmental > Terrestrial > Soil >...
GCCTCGGCGTCCGAGCGCATCGAGCGGAACTTGATCAGCGTGAACACGCGCCCGTTGAGCCCCACGCGCTCCTGGCGGTAGAGGGCCGGGCCGCGCGACTCGAGGCGGACGGCGAGCGCGACGAGCGCGCAGAGCGGCAGCGAGAGCGCCAGCCCGAGGCTCGACGCGACGAGGTCGAGCACGCGGCTCGCGGCCGAGTAGCCGACCGCGGCGCCCGACGTGCCGAGGAAGGCGCGCGGGTCGAGCAGGCTCTCCACGGCGAGACGGCCGGTGAGCTGCTCGTAGAAGGCGCCCAGGTCGGAGACGCGCACGCCCGACAGGCGCAGCGCGGTCAGCGAGTCGCCCGCCCCGGGGTCGGCCGGGTCGACGACAACGCGCTGCACGTCGAGGCTCCCGACCGCGTCGGCCAGGTCGGGCAACGCCGGCAGGCGGCCGACGAGCTCGACGCCGGGGTCCTTGCGCCGGCGGATCTCCTCGACGATGACGTCGGCGCCGGGCCCGTCGCCGACCATGAGCACGCGCTCGCCGAGGCGCGCCTGGCGCATCCAGCGCGGCCAGCGCACGCGCAGGCCGTAGGCCACGAGGAAGGCCGCGCCGCAGCCGGCGAGCACGAGCATCGGGTGGATCTGCAGCCGCCGCAGCGCGCCGTGCAGCTCGAGCGTGCCGTCGAGCGCGCCGAAGACGTAGTGCAGCAGCGGCAGCAGGACCAGCGCCGTCGCCACGCCCTCGATGAGGCGCATGACCACGAGCTGCGGGCGCGTGATGACCGTCCAGCGGTACAGGTCGCGGAAGGCGAACGACACCTGCAGCACCAGCACCATGACCAGGGCGCGGATCAGGATGTACCGGCCCTCGTCCGGCGCGAAGCTCGGCAGCAGGCTGGTCTGCCCCTGCCGCCACAGGCGCTCGATGAAGCTGCGCGCGTGGATGACCGGCACCACGACGGCCAGCAGCAGGAGCAGCTCCGTGATCAGGAAGGGGACGATCGAGCTGCGCGCCCGCACGTCGCCCTCAACGGCCCGCCATGAGCGCCTCGATCGCGTCGGGCTCGCTGGGGATGCCGTCGCTCAGCTTGACGGCCCCGTTCTGAGTCATGAGGTAGTCGTCCTCGATGCGCACGCCGAGGCTCTCCTCGTTGATGTAGATGCCGGGCTCGATCGTGAACAGCATGCCCGGCTCGATCGGCCCGTACTCGCCCGCGTCGTGGACGTAGAGGCCGATCCAGTGGCCGAGGCCGTGCTTGAAGTACTTGCGCCCCGGGCCGAAGCCCTTGGCGTCGATGACCTGGCGCGCGATCGTGTCGAGCTCGTGCATCGTGACGCCCGGCCTGGCGGCCTGGAAGGCCGCGGTCTGCGCGTCGAGCACGGCCTGGTAGACCTCGCGCTGGCGCGGAGTGAAGCGCCCGTTGACCGGCAGCGTGCGCGTCACGTCGGCGGAGTAGTACTTCCACTTGGCACCCACGTCCATGACGAGCAGGTCGCCGTCCTGCATCTGGCGGGCGTTCGTCTCGTAGTGGAGCGTGCAGGAGTTCGGGCCCGAGCCGAAGATCGAGTTGAAGCCGGGCCGCTCGGAGCCGAGGCGGATGAAGTTGCCCTCGAGCACGCCCTGGGGCTCGTACTCGAAGGCGCCGGGCCGCACCGCGCCGGCCGCCTCGTTCATCGCGAAGGTCGTGATCGTGATCGCGTTGGCCAGGCAGTCGATCTCGTAGTCCGACTTGCGCAGGCGCAGCGCGTCGAGGGCCTCGCGCAGCGGCACGCTCGAGGGCGGCGTGTCCTCGCCGTCGCCCGGCGCGATCTGCGAGAGCTGGCTGCCCTCGGGCAGGGTGGCGGGGGCCGTGCCGATGACGTAGATCGTCGGCGCCTTCCACGACGCCAGCGTCTCCGCCTCCTCGCCGAGCGGAGCCGTGCGGCGGAAGCCCGTGGCGGTCTCGGCCTCCGGTCCCGGCGACAGGCGCGCGCCGTTCCAGGTCTCGAACTGCGCGTCCTTCGGCGGGAGGAACAGGACCTCGTCCGCGAGCGCGCCCGTCGCGTCGACGTGCAGCGCGAGCGCGACGTCGGCGACCTCGACGCCGGACAGGTAGTAGAAGTCGTTGCTCTGGTAGAAGCGGCTCAGGTTGTTGGCCGGCGCGGAGGTGACCCACACCACGCAGGGCCGGCAGAGCTTCGCGGCCAGGTCGCGGCGGCGGCGCGCGCACTCGTCGGCGAGCACGCCGCGCGGCGCGCGCAGCTCGGGGCCCGTGGCGAGCCAGGCTGCCGAGGTCGACGCGTGCGCGGCCGGCGCGGCGCGGCGCACGACGATCGACGCGGCCGGCGCGGCCGGCGCGGAGTCGGTGGACGACGACTGGCAGGCGCACAGCGCCGTGATGCCGCCGGCGAGCGAGAGGACGACGAGCGCGGCCAGCCTCGAGAGGTCACGGGTCACCACGGTGGAACTCCGGCAGGTGGGCGAAGGGGTCCTCGATGATCTCGGTCGACACGGGCCGCCCGCCCGCGTCGAGCACGACCGACACGACCACGAAGCGCCACGCCGCGTCGGCGGAGCGGTGGCGGGCCAGCCAGGCGCGGGCGCCACGCAGCATCGTACGGAACTTGGGGGCCAGGATCGTGGACGAGGGCTCGACGTCGGCCGCGCCGCGCGCCCGCACCTCGGCGAAGACGAGCCCCGCGTCGTCGCGGCAGACGACGTCGAGCTCGGCGCCGCGCACGCGGAAGTTCGACTCGATGACCGTGAAGCCCGCCGCGGCCAGCGCCTGCTGCGCGGCCTGCTCGGCAGAACGGCCGCGGACGAAGGGCGAGCCGGACATGACGCTCAGCCCTGCGGCTTGTCCTTGCCGTCGTCGTCCTCGAGCACCGAGGCGATCGCCGACTTGAGCGCCCGCACGCGCGTGCCGCTCTCGTCGAACTTGAGCACGACCTCCTGGTCGTGCACCGCGGCCACCGAGGCGTAGAGCCCGCCCGAGGTCAGCACGCGGTCGTTCTTCTTGAGGTTCTCGAGCATCTGCGCCTTGCGCTTGCGCTCCTTGCGCTCCGGCCGCAGCAGCACGAACCAGAAGATCAGCAGCGGGCCGCCGAACATGATCAGCGTGTTGAGCATGCTGCTGGCGGGCGCCGCCGGCGCCTCCTGGAGCGCCAGGGCGAGCGCGGCGACGGTCGGGGCGTGCGGGATCGGCATCGACGCATGATAGGCATCCGCCGACCGGCGGCACAACGCGGCGCGCCGCGCGGCGGCGATCGCTATAACCGCGGCGATGAGCGCGGCGCGCATCCTCGTGGCCCTGAGCGGCGGCGTGGACAGCGCCGTCGCCGCCGGCCTGCTGCAGCAGGAAGGCGCCGAGGTCGTGTGCGTGTTCATGCGCAACGGCGTGAGCGGGTCGGCGGCGCGGCGCTCGTGCTGCTCGCTCTCCGACGCCCGCGACGCACGCGCCGTGGCCGACCGGCTGGGCGCGCCCTTCTACGTGGCCGACCTCGAGCGTCCCTTCGCGCGGCTCATCGAGGCCTTCGCGGCCGACTACGCAGCCGGCCTCACGCCCAACCCCTGCGTCGTGTGCAACCACGACCTCAAGTTCGGCGAGCTGCTGCGCCTGGCCGACGACCTGGGCTGCGCGCAGGTCGCCACCGGGCACTACGCGCGCCTGGAGGACGGCCGGCTGAGGCGCGGCCTCGACGCGGGCAAGGACCAGAGCTACCTGCTCGCCGGACTCGAGCCGGGGCAGCTGCGCCGCGCGCGCCTGCCGCTCGGCGGGCTGCTCAAGTCCGAGGTGCGCGCGCTCGCGGCGCGCCTGGGGCTGCCCGTGGCGGACAAACCCGATTCGGCCGAGATCTGCTTCGTGCCGGGCGGCGACTACCGCGCCGTCGTCGCCGAGCGCACCGGCGGTCTCGGTGCGGCCGGGCGGCTCGTCGGCGGCGATGGCTCGACGCTCGGCACGCACGGCGGCGTGGCCGCCTTCACGGTGGGTCAGCGCCGCGGGCTCGGGCTGGCGCGCGGCGAGCCGACCTACGTGACGGACATCGACCCCGGCTCGGGTGACGTCACCGTCGGCCCGCGCGCGGCCCTGCAGCGCGAGGAGTGCCGCGTCGGCGCGGTGAGCTGGCAGCAGCCGCAGCCACCCGCGGGCGCCGTCGTCGGTGTGCAGCTGCGCCACCATCACCGGGCCGAGCCGGCGCGCCTGGCCCCCGACGGCGACGACGGCGTGCACGTGCGCTTCCTGAACCCGAGCGGCGCGGTGACGCCCGGCCAGTACGCGGCCTTCTACGACGGCGACCTCGTGCTCGGCGGCGGCCGCCTGCGGCGCCCGGCGCCCGACGGCTGAGCCCTGTCCCCGCGGCGCGAGCGGCGCTATCGTCGCGCGCGATGCTCGAGCCGGATCGCGTGCGCTTCTGTCTGGCCTGCGGGCAGGTGCTGCCCTTCGAGCAGCGCACCTGCACGTCCTGCGGTCACTTCGACCCCACGGCCGACCAGCCCGACGAGCCGACCTCGACTTGCCCGGCCTGCGGCGCGAGCAAGCGCGCCGTGCTCCTGTTCTGCCCGCGCTGCGGCGTCGACGTCGGGCTGCCGCGCGCCCCGGCGGTCGCGTGGTCGCCACCGCAGACCGGCCGGCTCGAGGCGGCGGCCGTGGCGCTCGCGCTCTTCGCGCCGGTGCTGGCGTTGATCGGGATGCTGCAGGTCGTGCTCGGCGTGCTGCAGTCGGCGCGCGGCGCGCCCTGACGGCCGGCCCGGCGGCCTCGTCAGGCCTCGCGCGCGATGCGCTCGAGCTGCGCCAGCAGCTCGGCGAAGCCCGGGTCGCGTCGCAGCCGCCGCAGGTCGGGATCGCGCAGCAGGTGCTCGACGTCGCGGTAGCCCAGGCGCGCCGCCACGAGCAGCTCGCGCGCCGCGCCCGGCAGATCGCCGGTCAACGCGAGCGAGCAGGCGAGGTTGTAGCGCACCGTGGGATCCTTGGGATGCCGCCGCACGAGGCGCCGGTCGAGCTGCAGCCCGCGGCGGTAGCGCCGCAGGCGCGTGCAGGCCTCCGCGAGTTCGGCCAGGATCTCCGAGTCGTCCGGATGCTTGCGCAGGCAGCATTCGAGGATGCCGCTGTCGAAGGCCAGGCCCGCCTGCTCCATGCGCCGCTCGGCCGTCCGGCGTCGGCGCAGCGGTCGGCGGGGTGCGGGTGTCATGCGGGCCGGTTCCGGGCTGTCCACCCGGCGCCGTCCGTGACGACGTCCGGGACACGGGGCTACAGTGGCAGTCGCGGGCGCGGACCCGCATTTCGGAGACCGGATCCGCGCGCGAGCAGGCGATTCTAGGGCCGTTCCCGGCGGGGCCGCAAGCGAGACGCCCATGAAGATCTACTTCTGCGACGGATGCAACGAGAGCATCCCGCTGTCCGACATCCAGGCCGGACAGGCGACCACGATCAAGGGCAAGCTCTTCTGCCGCAACTGCATCCCGCCCGGCGCGGGAGCGGGCCCGGCGCAGGCCGCGCCCGCCGCGCGACGCGGCACGCACCCGCTGATCGTCGTCGTGCTGCTGCTGCTCGTGGGCTACCTCGTGTGGCGCGACCTGCCCGGCCTGCGCACGACTGGCGGCGGGCGGCCCGAGGTCGCGGGTGGCCCGTCGCGCGCGGCCGACCCGCAGGTGGCGGCCGGCGTCTCGGCCGAGCTCGCGTCGCTGCGCAGCCAGCTCGACGAGCTCGACCGCCGCCAGACCTTCCAGCGCAGCGACGTGGACGCCCTGCGCGCGACGGCCGCCGACCTCGGCCGCAGCCTCGACCAGCTGCGCGAGGCCATCGACGGCCTGCAGCGCAGCCAGGCCGAGACGGGCGAGCTGATCCAGAAGCTGCACATCCAGGAGAACACGACGCAGTCACTGCAGGAGCGCATCGACACCCTCGCCGACATGATCGCCGCCACGCAGAACCGCGTGACCGCGGCGGCGGCCGCCGCCGCGGAGGCCGCCGCGGCGCCCGCGCCGGTCGACCCGGCCGAGGCCACCGCCGCGGCCGAGCGCGAGCAGCTCCGCCGTCAGCTCAAGGACCCGGACGCCGGGCGGCGTTTCGACGCCGTCGACCGCATCGGCAAGGCGCGCCTGAAGGACCTCGCGCCCGACCTGGTCCCGATGCTCAAGGACGACGACCTCTTCGTGCGCAGCCTGGCGATGCAGGTCATCGGCGACTTCGGCGCGGTCGACGCCGTGCCCGCGCTCATCGACGTGCTCGAGGACCCCAGCGCGACGATCCGCAAGTACGCCGCCGAGGCCCTCGTGCGGCTGACGGGCTTCGACCCGCAGTACGACCCCGCGGGCAGCAAGGCCGAGCGCGACAAGGCGGTCCGCCGCTGGAAGGACTGGATCGCCGGGAAGCCGCAGTGACCGCACGCGCGGCGGCGGTGGGTCGGGGGTGCTCCGCCCGACGCTGCGCCAAGACCGTCCGGCGCACCGTGAACAGCAGCATCAGGCTGCAGCTGGCTTGCCGAGTTGGGGCTGGCCCCGCACGCCGCGGCCGATCAAGGCGCCGGACAGGCGCAGAAGGTCGGGCTGCGCACACCCCGACCTCACCGCCTCGCGCGTGCTGCCACTCCGTGAAGCACAGAGAAACCGGTGACTCGAGAGCAAGACTTCGAGAATGGGGGCGCAGCGTAATCCGCGCGGCGCGGTGTAACCCCGCCCCGCAACTCGCCGCCGAGCGGAGAGTCGCGGTCTTTCTTCCCCAGCGAGTTGGGGGCTGACGTCGCGGCGGCGAGAGGGCGCGGCGCGGCCGGGGGTCGGCGCAGGCCCTCCTATGAGCCCGGTGCTCCGTGGACTCCGTGACTTTCCTGAAGGTCCGGACCGGGCGAATGAGAGGGCCGGAGCCGACCCCCAGGCCAGCCGCGCCCTCCCTCGCCGCCACGGCCCTCAGCGTCTAGCGAAGCAGGAGCTGCGGCTGATAGCGCTCCATCAGCGTGTTGCGGAGCTGGTTGATCTCGCCGCTGTCGACGGGCGCGTCGCGGATGTCCGCCACGATCTGCTCGCGCGCCTGCTCGAGCGTGACCGGCTCGCGCTGGACGAGCCGCACGAGCCAGGCGCCGTCGAAGGCGTCGATGGGCTGGCTCACGTCGCCCGGCTTGTCGAGCGCGGCCACGGCCGCGTCGATCGACCGACCCAGCGTCAGCGGCCGGTACTCGGCCACGACGCCCTGCACGATCTCGTCGTGGGCCGGGTCGTCGGAGTCGGGCAGCAGGTCGGCGACCTTGGCGCCCGCGAGCCAGGCCTCGCGCGCCTTGAGCGCCCGCTCGCGCGCGGCCTGCTTGAGCTTGACCAGGTCCGGGCGCTCGGTGCCCGTCAGGCCGTGGTAGGCGTTGAAATGGAGCACCTCGATCGACGTGCGCTCGCCCGGGTCGCCGAACAGCTCGTGGAAGCGCTGCGCAACGTGCGTGTCCGAGACGTCGCGGTCGGCGCGGATCATCTTCTCCAGCGCGAGCTCGGCGCGGAGCTGCGACATCCGCCGCAGCTTGGCGGTCTCCGGCGAGTAGCCGAGCTTGTCCTGGTCCTCCACCCAGCGCTCGGCCTTGCCACTGTAGGCCGCCTCGATGATGTGCGCGTACTCCTTGTCGAAGGCGGCCGCGACCTCGGCGTCCGTCGGCACGAGCCCGCGCTTGCCGGCCTCGATGAGGATCACCTGCTCGCAGACGAAGTCGTAGAGCAGCGGCACGCCGTTGCGCGTGACGAGGTACTCGGCGTAGTCGGCCCGGCTGAACGACTTGTCCCCGATCTTCGCGACGGGGTCGGTCTTGGGCATGGACTGGGTCAGCAGGCACACGGCGAGCAACACGGCCGGCGACATCGGGCGGTCTCCTGGAGCGGGCGAGCAGTCTAGCGGGGCGTGGCCCGACTCTGCAGGCGCGGGGCAAGGACCGCATTCACGAAGTCCAGCCGCCCGTGTGTGAGGGGCGGCTCGACCGCGATCTCGACCGCGGGCTGCCCCGGGGGCAGCAGCCGCAGCCCGACGAGGCTGTCGGTGCCCAGACCCAAGTGCAGGCGGCCGCTGCCGCAGCCCAGGTAGGAGGTCTGCGCGCCGGCGTCGCGCGCCAGCCGGCGCCCCGAGGCGAGCGTCGCGACGACCTGCGTGCCGGGTGCCAGGCCCGCGAGCTCGACCCAGCCGCCCGGCGACTGTCCCGGCGGCGCGCCCTGGTTGAGGTAGAGGCGCGCAGGCCCGCCGTTCTGCGTGAGCAGCAGGTCGACGTCGCCGTCCGCGTCGAGGTCGCCCGCATAGAGTCCGCGGCCCACGAGCGGCTCGGCGCCCAGCGCGCCGGTCTGCGCGGTGACCTCGGTGAAGCGGCCTGTGCCGTCGTTGGCGTAGGTCTGGCAGAGCTGCTTCCACGTCTTGGCGTCGTGGTAGAGCTCGATGTTGTCGATGATGTGCCCGTTGGCGACGACGAGGTCGAGGTCGCCGTCGTTGTCGAGGTCGTCGAGCACGACGCCGAAGCCGACCGGCAGCCGTGTCGGCGCCTCGAGGCCGGCCGCGACCGTCACGTCGGTGAAGAGCGCGCCGCCGTCGTTGCGATACAGCGTGTCCGACTCGTCGTCGAAGTTGGTCTTGATCACGTCGAGGTCGAGGTCGCCGTCGACGTCGCCCGTCGCCAGGCCCATGCCGGCCTCGGTGCGTCCCTGCCCGTCGACCCCGGTGCCCGAGGCCAGCGTCCAGTCGCTGAAGGTGCCGTCCCCGCCGTTGAGCCAGAAGCGGTTCTCGACGCTGTCGTTGGCCTGGTAGAGGTCGAGGTCGCCGTCGCCGTCGGCGTCGAAGGCGATCGCGCCCAGGCCCTTGCCCGGGTGCTCGGGCTCGGTGACGAGCCCGGCCGCCGCGGTCGCCTCCTCGAAGCGGCCGTCGCCCCGGTTGCGCCAGAAGCGCGCGGGCAGGCCGGCGTAGGCGTCGGGGTGGCAGTAGCTGCGCCAGCCCGGCTTGCGATCGCCGCACCACAGCGGGTGCTCGAGGTCGACCTGCACGTAGCCGGTCACGTAGAGATCGAGGTCGCCGTCGCCGTCGGCGTCGAAGAAGGTGGCGGCGGTCGTCCAGCGGTCGTCGCCCAGGCCCGCGGCCGCCGTGCCGTCGGTGAAGCGCGCGTGCCCGTCGTTGACGAGCAGCACGTCGGGGCCGAGGTTCGTGAGATACAGGTCGAGGTCGCCGTCGCCGTCGACGTCGCCTGCCACCGCGCCCATGCCGTAGCTGCGTTGGGCGCCGTCGCCCGAGTCGGCCGTGGCGTCCGTGAAGTGCGCCGCTCCGTCGTTGAGGAACAGCCGGTTGCTCGGGCGCACGGCGACCGCGGGCCGGCCCGGCACGGGCAGCGGCCCGCTCTGGACGAGGTAGAGGTCGAGGTCGCCGTCGCCGTCGAAGTCGGCCATCGCCGCGCCGCTGCCCATCGTCTCGGGCAGCTGCTTCTCGGGCGTGCGGCCGGCGTCGTGCACGAAGTCGAGGCCGCGCTCGTGGCTCGCCTCGACGAACCAGCCGCCGGTCGCGGGCGAGGCGGAGGCCGCGGCCGCCGCCGCGGGGGCCTGCCCGGCGGCGGAAGCCGGGTGCTCGGGGGCCGGCGGCGCGGCGTCCGAGTCGCCGCAGCCCGTCGCCGCCAGCAGCGCCGCCGCCATCGCCAGCGCGCGTCTCATCGCGGCGGGGTCGGCTCGCTCGGCGCGTCCGGCGCGTCCGGCGCGGCGTGCGCGGCCTGCGTCGCCTTCGCGAGACGCTCGCGGATCTTGTCGTCGTGGGGCCAGCGCGCGACGGCCGCCTCGAAGCGCGCGCGCGCCGGCTCGGCGCGGCCCGCCTCGAGCAGCACGTCGCCGGCCCGCACCGCGAGGCGCGGGTCGGTCACGTGCGTGGCGACCTCGTCGAGCAGCGCCACGGCGGCGTCGGGGTCGTGGCGGTCCTCGGCGAGCAGCCGGGCGAAGCGCAGCGCGATGGGCACGAGCGCCGGCCCGTCGGTCAGCTTCAGCGCCTGCCGGTAGCGCTGCTCGGCGCTGTCGAGCAGGCCGAGCTGGCGCTCGACGTCGCCCAGCGCGGCGTGGCCGTCGGCGTGCAGCGGGTCGAGGCTCAGGCTCTGCAGCGCGAAGTCGCGCTGGTCGAGCAGCGGCAGGATCGCGCGGTGGTGCTGGAGCACGGCCTGGCCCTCGTCGCGCTGACCCGAGCGCAGCAGCGCCTGGCCCAGCCCGAACAGCGCCTGGCGGTCGAGCGGGTCGAGCGCGAGCGCGGCGCGGAAGAGCGGCACCGCGTCGGCGTAGCGGCCCTGGTCGGCCAGCCGCCGGCCGCGCAGCGAGAGCACCTGCTCGTCGTCCTCGCCGCGCACCTTCGCGAGCACGACGAGCTGGGCGTCGGCCTCGTCGGTGCGGTCGAGCGCGAGCAGCGCGTCGACGAGCAGCAGGCCCTCGAAGGGATCATCGGCGCGCAGGTAGGGGAGCGCCTCCTCGTAGCGGTAGAGCTGGTGCAGCGCGCGGCCGCGCACCGGGTCGGCCTCGGCGCCGAGCGGCGCGACCGTCTCGAGCGCCGCCGAGAAGCGGCTGACGTCGAGCTGGCGCTCCGCGAGCGCCAGACGCAGCGCGGAGTCGTCGGGATGCGCGGCGAGCTGGGCGGCCCAGGCGTCGAGGGCCTCGGCGTGGTGGCCGGAGTCCCACAGGGCCTGGGGGCCGACGGGCTGGGACTGGTGAGCGGCGGGAGCCAGCCCCAGGAGGAGGGCACCGGCCCATGCCGCTGCGCGAGGCCGAAGGATCAAGGCAGTCCGGTCAGGTCGCTTCAACAGCCGGCCATCCTCCATTCCTTCGTTCGGCGGCGGAAGTAGCCGTCCGAATCTGTCCGGTCCGGCGGCTCAGCGGCGCATGACGGCGCACGGACCCGAGCTTCTCGCCCCGCCCCTGGAGAGTCCCGATGGCGACGCGCCTGCCGATGTGTCTCCTCGCGTTCCTGGCCCTGGCCCCGGCCGGATCCGCCCTCCAGGACGGCGCCACGACGAGGGTGAGCGTCATGACGGGCTGCGGCAAGGCGCCCATCGGGCTGGGGAGCTCGATGTCGCCGGCCATCTCCGAGGACGGACGGTTCGTCGTCTTCAGCAGCTTCTCGACCACTCTCGTGAACGGGGACACCTCGGTCGCCTGGTTCGCCAATCTCGACGGACGGGGCAGCTTCGGTCCGCTCCTGCTCATCACCGACGAACTGAACAAGCCGACGGGGCTCGACATCGGCTTGATCGACGGGGACGACCGGCCCGACGTGCTGACCTCGTCCTTCTGGGACGATCGGCTCGCCTGGTACTACAACGACCTTCCGGGAAGCGGCCAGTTCCTCGGGCCGCAGGACATCTCCCTCGCCATGGACGCGACGACCACCGTGGCCACGGCCGACGTCGATGGCGATGGCGACCTCGACGTGCTGGGCACCGATATCGAGGACGTCTCCAACAAGGCGGTCTGGTTCCCGAACGACGGGCTGGGGACGCTCGGCGAGCCCGTGCCCATCTCGCTGCATGCCGTCGGCACCCGGTCGCTCTTCCCCGCGGACTTCGACGGGGATGGGGATCGCGACGTGGCCTTCAACGTCGAGGACTTCCCGGGCTTCATCGTGTGGCAGGAGAACACCACGGGACTGGGCGACTTCGGGGTGGTCCACACGGTCACGGACCAGGTGAAGGCCGCGTTCAGCATCTCCGGCGGGGATCTCGACGGCGACGGCGACGTCGACCTCCTCTCGGCCTCCCAGGACGACGACAAGATCGCGTGGTATCGCAACACGGACGGGCTGGGCACGTTCGGTCCGCAGCTCGTGCTCAGCACGAGCTCCGACCACGCGCGCTCGGTGCGCGCCTCGGACCTCGACGGCGACGGCGACCTGGACGTGCTGGCGGCCTCGTACCTCGACGACACGGTGGCCTGGTTCGAGAATCTCGACGGCGCCGGCGCGTTCGGCGCCGAACAGGTGATCACGGCGACGGCCAAGGGCGCCCGGATGGCGCTCGCGGCGGACGTCGACGGGGACGGGGACCAGGACGTGGTGAGCACGTCCTTCCTGGACGACGTGACGGCCTGGTACGAGAACCTCGACGGCCAGGCCGGCGCGTTCGCGCAGCACGTGATCTTCGACGGGTCGACCGTCGGCGCGACGGCCGTTCAGGTCGCGGACGTGGATGGTGACGGCGACGCCGACGTCGTGCTCGCCTCTGCCTACCCCAATCCGGACGGCATCGAGGTCTACCGGCACGATCGTGACCTGCTGGAGACCGTGTGGGTGAGCAAGACCGTCGATGGCACGCTGTCGGACGCCGCCAACCCGGCCGTGTCGGCCGACGGGCGCTTCGTCGCCTTCGAGTCCGCATTCGGCCACCTGGTGCCGGAGCCCGACGAGAACGCCGGCGCGGCGGACATCTACCTGCGCGACCTCGTCGAGGGTGTCACGACGCGTGTCGACGTCAGCACGGCCGGGGTCCAGGCCAACAACGTCTGCCAGTTCCCGCGGCTCTCCGGCGACGGCCGCTATGTGGCCTTCGTCAGCTACGCCAACAACCTCGTCGCCGGCGACCCGACCTGCTGCAACTCCGTCGATGCCTTCCTGCACGACAATCTCACCGGCGAGACGACGCTGATCGGCCGGCTGCCCGATGGCAGCTGGCCGTCGGGGACGAGCGATCCCGACCTCTCGGCCAATGGCCAGCACGTCGCCTTCGTCAGCGGCGACGTGTACGCCCCCGACGACACGAACGCTGCCGCCGACGTCTTCGACCTCCATCTCCCGACGGGCACGATCGAGCGCATCTCCCTCGGCACGGGCGGCGTCCAGATCGTGGGCGGCCACTGCACGCGGCCGTCGATCTCGGCCGACGGGCGCTTCGTCGCCTTCCAGACCAATGCCGTCGTCGACCCGGCGGACACCAACGTGTGGCAGGACGTCTACGTGCACGACCGGGCCACACAGGTCACGCAGCTGGCGAGCATCTCGATGACCGGCGCGGGGTCGAACAATACCTGCACGGACCCGCGGATCTCGGGCGACGGCCGCTACGTCGTGTTCATGACCCGCGCCACGAACCTGGTCGCCGGGACGACCGGCTCGCGCCTGCGCGCCTATCGGCGGGACCTCCAGACCGGTCAGACCGCGCTCATGGGCGTGGCCAGCGACGGCACGGAAGGCAACGCCGACATCCTGAGCGCCGACATCTCGGGCAACGGCACGCTCGTCACCTTCGACAGCGCCGCCAACAACCTCGTGCCGACCGACACCGACACCGTGACGGACGTCTTCGTCCACGACGTCGAGCCGTGGTTCCCGCTGGGCTGTGATCTGCCGGGGTCCGGCGGAGAGGCGCTGCTGGCGGGTGACGGGCCGATGCAGCCGGACACCCAGGGCAAGCTGAGCGTCTCGTCGGCCTCCTCGTCCAGCCTGGCGCTGCTCCTCGTGGCCCTGCAGTCCCAGCCGCTCGCGTTCAAGGGCGGTCAGCTCGTGGCGTGGCCGGCCGTGCTCCAGGCGCCCCTCGTCCTGGGACCCACCGGTGACCTGCAGCTCGAGTTCCGCTGGCCGGCGGGGGTGCCGGCGGGCACGGAGGTGTTCTTCCACGTCCTCATCGCCGATCCGACGACGCCCGAGGGAGTTGCGTTCTCGAGCGCGCTTCGCAGCGTGAGCCAGTAGCGCACGGCGTCGCGCTCGCCGCGGGCGCGGCCGAGCCTACAATGCGCCGCTCCATGAGCGACGCCGTGCTCTCGCCTCCGCCGGCCGGCACCCCGGGCGGACCCAAGGTCCTGCTCGAGGTCTTCGGCTGCCAGATGAACAAGCTCGACGCCGAGCTCGTCGCGGGGGCGCTGCGCAAGGCGGGCTACGACTTCACCGACCGCGACGAGGAGGCCGACGCGGTGCTGCTGGTCACCTGCAGCGTGCGCGACCAGGCCGAGCACCGCGTGCGCAGCCACCTCGGCGCGCTGACCGCGGCCAAGCGCGAGCGGCCGGGCCTGTCGGTGGGGGTGCTGGGCTGCATGGCCCAGCGCGAGGGCGCCGAGCTGCTGCGCCGCTGGCCGGCGCTCGACTTCGTGGCCGGCACGCGCGACTTCCCGCAGGTTGCGCGGCTGCTCGACCGCGCCCGCACGGCGGGCGAGCGCACGCTGGCCATCGACGGCGCGCCCGAGGTCAGCGAGGCCCGCGACTTGGCCATGCGTCCGAGCCGCGCGCGGGCCTGGGTCTCGGTCATGCGCGGCTGCGACAAGCCCTGCACCTACTGCGTCGTGCCGCGCACGCGGGGCCCGGAGGTCAGCCGCCCCATGGCCGACGTCGTGGCCGAGGTCGAGGCGCTCGTGGACGACGGCGTGGTCGAGGTCACGCTGCTCGGCCAGACCGTGAATGCCTGGGGGCGCAAGGAAGGCCGCTCGCTCGGCGAGTTGCTGCGCGCCCTGCAGGCGCTCGACGGCCTGGAGCGCGTGCGCTTCATCACCTCCCACCCCGAGGAGATGGACGACGCGCTCGTCGCGGCCATGGCCGAATGCGACAAGTGCGGGTTGTTCCTCAATCTGCCGGCGCAGTCGGGCAGCTCGCGCGTCCTGCGGCGCATGGCGCGCGGCTACACAGCCGACCGCTACCGCGAGATCGTGCGGCGGATGCGGGCGGCGATCCCGGGCGTTCAGCTCGGCACGGACCTGATCGTGGGATTCCCGGGCGAGACCGAGGCGGACTTCGCGGCCACACGCGAGCTGCTGCTCGAGACGCGCTTCAGCCAGGCCTTCGTCTTCCGCTACTCACCGCGGCCTGGCACGCCGGCCTGGGGTCGACTCGAGGACGACGTACCCGACACGCTCAAGCACGAGCGCCTGCTCGAGCTGCAGGCGCTGCAGGCCGAGCTGCAACTCGAACGGCATCGCGGGATGGTGGGCGAGAGGCAACGCGTGCTCGTCGAGGGTGCGGGCCGGCGCACTGCGGGCCGCTACGACGAGGGCCGGCTGATCGGCCGCAACCCAGCCTACGATCGGCTGGCCTTCGCCGGTGGTGCGGCGCTGATCGACCGCTTCGTCGACGTGCGCATCACGGCGGCCACGGCATTTACGCTCCTCGGCGAGGCCGTCACGGCGCCCACCCCCTCCGGAGTCGAGGCGTGTCCGTGAAGGCCCTCTCGACCTCGGTGCCCGAGGCCCTGGCTCGCGCGCGCGTGCTCGCGCGCCGCGGGCTGTACGAGGTCGAGCCCAACCCGCTGGTCGGCGCGGTCGTGCTGGCCGGCGAGCGCGTCGTGGGCGAGGGCTGGCACCGCGCCTGGGGCGGGCCGCACGCCGAGATCGAGGCCCTCGCGGCGGCCGGCAGCGCCGCGCGCGGCGCCACGCTCGTCGTGACCCTCGAGCCCTGCAGCACGAGCGGCAAGACGCCGCCCTGCACCGACGCGATCGTCGCCGCCGGCATCGCGCGCGTCGTCGTCGGCCGCCTCGATCCCAACCCCGTGCACCACGGGCGCGGCCTCGAGCGCCTGCTCGCCGCCGGCCTCGAGGTCGACCTGCACGAGGCCGAGGACGACGCGGCGCTGCTCGAGCGCTTCGCCGCGCAGCTCGCCCGCCGCCGCCCGCACGTGCTCGCCAAGTGGGCCATGTCGCGCGACGGCGCCATCGCCCCGGCGCGCGGAGGGCGGGTCGCGGTCTCGAGCCCCGAGAGCCAGGCGCTCGTGCACCGCTGGCGCGGGCACGCCGACGCGCTCGTCGTCGGCGTGAACACCGTGATCGCCGACGACCCGCTGCTCACGGCGCGCGGCGACGTCGCGCCGCGCCGCACGCTGCGGCGCGTCGTGCTCGACCCCAGCCTGCGCACGCCGCTCTCGTCCCGCGTCGTGAACACGCCCGACCAGGCCCCGACCTGGATCGTGGCCGCCGACGACGCC
>Ga0111538_10006496_pt1 | contig 15821 bp, 8 predicted proteins | sample SoiMethybrSBSTD1_FD_79669 | JGI IMG/M metagenome (GOLD analysis project Ga0111538, IMG submission 79669) | Bulk soil microbial communities from a Populus tree surrounding site in Tennessee, USA - Soil MetaG P. TD hybrid SBSTD1 (version 2)... | ecosystem: Environmental > Terrestrial > Soil > Tree...
GCAGCCGTGGGGATCAGAATGGCGGACAGGAGCAGCGCGATTCGACGCGCACGTCGCCGATAATCTCCGGCCGTCTTGACCGCCTCGATTCGTCGCATTTGAGTTAGCGAGGTGGAGCCTCACCGGGGCCTCGCTAGGACCCACGGCAGTATTCTAGGTCCTGCGCCTACGGCGGTTTTGTCATGAAAATGTAAGCTCGCGTGGCGCGCTACTCGTGGCGAAAGGCGATCACGGGTTGAACAGTCGCGGCTCTGAGGGCTGGTCCAAGGGAGGCGGCGAATCCCGTCAGAAGCAACACGGCGGAGGCGGCGGCGAAAATGTACGGATCGCTCGGCGACACCTCGTACAAGAGTCCCCTCATCACGCGCGCCACAGCGATGCCGAGGGCGAGACCGGCGAGTGTGCCGATCAGAGCCACTGTCATTCCCTGGCGGATGACCATCGCCACGACCTCGTTGCGCGTGGCGCCGAGTGCCAGCCGGATACCGATTTCCTGGGTACGCCGCGACATGGAATACGCCAACGTCCCGTAAATGCCAACAGACGCGAGCAGGAGCGCAACAGCGCCGAACAAACCGAAGGTGAAGAGGTTGAAACGGTACGGCGCAATCGAGTCGGCGAGCGCCTCCTCCAGCGTTTTGACGTTCAGGACCGGTACCTCGGCGTCTATTCCAGCAGCTGCGCGACGGACCTCCGCCGCGGCCGCCGCGGCATCGATGGCCACGCTGGCGACAATCGAGTAGCCGAACAGCGGGGCATGTGCGTAGTCGACGTACACGTCCGGATCCGCCGGGCTGTCGAGTCGCTGAAGCTTCGTGTTGTCGGCCACCACTCCGACCACAGTGGCCCACGAATCCTGTGCCACATAGGGAACCCGCAAGCGCACGCCTAGAGGGTCCGAGTCGCCGAAGTAGCGGCGAGCGAGCGTCTCGTTGATGACAAACGCCGGAAACGGCTCCGAATCGGTCAGCCACCGTCCTCTGACAACGCGCATTCCCATCACGCGCGCAAGATCCGCCGAGGCCGCAGTCAACGATGCCTCTGCCGGCTGATCGCCTTGCCTCGGTGGAATCGGATCGTTCTCGCGGAACAGCCGCAAGAACGAGTTCGCGTTCGTCGTCACCGCGGCAGCCAGAACACCGGGCACGATCGAGACACGTCGAAGCGCCTCGGCGGCGTGGGCGTGCCGTGGGCCCTGCTCTCGATAGGCCGGCCCGAAGAAGCGAAGGTCCATCGTGACGATCCGGTCGGGGTGAAAACCGTCGGGGAGCGCGGTCAGGCGCCAGAGGCTCTTGATCAGGAGGCCCGCGCCAATCAGCAACACGATCGTCAACGCGAACTCGAGCGCGACGAGCGCCGCTTTCGTACGGAGCTTGCCCGCAATGGGCAACGCGCCGTACAACGTCTGTCTCAACACGCCGCGCGCATCGTCCTTCCACAGCGACCACACCGGAACCATGCCGAAGACGAGTGCAGCGACCATCGTCGCCGCCGCCGCGAACGCGAGCGTGCGACCGTCGATCGTCGTTTCCTGCAGCCGCGGGACCCCGTATGGGAGGATTCGAACGATAGTGGCCAGACTCCACCGCGCGACCACAAGACCCGCGGCGGCGCCGGCCGCCGCGATGAGCGCGCTTTCGATGAAGAACTGGCGTGCCAGCCTCCAGCGGCCTGCCCCGATCGATGCCCGGATCGCCACCTCGGCGCGCCTGGCCGACGCACGCGCGAGAAACAGATGGGCAACGTTGACACAGGCAATCAAGAAGACAACGCTGACCGCCGCGAGAAGCACGATAAGCGGGCGGGTTGAGTTGCCGACGATCTTCTCTTTGAGCGGCATGACCCTCAGGGTGAGAGGCAGACGCATCTTCGGGTTGGCCGTGTTCGTGCGGCTTCGAATCGCCTCGAGCTCCGCCCGAGCGCGTTCGATGGTCACACCTTCTTTCAGCTTCCCAATGACATTGACCCCTTGCATGACGGTGGCGCCGTTCGGCGCCTTCGTCGGCGGCGTCACCGTCAGCGTGCGATACGCATCGATGGCCTTTTCCTGAAGACCGTTCCAGGCAAACGGCCTCGTCAGCTGCGGGCGAAAGTCAGGCGGCAGCACGCCGGCGATCGTGACTTGGCGCCCGCTGATTCTGACGGCACGTCCCGCGATCCCGGAATCGGCGTGAAATGCAGTGACGAAGAACGGGTAGGAGAGAAGTACGGCCTCTTCGCCGCCGAGCGGCAGACGGCCCAACATGGGACTGGCACCTGTGACCGTCCAGAAGTCGTCGGACACCGAGGCGACTCGCGACTCCACCACGGTGTCAGCGGTGTAGATGGCGTAGTTGTCGAAGTCAAACGCGACGAGGCCGTCGAGTGAGGTCGCCTGTTCTCTCCATGCCAGAAAGTCGACGGCCATGACGACCTCGCTGTCGCGATCGGCCGTGGTGATCCACAGGACGCGTTCAGCATCGGGATAGGACAAGGCGCGCCCCAGGACCGCGTCGATCACGCTGAAGACCGCGGTATTCAATCCGATGCCCGCGGCCAGCGTCACCAGCACGGTCGCCGTAAACACCGGCGTACGCCGCATCTGCCGAAGGCCGTACCGGAGATCGGCGCCGAGACCGCTGATCCATCCCACGCCGCGCACCTCGAGGGCCTGCTCCTTCCAGCGCAGCGGATCGCCAAAGTCGATACGTGCGCGACGGCCGGCCTCGGTTGGCGACATGCCGGCCGCCACCAGCGCATCGACGTGCGCGTCGAGATGCGCCCGCCACTCCGCCTCCATGTCTGCTTCGAGTCGTCGCCGGCGAAGCAGCGCTGACAGGAACGACCGCAGACGCGGCAGCGCGCTCATACGTCCTCGGGCACCGCGGCGAGCACCAGGCCGATCGCTTCCGAAAAGCGCTTCCAATATTCCGCTTCGTCGCGGAGCCGACGACGGCCCGCTGCTGTCAAACGGTAAAACTTCGCTTTTCGCTTGTTCTCGGACTCGCCCCAATCCGACGCGATCAAGCCTTGATGCTCGAGGCGATAGAGCGCGGGGTAAAGGGATCCCTGCTGAATCTGCAACGCGTCGCGAGAGATCTGCTGGATCCGCAGGAGGATGCCGTAGCCATGCTCAGGACGCAGCGAGACGGCTTTGAGAATCAGGAGGTCGAGCGTGCCCTGCAAGAGTTCCGTTGTCGTGGGCATGAAGTCGCTCTCCTAGAGCGCCTGGGAGAGTAACGTCTGCTCTCCTAGGATGTCAAGGAGTGTCGCCCGTGGAGCGCTTGATAGAATCCGCGAGTTAGATTGACTCACATGAAAAGAGCAGCGCCGCTGACGGTGGCGGCGTTCGTCGGGATGATCCACGCCGCGGCCGCGCAACAGGGCCCGGCGCCCAGCAACAGTGCCGCTCCTTCGCCGCCCATCGACTATGCCGCTGCACGTCTGCAGCGGCGGCTGCCCGCCGTCCGGACCGCCGGTCCCATCGTCGTCGATGGCACATTCGACGAAGCGTCGTGGAGCGATGCACCGGTCGCGTCCGGCTTCATCCAGAACGAACCGCGGGAAGGCATGCCCGCGACGTACGACACCGAAGTTCGCGTGCTCTATGACGATGAGGCGTTGTACTTCGCCGTATTTGCGCGAGACGAGGAGCCGTCGCGGATCATCGTCAACGACCTGAAGGAGGATTTCAACACCGGCAACAACGACGCGTTCCGCATCATTCTGGATACCTTCCACGACGAGCGAAACGGGTATCAGTTCGCGACCAATCCAGCGGGCGCGAAGTGGGACGCGCAGATGTCGAACGAAGGGCGCGAGAACAACGCGGATTGGGACGCGGTCTGGGACGTTCAGGCGCGCATCGCGGAGACCGGGTGGTATGCGGAGATCAGAATTCCGTTTCGCACCCTGAGATTCGCCAGCGATGACATTCAGAGCTGGGGTGTCAACTTCGAGCGTAAGGTGCGGCGGCTGAACGAGGACAGTTACTGGGCACCGCTGCCGCGCATCTACGACATCGAGCGCGTCTCGCTCGCCGGAGGCATCGAGGGATTGCGCGGGCTGCGACGAGGACGGAACCTGCGGGTCAAGCCGTACGCGGCAGGCAGCACCAACACGATCGGACTCGGCCCGACGACCGGCGACGTGGACGCCGGCGTCGACGTGAAGTATGGCATCACCAGCGGACTGGTCTGGGACTTCACGGTCAACACCGACTTCTCGCAGGTCGAGGCCGACGAGCAGCAGATCAACCTGACTCGATTCAGTCTGTTCTTTCCTGAAAAGCGCGACTTCTTCCTCGAGAATTCCGGCATCTTTCAGTTCGGCTCCGGCGTGACCGGATTCGCCGCCGGCGGTGGCGGAGGGGGCGGAGGCGGAGGCGGGGGCGGCCGACAAACGGCCGATCTGCGAATGTTCTTCAGCCGCCGCATCGGCCTGTCGGAAAACGACGAGGCGATTCCGATCGTCGCGGGGACACGATTGACGGGCCGGCAGGGTGCCTACTCGATTGGCGCGCTCAACGTCCAACAGGACGCGTCTTCCGGCGAGCCTCGGACCAACATCACCGCGCTGCGCGTGCGCCGCGATGTACTCGCCAACTCGGATGTCGGCGCCATCCTGCTGGCGCGCGAGCCCCACGGCCCGGCCTACAACCGTGTCGGCGGCTTCGACGCGAACTTCCGCTTCGGTTCGTATCTGAACGTCAACGGCTACGCCGCGAGATCGTTCTCGCCTCCAGCGAGCGCGCCCGACAGCGACTCTGGCGGCAATGAATACGCGTCGCGCGCCGGTTTCAACTACGCCGGCCGGGTGTGGCAGCTCCAATCGGCGTTCGAAGGCGTCGGGCAGCACTTCGAGAACGAGCTGGGGTTCGTGCCGCGTCGCGGTGTGAACAACTACTTCGCCTTCATCGCCCGCCGCTTCCGCCCTCTCACCGTGTCAGGTTTGATTCGCGAGATCAGGCCGCACGCGCAGTTCGACGCATTTCACCGACAGGACGGCGGGGCGGTGGAGTCCCGTTACCTCGATTTCCACTTTCCGATCACGTTCCAGGACAGCTCGAACATGGAAATCGGCGTGAATCCCAACGTCGAAGTCGTGACCGAACGGTTCCGGCTCAACACGGCGCGTGACGTGTGGGTGGAGCCGGGCCGCTACGAGTTCAACGAGTACTTCATCTTCTGGAACACCAACGCCGCGGCGCGGCTGTCGCTGAACAGCCGCTATGCAATCGGGCCCTTCTACGACGGCTACCGCCGCGCGTATACGCTCTCTCCCACACTCCGACTCAACGAGAACTTCAATGCCTCGGTCGGCCTGCAAATCAACGACGTCTCGGTCCCCGACGGCGCATTCGTCTCGAAGCTGCTGACGACGCGTGTGAACTACAACTTCACGACCAGCGTGTTCTTCAACGCGCTGGTCCAGTACAACAGCGACACGCGGCAGTGGACGTCGAATCTCCGCTTCAACATCATCCACCGCCCGCTCAGCGACTTCTTTCTCGTCTACAACGACCGCCGGGATGAGCGCAGCGGCACGCTGCTCAATCGTGCGGTGATCGCGAAGCTGACGTACCTGGTCGCGTTCTAGGCGATCGAAGGTCCACTGACGTAACAATCGATCTAGACTCTGGCGACACGCGTGATGCGACTGAATTGAGGAGAGCATGCGCATCAGACTCGGTGTGATCCTCGGCGTCGTGGTCGCGCTCGTTGTGCACGTTGGCACCCGACTTCCCGCGGCTCGCCAAGCGGACGGACCAAGCCGACAGGCCGGTCGCGCCGACCTGTCCGCCGCAGCGCAAAGCGCGAAGGTGGAAGCTCGCGCAGCGAGCGAAGGCTGGCCCACCTACAATCGCGATCTCGCCGGCACCCGTTACTCCCCTCTCACTCAAATCAACACGAAGAACGTCTCGATGCTGGTCGAGGCGTGGTCGTATCGACTACGCCCTGAACCTGGCCGGTCGGTTCCGGCTGTCGACAAGGCCGCGAGCTCGTTCGAAATCTTTCAAGAGGTCACACCCATTGTCGTCAACGGCGTGATGTATTTGCCCTCGGGCCATCGTGTCGTCGCGCTCGAGCCGGAGACCGGGAAGGAGATCTGGCGGCACGAGCTGCCCGAAGGACTCGCCTCGTTTCGCGGCGTCGCGTACTGGCCGGGCGATGCGCGCCTGCCTCCTCGAATCTTCTTCACCAGCCTCAAGAAGCTGATGGCCCTTCGCGCCGATACCGGCGCGCTCGACACCACGTTCGGGGACGGCGGTCAGATCGATTTGGAGATCGCGTACAGCGGAGTGCCCGCGATCTACCGGAACGTCATCCTGATGGGATCGAATTTCTTCGGACCCGGTGAGCGGCACATCGGCCTGCACCTCGAACGCGCGATGGGCGAGAAGGGCGACGTCCACGCCTACGACGCGCGCACGGGCAAGAAGATCTGGGACTTCCACACGATTCCGCTGCCTGGCGAAGTCGGCCACGAGACCTGGGCGAAAGACAGCTGGAAAGGTCGCACGGGAAACAACGTGTGGTCGTTCACGCTGACCGTCGACGAGCAGCGCGGTCTCGTCTACATGCCGATCAGCGGTCCCGGCATGAACTATTACGGCGGCGATCGCGCCGGCAACAATCTGTTCAGCAACACCACCGTCGCCCTCGACGCGCAAACGGGCAGATTGAAGTGGCACTTCCAGAACATCCGCCACGAGCTGTGGGACTACAACCTCCCGCCCGCGCCCGGTCTGATCGACATCAAGAAAGACGGCAAGACGATTCCTGCGCTGGCACAGGTCGGGAAATCCGGCTGGATGTTCATCCTCAATCGCGAGAACGGCACGCCGATCTACGGCGTCGACGAACGTCCGCAGACCAAGGCGGACGTGCCCGGCGAGTGGTATCCGGCGACGCAACCGATCCCGAAGAAGCCCGGGCCGCTCGCCAGAGTCAGCATGACGCGCAGCGATCTCGTCACCGCCGAAGACACCACACCGGCGCATGCCGAGGCGTGCCGCGCGTTATGGGACAAGATGCAGTTCCGCAATGACGGCCCGTATACGCCGTGGAACTACCGGCCGAGCGGAGCAGCGCCGACAGTGCTCTTCCCCGGCGTCACGGGCGGCGTCAATTGGGGCGGCACCGCCACCGATCCCGAGCTCGGCTACATCTTCGTGAACTCGAAGGACGAGCCGACGACGGGGTGGATTGCGCCGAATCCCCGCTACAACGAGAAGACGAAGGCCACCGAGTTCCCGTACGTGCATCAGAGCGGCGGCCCGCTCAGCGCCGAGGCACGCGATGCCGACGGACGATCGCTCGTCAACCTTCCCTGCTACCGTCCCCCATGGGCGAGCCTGATGGCGGTGAATGCTGCGACCGGCGAGTTCGCGTGGCGCGTGCCGCTTGGTGTGAACGACGGCATGCCCGAAGGCAGGAAGAATGTCGGCTCGCCGGGTTACGGCGGTCCGATCGTGACGGCAGGCGGACTCGTCTTCATCGGCGCCACACGCGACCGGCGTTTCCGCGCGTTCGATTCGCGGACCGGCCAAGAGCTGTGGTCCGTTCGCTTCGACTACAACGTTACCGCGATTCCGATCACCTACTCAGGTCGCAACGGCAAGCAGTACGTCGCCGTCGTCGCGGCCACGCAGGGACAAGGCAACAACGAGTCGCTGCACGTGTTCGCGCTTCCTCCTTCGCGCTAAGCGCTACGGAGGACGAGACTCGTCCCGCTAGGTAACGAGGGCAACAACCGCGCGCGTGATGGCGCCCCAGGCTTCAGTTGTGTGAATCGGGACCGTCAGGATCCGAAGACCGAACGCGCCGAGGCCCATGACGTAGACGGGGTGCAGCCGTCGCTGACTCCACCAGTCGAAGGCGATCGCCGACATCAGCGGCAGGAACCAGATCGCGAGAACCAGCGGAAGACGGGCTGGGGGCGGCGGGAGGAACGTCATCCGCGCGACGGCCGCAATGAGGAGCATGTTGGCGGCCACCATCATCAGCCGCTTGTGCACCTGGGGTTGTCGCCGATAGACGATGGCCGCTGCAAAGAAGCCTGAGAACACGATCATGTCGGACGTAGCGGCGAAGAGCAGGCCTTCCGCTTGCCCGCCGAGCGGCAGCCTCGACGAACGCAGCGCTCCGGTGATCAAGCCGACGACCACCAGCAGGACGCCGTAGCCAATGCCGATCTTGCCGAGCCGCAGGTGCCAGGCCACGCGTTTCGTGGCTGCCAGGACCGCCTGGGTGAGGAACAGCACGAGCCAACCGGTGAACACCGTGGCGTGAATGTGAATGAGCAGCGGCTGCGCGATCGTGCCGGTGACGAGCGGCCCGAAGTAGGTGGGCCAGAAGCCGACCACCGCGATCAGCCCCATCAACAGGCTGGCGCCGATGTAGAACGGGCGCCGCTGCAGCAGCGCGGGCGTCCTGGTCGCAGGAATCGTCGTCGGAGTCGCCACGTCAGATCTGCACGTCGTTCAACGATCCGTTGTCTGGCATCAAATCGATGCGGAGGATAACATGGCCGCGATGAGGCCACGTCAGATGCGGTCGCTGATGCTCGCCCTCGTCTGCCTCGCGGTCGTCCCGTCCGTGCGCGCCGCCGCGCAGGTCGTGAACGTCGACCTCGATGGCGTCGTGCTGTCGGTTTCAGTATCGCGGACGGCGCAGCTCTTTCACGTCGTCGACCAGCTCTCGGAGTGGGACCAGTTCACGCACAAGGGGTACGGCCGTTGGGCGGCGAGAACGGGGCTGCTCGATCAAGCAGCCCGCGACCTCCTGAAGCAGCACGCCGAGCTGCGCCGCGGCCGCGGATGGGACCGCGGATTCGAACAGAGCTTCTACGTCACGGGCTCGATCGACGACGCCGGCCGCCGGGCGGTGGACTCAGGTGCCCTCACCGAGCAAGAGATGAAAGCCGAGGTGACCATCCTCAGGCACTTCGATCGCGTGCTCGCGCCTCTGCTCGAGCGTGGCGACGGCGCTGTTGCGGCGTTCATTGACCGCATCAAGAAAGAATCAACCTCCTTGCGTCCCGTGATCGCCAAGCTGCAGCGTTTTGCCGAAGTGCAGCAGCCCGCCACGCTGACGGTGTACCTGGTGCCCAACCCGGAGGAAGGCAGTGGCGGCGGCGGGGCACACGGCGATCGACTCGTGGTCGAAGTCCAGCAGAAGCCCGACCCGTTGCCGTTCCTCATTCACGAGGCGCTTCATCTCCTGCTCGACCGACACCGCCCCGCCGTCGCGGCGGCGGCGGAGTCTGCCGGCTTGACGTGGCAACGCCTCAATGAGGGCATCGCGTATGCGATGGCGCCCGGGATCACCAACGGCGACGCCAGCGGCGACGCGCTGGCAGACGCATGGACACAACGCACCATGAGCGGTGCGGGCGCCTCGGACACGTTCGTCCAGTTCTACATGGTTGCGACGGTGATTCGGCCGCTTCTGCGCGAGGCACTGGACCGAGGCGACACCATTACGACGTTCCTGCCAAAGGCCGCCGCCAAGTGGCGCAGCGTCGTGAATCGTTAGTCTGTAGTCTTGTCGAATTCGCGCTCTGAAGTGACTGAGCTTTTGCAGCAGTGGTGCCGCGGGCGCGAGGATGCTCTCGAGCGGCTGTTGCCGGAGATCTATGCCGAGCTGAGGCAGCTGGCTGCCTCATATCTGCGGCGCGAGCGGCGGGATCACTCGCTGACGCCGACAGTGTCAACGCCTCGTCGAGTCTCAGGCCTGAGACCTCGCCCAGGCCTGAATCCTGATTCCTGACTCCTGATTCCTTTAGAAATTCACCGTGAAGTTGAGACGCACGAACCGCGGCGGGTAAATGGTGTCCGGCGTGTAGAACGTGTCGCTGCCGACCGTGAACGTGTCCTCGTACGCCGTCGCGTAGTTCGTGTTGAACAGGTTCCACAGGTCCACACCGACATCGGTGCGGGTGCGGCCGAAGCGCAGTACCTTCGCGAAGCGCATGTCCACCTGTGTGCGGCGGCCCTCGCCGAACAAGCGGTGATCGCTGTCGGTCAGATCGACATTCGAATTTCCGGTCGCGAGCAACGCCGGCGGCAGGAACCCGAGCTGACTCTGGATCATGGTGTTGGGGATCTGCCACTGCGCATTGTCGAGGATCAGCGGCGCCTGCGAACGCACCGTCGCGCTGACGAGCACGTCGATCTTCGGAATGGTGTAGGTGCCTAGACCGCGGATTGTCGTCTCCCACGGATCGATGTCGCGGCAATTGCGCAGGTTCGGCCCTGTCGGGGTGTTCGCGACTGCGTTGTTGTAGTTGGCAACGACGTGGCAGCGGTCGTCCACGCGGCGGCCGGTTTGCGTGCCGATTGACATGAACAAGCCGTTCCGCACGCGGGCGTTCAGGTTGAAGTTCACGCCATCGTAGAAGCTGTCGCGCTCCTTGCCGCCGTCGCCGTAGGTGCTCTCCGGAGTCAGGAAGTTCTGTGCCGGCGTCGTCGTGTTCGCCACGTAGGTGGTGACCGGATAGCCGCCGCCGCCCGGGAGACGCGGGTCACTCGGCACCGTGAGGGTGTAGCTCACCCAGTCGGTGCGGGGATTCCGGTTGATGTCGTTGGTGACGAAGAAGCCGTGGAACGTGCGGTGAATGTAGCCGACCTCCGCCGACACACGCGGCATCAATTCCTGCTGCAGCGTGACCTCGGTCTGGTAGTCGTGCGTGCGCACGCCCCAACCCTTGAGCAGCTCTGGATCGACTCTGGTCGTTGCGCCAGGCCTACCGAAGTTGGCGTCGTTACCGATGACGGCCGCACAGGTATCCACCTGGCCGGTCGCCGGACCCTGCGCGGCGTTATTCAGCAAGTCGCAGTCCACCACCTTGTCGTTGTCGTTGTCAGTCCAGTTGCGGTTGACCGTCGCCACCAGCGTGGCCCCACGATTCGTGGACGTGAACGGCGGGTCGTTGGAGGCAAAACCCAGATATTTGCCCCATCGGAGCTTGACCGCCGTCCTGCCGTTGCCGAAGACGTCGTAGGCGACGCCCGCTCGCGGGCTGATGTCGTTGTACGCATCCACGCCGGGCGTCTTCTCGAAAGTCACCGGCGCCGGATTCAGCAAGGAACTCCTGGACACGCCGTTGCCCTCGACTGGAGCGTAGCTGCTCGCCCGATCCCATCGGACGGCGCCCGACAACGTCATGCGACCGCGAGTGTATTGGTCCTGCAGGAAGACGCCATGCAGCTGGGTAACCGTGTTGTTGCTCCGCGTTGGCAACCGGTAGGTCACACGATTGGGCACGCCCTGGTTGAAGCGATAGGCGAGCTGGTTCTGTTGGGCGATCGTCTCATCGAGCTGACGCAGCCAGTACTGCTGATATCCCACACGGACGCTGTGCGAACCCGTGACGTACGACGCGCCCGCGTTGTAGGCGTTGGTCGCGCCCTCGGCATAGCCCCACTGCTCGAGACCCCGGTAGACGTAATTGGCCGCGGGCGCCCAGCGCAGCGTCGCCGCGTTTTCCGCGGTGCAGCCGGGAGCCCGCAACGCCGGATTCGCGTTGGTGCACGCCAGCGCGGTCGACTGCTCCGTGACTGGGATCAGGTTCGTGATGCCGTCCGGCGGCGGGAACCCGAACGCCGGGTTGTAGCGGAAGAACGTGGTGCTGGCGTCGAACAACAACTGGCTATTCAGCGGCATCGTCCACTGCGCCTGTGTCAGGTGGAACGGCCACTCGAAATACCCGCGCGCGGCTGTGCCTGTGGCCTCCGGCGACTGCGTCGTGGTGCCGAGGCCCACCCAATCCGCGCCGCGGTTGTGACAGCCTTCCGTGTCCACGCCCAGCGGCGTGCCCTCGCAGCGCTTCTGGTACTCGTAGTTGATGTTGAAGCGACTCTTGCTCAACTGTGCGGCAAACCGACCCATCGCCATCATCCGGTCCTGCACCAGACGCGCGTTCACCGGGCTCGGCAACCAATCCCAGCGGGCCGCATTCCCGGCGTTGGCGTTCGCGGTGATCCCTTCGACCGCGGTTTGCGTGTCGAGGTTGCGGTACTGCCCATAGAACCAGAGTCGGTCGCGCAGGATCGGGCCGCCCACCGAAATGCTGGCATCGTGTGCCTGGATGATCCCGGGCGTCTCGGTCAGCCCATAGCCACGCAGCGTGTCGTTCAAGTTGTTTCCGCGCGACCAATCGCCAGCGACGTTCGTGAAGGCCGTCCCCGAGAACGTGTTGCCGCCCGAGCGCGGGACGATGTTCATGATCGGGCCGCCGGTGTCGGTCTCGCCCAGGCCGCCGCCGACGCGGATGGAGACTTCTTCGACGCCAACTGCGTCGTAGACGTACGACGACACGCCGCCGCTTCGCGCCGCGCCAACGGTCATGCCGTTGACGGCCATGCGGCCTTCGTTGTTGGCGCCGCCATTGGCCGAGAAGAACGTCATCGTCGGCGACAGCGCGATGCCGTTGTTGTCCACCGTTAGCCCCGGCGTCACGTTGAGCAGCGCGCCCGCGGCGCGCGAGGCGGGGATGGTCTGCACCAGCTCGCGGTCGATCACCACTTCCCGTCGTGCGCTCTGCACGTCGACCACTGGCGATTCACCGGTCACCGTAATGGTTTCTTCGATGCCGCCGACGCGCATGTCCACTGAAATGGTGAGCGTCTGACTGCCCGCGAGCTCGATGTTCTCGCGACGGACCACGTTGAAGCCGGGGAGCGAGAACGACATGGCATAGGTGCCAGCACGCAAATCGATGATGCGGTACTGGCCGGTGGCGTCCGTGACGGCGGTGCGAACTTTCTCGATCAGCGCCGGGCTGGACGCTTCAACCGTCACACCCGGCAGAACGGCGCCGGACGCATCGCGTACGGTGCCCGTCAATGAGGCTTGTGCAAACACAGTGGCAGGCAGCAGCACGACTGCCAGGATCGAGAGACACTTCACACGCATCAGGTGTCCTCCTTGTCTATTCCCGCTGGTTGGCCTCGCCCGAAAACTGATTCTGCATGCAGGACGCCGCGAAGAATAACTGGATGATTTGCAATAATCAAGAATTCTGATATGTCTTTGCCCGCCAGCTTTTGCCCTGAGGCGGGCATTGCATGCAACGGGCGGGAAAACGCGGGGGAGGCCGGCGATCGCCAAGGAGCATCATCGCGGCGGCGACACTGAGCCGTGTGCCCGGTGCCTTGCTGATCAACATGTGGCGTGGTGAGCTCCCAACTCCCAAAATCGTGTTGGGAGTTGGAAGTTGGGTGTTGACGCGTGCTGATCCGGCTTAGAGGGCCGCGTAGGCCAGCTGACGCTTTGACCGGATGTCGGGATCGGCCACGTCGAATCGATCGAGGTTCATGACCTTGGTCCACGCCGCGGCGAAGTCCCGCACGAACTTCTCCTTCACGTCGTCGCACGCGTAGACCTCGGCGAGCGCGCGGAGCTCGGAGTTCGATCCGAACACGAGATCGACGCGGCTCGCGGTCCAGCGCGCCTCGCCCTTGGCGCGGCCACGCCCCGTGAACGTAGTCGCGGCCCCGGACGTCGGCACCCACTCCGTGCTCATGTCGAGGAGGTTCACGAAGAAGTCGTTGCTCAACGTTCCCGGCCGCTTCGTCAAGACGCCGACCTGCGACTGGTCGGTGTTCGCGTTCAAGGCGCGCAGACCGCCGATGAGCACCGTCATCTCGGGCGCGCTCAGCGTCAGCCTGGAGGCGCGCTCGATCAGTAGATGCTCGCCGGGCACGTCGTGCCCTTCTCCCAGGTAGTTGCGGAATCCATCCGCGTCCGGCTCCAGCATGGCGAAGGATTCCACGTCGGTCTGTTCCTGCGACGCATCCGTGCGCCCCGCGGTGAACGGCAAGTGCACATCGACGCCGGCCTTCTTCGCGGCCTGCTCGATGGCCGCGTCACCGCCGATCACGATCAGGTCGGCCAGCGAGACCTTCTTCTTTCCACCGGCCTGGGCGTCGTTGAACTCCTTCTGAATCCCCTCGAGCGTCTTCAGCACCTTCGCCAGCTCCGGAGGGTTGTTCACTGACCAATCCTTCTGCGGCGCGAGACGGACGCGTGCGCCGTTGGCGCCACCGCGCTTGTCCGTGCCGCGGAAAGACGATGCCGACGCCCAGGCAGTCGAAACCAGCTGCGAGCTAGAGAGGCCCGACGCGAGGATCTTGCTCTTCAACGCAGCGACGTCTTTCTCGTTGACGAGCTCGTGATCGACCTTCGGCACCGGGTCCTGCCACAGTTGCGGTTCTTGGGGAACTTCCGGGCCCAGGTAGCGCGCGATCGGGCCCATGTCGCGATGCGTCAGCTTGAACCACGCTTTCGCGAAGGCGTCGGCGAATTCCTGCGGGTTGTCCTTGAAGCGGCGGGCGATCTTCTCGTACGCCGGGTCGACGCGCAGCGAGAGGTCTGTCGTCAGCATCGACGGCGCGATCTTCTTCGACCGATCGTGCGCGTGTGGGACCGTTCCTTCACCGGCGCCGTTCTTCGGCTTCCACTGTTTGGCACCAGCGGGACTCGTGGTCAGCTCCCACTCGTACTCGAACAGGTGCTTGAAGAAGTCGTGGCTCCACCTGGTCGGCGTCGTCGTCCAGGTGACCTCGAGCCCGCTCGTGATTGCGTGCGCTCCCACGCCGGTTTCATACTTGCCCTTCCAGCCGAAGCCCTGCTCCTCGAGGTTGCCCCCTTCCGGTTCGGGGCCCACATGTTTGTCCGCGGGGGCCGCACCGTGGGTCTTGCCGAACGTGTGTCCGCCGCCAATGAGCGCCACGGTCTCCTCGTCGTTCATCGCCATGCGGCGGAACGTCTCGCGTATGTCCTTCGCGGCGGCGACGGGATCCGGGTTGCTGTTCGGGCCTTCCGGATTCACGTAGATGAGGCCCATCTGCACAGCGCCGAACGGATTCGCGAGCTGGCGCTCGCCGCTGTAGCGCTCGTCGCCGAGCCACGTGCTCTCGGATCCCCAGTTGACGTGCTCCGGCTCCCAGACGTCTCTGCGGCCGCCGGCGAAGCCGAACGTCTTGAACCCCATCGACTCGAGGGCGACGTTGCCGGTCAGCACAATCAGATCGGCCCACGAGATCTTCCGTCCGTACTTCTGCTTGATCGGCCACAGCAGTCGGCGCGCCTTATCGAGGTTCGCGTTGTCGGGCCAGCTGCCGAGCGGTGCAAAGCGCAGCTGCCCCGAGCCGGCGCCGCCGCGGCCGTCGTGGATGCGGTAGGTGCCGGCGGCGTGCCACGCCATCCGGATGAAGAGCGGTCCATAGTGGCCGAAGTCCGCGGGCCACCACTCCTGAGAATTCGTCATCACCGCCGTGATGTCCTTCTTCACTGCAGCGAGATCGAGCGAGTTGAATTCTTCGGCGTAGTCGAACGCCTCGCCCATCGGATTGCCTGACGGGTGCTTCGTGTGCAGGGCACTCAGGTTCAACTGATTCGGCCACCACTCGCGATTCGACCTGCCGCTGTGCTTTGTGGCCGAGAACGGGCACTTCGCTTCGTTTTCCATGCTGACGTTGACCTCTAGTTCTTCTTCTGCGTTCTTTCGTAGCGGCCGCCTGCAGGCGGCCTTTCCTTGGACCGGGCGACGCACGCGGGACAACGTCCCCAATACACGACCTCGGCTTCGTCGATCTCATAGCCGCTGTCGTCGACCGCGGTCAGACACGGCGCGGAGCCAACCGCGCAATCTACGTCGACCATGCGGCCGCACGTGCGACAAATCAGATGGTGATGGTTGTCGCCGACGCGATCCTCGAATCGCGCCGGTGACCCGGTCGGCTGAATGCGCCGGAGGAGACCTTCAGCGACGAGCACACTGAGACAGTCGTAGACGGACTGCAGCGAGATCGCACCGATCTCCGCCCTGACTGC
>Ga0111538_10006498_pt1 | contig 15815 bp, 21 predicted proteins | sample SoiMethybrSBSTD1_FD_79669 | JGI IMG/M metagenome (GOLD analysis project Ga0111538, IMG submission 79669) | Bulk soil microbial communities from a Populus tree surrounding site in Tennessee, USA - Soil MetaG P. TD hybrid SBSTD1 (version 2)... | ecosystem: Environmental > Terrestrial > Soil >...
CCCCCCGAGGCGATGCGGTTCGAGGGCGCGACCGCGATTGCCGAATTCTTCGCGACCGTCCCGCTCGACGGCCGACTCGATCGCATCCGCCTGCGGCCGGCACGGGCCAACGGCCAGCCGGCGCTGGCCGCATATGCGGAGAACGACGCGACGGGAGAGCACGAGGCTTACGGCGTCATGGTCTTCGCGATCGAGGGCGACCGGATCGCGGGGATCACGGGCTTTGCGCGCCAGCCGGCGTTATTCCTACGACTCGGTCTACCGCTCTCCGTGACGTGCTGATGCCGTCCGACGAGCGGCGCGCCAGCGCCGCTACGCGCGTCGCGCCGATCAGCTCGTGCGTTCCAGGATCGCCTTGAGCTGCGCCAGGTCCTTGCGGTTGGCGCGCCGAACGGCGCGCGCCATGAGCGGCGCGGTCCACCTCGAGATCCCGGACGGCTTGCCGCGGTTGCGAAGAGTCATGAGGGTGCCGCCGTCTGCCGAGTCCTCCCAGACGTAGGTGGTCTCCATCGGAAACGGCCCCTGCTCCGTCGACATCACGAGGCGCTCGCCGGGCATGTGCTCACGGATCTCGTAGGTGTACTCGAGTCGTCGCCCGAGGAACCGTGCGACGAACGCGACACGGGAGCCGACCGTGAGCGGCTTTGGCGACTTCCACGCGACCGACGTGATGTTCTGGTACCACCGCGGGGCGTTGTCTGGCTCGCTGGCATAGTCGGCGACGTCCGCGCGGGGACAAGCGATCTCGGTCTGGGTAAGGACGTCGACGGCCACCGGGCCCAACCGTAGCGCCGCGCAAGCCGGCACCGCGAAGTGGTCATGCACCGGTCACGAGTTGCTCCAGCTTGTCGAAGGCGGCGTTGTAGGCGGCCTCGGCGCGGCCGCGCCCCTCGGGCGGCAGCGGGCCATCGCTCAGTGTCATGCGCGTCCTGGCACCGTGGTCGTGGAACTCGACGCGCACGACGGTGCCCTCCGGCATGCCCACCTCGGGCATCGGGTCCGAGCGCAGCACGATCAGCTCGGGCTCGACGAGCCCGATGATCTCGTAGCCGACCACGAACCCCGCGTCACCGCCGCGCTGAATCATCGTGACCTCCCAGCGCCCGCCGACACGCAGGTCGATGCGCATCCGCTCCCGCGGCGCGTCCATGTGCGCTGGGCCGTACCACGCCGCCACCTCGTCGGGATCCGTCCAGGCCCTAAACACCCGCTCGCGCGGCGCCTCGAAGACGCGCGTGATCAGGACCTGCTCATCCTCAGCGGCCACTCGGGTCTAGTCACTCATCTTGCTCTCCTGTCCTTCGCAGGTGCACGTCGAGTCGGTCCATCCGGGCCTCCCACGTCCGCTTGCGCGACTGCATCCACTCCACCGCCTCGTCGAGCGGGTCGGCCTCGAGCCGTCGCGGCCGCCACTGCGCCTCGCGACGGCGGACGATCAGCCCGGCGCGCTCCAGCACCTTGAGGTGGCGCGAGATCGCCGGCAGGCTCATGGGAAACGGCTCCGCCAGCTCGTTCACCGTGGCCTCGCCCTCGGCAAGCCGAGTCAAAATCGAGCGGCGAGTCGGATCGGCGAGCGCGGCGAAGGTGAGACTGAGCGGGTCGGCGTGCATAACGAATTGGTTAATTAGCTCACGCACTAAATACCAAGCCGGCCGCCGAGATGCAACCCCCGCTCCACGCGGGCGAACTGCCCCCATCCTCGTCCCGACACGCGTCCGAACGCGCTGAGCGACCGTGCACTGCCAGCTTGATCGCGGCCTTATTCGCGCCGATCGCGGCTGTCCGCACAGCGATTCAGCGAGGCCCGGTGGTGAGGCTCCCGACGTCGACCCGGCTCGCGACGCTCAGGCCAGTCTCGGGGTGGGGCGCCTGGAGCCGTGGAACGTCTCGTCGGAGCAGAACGCCTCGCCGCCGACGCGGTCGCTTGTGCCTAGTGGGCACTCGCGCACTCCATGCACGTGGGAAACTCGGGCGCGACGGTAACGGAAGCGCGCGGCGAGAGACAACGGACTATGCGCCAAGAGGTGCTTGTTGGCCTGGCACTCGTGGTCGGAGGCGGGACCGCCGCCGCCGTGGCCTTGTCCGACGGCTCGGAGGGGACCGGCGCATCGACCGCCTCAACTGCTGTACGCGGCCAACAACAGGCAGATACGCAGCGGACCGCGGCGGACCGGCCGACGATCAGCCGGCTGAGGATCCGCGTCGGTGGCCGGGTCGTGGTGGTCGAAGCGAATCAGATCGGCTTCCGCTATTGCGACCGGCACGTCAGAACCTGTGCGGCGATCCGGCCCGCCCAGCGGCGGCGGCTGAGGCGCAACCAGCGCCGCGCCGTTGCGGCGGCGCGCGCAAAGCTCCGCGAGCGCGCCGCGCCGCCGCCGAGTGCTACACCGGCGCCTCAGCCGGCGCCGGCGCCGTCCCAACCCCCGGCCCCTCCCGTCCCGCAGCCGCACGCGCCGCCCAGCGGCGAGACATCGACCGCGTAAGGGCGGCGATGAGCAGGACGACGGTCGGGCCCCACACGATCACGCTGGCGACGTCCTCGGAGACGATCCGCACGGGGAGAGAGGCGACGTAGTAGATCGACGCCGTCGAGCACGCCCACAACAGCGCCGGCTGCGGGTCGACGCACAGCAGCGGCAGCACCCAAAGGAGGTACCACGGCAGGACGCTCTGGCTGGCCAGCAGCGAGCCGGCGAGCAGCAGCGCGGCATACCGGCACGCCTCGGCCAGGTCGCGCGGCGGGTGCGCGGCGGTCCAGGCCACCGCTAGGACGAGCAGCAGGAGCAGGCCCGCTCGGGCAAGGGGGTCGGGCACGCCCACCGCAATCAGCCAGTGGTGCGGACCCGTCCCGAAGACCTGGTTGGAGTAGGCGCCCACCGATCCCAATGCGGCGGTCCCGGCGCCCACGTAGGGCAGGTACAGCGCCGCCGCGGCCGCGACGAGCGCCGCGACGAACCGCACGCCGAGCCGTCGGAACATGAACGGCGCGAGCAGGATCGGCACGAACTTGGTCAGCGCTGCCGCAGCGAGGGCGACGCCCGTCCCGATCCGCCGCCCGCGGTCCCACAGGAGCAGGGAGGCAAGCGTCAGCGCGAGCAGCAGCGCCTCCGGGTGGCCACTCCCCGCAATCTCGACGATGGCGAGCGGGTGCCACGCATAGAGGACCACACGCCCGGCCGGCCGGCGGGTTCGGGCCAGGATGACGAGGAGCAGGGCGACCACCACGGCCTCGATCGCGATCCACGAGAGCTTCAGCTGCGGCAGTCCGTCGCCCGCGGTCTCGTGGATGGCCAGGAACGTCACTTCGCTCGCAGGCGGGTACAGGGTGGTCGTGTACGGTCGGTTGACATGCGTGAAGATGCGGAAGTCACGCAGGCCGAGCAGGCTCTCCGCCGCCGGCGGGTGACGATAGGGGTTGATGCCGGCGGCCTGCACCCGCCCGTCCCACACGAAGCGATAGGCGTCGTTCGACAGCCGGGGCGGATCGAACGCCAGCAGCAGACGGGCCGCCAGCGCGACAACGAGCACGATCGCCACGTCGCGACGGCGACCGGAGCGCCACAGGAGCACCGATGCCGTCCCGCAGACGACGAGCAGGCCGCCGGCCACGGCGACGTCGTGGCGCTGCGAGAGCGGGGCCGGGTAGGCATGCAGCGCCCAGACGCCGGCGAGCAGCGCACATCCGAGCGCGGCCACCGCCAGGGTGCGCAGGCATGCCGTTCTGCGCTCGTAACGCATCGCCACGACAATTAGACACCCATCCGTGCCCTTCCGTAACGCAGCGTTGGCGCACCGGCAGTCGGCGACGACCACCGTGCTCCGCCTGATGCTTGGTGCCCTGTTCATCTCGGTCTTCTTCGAGAACCTGCACAAGAACCTCTATGGGACGACGGGCTATGCCCAGTTGATCGAGGACTACCAGGCGCAGGGCAATGCGCCCGGGGCCTGGAAGGACTTCATGGGCTTCATCGCCGACCACGCCTCCTTCTTCGGACCGGTCCAGGCGGTATTCGAGCTGTCCTTGGGAATCGTCCTGGTGCTGGGGATCGGCACCGGTGTCTTCGGCCTGATCGCGGCCGCTCACCTGACGGCCCTGTGGATCTCCGAGCTCGCGCCGCGCCGTTGGGTCTGGGAGCTGCTGTCCCTGATCGTCGTCGCGCTCGTGGTCGGAATCGGCTCGCTGCCGACTCTGCTCGACGAGCGGAGGTCGTGGACGGAGCGAATCCTCGGGCCGCCGACGTTCCGGGCGCTGCCACTCCCCGGTCGGCTCGCGGTTGCCGTGCTCTGCGGATCGGCGCTGACACTCGTCCTCCTCGCGGCCAAGACCGGCACCCAGGCCCACTACACACAGGTCGCCTGGCAGTCGGGCGTGACGTTCGGCGCCGCGGTGGCCGCCGTGGGCGTGTTGGACTATCGTCGGGCCGACCGGGAGGTGGCCGTGCGGGCATGAGCAGAGTCGAGTTGCTAGGCGCGGACCAGGTCCCACTGCTGGCCCGCCCGTACTACCCGGAGGACGGATCGGCTTCGCCGATCGTACGCGCGCTGGCGCAGGTGCCCGAGCTGCTCGAAGTAGCGATGCCCTTCGTCGCGCGGGTATTCGGCCCGACCTCGCTCGACCTCCGCACCAAGGAGATCGTGGTGCTGCGCGTCTCAGCGCGCAACGGGTGCCGCTACTGCATCGACACGCATACCGTTGCGGCCTGGGACGCCGGGCTGAGCGAGGCCGAGACCGCCGCACTGCGCAGCGCGGGCACCGGCTTCAGCCCGGCGGAGGCGGCCCTAGTGGGGTTCTGCGACGCGTTCTGCGACGCGCCGGCGCCCGTGCCCCCGGACGTCGCGCACGGCCTCCAGGCCCACTTTCCCGACCACGCGGTCGTCGAGCTGTCGCTGCTCGCAGGCGCGACCGTGATGCTGAACCGGTTCTGTACGGCCCTCGAACTACCCACGACGCCGGCGACGCGCGCGCGTCTGGAGGCCGCGGCGTGAGCGCGCGCGACGGCACAGCCGAGACGCTGGGCGCTGCCATCGAAGCCGGACGCGTGGCAGACCGGGTCTGGCTGTACTCGAACTACCACTGCAACCTGAGCTGCGTCTACTGCCTGACCGAGTCCTCGCCCCGCGCCGCCCGCCGGCTGCTGCCCCCCGACGACATGATCGCCGCCGCCGACGAAGCCGTCGTGCTTGGCTATCGGGCGCTCGGGGTCACCGGCGGCGAACCCTTCCTGACGCCCGGCATGCCCGAGCTGCTCGCCGCGCTCGCCGCTCGGCTGCCGACCCTGGTCCTGACCAACGCGACTCTGTTCACCGAGCGCCTGCTCGACCGGCTGCGTCCACTGGCCGACCTCCCGCTGACCATCCAGATCTCGCTGGACTCCGCACAGCCCGAGATCAACGACGAGCTCCGCGGTCCGCGGAACTTCGCCAAGGTCATGCAGGCGATCCCGCGGCTCGTCGACATGGGGATCCCGGTTCGAATCGCCACGACCGGAGACCACAACACCGCCGAGGAGATGGAGCGGCTGTGCGCGTTGCACCGCTCCCTCGGGGTCGACGACGACGACCACGTCGTACGCCCGATCGTGCGGCGCGGCCGCGCCGTCGACGGCGGATTGGGTGTGGTCGCGGACGCCAAGGACCTGTTCCCCGAGCTCACGCTCACGGCCGACGGCGCGTTTTGGAGCCCATTCGCCCCCACCGTCTACGAGGGCCGCCTCGACACTGATCTGCTGCTCACGCGCCAGCGGCTCCCACTCGATGCGTCCACCCGCGCCCTCCTGGCCGTTGCCGAGAGCAACCCGGCGGGCACGGACACGACGCTGAACATCCGCTGAGCGTGAGGCCACGACCGCCGGTCGGGCGGTTACAGGCCGTAGCGCAGAAACGCTTCGCCGAACCTGACCGCCGTGCGCGCCGCCGCTGAAAGCGACCCACTGACCTTCGAGCGGCCACCGCCCCGGGGACGGGCGGCCACGGCAACCTCCTCGATCACCAAACGCGCACGCGCCGCCTTGAGGATCATCTCAAGCGGCCAGCCGTAGGTCCGCGAGCGCATGTCGAGCGCCAGCAGGTCGCGCCGACTGATCGCGCGAACCGGGCCGAGATCGGTCACCGCGACGCGCCATCGCGCACGGATCATCGCCGCCGCGGCGCGGTTGGCCAACGCCTGGTGCGGCGCGAGTCCGCACGACCCCCGCCGGCCGCGCAGGCGCGAGCCGAGTGCCAACCGCGCCCGGCCGGAAGCCACAGGCGCGAGCACGTCGCCGAGCGCGGACGGATCGTCCGAACCGTCGCCGTCGAGGTAGAGCAGGATCGCGTCGGAGTCAACAGCGACGGCGCCGGCATGGCACGCCGCACCGTAGCCACGCCGCGGCTCGCACACGACGCGCGCACCCGCCGCGGCGGCCGCCGCCGCGGTGCGATCCGTTGAGCCGTTGTCGACCACGACGACCTCCTGGACCTGGGGCGCTACGTCCATCACGACCCTTGCGATCGTCTCCTCCTCGTCCAGGGCGGGAATCACCGCACAAACCGGCGCGAACATGGGTTCGCCATTATCGTCCGCCTCGCGCGGGCGACGGATACGACCCAGGGCGATGTTTCACGACTGTCACCCACGCGTGGGGCGGTCGGCGTTACGTTCTTGCAGCTCTGACCGTCGTGATCATCGTCCTCACCAAGGCCCCGGTGGCGGGCCGGGTTAAGACCAGACTGTGCCCACCGTGCACACCGGCGCAAGCGGCGGCGATAGCGCAGGCGTCGCTGACCGACACACTGACGACCGTCGCCGAAGTTCCGGCTCCTCGCCGGCTGCTTGCGCTCGACGGCTTGCCGGGCCCGTGGGTCCCCGATGCCTTCGAGGTCGTGCCGCAGCGCCCGGGCAGCCTCGGCGATCGTCTCGCCGACGCCTTCAAGCGCGCCGGCGGGCCCGCCTTCGCCGTCGGGATGGACACGCCGCAGCTCACGCCGGCGCTGCTGGCGCACGCCGCGCGCCAGCTCCGGCATGCCGACGCCGCGCTGGGCCTCGCGGCCGACGGCGGCTACTGGGGCATCGGCCTCCGGGAGCCCTACGCGGGGGCCTTCAACGACGTTCCGATGAGCACGCCATACACCGGCGCCGCACAGCGCGAGCACCTGCAGGGACTCGGGTTGACCGTCCGCGACCTACCGATCCTGCGCGATGTCGATACCTACGACGACGCGCTCGCGGTTGCCCGCCAGGTCGCGCCCGGATCGGCGTTCGCGCAAACGATGACCCGCCAGGGCGCGCTCAGCGCCGGCAGTCGCCGTCGGCGACGTGCACGAGCTTGAGCGCGGCCGGAGGGGCCGCACCCGCTTCGCCGGGGTCCGGGAACAGCGAGCACTCGTCGGGGGATGCGCAGCCACATTCCTTTGCCGCCTCCAGCCATCCCTTCATGGCTTGGGTGCGGGCGAGGAGCTACGTGAGTTAGGCCGACTGTCGCGCCTTGGTTTCGCGCCTCGGGGCCAGTTCGCGCTCGACCTGATCGACGAGGTCGAGGTAGAGGTCGAGGAGCCGGCGCATGAAGTCGATTATGAGGAGCAGGTACTTCTCGCGATGGGGGAGTTGCGCAACGGTCCGTTCGCCGTCGTCGAGTCGCCGTTGGATGTCTGCGATGTCGGCGCGAAGCGCGGCCATGCTCTCGCGGGTGATGTCCTCGCCGACGAGGTCGCAGATCAGCAGTCGCTGGAGGTGGTCGCTCTTCAGTGATGAGCGCGCTCGCCGAGGAGGGATTCGTCCTCTTGGGCGGGCCGCTCGCCGGAAGCGAGGAGGGCCGCCTGCGCGCGCGCCTCATCGTCAGCGCCGCCAACGAAAGACGAAATCCGTCGCCGCGTCGGCGACGACCCCTGGACGCACGCCGACCGACTCGTGATCACCGCGATCGAGCCCTGGAACGTCTTCACCGGCGAAACGCGCCTCCCATCGAACAGCCAAGCGCCGACCGGCGCGCCCGACCCGACCTAAACCGCTCGGCCCCCACGAGCCGGCAGGCAGGTGCGACGGTCGCGGCGGAGGAGTTGCTCGCTCCACCCGCGGCGTCCCTGGCAACCTCCCGCTTAGCTCAGTGCCTAATGCCGAGCCGCTCGGCGAGCCAGTCGGTCTGCCGGGCCCGCTCGGCGTGGTAGGCCTCAGGGCCGGAGCGCTCCTCGGCGATCCTGGCCGCCACGAACCCGAGCAGCGCCGGGCCCTCACGGACCGACGGCTCGACGACCGCGTCCCAGTCCTCGAGCGCCGGCGAGGTGCCCAGCGCGAGCTCGTGAGCGCGGTCGGTGCACATGCGCGTATAGGCGTCGCGCAGGTCGTCATCCCACGCCTCGACGCGCCGCACAAGACGCCCCCGGCTCGCCACCAGCTTCGTGCGCTGCTCGACCACGTCGCCGTCGAGCTCGATCTCATAGAGGCTGGGGGCGACCCAGAAGGGCAGGTCCGATGCCCTGCACGCGTGGATGCCGCTGCGGCAGGGCTCGACGGTCGCCGAAACCCATTCGCCGGGCTCGCCATCGACCAGCCGCCACCGATAGCTCGAGAACAGGCTCCTGCCATCCGGCCGCAGGAACTTGTAGGCGATCACTGGTGCTTCCAGTCGCGGAACGCGGCGAGTAGCCGCGTGCGGGTGTCCGCCGGGACGTCCTCCTCGCGAAGCCGCCCGACGGTGGCAACCGTGGTCCGCATCTGGTCGACGTACCAATCGCACCCCTCGCAGAAGTTCAGGTGCTGCTCGAACAGCTCCGTCTCCTCGGCCTCCAGCGCGCCCTCGAAGTACTCGGTCACGAGCGCGACCACCTCCTGGCAGGTGATGTGATCAGCCGACTCAGCCATCGAGGTGCCTCTCAAGCGCCGCCCGCACGCGAGAGCGCGCGCGGTGCAGTAGCACTCGCTGATTGCCCGCCGAGATCTCAAGCGCCTCGCAGACCTCGTCCGCGCTGCAGCCCGCGATGTCGCGCATCGCGATCACGGTCCGCTGCGCGTCCGGGAGCTCCTCCACCGCGCGCTTGACGACATCGAAAGTCTCACGAGCGAGCAGCCCCTGCTCAGGCAGGCAGCTCCAGTCTGCCGGGTAACGCTGCCAATGGCCGGCAAACGCTTCCCCGGCAGGGCGGAAGCGCCCGGGCTCGAGCGCCGGTACCTGCTCCTCAGCCGCCGCCAACGACGAGAACGGCAGGCTGCGTGCCTCGCGTCCACCGCGCGTCCTTGCCGTGTTGACCACGATGCTGAAAACCCACGTCTTCAGCGACGAACGAGCCTGGAAGCGAGCCAGCCCCTTGAGCACCCCCAGCCACGCCTCCTGGACGACCTCCTCAGCGACAGCGCGCGTCTTCACATGGCTACGCGCGACCGCGAGCATCGTCGGATGGTAAGCCTCGACAACCGACGCGAAGGCCTCCTCATCCCCGGCGCGCAGCCGCGCGACGAGCTCCGCCTCGTCACCGGCCGCTCCAGCAGTCCGCTGCTCTTCGCCTAGCTGCGCCACGCGTCCTCGACGCAGCGACCCTACCCGCCCGCCCCGGGCGGGGTCCAGCACCAGGCTCGGGCCGCAAACACGCAGCCCGGGTCGAACGTGCGCTTGAGCCCATGCGAGTCGCGCATCCCGTTGCTCTCGGTCCGTCCGAGCCGGGAATAAGGCGTTGCGACGTGGGGATGTTCGCCCCAGGGCGACTCGGACGGATTCGCGCCGCGGGCAACCGCGGCGTCCTGGCCGCCGTAGCCGGCAGCGGTTGGCGGCTTCGATTGATCGGGTCGTGGCCGATGCGGCGCGGCCGCAGCGCCGGCCTACCGCCGCGCTTCAGCCTTGCCGGGACGAGGGCGCGGCCGCGGAGCCGCTTTGATTGCGATAAGACAGCTGCTGCGATCGACCGTGCCGGTCTAGGGGCGGTCCTTAATCTCATCCGCGGCGGTGTGGCCCGCTCGACGTGCTCGACCGCCGAGGAACGCTCAAGCACGAGTTGGAGGCGATCAAACGGCCCTCGAGGGACAGGACCAAGGCGCGGGCATCTAGCGCGTCCTACCCCCGGAGTTGGATGGCCTGCGGACTCGATCGACGATGGCTGCACGCACGGCGTCCTTGGGTGAGACGACGGGTAAGAGCGCGGTCGTTGTTGTTGGTCGGACAACCCGCACCCATGCCCGCCGCCATCGACGGCCTATGCGGCCACCAGCGCCTCGGGTTCCAGATGCTCCGCGTCGGGTGCGACGCGTTTACATCCGCCGATGGACCCGCCTCGTTCTGGGCGGCGGACGCGACTAAGGGGGCGACCGACGTGCGCGCTCGAGGGCCTCGGCTTCATAGGCGCACGGAGTCCCGCCCGGGTAGAGCAGTCCGACCCTCATTGTTGTCGCGTCAGTTCGCGGCGAGCCCGGCGACCGTGGGAGGCAGACCGTCAAACGCGCCCACGGCGGCGAGTTCTCCGTTGTCTCCGACGGCCCAGCCGAAGAGCTGTTGCGCGTCGGCGTCGATGGCGTACAGATAGCGGCCGTCGCGAGTGACGGCTTCGTCGCGAACGCCCTTTTCGCCTTGCCGAGTCGCGGCCGCCACGGCTTCGTGCAGCTCCAGCGTCCCGTCTTCGCCGATTTCGTAGCTCGAAACCGTTCCATCGCCGAAGTTCGTCACGTAGACGAACCGGCCGTCGTTGGTGACCGCGGCCCAGCAGACCTCGGTGCGCGTATCGCCGACGGAACCGCTCACTACCGTCAGGTCACCCGCACCACCGACGGCGTATGAGGAGGCCGCCGCCTTTCCAACCGCGCCGCCGAACGCCTCAGTGACAACGAGCGTCCCTTCGGTCGCGAAGGCAAAACCGTAGGGCGTCTGGCCCGACGACCTGATCGAGTTCGGCCCCTCGGCATATCCACGTCCGTCCAGGGCATAGCTGCTGATGCTGTTCGTTCCGCGCTCGGTCACGATCAACGCCGAGCCGTCGACCGTAACCGCGACCTGCGCCGGATCCGCCTTGGCGCCGCTCAAAGGTCGTTCCGAACCCTCCAGCGGCATCAATGCCCCGCCGCTCAACTCGAACCCGCACACGTTCGGCGTTCCGTTGTTGAGCACGTACACCAACTCGCCTCGCACCCCCACGCTTGTCGGGGTACGCCCGCCCGACGCGATGCGACCGTTGAGCCGCAGCCCATCGGACTCAACGGCGAATACCGACACGTCGTCGCTGCCTGCGTTCGCGACGAGCAGCCATCGACCGTCGTCGGTGAGCAAGACGGAGCCTTGCGACGGGAGGTGCGGCTCGCCCGTCCCCCGCCCGCCCGTAGAGAATCGGCCGAGCGAAGCCAGCGAGCCGTCGTCGGAACGCCGGAACGCAACGACCTCGTTATTGCCAACGTCATTGGTCTGCACGTAGACGGCGGGCATGAGCCTTCTCCTCGTCGATGGGGTCGTCGCTTCGTCGTCTGAGAGGCGTCCTCGTTACAACCGGCTCCCCGATCGACCGCCGGCCGCGCGATCGGCGTATCGTCTTGGGTGGCGCGCCGGGAAGGCTGGTCGGCACGGTCTCATGGACCCCGCGCCATCTCGACCCCACCATCGCCGCGCGCTTCGCCGCCTGCCCGTCCCGCTCTCCTCGGGGCGCGCGCGGGTCAACCACTGCCGCACACTCGTCCCGCGGCCTGGCTCAACGCACGGAATCTCTGCCGCGATCATCCTCGCCGCGGGCGGACACGAGCGGGCAAGGGTCCCGCCTAGCCGTGGACGGGTTCGAAACGACAGTCCTCGTCTTCGGTGCCCTTCTGGTGGTCGGGGCGATCCTGTCCGGGCTGGCCCATCGGTCGTTCCTGTCGCTCACGGCGGTGTTCGTCGTAGCTGGGTTCATGCTCGGCGACGGAGGGCTCGAGGTGCTGCATTTCGACGCTCGCAGCGGGTTCGTCGCAGACCTTGCCCTGGTGGCGTTGGTGGTGATCCTTTTCCGCGACGGACTCGAGGTGGAGGGAGAGATGCTCCGCCGCGCGTGGCGTCTACCGCTCCGGGCCCTGGTGCTCGGCATGCCCATCACCGCCGCGCTGATCGCCCTCGCCACGCATGCGCTGACCTCCCTGTCCTGGACGCAGTCGTTCCTGCTGGGTGCCCTGCTGTCACCGACCGACCCGGTCCTGTCCTCGGCGGTCGTGACGAATCCGCGTGTACCCCGCGTCATCCGCCACTCGCTCAACCTGGAGTCGGGCTTGAACGATGGCCTTGCCCTGCCCGCCGTGCTCGCGCTTGCCGCGGCGCTGCGCGCCGACGCCGGCGACTTCGTCTGGTGGAAATTCGTCGTCCAAGACGTCGGCCTCGGGCTCGTCTTCGGGCTCATCGTCGGCTTTGGCGCCTCCAAGCTGCTGCCGCGGGGCAGCGGGCTGGAGGAGCAGGTGGGACCGCACGTCAAGTCCCTGTATGCGCTTGGCGTGGCGTTCGCGGCCTACGGGCTCGCGGTCGCCGAACCGACCGGCAACGGGCTCATCGCCACCTTCGTCGCGGCGATCGCACTCGGCATCCTGCGCCCGGACATTCGCGCCATCTTCGAGACCCGAGCAGCCGACATCGTCGAAATTGTCAAACTCGGCATCTTCGTCATCTTCGGCTCGCTCCTCACGCTCGACGGACTCTTCGCGAGCGGCTGGGCCAGCATCGGGATCGTCGCCTTTGCGCTATTAGTCGCGCGCCCGATCGCGCTCGCCGTCGCGCTCATCGGCACACGCACCGACGCACCGACGCGCGCATTCATCGCCTGGTTCGGCCCGAAAGGCGTCGCGACGATGACCTTCGCCCTCCTCGTACTCGGAGAGCACGTGCCCGGCGCGAACGAGATTTTCAACCTGGCCGCGCTCGCGGTCTTCACGTCAATCATCCTCCACGGCCTGACCGACACACCTGGCGCGAACTGGATCGCCCGCGTCTACGAGCGGCGACAGCACGAAGAAGGCGACGCGCCGGTGGTGGCGTAAATCCTCCCCCAGCGCGCTACTCCGAGCTGCTCGGGCTCTCACGGGCATCGGCATGGATGACACGATCGCGAGGACGCTCGGATCCTGTAAGAGCCGCGGCGGGGCGCTACACGTCGGCAAGCGGCGTCTAAGCCGTCGGTAATTGAAGCGCAAGCCGGGGGCCATAACGGCAGACGCCCGCATCGAGACATAGAGGATTGTCATGCGCCTGCGACTTGCTTTTGTCGCTGGCGTGCTCGGCGCCGCACTGCGGGCAAGCGCGCCGGCGCTAGCCATAACCCGCAAGGGCTCGCTCTTCCACGATGGCACGGTTGTCCGCACCGTCGTCGTCCCCGCTCACGTCGAGCCCGGCAGCGGTAGCGACCCGTTCTTCATGGTCACCAACGGTGCTGCCGGACAGCTCGGCATCGCAGGCGTCGCGCCCGGCGACGGTCCCTACCACGGCGGCGACTGGCAAGTCTTCGTCGTGACCTTCAACGCCGGCGGCACTCCCTACCTGCTTACCTCAGACGAGGCCGTCGTGGCAGCCGAAGCCGCGGGCGACGTGACCGTCACGCGAGCGCCGGCGGCGGACTTCCCCTGGCCGGTTCAACCGTGATCTGGACGGAGCCTGCGCCATAGCAGCAGCGACTCGGGGGTTGGCGACCAGCTACTCGGAGATCCGGCGGCACGATTCCTTGTGTGATCCGGCGGGGCCGCGGTCAGTCCGAACGAACGCCTTCTTAAGCGGGAGGTGCCGTTCGAGGTCGTCGAGGACGGCATCGAAGCGCAGGCGCACCATCAAATTGAACGCGGCGATGCGCGTTGTCTGCTCCGGAAAGCACCGCCAGGTGCTCGAGTTCCGACGGCCGCTGGGTGGCGATGAAGCCCTGACCGCCGCGAGCTGAAGGCTCGCGCCGCGGAGGTAGACGGTCGTGGCCGCGAACATCGCCAGCGGCCAGGCGACCCAGCTGGGGATCTGGGCGATGAGCGCAACGGCTCCTAGGGCGGTGCCGATCGCAAACCAGTGCAGGACGCCCGTCAGAACTAGCTCGGTGGGCGAGTGCGCCTCCTCCGTTGCTCTCAGCCTCGAGTGGACAACCAGGCCGATCAGGGTAAAGCCCGCCAGCGCGCCGGCGGCGAATCCGAACACGTCCCCGACGTTCGGAGTCCCCCGGAAATGGATCAGCACGGCTCCCGAGCTCCAAACCGAAATCGTGTTGTGTACCCATACGGGGCGGCGCTCGAGGCCACGAGCGTGCCCCGGGGCGCTCCCAAGTCGTCCGGATCGATTGTGCTCCATCGGCGCAGCCTATGGCCGTGATCGACGCCGGTCGCGGCGGCGCGAGGGGCTCGCCCAACGGCGCCACCCGAGCCGCGGCGGCCGCTCGCCACTCGGGCTCGCCATCCCATACTGGAGCCGGCAGTCCCCGCGCGGCGTACATGACCGGCGCAGACGACGGCAAACTGGCTCGTGCCCTCCGCGAGCGGCTGCACGCCCACACCAGAACATTGCACGCCGTTGTGGATGGCGTCCCGGGCTTGGGTCCCCGCTCCTGCAGGTCAGCGATCTCTGCCGACCGATGCAGTTGTTCTTTGCTCGGCGCCGCCCTGGCTGCTCGGACTGTGCCTCTCGCATGTCCAAAGCCGCAAATCGACCGCCGACGCGCGCGTCGGTTCCACGGCACCCATGGTCGACAGACCTGCGGGTCCGCGCACTCGGACAGCGGCGCATCCACACGGTTGTACGGCACGTGCGCGGACGCCCGCCGCGCGCCGACTTAAGCGGCTGGGCGGGCGACGAGCAGGATGTAGCCGAGCGTGCCGCGGGCGATCTCGTTGCGTGCCATCCGGGCCAGGGCGACCGCCTCGCGTACGCGGTCGCGTTGGTCGCCCGGGGGCATGAGCATGCGGGCGACGCGCAGGCGCGCCTCGAGGCGATCGATCATCGCGGTCAGGTCGGCGTCTCGCCGCTCGGCGCTGACCGCCTCGCAGCCCGCGGCGCGGAGGAGCGCGATGTACTCGTGCTCGGTGCAGGCGCTTGCGACGCAGGCCACGCGCGCTGCGGCGGTGCGCAGCGCGGGTGGCAGCGCGGCGAGGGTGGCCGTGACGTCGGCGATGGCGACGGTGCCGCCCGCGCGCAGCACGCGCGTCAGCTCGTCGATCGCGCGCTGTTTGTCGGGGAATGTGCACAGTGAGCACTCCGACAGCGCGACGTCGAAGCTCGCGTCGGGGAGTGGCAGCGCTTCGGCGTCGCCGTGCACGAAGCGCGCCCGGCCGGCTAGCCCGGCGGCGCGGGCCTGACGAGCAGCACGCTCGATCGTGTGGGCGCCGAGGTCGACCCCGACCGTCTCCGCGCCGAGCTCGCGCGCGAGGAGGCGCGCGCTCGTGCCGGTCCCGCACGCCACGTCCACCACCCGCGTGCCCGGCGCGATCCCCGCGCGCTCGGCAAGGTGCAGCGTCAAACGCTCCCCGCCCGGGTGCTCCTCGCCGTCGAGCAGCCACCGCGCCGCGTCGCTCTCGTACAGCCGCGCGCAGCACACCTTCGGGTCGCCGTCGAGGTCGAGCGGCGGCAGCTCGGGGAAGCCGACGTTCATGGTGCGGCGGAGGCGAGCGCGGCACGCACCTGCTCGCGGTAGCCGACGGCGTTGTAGGCGCAGAAGGGGATCAGCCTGCCGTCCGGGACGATCTCAGAAACGCAGCATTTGCGCAGCTTCCCGACGTCAAGCGTCCACGCGTCCTGGAAGTCCTGCGCCACGACCATGAAGCCGCGCGCGGCGACCTTTTGCAGCTCGGGCGGAAGCGCGACGCCGCACGCGACGCACTCCAGCCGCTCGGCCGTCCGCTCCGTCCCCCCCGCCGCCGACGCGGAGAACAAGCCGTCTAGCGCCGCCGC
>Ga0111538_10006500_pt1 | contig 15813 bp, 11 predicted proteins | sample SoiMethybrSBSTD1_FD_79669 | JGI IMG/M metagenome (GOLD analysis project Ga0111538, IMG submission 79669) | Bulk soil microbial communities from a Populus tree surrounding site in Tennessee, USA - Soil MetaG P. TD hybrid SBSTD1 (version 2)... | ecosystem: Environmental > Terrestrial > Soil >...
AGTCGATCGTCTTCACCCGCTCGCGCGTCGCGGCCGAGCTCATCTATCGCTACGCGCGGGAGCGTCTCGACCGGGACCACAAGGGTCTCGCGGAGAAGCTGAGCCCGTATCGCGGCGGCTATCTCCCCGAGGAGCGCCGCGCGATCGAGCGCCGCCTCTTCGACGGAGATCTCAAAGGCGTGATCTCCACCAACGCCCTCGAGCTGGGGATCGACGTCGGCTCGCTCGACGCGGCGATCCTCGTCGGGTTCCCGAACACGATCGCGAGCACCTGGCAGCAGGCGGGGCGCGCGGGGCGCTCGCGCGAGCCCGCCCTTGCGGTCGTGGTCGCGTACGACGATCCGATCGATCAATACCTCATGCGCCACCCGGAGTACTTCTTCAGCCAGTCCCCCGAGAGCGCGGTGCTCGATCCGGAGAATCCCTACGTGCTCGCGTCGCAGCTCGCCTGCGCCGCGTACGAGCTGCCGCTCACCGCGGAGGATGAAGCGCGATTCGGCGCGCGCGCTCCGGAGATCGCCGCGCTCCTCGAGGAGGACGGATCCCTCAAGTCGCTGGACGGATCGCGCTACTGGTCGTCCACCGACTATCCGGCGGGACGCGTCAATCTCCGCACGATCTCGGACGACACGTTCACGATCGTGGATGGCGGGCGCAACAACGCGGTGCTGGCGACGGTGGATTCGATCAGCGCGCCGGAGCTGGTCTACCCGGAAGCGATCTATCTCCACGAAGGCGACACGTACTTCGTCCGCGAGCTCGACCAGACACAGAAGATCGCGTACGTCGAGCGCCGCGAGGTGGACTACTACACGCAGCCGGTCCTCGACACGAGGCTCCGGCTTCTGGACACGCGCGAGACGAAGCGGTGGAACGGGGCCGAGGTGGGCCTCGGCACCGCCGATGTCTCCTGGGCCACCGTCGCGTTCAAGAAGATCCGCTTCCGGAGTCTCGACGCGATCGGCTATCACCCGCTCGATCTGCCGCGGCAGAATCTCGAGACGGTGTCGCTCTGGTTCCGGCCCGAGGACGGCGTGCGCGCGCAGGTGCGGATCGCCGGCTTGAATCCGCACGAGGCCATGTCGGGGCTCCGGAACCTTCTCATCACGCTCCTCCCGCTCCACGTGATGTGCGATCGTCCGGACCTGGGCGGCATCCTCGACAGCTCCAACCTGGGCGATCCCGCGATCTTCCTGTACGACCGCTATCCGGGCGGGCTGGGCTACGCGGAGCGCGGCTACGCGCTCGTGGAGGACCTCATGCGCGCGGCGCACCGGATGGTGGAAGAGTGTCCCTGCGAGATGGGCTGCCCGTCCTGCGTCGGGCTTCCGGTGCTTCGTCCGGCCCAGCAGCAGGACTACGACTTGCATGGCGGCTGGCCGATCCCGAACAAGGCGGCAACGGAGTTCCTCTTGCGCCGGCTGCTCGGGCGCTAGCGGGACGGCGCGTGCTCTCCCGCTCGCTGCGCGATCGCATCTCGGGGCTGATCCGGGAGGGATTCGGCCGCGGTCCCGTGTCGGCGGGGCATGATGCCGCTCCGAATGGGAACGGCCATGCGAGCAACGGGCATCACGCGCTCGACGACCGCTCCATCATCCCGGGACGCATCGAGGATCTTCTGCCCGGCGGGGTGATCCACGGACCGCACGGTGCTGCATTCGTTCACGAGCGCCTCTACACCGATCTCGGCGAGCGGCCGGAGCCGGTGCTGGCGCGATACGAGGCGCTCTGCGCGCTCGAGCCGGATCCCGAGCCCGAGCCCGCGGTGGTCGCGGCCGGCGCGGCGCGCCCCTACGATCCCGCCCTCGAGCCCCGCGTCGTCTACGACCCCGAGTGGCAGCCCGCGACCGCTCCCCTCGATCTCCCCGCGATCGTCGCGCGCATGGAGTGGCCCGAGCGTGGGCTCTTCCGCCGCTTCGGCTTCCGCAAGATGCTCTTCCTCGATCTCGAGACCTGCGGGCTCACGGCGTGCCCGGTCTTCCTCGCGGGGGTCGCCCTGATCGGCGAGAACGACCTCGTGCTGCGCCAGATCTTCGCGCGCGATTACGCCGAGGAGCGCGCGCTCATTCACGAGATGGCGCGGCTCATCGGGGAAGCCGACTTCCTGGTCTCCTTCAACGGCAAGTCGTTCGACGTGCCATTCCTGCGCGATCGCGCGGCTCACCATCGCATGCCATTCCCCACGAGCGCTCCGCATCTCGATCTCCTCTGGCTCGCGCGGCGTCGCTGGAAGCACACGCTCCCCGACTGCAAGCTGAAGACCCTCGAATGGCGCGTGCTTCGGCGGCGGCGTTCGGGAGACGTGGGAGGGAGCGACATTCCGGGGCTCTATCATCACTTCGTGCAAGGCGGCGAAGCCCATCGGCTCGTGCCGATCTTCCATCACAACATGCTCGACGTGGTCGCGATGGTCGAGCTCCTGCCGGCCCTCTTCGACCCGGACGCGGTGGTGTACTAAGCCCTTCGGCGCTCCCAGTCTTCGTGGGGGAGCTCGAACAGGATCGCGCCCTCTTCCGTGCCTTCACCCCGCCTCGTGAATCCGAGCTTCCGAAGCACCCCGATCGAGCCGGCAAGGTGCGGAAAGGTCTCGGCGAGGACGCGCTTCACCGCGGGATCCTCGAACGCCCGGCGCACGAGGCCGCCCGCCGCCTCCGCGCCGTATCCACGGCGCTGGTATGACTCCACGATGGAGTAGCCGATCTCCACCGAGCCGTCCCTGGGCGGCCCCTTGTATCCGCCGTTTCCGATCGCGACCGGCAGACCGCCTTCACGCCGCAGGAGGAAGTAGTACATCCCCCACGGTCCGGGCTCGGGAACCCTTCGGAGGAGGTCGATCATCCACGCGCGCGACGCTTCGTCGTTCAAGGGAGGGGGCCAGGGTCGCGCGACCTCCGCCTGGAGAAGGGCGGCGAACTCGCCCTGAGGATCCCGCTCCGCCTCGAGCAGCGGGATGGTGGCAGGGTAGAGGATGAGGCGTTCGGTCTTGATGGCAGGGACGATCACGGCGTCGAACCCGCGTCGAACGGCGTCGACACTCCGACGCTCCGTCGTTGGACACCGCCTCTGGTGGTCCGACCGCCTATGGTGAGCTTCAACGAGTTACATCCCTTTCGCGCGGGACCCATCCGGCACGATCCCTGCCTTACTCCCCGTCGTGCCGTCGCGCTCGCGACCCTGCATGCGCGTGCCGGTGGCGGCACAATCCGCGAAGGCGTCGCGGACGCGGGCCCGTGTGGACCCAGTGGAGCGCTGCGGTGCGGAGAGACGCCGCGGTCGCTTCCAGGACACCGCCGAGGGACGGTGTCCACCCAGGGGAGGGGGGCCCGGAACAACGACGCGCGCCCGCGCGGACGATGGACGCGGAGCGGGGTTCGGTCCCCACCTCCAGTCGATTCCTGATTGGACCCCGCCCGCGTCTTTTTGCTTCACGCGCAGAGCTCGCGCGCCTCACACGCTGTCGTCCCCGCGCCGCTAATACACCCGCACCGGCAGGATCACCATTGGCTTTCCATGGAACGCGAGGCGGCGCTGGAGCGCGGGGCAGGTCTGATTGTGGAGCCAGCGCAGGATGACGCGCTCCTTCTGGAACACGAGCTGGCCCCCGAACGTGACCGAGCGCGGATAGTCCTCACTCACTTGAAGGCAGAGCTGCTCCAGCTCGTCGACGATGTCGGTCCCGATCGCGCAGCGTCCCTCGGCGGGGAGCCCGAGCCGGCGCGCGAAGGCGACGTACTTCGCGAGCTCCGCCTCCGTGCTCGCCTTCAAGGCTTCGATCTCGTCGAGCCCCTTGAACTGCCCCGAGTCGATCGCGCCCACCGAGACGAACACGACCTGTTTGAACTGATTGGGGAAGATGCGGAAGATGTTCAACAACGAGTGAATGCCCAGGCCGCCGAAACCCACCACCGTGAGCACCGCGGTCTGGGCACTCTTCTTCAACGGCAGCTCCGTCGGCTCGCCGGTCGGGAGGGGCACGGTGAGGAGGCTCTCGTCGAGCCTCTGGAGCGTGGCGGCCGTGTTCACGTAGTGCTTCCGCACGGAGATGCAGACGGCGCAGATCACCCCGGTCGCGACGAGCGTGGACCACCCGCCTTCCATGAACTTGAAGCTGATCGTCCCGACGAGAATCGCGGCGGTCACGAAGAATCCGATTCCGTTGATCGCGAGCGCGCGCTTCCACGTGTGTCCCTCGCGCCGCGCGTTGAACGAGTCGCGCACCATGCCGAGCTGGGCGAGCGTGAAGGTGAGGAACACGTTGATCGAGTAGAGCACCACGAGCACGTGGATCTCGCCCTGCGTCATCACGAGCACGAACGCGGCGGAGAGCGCCATGAAGAGGACGCCGTTCGACGTGACGAGGCGCTCCGAGAGGTTCCCGAAGCGCGACGGCACCCACCGGTCGAACGCCATGTAAACGAGCACGCGCGGACCGCCGAGGAACCCCGTCTGCGCCGCGACGAAGAGGAGCGCACCGGCCGAGATCAACGTGATCGCGACCAGCACGGCCCCCAGCATGCTCCCTGGGGCAAAGACATGCCCGGCGAGCGCGGACCAGAGGACCGCGTTCAGTGTCTTTCCGGGGACAGGCTGTACCCGGTAGAGCAGATAGTTCACGAGAATCCCGGCCGCGATCACCGCGAGCGAGAAGGCCATGTACCGCATCGTGGTCTTCGCGGTCTCCACCTTCGGCTCGCGGAGCATCGGGACGCCGTTCGACACGGCCTCGATCCCCGTGTACGTACCGCCGCCCAGGGTGAACGCGCGGAAGAGCGTCAGGAGGAGCGGGATCCACCCCGTGGTCGCGATCGCCGCGGACGACTGCTCGTGGAGGTGCCGCACCTCCCCCGGGATCTGATGAATGTTCAGGACGATCCCCGCGACGATCGCGACCGCGTGCGTGAGCACGAAGACGAGGAAAATCGGCGAGATGATCGCGACCGACTCGCGCACCCCGCGAAGGTTGAGGACCGTCAGGAGGCCGAGCAGGCCGAAGGTGAACGGGAGCGACGCGAAGTGGAGCCCGGGGGGGAGCAAGCTGAAGAGCGACTCGGAGCACGCGGCGAGCGAGATCGCCACCGTGAGCACGTAGTCGACGAGGAGCGCGCTCCCGGAGACGAGCCCGGCGCCCGGTCCGAGGAGCTTCGTCGCCACGACGTAGCCGCCTCCGCCCGCGGGGAAGCGCTCGATGATGCGCATGTAGCTCGCGGCGATCACGACCACCGTGACGGCGGTCAGGATCGCGAGCGGGATGGCGAGGAAGTCGTTCCCGTGGAGCGCCAGGAACGACGCCTCGGGACCGTACGCGCTCGACGAGAGCCCGTCCGCGCCGAGCCCAACCCAGGCCAGGAACGCGGCGAGCGAAATCTTGTGGAAGAGGTGGGGATCGGTCAGGCGCCGCGCCGGTCCGATGACCACCTCGAACAGGTGCCGGATGGCGCGAAGCCATCGCGGTTCCAGGTTCTCGGGAGGGGGCGCGTCCGGAGGCAGCTCCGGAATTTCTCGCGGCGCGGGCTCTTCCTGTGTGGGCGAGGCCATTCGAGGGGGGAACTATACGCCCCCCGCCATCCCTCCGCAAATGCACCGCCCCGGCGGTGATCCCGCCGGGGCGGTCGTGTGACTCAAGACGACCTTAGACGGTCGTCACGTTGGCGGCTTGCTTGCCCTTCGGGCCCTCGACGATCTCGAACTCGACCGCCTGGCCCTCGGCCAGGGTCTTGAATCCATCACCCTGGATTGCGGAATAATGGACGAACACGTCCTCTCCGCCGGCCTGCTGGATGAAGCCGAATCCCTTGGCTTCGTTGAACCACTTTACGGTTCCGCGTTTACGCATGGCACGAATCACCTCCCCTCGATAGCGTGCTCGCATCGCTTCCCTTCCACGCCGTTCTTCCGGGGAATGCGGCCGAAACCCACGCCTTCGGCAGGGCCGAGGAGGGACGGACGCACCCGGGGTCTTTTCGTGATCGAGGGGATGTTGGGAGATGCTTCAGCGTTCTGACACCGAGTCGTGCTTTGAACCTTGCCGCGTGCCAGCGCCGAGCATGTGACTTCTAGTGCGAGGCAACACCATTGCAGGTTTCCAAAGCTTTCCAAGCATGATCGGCAATCCTACCGACCTGAATATGCGGTGACGGTAGCCAGGGGGTGCCTGGGTGTCAAAGGGAAAGTTGCCCCGCCTTGACCGGGGCGTGCCTTCGCCGTACCGTCGCGGCGGCGTTTAACCCCTTGCGCGCGACGGAGGTCCGATGACGGAGTCGATTCGTGGAGTGCTCCTTGGGATGGCGTGTGGCGCGCTCTTCGCCGCGCCCGCACTGGCTCTGGATTCGGCCGGCGCGCGCGCCGGGACCGCCGTCACCCAGGGCGCGCCCGAGGTCGTGATCTACAACGACAACCGCGCGCTCGTGCGCCAGCCGGTCGAGCTTCCCGCCGGCGCGTCGCGGGTCGAGATGGGCGGACTTCCGGCCCGGATCGATTCCACATCGATCCGTCTCGACGGCGTGCGCGTGCTCCGCCAGGCCTACCAGTACGACGTGTGGGACGCAGACCTCGTGTTCCGACGCTGCCTTGGGGACTCGATCTTCTACCGCTACGGCGGGCGGAGATACCGCGGCGTACTCGCCGGAATCGACGGAAACGAGCTCTTCATCCTTCGCGCCGACTCGACCGACGTGCTCACGATCATGAACCGCCAGCAGCTCTCGGAGATCGAGCTCCCGCGGGCGCGGCGGCTTCGCACGACGCCCACGCTCACCTGGGAGCTCGAGTCCGGGAAGGCCCGCACGGCGAATCTCAGCTACGTCACGGCAGGGCTCGGGTGGACGGCCGAGTATGCCGCGGTGCTCGACAAGGACGAGCGCGGGCTCGAGCTCAGCGGCTGGGCGGTGATCGCGAACCGGTCGGGTACCGCATTCCGGAACGCGAAGGTGACGCTGGTCGCGGGCGAGGTGAACTCGGGGGGACTCCTTCCGGATCGGGGACTCGCCGAGGCGGGTGCGCCGGCCGCGACGCCGTCGGCCGCGCCGGAGCTCTTCGCGTACCGCTCCTACCCGCTCGACCGCGCGCTCTCCCTCGACGACCTCGAGACCGCGCAGGTGCCGATCGTGGGCCCCGCACGCGTCGCGGCACGACGGGCCTACCGGTTCGACGGCGCGCGGGACGGCTCCAAGGTGCGGGTCGAACTCGAGTTCACGAATGACAAGGCGTCGGGGCTGGGAGCGCCGCTCCCGGAGGGACGGGTGCGGATCTACGCCGCGAGCGGGGGTGGCCAGGCCCTCGCGGGAGAAGATCGGATCCAGCACACCGCGGCGGGCGAGAAGGTGCGGCTCCTGAGCGGCGTCGCGTTCGACCTCGTCGGCGAGCGCGAGCGCGTCCGCCACACCCGCGTGTCGCGCAACCTGACCGAGGACGCCTACCGGATCGTCCTCCGCAACCATGGCGCGCGCGCGGCCAAGGTGACCGTCGAGGAGACGCTCTACGGAAACTGGGACATCACGCAGAAGTCGGCCGAATTCCGCCGCCCTGACGCGGATACCGCCGAGTTCGATGTCGACGTTCCGTCGGGCGGTCAAGCCGAGGTCACGTACACCGTCCGCTACACGTTCTGAGGGCCGTGGGATGAAGCTCCTCGGCGCGGCGCTCCTCTTGGCGGTCGCCTTCCCGAGCGGCGTCACGGCGCGCGAAGCCGCGCCGTCGGCGTACTGGGTCTTGTTCCGGGATCGACCGGCGGCGAGCGGCGCCGCCGCGATCGTCACGCCGCGCGCGCTGGCTCGAAGGGCAAAGGCGGCTCGCGCGCGTGGCGAGGCGCCGAGCGGCGCGGCCCGGGCCCGTATCGACGACCGCGATCCCGACACCGAGTACGTGCGCGCCGTGGAAGAGGCCGGTGCCATGCTCCGCACCCGGTCGCGATGGCTCAACGCCGTCAGCGTCGATGCGGACTCCGCGGCGCTCACGCGGATTCGAGCGCTCCCGTTCGTCACGCGAATCGACCGCGTCGCCGTGCTCACGCTGCCGAAGGCGGGCGGGACCGGCGGCGCGGCGGACGCCGACGTCGCAACGAGCCCCGCCGGTGCCGACGCCGTCGAGTACGGCGACTCCTACCGCCAGCTCGAGATGCTCGGCGTGCCCGAGGCGCACGCCATGGGCGATCATGGCGAAGGCGTCCTCATCTGCGTCCTCGACTCGGGCTTCGAGCGCTCGCACGAGGTGTTCGACCGGCTCGTCGTGCGCGACGAGCGCGACTTCGTCTTCGATGATCGGGACACGGGCTACGATCCCGGACAGGACCTGCTCACGCAGGCGGACCACGGCACATCGGTCCTCTCCGTCCTCGCGGGCTACGCGCCGGGTCGTCTCATCGGGCCCGCGTTCGAATCCGAGTTCCTCCTCGGGAAGACGGAGCGCATCGGATCGGAGCTTCGGAGCGAGGAGGACCACTGGTGCGAGGCCGTCGAGTGGGCCGAGGCCGAAGGGGCCGATATCGTGTCGAGCTCGCTTTCCTATCCGCTCTGGTATCAGCTCGCGGAACGGGACGGTCGAACCGCCGAGAACTCGCGCGTCGCCAACCTCGCGCTCGAGCGGGGACTCCTCGTCGTGAACTCGACCGGGAACTACGGGCCTTCGCCGATGAGCTTGAGCCCTCCGTCCGACGCGCCGGGCGTGCTCGCGGTGGGATCGGTGGACGCCAACGGAAGGCTGAGCCCGTTCAGCTCGATCGGACCGACGTGGGACCAGCGGATCAAACCCGACCTGGTCGCGCTGGGGAGCGCCGCGCGGATGGCGAAGGCGCGCACGCGCCACGGCTACACGACCGCCAACGGGACCTCGTTCTCCACGCCGCTCATCGCGGGGTGCGCCGCGCTCGTCTTGAGCGCGCATCCCGACTGGTCGCCGGAAGCCGTGTGGGACGCCCTCGCGATGAGCGCCGATCGCGCGTCACGCCCCGACCCCGGCTACGGGTGGGGCGTTCCCAACGTGCGCGATGCGATCCTCTATCCTCGGATCGAAGGGCGCATCACCGACGTGTCCACGCCGGGCGAGCCGACGGTGGGGAAGCCTCCGACCGTTTCCTGGGGGCCCGCGCCGGGTGCGCCGTCCGACACGCTCGCGGCACCGAGCGATTCGCCCCGGCGGGGCTCGGTGCGAGCGGACTCGACCGGCGCCTACGTGATCCCGAATCTCCCGTCCGGGACCTATCGACTCACGATCGAAGCCCCCGGCTACTTCTCCGTCCAGTCCGAGCCGCTCGAAGTTCCACCGGGGATGGGCGACGTCGACTTCGCGCTGCGCTATCGAGGAGAGTGAGATGCCCGAGTATCCGTATTCCACCCATCTGAACATCTTGAAGGGACCGCTCGAGACCGTCGACGTGGGGAAGCTCGCCGACGCGTGCGAGGAGCGCTGGTGGAACCAGACGCTGTGCCAGGTGAACGACTCGGTCGTGCGGCTGGGCGTGATCCAGGGGGAGTACCACTGGCACAAGCACGACCATGACGACGAGTTCTTCTACGTCGTCGAGGGGACGCTCCTCATCGATCTCGAGGGGCGCACGATCACGCTCGAGCCGCGGCAGGGATTCGTGGTGCCGAAGGGCGTGCTGCACCGGACCCGCGCGCCTCGGCGCACCGTCATTCTCATGGTGGAGAACGCGGGAATCGTTCCGACGGGGGACTGACCCCGGCCTACCGCATCCCGCCCAATCCCCGCATCGCTCCTTCCCAGCGGATGCGGCCGTCCTTTCGGAACTGGTAGCTCTGGTTCCGCTGCAGGAAGTCGACAGCCCCGTCGCGCAGGAAGATTCCGGTGCGCTCGGGCTCGCCCGCCTTCGCGAAGATCGTGTAGCCGTCGCCGCCGCCGATCAGGAAATCGATCGTGGCGACGCGATACACGCGGTCCGATTCGAGCACCCGCCCGTTCACCTTGATGTCGGTGGCGCGGTCGCCGCGGATCGTGAAGGACACGCCCGAGACTTGCGGGAAGCCGCCCTTGCCGAGCCGCCGCGCCCCGAAGTCGAGGAGCTGGCGGAGCTGCCAGCCCGGCATCATCACGACCGCGACCTCGTTGTCGAATGGCACCACGGAGTAGATGTCGCCTGCGGTGACCCGACCGCGCGGGATGGGAGCGCGGATGCCCCCCGAGTTCACGATTCCGACCTCCGCGTGCCCGACGTCCCGCGCGACATCGGCGACGAAATTCCCGAGCGGCGTCTCGCCGTCGCGAAGGCCGCTGGACGGGATGGCGTCCGTGGTCTCGAAGACGGCCCGGTCCACGAGCACCGACATCGAGTCGGCGAGCGGCTTCAGGTAGGAGAGCACCGACGCCTCCTCGCCATCGCTTGGTTTCACCGGCAGGAGCGCTCCGGCGTACCGCGTCGGCGTGCGGCCCTTCAGGTAGAGCGCGATCCGTCCGAGATACACGCCGCGCGATCCCGCCTGCACGATGACGGTCCCGTCGTAGCCGTTCGGCGTGGCGTTGTGAATCAGGATTGGCTTCTGAAGCGGCGTGTGGCTGTGGCCGCCCACGATGAGGTCGATCCCCGGCACGCGCTCGGCCAGTTTACGGTCCACGTCGACTCCCAGATGCGTCACGGCGATCACGACATCGGCCTGGTTCCGGAGCACGGGCACGAGCCTCCGCGCCACGGCGATGGGGTCCCCCACCGCGACCCCGGCGTTCGGCTTGACCGCCACGATCGTCGTCACGTCGCCCGTCACGAGGCCGAAGATCGCGACCCGAAGCCCCGACGGCAGCGTCATGACGGTGAAGCGCTGGGTGAGGTACCGGAGCCGCGCCCCCTCCGGGACCTTCATCCGGCCGATCCAGCGCGCTCCCTTCTGGTCCTCCGCCGATACCTCGTCGCCCAGCGCCCAGCTGCTCTCGGCCGCGCCGAACAGATTGGCGGAAAGGAGAGGAAACCGGGCCTCCGAGGCCGCACGCCGCCAGGCGGCGGGGCCGTCGTCGAGATCGTGGTTGCCCAGGATCCCTGCGTCGTAGGCCATCCGGGTCATCAGCGTGTAGTCGGGCCGGCCGCGGTAGAACGTGAAGTAAGGGGTGCCCTGAAAGACGTCGCCCGCGTCCAGGAGGAGCGTCCGCGCCCGGTCGCTCCCGCGAACCCGTCCGAGGAGCGCGGCCCGCGCCGCAGCGCCCCCGGCCGGCGGGCCTCCCTTGGCCGTGTAGGGCATGAGCTGGGCGTGCGTGTCGTTGGTGTGAAAGACGACCAGCGAATCGAGAACGCTTGATTCCGCCCGGGAGGGGGGCGTAGCCTCTCTCGCGTAGGAACCCGGAGGCCCAAGGATCAGGGCCAGGGCCAGGAGCGTCAGGCGCCACATGTCGAAAGTTCTTGACACAAGTCCTAGAATACTATACCTTTACGCACCTGAGTCCGATCCCCGTTTTCGGAGATCCCCGGTAGCAACGAGTGGAATTCGGTGACCTCGTCTCTTCCTCTCCCCACTTCCGTAGCCTTCTCGCGGTTCCCTCGATTGCTCCAGAGTTACCCCCGGCGAACCTCGCCCGTCGGGGGAAGTACGCGTTCCGGTGAGTGGGTCACGGAGGGTTCCTGATGTCCGAGGTCGACAAGGTCTTGAAATGCCGCGATTGCGGCGAGGAGTTCACGTTCACCGCTGGAGAGCAGACCTTCTACAAGGAACGCGGTTTCCAGCACGAACCCACGCGCTGCCGCAGGTGTAGGGACGAAAAGAAGCGCGTCGCAACGGGTGCACCGGGAGGTATGATGGCTTCGCCGGGACCGAGCGGCTCGGCGCGTGAGTTCCACGACGCCGTCTGCACCTCGTGCGGCACGCCGACGCAGGTGCCGTTCCGTCCCACGCCAGGCAAGCCCGTGTACTGCCGCGACTGCTTCCAGTCGGTGCGGTCTCCGAAGGGAGTCAGCATGTAGCTTCCGGCGGGCGTCGCGACGGTCTCCCCGACCATTTCGGACCGAAAGGAGGGCATCCGCATTTGAGACACCGCGGATCGGTCAAGTGGTTCAGCGAAGCCAAGGGATATGGATTCATCCGTGAGGATACGGGAGAGGAGTTTTTCGTACACCACTCTGCGATCCTGGCGGACGGATTCCGAACACTGAGCGAAGGCCAGGTGGTCGAGTTCGATCCCACGGAGGATCAAAGGGGAAAGCAGGCCGCCAACGTCGTGAAGATCGACGCCTGACGAGCCCAATCCAAGCTCCTGCGAGCCCCGGCGGGGTCTCCCGCCGGGGTTCGTGTTTGTCCCGATCCATCGCCGTTTTGAGGTAGAGTGACGCCGGTTTCCGGTCGCCGATCTTCCAGGAGGACCCAGCTCGACATGCGCCCGCCGTTCCGGTTGATCCCGTTCTTGCTCCTCGCCGTCTCGGCCATTGCCGTTCCAGCTCTCGCCGCACCGACCCTGGTCCGCACGCTGCCCAACAAGAGCACGCTCATCCTGCGCGAGAACCGAACGCGCCCCGTCGTCTCGATCCAGGCATGGATCAAGAGCGGGAGCCGGGACGAGTCGCGCAGCGAGCGCGGCGCCGCCACCGTCCTCCAGCAGGTCATGCTGCGCGCCTCCAAGAAGCGCGTCGCGGACGAGATCGAGAAGGACATCGCGCTCTACGGCGGGTCTTTCGGGAACGACGTGGGCTACGACTACTCGATGTTCCAGATCACGCTACCGGCCCGCTACTTCAAGGCGGGGGTCGATCTCCTGAGCGAGATCGTGACGCAGCCGAGGCTCGACACGCGCGACATCCAGCAGTCGATCGGCATCGCGCGCGATCAGGCGAAGTCCGTCCTCCAGCAGGCCGAGCAGGCCACCGGCAATCCTGTGCGCGATGCGCTCTGGCCGGACACGCCGCTGGGCTCGCCCGCCATCGTGCCGGAGCTCGAGCTCGCCGCGGTGACGATGCCGCTCGTGGTGCGGTACTACAAGACGCACTACCTGTCGGAGAACCTGATGCTCGTGGTGGTGGGCGACGTGGACCCGGCCGAGGTGCCGGCGGTCATGGAGAAAGCGTTCGCGTCCATGCCGCAGGGGAAGGCGCCCTCGCATCCCAAGGTGAAGGTCAAGGGCGCCCCCTCCACCAAGATCTCGTTCGTGGATCCGCCGCCCGACGCCGGCGCGGCGTTCGCCGTCGGATTCCGCGGACCGGCATGGGGCACCGCCGACGCGGTCGCACTCGACGTTCTCCTCGCCGCCCTCGTCGACAGCCCGCACTCGCGAATCCTCACGCGGCCGGTGGAAGGGAGCGACGCGTTCGTCAACCTCACGGCGCAGAGGTCCTTCGACGTGGACGGCGGGACGATCTCCCTGTCCGGACGCATCGATCCCATGCGCGCCAAGGACGCCGAGGCCGCGCTGATCGCGCTCCTCGCGCAGGCGCGCACCGCACCCATCTCGCAGGGCGAAGTGGATGACGCGGTCGACGCCGTCGTGAGCCGGGACGGCTTCTACGCCGCGGACATGACCGGGCTCGCGCGCGCGACGGCCCTGGCCTACCTACGCGGGAAGCCCGGGGCGGACGAGGTCTACTTCGACCGCCTCCGCACGGTCCGTCCCGAGGATTTGACCGGCGTGGCGGCTCAATATCTGGACCTCGACCATGCGGCCGTGGTCGAGATGATGCCTCGCGCGGTGGCCGACAGCCTCCGCGTGAAGAGCGGCTTCGAGGGGCGCATCAAGGAGAAGCTCGGCATCAACCAGGCTGCGTACGGCAAGGGCCCCAAGGTCACGCAGAGCACGGCACAGGACCGCCAGAAGCGGATCGACGCCCCGCTCGCGAAGATCCCGTCGGCTCCGCCCGACATGGGGCGCGCGCGCGTGGATAAGTCCACGCTCGCGGGCGGGCTCCGGCTCTTGACGAGTCAGGATCGGAGCACTCCGACGGTGACCGTGGCGGTCTATCTCGCCGGCGGCACCCGCTACGAGAACGACGCCAACAACGGGGTCACGTCCCTCTTGCGCGAATCCATCCTCACGTCGAGCGATCCCAAGGCCGATCGCGGCGCCGCCTACCGCCACTCGCTTCCCGACCTGGGGCGCTTCCAGTCGTACCAGGACAAGGACATGTGGGGCTTCTCGGTCTCGGTGCCGTCGAACGAGTGGAAGGAAGCGGTGACGCGGCTCGGCACGATGCTGTCGCACCCCGAGATCGACAGCGTGACCGTGGATGCGACGCGGCTCTTCGTCCTCGATGCGCTCAACAAGTGGAGCGACAACGATCAGGTCCAGCGCTCCTGGAGCATCTTCCCGACCAAGTACCAGGTAAGCGGATATGGGCTCCCGGCGCTCGGGACGCGGTACAACCTCATGACCATGCCCTACGGCACCCTCATGGACTGGTACAAGACCTTCGTCGTGCGGGGGAATCTGGTGGTCACGGTCTTCGGGGATGTCACGCCGTCCGAGGTCGGACCCGCCGTGGACCACGCCTTCGCCGACGTATCGAGCAAGCCGTTCCAGCCGCCGGCCGTGAAGAAGGAACCCCCATTCGAGGGCTTCCGGGAGAAGTGGGATCTGGGATCCGGGACGTCCTGCACGGTGAACCTTGCCTTCAACGGGCCTCCGGCCCGGAGCCGCGACATCCCCGCGTTCTACGTCATCAACTCGCTCTTGAGCGGGCCCCGCGGCTGGTTCGAGCAGTACATGAATTCGAACGAGGCGCTCTTCAAAGGCTCGTCCTCGATCGTGTCCCAGAGCATCGACGAGTCGCCGCTCATCGCGTCGGTCGTCATCGCGGGGCCGATGGTCGAGGAAGACGGGGTGAAGCTCCTCTTCCGGCAGTTCAAGAAGGTGGCCTTCTACGAGATGACCGCCGAGGAAGCGGATACGCTCCGCTTCGCGAAGATCAACGCGGCGGGGACGTATCTGGGTCTTCTCGGCACGAACACGTCGCGAGCCTTCCAGTGGGGACGCGCGGAACTGTTCGGACTCGGCATGGAATATCCCCTCACGCTTCCGGTGAAGATCGACGCGGTCACCGCGGAGGACGTGCAGGCGGTCGGGCTCGCCTACTTCGAGAAGGACCAGTTCAACCGCAGGCCCTACGCCATCACGGAAACAAGACCCGGCGGCTGGTAGCGTGGTGAGCGAGGACGTGAGCGCCGCGGGTTGCGTGGGATGAGCGCGCCCGGCGAGCCGGTCACGGTCATCGCGACCGTTCGGAACGAGGCCGCCTCCATCGACCGTCTCCTCGATTCTTTGCTCGCAGGCTCCCGCACGCCCGACGAGATCGTGATCGCCGACGGAGGCTCCACCGACGGCACCCTCGAGCGTTTGCGCGCCCGCGCCGGCTCGGAAGCGCGGATCCGCGTGCTCGTCGCCCCCGGAAATCGAAGCGTGGGCCGGAACGCCGCGGTGCGTGCGGCGCAGAGCGCCGTGATCGCCTGCACCGACGCCGGCGTGGACGTCGACCGCGAGTGGCTCGACCGGATCACGCGCCCCTTCGCCGATCCAGCGGTGGACGTGGTCGCCGGCTTCTACCAGCCCGCCGGGGAGACTTCGTTCGAGCGCGCGGCCGGCGTGGTTTCGGCGCCGCGACTCGAGGAGGTCGATCACGAGCGGTTCCTCCCCTCGACGCGGTCCGTTGCGTTTCGTCGCGCCGCATTCGAGCGCGTCGGCGGGTTCGACGAGGCGCTGTGGCACAACGAGGACACGCCGTTCGCCCTCGCGCTGAAGGAGGCAGCCCTCCAGTTCGCCTTTGCGCCCGACGCCGTAGTCCGCTGGCGTCCGCGCGGCGACCTGCGTGCGTTCATGCATCAACACCGGAGGTTTGGAACCGGCGACGGCGAGGCGCGCGTGCAGAGCTGGTTCTACGCGACGATCGCCGCGAAGTACGCG
>Ga0111538_10006501_pt1 | contig 15811 bp, 17 predicted proteins | sample SoiMethybrSBSTD1_FD_79669 | JGI IMG/M metagenome (GOLD analysis project Ga0111538, IMG submission 79669) | Bulk soil microbial communities from a Populus tree surrounding site in Tennessee, USA - Soil MetaG P. TD hybrid SBSTD1 (version 2)... | ecosystem: Environmental > Terrestrial > Soil >...
CTGGTCTCGGGTGCGACCGACTATCAGCGGCTCGATCGCGCGCTCGTTGCGGTATCGGGAAGCCACCTGCACGAGTTCTCCCGTGTGCTCGACTGGGGCGTTGGCTGCGGCCGTGTCGCGCGCCATTTTCCCGCCGGCCGGGGTGCCGTGCTCACCGGATGCGACATCGATCGCGACAACATCGACTGGTGCGCGAAGCATCTGCCCGGAACGTTCGTCGCGTGTCGACTGACGCCGCCGCTGCCGTTTCCGGATTCGACGTTCGACGTCGTGTACGGCATTTCCGTATTCACCCACTTCCGCGAGCCGATGCAGATGCGCTGGCTCGAAGAGTTGTCACGCGTGACGCGCAGCGGTGCGATCCTACTGTTGACTGTGCATGGCCGCACGGCGATCGACTTCTCGCGGCTGTCCGCTTCCGACTATGCGCGCGTCACCGCCGACGTACAGCGCGCGGGCATCCTGGTCAGCGGGACGAACACGCAACTCGATGGGCACGCCGAGCACGAGGGCGAGTACGTGAACGTCTATCACAGCGCCGAGTACGTGCAGCAGACGTGGGGACGATTCTTCACGGTGCTGCACATCCTGCCCGGCTACATCCTGCATCACGATCTCGTCGTCTTGCGAAAGCCGTAGACCAACCGCGGTCGCCATGCGACGAGCCGCGGCTTGAGGCCGAGTGCCGGCTTCTCGACGGCGTGCCAGGACGCGCTTGCCAGCACAATCGTCGCGACGAGCGCCAGCCCGAACACGACGACGGGTTCCGTAATGCCGAGGCGCCAGATGATGAATTGCTGGACGGGGAACGCCAGCACATATGTGCCGTACGAATAGTCGCCGACGCGCAGGTAAGCGCGCCAGCGCTCCCTTGGATGGTAGGCAAGCACCAGCGCCACGTACGCGATGCCCGCATAGTAGAAGGCGCCGAAATAGCGGATGTCGGTATCCAACAGCAGCAGCACGAGCACCGCGGCGGCAAGCGGCAGCGATACGGGCACGATGCGACGGCACACGTGCAGCCACGCGGCGAACATGAACGTGAACAGCAGCGCGGGAATCGTCCCGTAGCCGCCGCTGGGCAGCCACGTGCGGATCGGTTGCGGAAACATTGCGTACGCGATCGTCGCGGCGAGTGCTGCGACCGTGAAGGCAGCGGGACGCCGCAGGAGTGTCACGAGCGCGAGCGCTGCCGCCGCCGCGTAGCACCACGTCTCGACGGGAATTGTCCACAGCGATCCGTCGACTGCGAGCGGATACGGGTTGCGCTCGAACACGCCGGGCAGGCGGTCGCGCACGTCGAAGTAGGGACAGGCCAGCAGGAACCGCCACGTGTCGGCGTGCGTCCAATAGGCAGCACTGGCGAGCGACGTCGCGTACCATCCGAGGACGAGCACGCAGAACAGCTTGGCGAGCATCAGGCCAGGCAGGATGCGCAGCGCGCGCGCAATCGTGTAGGCGTAGAGCGACGGCGTGCGCGCGAGGCTCTGGGCGATCAGGAAGCCGCTGATCGCGAAGAATACGATCACGCCGATCGTCGCAGCGTCGGTCCGCTGGCCGCTTGCCACGACGAGTGGCTCTTGCAGCATGTGCCCGGTGAGCGCGTACGAATGCGAAAACAGCACGGACGATGCCGCGAGCATGCGCAACAGGTTCAGGTTGTTGTCGCGTCCTGTCGCAACGTCGGCGAACGTCGGTGCGCGAAACCGGGCGAAACCGAGGCTCATTTGCGGAGCTCACGATGAAGGAACCGTTTTCCCGTGACGATACGCCCTGCGTCGCCGCCGACGCGTCGCTGCTGGCCGGGCAGGTCGCGTACTACCGGGCGCGCGCCGCCGAGTACGACGCGTGGTGGTATCGGACGGGTCGCTTCGACCGCGGCGCCGAGAACAACGGCGCTTGGCGAGCGGACGTCGCGGTCGTCGAAAGCGCCGTCGTCGCGACGCTCGCGGCAGCGCGGCCGACGAGCGTGCTCGAACTCGCGTGCGGCACTGGGCTTTTCACCCGTCACCTCGCGCCATACGCCGATCGCGTGACGGCCGTCGATGCTGCGCCCGAAGTCATCGCGATCAATCGCGAGCGCGTCGCATCGCGCAACGTCGAATACGTCGAAGCGGATCTCTTCGCGTGGCAGCCGCCGGCGCGGTACGACTGCGTGTTCATGAGCTTCTGGCTGTCGCATGTCCCGCCGGCACGCTTCGCCGCCTTCTGGTCCATGGTGCGGCGCGCGCTCGCCCCGGACGGGTTTGCCTACATCGTTGATTCCGCGCACGATCCGACGTCGACCGCCGCCAATCATCCGCCACCGGACCGGCACGCGGGCATCGTCACACGCCGCCTCGACGATGGCCGCGAATTCCAGATCGTCAAGGTGTTCCACGAGCCCGCGCCGCTCGCCGCGACGCTCGATGCTTTGGGCTTCACGGCGCGGATTCGGCAGACGCCGCGCTATTTCATCTACGGCGACGTGCGCGGTACCGGTTGAGCAGGTGCCGCGGGTCCGCCGGATTTCGATTCGCTACGTCGCGTCGGTGGAGTACACGTAGGCCTTCTGCGCGACGCGACCCTCGTCCAGTGCGCGATCGGCGGCTACCTCGGCCGGCAGCTTGTCCCAATAGATCGCTCGCCCGATTCGCTGCTCCGTTTCGAGCTGCGGCTTCTTCTCGAGCAACTCGCGGATGAAACGCGTGTGATCGGAGACGTAATGACGCGACGGCAGCATCGGCATGGCGGGAGGCGAAGGGTGCGTGGAGAACGTCGATGTTATCACCGACCGCGCTCGCGCATCGAGCCTGCGACGATGCGGAAAGCGAACAGACGGCACTCGATGGCGCCGTTCCACAGCGGCGTGCGCCGCTCGGGCTTGAGGCCGATGAGCTTGGCGAGGCGGAGATCGCCGGTGAGCAGATGGGCCGTCCAGCCGGCGAAGTTGCGTTTCAGCGCGTCGCCGAGTTGCGGGTAGAACGCTGCCAACGCGTTGGCGTCGGCAAGCCGCACGCCATACGGCGGATTGGCGATCAACGTGCCCGCGGCTGCCGGTGCGGTGCGCGTCAGAACGTCGGCGCGCTCGACACTGACGAATGCGTCGACCTGTGCGCTGCGCAGCGTCGAGCGCGTCTTGCCGACGGCACCGTCGGCGACGTCGCTCGCAAAGATCGCAGGTGAGTCCGGCGCAGCACGTATCCGGTCGCGCGCGGCCTGCTTGATCCGCTGCCACGTCGGGCCGTCGTACCAGGCAAGCTTCTGAAAGCCGAACGTCCGCGCCAGGCCCGGTGCGCGGTTCGCGGCGATTAGCGCGGCCTCGGCGACGATCGTTCCGCTGCCGCACATCGGGTCGAGCAGCGGAACATCCGGCGCCCATTGCGCCAGCGCCAGCAGGCCGGCCGCGAGATTCTCACGCAGCGGCGCTTCGTCCGCATCACGCCGATAGCCCCGCTTGAACAACGGCTCGCCCGACGTGTCGACGTAAACCGTCGCGTCGCGGTCGGTCAGGTGCAGGTGGACGCGCACGTCGGGCGCGCGCTTGTCGATCGACGGCCGCACGCCGTGATCTGCGCGCATCCGGTCGCAAACGGCGTCCTTGGTCCGCAGTGTCGCGAACTCGAGGCTCGTCAGCGGCGAGCGCGTCGCGGCGACATCGACGCGCAGCGTGCGCGTGGGCGCGAAATGCCGGGACCAGTCGAGTGCGTGCACGAGCTCGTACAGGTCGCGCTCGTCGCGGTACGGGCCGCCGCCGACGCGGCGCAGCACCCTGCTGGCGATCCTCGTCTCCAGGTTGGCGTGATAGGCAAGCGCGAGGTCGCCCGCAAACGCGACGCCGCCATCGGACGGGGTGACGTCGGTGGCGCCGATCGCAGCGAGCTCGGTTGCGAGCGGCGACTCGAGACCGCGTGGGCACGACGCGAAAAAGCGCTCGCTCATCCGACGTGAAAATGGGTTGCGACGCGGGTTGCGTTCAGAACGGCTTCGCGACGACGAGCCAGACGATGACGACGAGCAACGGCAGCGCGGGGATCTCGTTCAGCCAGCGATAGAACACGTGGCCATGACGATTCCGGTCGCGTGCGAAATCGCGGAGCAGGAAGCCCAGGTAGACGTGAAACGCGATCAGCACGAGCACGAACGTGACCTTCGCGTGCAGCCACGCGCCCGTCACGCCATAGCCGAGCCACATCCACATCCCGAAAACGACGGTGAGGATCGCGCCCGGCGCCATGATGCCGAAATAGAGCTTGCGCTCCATCAACTTGAATCGCTCGATCCCGATGCGATCGTCGGGCGCCGCCTGCGCGTGATAGACGAACAGGCGCGGCAGGTAGAAAAGCCCCGCGAACCACGTGATCATGAAGACGATGTGCAGCGTCTTGACGACGTAAAAGCCCATGAGTCACCCTGAAGATGGCGCCGATGCGTCGACCCGGCACGCGGCGCGGCGCCTACTTGAGCAGCCGGCGCCGCGTCAGCACGACGGCGACGTAGTATGCGGCGATCGAATAGGCCAGCAGCACGATGACGTGCGTGACGATCTGCGACGGAATCTTGCCGAGCATCAGCGGCCGCGCAATGTCGATCGCGTGCTTGAGCGGCAGCGCGCTCGCGACGGTGGCGAGCCAGGCCGGCATCTGGTCCACCGGGAAGTAGACGCCCGAGAACAGCAGCATCGGCGTGATCACCAGCGTGAAGAAGTAGGTGAAGAAATCGTATCCCGGTGCGAGCGCATTCATCACGAGGCCGAGCGCGCCGAAACACAGGCCGACGACGAACCCGAGCGGCAGGATGAACAGCGCGAGCCACGTGTGACCGAAGCCGAGCGCCTGGATGACGATCAGGATCGCTGCCGTCGACATGACGGCCTTCGTCCCGCACCAGATCCATTCGGCGAACACGACATCGTCGAGTGCGATCGGCGCATTGATGATCGCCTCCCACGTGCGCTGGACATGCATCCGCGAGAACGCCGAGTACATCCCTTCGAAGCTCGACGTGAACATCGCGCTCTGGCATACCATGCCGGTGCCGATGAACGCGACGTAGGACATGCCGCCGACTTCGCCGACGAGCGAACCGAGACCATAGCCGAGCGCCAGCATGTAGAGCAGCGGATCGGCGATGTTGCCGAGGACACTCGCGACGGCGAGCTTTCGCCACACGAGCAGGTTGCGGCGCCAGACGGGCACGAAGCGCGACGAGAGCCGCGGAGGCTGGAGGATCGTGGTGGCGTACATGGTTCGGATCGATATCGCGTGACGCGCGCTACTTTACACGCTCGATGCGCGCGTCAACGGCTTCGCCACCGGCGCCGTTCTGCGGGGATGAACCTGGTTCGCGGTCTCGTGCTCGCAGCCTGCTTCCTCGGCGCCGGCGTCGTCGTCGCGCAGCCGGCGCCGGTCTCCGTGGTGACCGAAACGGCCGCGCTCGGCGGCGAGGACGTCAAGGTCGACGTCTATCGTCCGCAGGATTTCGATTCCGTGGGCGTGGCCGTGCTGGCGCATGGCTTCACGCGCGATCGGATGCGCGATCGCGATCTCGCGCAGGCACTGGCCGGTGCGGGGATCGTCGCCGTGGCGCCGGACTTGCCGAGTGCCGTCAATTCGCTCGGCAACGGCGATGCCGTCGAGCGCCTCGTTGCCGACCTCGAGCGCGGCGCACTCGGCCTCCCGCCCACGTCGCGCGCGCGCATCGTGCTGATCGGCACGTCCGCCGGCGGCCTCGCGACGGTGATCGCGGCGTCCAATCTCCCGGGTCTCGCCGGCTGGATCGGCCTCGACCCCGTCGACGGTACGGGGCTGGGAACGCTCGCCGCGCGCAAGCTGCGCATCCCGTCGCTGGTGCTGCTCGCGGATCCGTCGGTGTGCAACCTGTTCGGCAGCGGCCGCTTGATCGCGAACGCAGCGTCTTCTCACGCGCGCACCGAGCGGATGCGCGGTGCGTCGCATTGCGATTTCGAGGGCCCGACCAACAAGTTCTGCCGCACTGTCTGCGGCAAGGGCGCGCCCGGGATGGCCGATGCGGTGCGACGCGAGGCGGTCAGTGCCGCGCTCGCGATGCTCGATTCGCCGCCGCAGGACGCGCCGGACGCGGTACCGCTCATGGCGCCAGCGGTCGCGCCGCAGGCGGCGCCTGAAAAGCGCTGATTGAACGCAGCGCTTCGCGTCAGTCGCGCAGTTCGCGCCCGGTCAGCTTGATGAAGAGATCCTCGAGATTCGCCGGCCGGTGCAGGTAGCGCACGCCGGAGTGCGTCGCGAGATCGGCGAGCAGCGGTGCGGCGTCGTTCGCGTAGCAGAAGGCGGTCTCGCCGGCGATCTCCAGCCGATTCGACAATGCGCGCCCGCGCGCTGCGGCCCACGCTCGCGCATCTTCGCCGTACACCTCGACGACTTCGGGCTCGACGTGCGCTTCCAGCAGAGCGTGCGGCGTGTCGCACGCGATCATCGTGCCGTGGTCGATGACGGCGAGCCGCGTTGCGAGACGCTCGGCCTCGTCCATGAAATGCGTCGTCAGCAGGATCGTCTTGCCCTGCTTCAAGAGCTGCCGCAATCCGTCCCAGATCAGGTGCCGCGCCTGTGGATCGAGCCCGGTCGTCGGCTCGTCTAGAATCAGCAACTCGGGATCGTTGATCAACGCGCGGGCGAGCGTCAACCTGCGCTTCATGCCACCCGACAGCGTGCGAATCGACGTCTGCGCTTTGCCGGCGAGGCCGGCGAATTCGAGCAGCCGCGGGATGCGCCCGTCGAGAATGCTGCGCCGGATCCTGAAATAGCCGCCGTAGATCAACAGGTTTTCGCGAACCGTGAAATCGGGATCGAGGTTGTCCATCTGTGGAACGACGCCAACCCGGATCCGCGCCTCGCGAGCGGCCTTGGGCACCGGCTCGCCGACGAGCTCGATCGAGCCGCCGTCCGGATCGATCAGCCCGAGGCAGCAACGAAGCGTCGTCGTCTTGCCCGCGCCATTGGGACCGAGCAGCGCGAAACATTCGCCGCGCCTGATCGCGAAGGTCAGGCCGCGAACCACTTCGAGATCGCCGTAGCGCTTGCGCAGGTCCTGCACGCGCAGCACGGCATTACCCACGATAGCCGCCGCGATCGGCACCGGCTGCTCGGCCACCGCTGCTACGCGGTCGTTCACGCGTTCGCCGCGCGTGGCCACAGTGCCGTGACGACGCGCGCGAGCTGCAGCAGGCGGCCGTGGAAGAAGTGCCCGCAGCCAGGAAACACGACGACGGGAAGCTCCTGCGGTCTTGCCCACGCGAACACGTCGGCGAGCGGGACGACGTCGTCCGCCTCGCCGTGCACGACGATCGTCTCCGGTGGCACGTGCTCGACCTGGAACCGGTTGACGGCGGGGCCCACGAGCACGAGTCCCTCAGGCTTGACCTGCGACGCGACGCGCGTCTGCACGAACGAGCCGAACGAGAATCCCGCGAGCGCGACGGGCAGCGCTTCGCCGAAGCGCGAGCGCGCATGCCGGAGCACCGCGAGTGCGTCCTCGGTTTCGCCGATACCTTGGTCGAACGAGCCGGCCGAACCGCCGACGCCGCGGAAGTTGAAGCGGATCGCGACGTAGCCCATCGCGTGGAACGTCTTCGCAAGCGTGTGCACGACCTTGTTGTCGAGCGTTCCGCCCTGCAGCGGATGCGGATGGCACACGAGCGCCAGGCCGCGCAGCGGCGTTGCCGCGGGTGCGTCGACGACGACTTCGATATCGCCGGCGGGACCTGCGACGATCAGCCGCTCGGCATTGCGCGGCGTCAAATGCGCAGCCTCTCGACGATCTCGCCGCCGACGAGATGCCGATCGATGATCTCGTCGATGTCCTGCCGGTCGACATAGGTGTACCAGACCTCTTCCGGATACACGACGATCACCGGACCTTCCTCGCAGCGATCGAGGCAGCCGGCCTTGTTGATGCGCACGCGGTCCTTGCCCGAGAGTCCGAGTGCCTTGATCCGCTTTTTGGCATATTGCTGCATTTCGAGCGCATCGTTGGTGGCGCAGCAGCGTTCGGGCGGGTCGCGCTGGTTGCAGCAGAAGAACACGTGGTGCTGGTAATAGCTCATGGCGCGTCGATTATAGCGGCCGGCCCGACGCGTACTCGATCATCCGGGATCGGGTGGCTTGCCCCACGACGGTCGCCCCGCGAGCGCGAACAGCCATGCCGCCGTCAGCAGCGGCCAGACGAGCAGCGCCGCGCGGGTCAGGCCGTTGTAGTTCAGCAGCTGACCGTAATGCCAGTCGAAGATCGCGAGCGGCGCTCGCGCGCTCAGCGATTCGGGCGCCAGCACCGGCGCGAGAAGCGCCGACAGCAACGCGATCGCGCACAACGCCACCTGCACCGGACGCGGCAGCGCGATCGCGCCGGCAAGCAGCGCGCCGCCGATTGCCGCACCGATCAACACGCCGGGCTTTACCCACGATTGCCACATCGCGGGCTTGAGCAGCACGACGGCGGCGATTCCTTTGAGCAGCAGCGCACCGGCGATCAGCGCGACGACGATTGAACCCGCGTGACGCCGCCGGCGCAGCAGCAGCGCCGCGAACAATCCGACGCCGAGTACCTGGAATCCCGTTCCGGCCGCCTGCACGACGATGTTCGCGTTCTCGTGCGCAACGGTGCTCGCGTCATCGTGCACCGGCGGCGCGGCGATGAGTGCCGGCCCCGTCGGAACTTCGTTGTCGAACGTCACGGCGAACAGTGGGATGCCGGGATTGGTCTGCGCAACGAGCCACAGCAGCATCAGCGCCAGACCGACGTCGCCGAGCGGGCCCGGCAGGAACAGCCGCGTCCGCGCGCCGTAGATCGAGTCGCGCGTCGATTGATTGTAGGCGAGTACTGTCGCCAGCGCGCCGCCGCCCAGTGCTCCGACGATATTGGCGGCGAGGTCAAACGGACTCGCGACACGCGGCGGGACGTACATCTGCAGCGATTCCATCGCAAACGACATCGCGGCGCCGATTACAACACTGTGCACGATCCGTCGCGTCGGCGAGACACCGCGGCGCAGCAGCGCGATGAAGAATCCGAACGGGACGTACGAGAGAACGTTCAGCAGCGCGTCGTAGCGGATCCAGCGCGCGGACCCGAAATCGAACAGGAAGAACGATGTCTGCGGCGGCAGCCATGGATGAAACGGCTCGAGCGACGCATAGACGATCGCGATGCCATACAGCGTCGCGAGCACGTGCGGCAGCCGCGTGCGCAGGCGAGGCGGGGACGTCGCCGTGTCCATGCCGCGATCATCGCACGCTAGCCTGCTGAATCGTTCACCAAGCCGAAGTCGCACGAGAAACGTGGCGAGCAGCCCCGAGTGCCTCAGTTGCAAAATGAGGGCCCGCAGCGAGGCCCGAGACAGTACATAAGTGTACGGCGAGGGCCGCGCGAGGATACGGAAGCATCACCTCGGCGAACGCTAACCCGAGCTTTAGAGGGTTAAGCGAAGCGGCGTTCGCTCCAAAGTAATCGGGGCGCGCAGCTGCTTTATGGTGCGACTTTATTTGCTGGCCTTGATCTCGGTCCATAGCTTGCTGCGCAGGCGGCGCTGCGTGACCGTCACGTCCTTCAGCTGCTCGAGCTTTGCCTGCAATTCCTTCGGCGGGAACACCGCGGGCAGCTTGGTCAACTCGGGCTTGATGTATTTCAGCGCGTCCGCATTGGGGTTGCCGGAGCCGATCAGGTTCGTGAGCTCGGCCGAGTTGCGGCCCTCGAGCATGAAGTTGATGAAGCGCAGCGCGAGGTCGGGCCGCGGCGCGGACTTGTGGATGACCATGTTGTCGACGGCCAGCACCGCGCCTTCCTTGGGTACGCCCTGCAGGATGTGGAACTTCCGCCCGGCCGCCTGCGCGTCGAGGTTCGCCTGGAAGATGTCGTTCGAATAGCCGTGCACGAGCCAGATGTTGCCGACGGTCAGTTCCTTGATGTACGACGACGCGTTGAATGCGGCCCAGTACGGCTTCGCCTTCTTGATCACGGCAGCCGCCTCGTCCCAGTGCTTCGGGTCGACGTCGTTCGCTGAGTAGCCGAGGTACTTCAGCGCCGCGGCGAAGAGCTCGTTGGCGCTGTCGAGCACCGTGACGCGGCCCTTGACCTTCTCGAGGTACTTCGGATCGAAGATCACCGCCCAGGTGTCGGTCGGAAGTCCGAGCTCCTTCATTTTCTCGTCGTTGTAGCCGATGATCGTCGTCGACATTGCGTAGGGCACCGAATACTGGTTGTTCGGATCGAACGGCGTGTTCAGGTAGGCCGGATCGACGTTCTTCAGGTTCGGCAGCGCGGTCTTGTCCAACGGCTTCAGCTGGCCGCCGCGGATCAGCGCCTGTACGGCGTTGCTCGTCGGGACGAGCACGTCGTAGCCTTTCGCGCCGGCAGCGAGCTTCGCGAGCAGCTCCTCGTTGTCCGAGTAGTACGTCTGCACCACTTCGCACTGGCACGTGCCCTCGAACCGCTTGATGGTCTCGGGGGCGATGTAGTTGTTCCAGTTGTACAGGTGCAGCTGGTCCCGGGCGGCGGCGAGCGGCGCGAACGCGAACAGCGCCGCCAGGACGGCAGCCAAGGCGACGGGCGAGCGGAAGGTGGTCATGGTCAGGTTTCCCGGTCGGAGCGGAGGAGGGTGGGCGACAGTTTGGCGGCGACGACGATCAGCAGCAACGTCAGCAGCATCAGCAGCGTTGACACGGCATTGACCTCGGGCGTCACGGCGATCTTGATCATCGAGTAGATCTGTAGCGGCAGCGTCACGGTGCCGGCCCCTGCGGTGAAGAACGTGATGACGAAGTCGTCGATCGACAATGTGAACGCCATCAGCGCGCCGGCGATGACGCCCGGCATGATCAGCGGCAGCGTGACGTACCGGAAGGCGTTGGCGGGCGACGCACCGCAGTCGCGCGCCGCCTCGGTCAGCGTCTCGTCCATGCCGGCCAGCCGGGCGCGGACGACGATTGCGACGAAGCCAATGCAGAACGCGATGTGCGCCAGCGCCACCGATACGAGGCCCAGCGTGAAGTTCAGCAGCACGAAGAAGATCAGCAGGCTGACGCCCATCAGAATCTCGGGAATCGCGATCGGCGTCAGCACGAGCACCGGCAGCACGGTGAGCTTGTAGCGGTGCATCGCCACGCCCGCCATGGTTCCGAGCACGGTCGACACCGCACTGGCCGTGACGGCGATCAGCAGCGAATTGCCAGCGGCGGCCAGCATGTCGTCGTCGGCTGCGAGCTTCCGGTACCAGTCGAGCGTGAATCCGACCCATTCGGCGTTGAGCCGCGAGTCGTTGAACGAGTAGACGACCACGATCAGGAGCGGGACGTACAGGAATGCGTACGCGAAGAGCGCCGTCGCCCATAACCACGGCGAGCGTCTACGCACGCGCCGTCGCTCCGCCGCCGCGGCGGCCGACCCAGGCCGCGATACCTGCCAGCGCGAGTGCGGCAACCGTCAGCACGATCGACAGCACGCTGCCGAACGGCCAGTCGCGCGTTTCGAGAAACTGCTGCTTGATCAGGTTGCCGATCAGCGTGTCGTTCGGCCCGCCGAGGATGTCCGGGATCGCGAAGATGCCGAGCGCCGGAATGAACACCAGCGCGGCACCCGCATAGACGCCGGGCAGCGACAGCGGGAACGTAATGCGCCAGAACCGCTGCCAGCCGTTCGCTCCGAGATCCTGCGCGGCGTCGAGCAGTGCCTGGTCGTGCTTCTCGAGGTTCGCGTACAGCGGCAGCACCATGAACGGGAGGTGCACGTACACGAGGCAGACCAGCACGGCGAACGCGCTGAACAGCAGCGGAACCGGCTCGACGCCGAACCACGCCAGCGCGCCGTTGACCAGGCGCGCCAACGCTGCATTCGGGCCGAGGATGATCATCCACGCGTAGACGCGGATCAGGAAATTGCTCCAGAACGGCAGGATGACGAGCAGCAGCAGGAGGTCGCGATACTTGCGCGGACTCTTCGCGATCAGCGTTGCGAGCGGATACGCGAGCAAGAGGCAGATCAGCGTGGTCAGCGCCGCGTACCAGGCGGACTTGATGAAGACCTGCAGGTAGACGGTCTCGGTGACGAATCGGGCGTAGCTGTCGAGGTTGATGTCGAGCTTGCCCGCTTCGTCGACGAGCGGTGCGAGGCCGCCGAACTCGCCCGGCGAGCGAAACGACGCCAGCACCATGATCAGCGCGGGAATCGCGAAGAACACGAGCAGGTAGACAAGCGGCGGGCCGCTGACGACCCACTTCGCCATCCGCACAGATCGCTTCGCCATCGTCTCGCGCAGCCTTCTATTCAGCGATGAAATGGCCGGCGTCGACGTGCCAGCTCATCTCGACCGCGTCACCGACTTCGAAGAACTTCGCGCGCCCGCTCTGCGAGTTGGCGAGCAGCGCCTCGATCCGGTTGCCTCCCGACGTCTGCACGCGGTACACGGTGACGTCACCCATGTACAACAGGTCGGCGACCGTGCCGCGGTAGTGGTTGTCGGGCGAGTCGAGCGGTGCGCCCGCGGCGATGCGGATCTTCTCGGGGCGCAGCGCGATCGTGCCGGGTGAGCCGACGGCCACGGGTGCCGCTGTCGCCACGCGCACCGGTCCAATGCCGGCCACGTCCAGCGTGACGCTGCCGGCGTCGTTCGCCGTCACCGGTCCCGAGAACAGGTTGCACTGGCCGATGAAGTCGGCGACGAACTTCGTCCGCGGAAAGCCGTAGATCTTCGACGGCTCGTCGAGTTGCTCGACGCGGCCCTGGTTCATTACGGCAATGCGATGCGACAGTGCCAGTGCCTCCGTCTGGTCGTGCGTCACATAGACGAACGCGATGCCCACCTCCTTCTGCAGGTTGATGAGCTCGATCTGCAGCTCCTCGCGGAGCTTCGCATCGAGTGCTGCGAGCGGCTCGTCGAGCAGCAGCATCGTCGGATGCGTGACGAGCGCACGCGCGATCGCAACGCGCTGCTTCTGGCCGCCGGAGAGCTCGTGCGGATAGCGCCTCTCGAACCCGATGAGCCGCACGTCTTCGAGCGCCGCGGCGATGCGCGCCGGCCGCTCGCCTGCGGACACACGCGCCATCTGCAGCGGAAACGCGACATTGCCTTCGACCGTCATGTGCGGAAACAGCGCATAGTTCTGGAACACCGTGCGCACCGGGCGTGACTCGGGCGGCTGGCCGGCGAGATCCTCGCCGTTGAGCAGGATGCGGCCGCCGTCCGGCAAATCGAACCCGGCGATCATGCGCAGCAACGTCGTCTTGCCGCAGCCGGATGGCCCGAGCAGCGTGAAGAACTCGCCGGCCTGGACGGCGAGCGTCACGTCGTCGACCGCGGCGAAGCTGCCGAACCGCCGTGTGACGCCTTCGATATCGAGCAGCGCCATCGTCACCCGGTCCGCAGCATCAGCACGATGATGACGGCGAGCAGCAATGCGATCACCGCGAGCCAGCGGTTGCGCGACTGTTGCGTCGCGGCCACCGCGCGCAGTGCGGCTTCGGTGGCCGGCGCCGGCGCCGACAGCTTCTGATGCAACAGGCGCGGAAGCTCAGGCAGCACCTGGACGAGCGACGCGGCTTCGGCGAGCAGCCGGCGCTCGAGCGCGCGATAGCCGATCTGGTCTTCCATCCAGCGCTCGAGGAACGGCTTCGCCGTGACCCACAGGTCGAGGTCGGGATCGAGCTGGCGGCCAAGCCCTTCAACGTTGAGCAGCGTTTTCTGCAGCAGAACGAGCTGCGGCTGGATCTCGACGTTGAACCGCCGCGACGCGCGAAAGAGCTGCACGAGGACCTTGCCGAGGGAAATCTCCTTCAGCGGGCGGTCGAAGATCGGCTCGCACACCACGCGGATCTCGCTTTCGAGCTCGTCGACGCGCGTATTCGCTGGCACCCAGCCCGACTCGATGTGCGTCGTCGCGACGCGGTGGTAATCGCGGCGGAAGAATGCGAGGAAATTCTGCGCGAGGTAATTCTTGTCCTGTTCCGACAGCGTTCCCATGATGCCGAAGTCGAGCGCGATGTACTTGCCGTGGTTGACGGGATCGACGCCGACAAAGATGTTGCCGGGGTGCATGTCCGCGTGGAAGAACCCGTCGCGGAACACCTGCGTGAAGAAGATCTCGACACCGGCGCGCGCGAGCCGCTTGAAATCGATGCCGGCGGCGGTCAGGTCGGCAATGCGCCCGATCGGAATGCCGGCCATCCGTTCCATGACGAGCACTTCGCTCGCCGTCCAGTCCCAGTGGATCTCGGGAACCCGCAACAGGCCGGAGCGCAGGAAGTTGCGCCGCAGCTGCGAGCAGTTGGCGGCCTCGCGCGTCAGGTCGAGCTCGTCGTGGATCGTCTTGTCGAATTCGGCGACGACGTCGCGCGGCCGCAGCCGCTTGCCTTCGCTCCACAGCCGCTCGACGAGCGACGCTGCCGTACGCATCAGCGCGAGATCGTGCTCGATCACCTCGCCTACGTTGGGCCGCAGCACCTTCACGGCCACCGGCGTGCCGTCGGGAAGCTCGGCGAAATGCACCTGGGCGACCGAAGCGCTTGCCACCGGCGTCAGGTCGAACGTGCTGAACACGTCGGCAAGCGGCCGCCCGAACACGCGGACGATCGTCGCTTCGACCTTGTCCGACGAAAACGGCGGCACGCGATCCTGCAGCAGCGCGAGCTCGTCCGCGATGTCGGGCGGCAAGAGGTCGCGCCGCGTCGACAACATCTGTCCGAACTTGATGAAGATCGGCCCGAGGTCTTCCAGCGCGCGCCGCAGGCGGACGCCTCGAGGCAGCGAAAGGTCGCGCCAGAACAGCGTGGCGCGAACGATCGGCCGGAATGCGCGCACCCGCGCATGTCCGAGGGCGAGGTCGTCGAGACCGTGCCGCAACGCTACGACGACGATCCGGAAGAGCCGACCCAGCCGCATGGGCCGGATTGTACCGGCGCGCTACAGGACGAAGCGCGGGCGGCGTTTACGCGTGGACTGCGTCGTGCACGGGCAGTGTTCGGGAGTTGGGCTGGGTTTCACGTCGCGCGCAACAGGCGGCGCGGGACGGCGCACCGTAACCGGCTTGCGCCGGCCACCGCGCGGTTTGTCGACTGGCGCCATCACACCACCGCGCGCGCGCTCGGGACGGAGAGCGACGGTCCGCGCCGCAGGGGGCCGACGTTGCGCCACAGGTTGATGGCCAGCACGACGATGCCGAATGCAGCCCCCATCGCGCCGACGACCGTCACGGGGAGGAACCCGTCGTGGCCCGTCAGCGCGAAGCCGAGGCCGACCATGAATATCGGCAGCGTCGTGTTATGGATCCAGAAATGCGCCGTGGCGAGGCGCGTCTGCGCAGCGGCCGGATACGCGTGATAGATGACGCCGACGATCGCGAGCGTCGCGAAGCCGAGCAGGTTGATGTGCGCGTGCACCGGCGCCAGGACGAACTGATGCGTGATCCCCATGACGATGCCCATCGTCACCCCCAGCACCAGGTAAAACGCTGCAACCTTGATCAAGCGTGCGCTCATTGGCGGCTCCCTCAAATGATGAACGTGTGAACGGCGGTCAGGCGGCGAGGCCCACGCGCGCTGCGGCGAACGCCGCAGGAATCGCCGCGATCGACGGATGGAGTCCGGGGACGAGCATTCGCCCGAGTTCCCAGTCCGCGTCGGGATCGGCCGATGTTTGCAACGCCTTGAACAGATCCGCGAGCGGCACTGTATCGCACGTCGCGTACGCCGCGTACACGGCCCGCGTGATCGCGAGCTCGGCGAGCACCGAAGACGCGACATCCGTTCGGCTCGAGCCACGCTCGAATTCCGCCAGTGTCGGCATGCCGGAGTCGAGGGCGCGAGCCGCCTC
>Ga0111538_10006502_pt1 | contig 15809 bp, 13 predicted proteins | sample SoiMethybrSBSTD1_FD_79669 | JGI IMG/M metagenome (GOLD analysis project Ga0111538, IMG submission 79669) | Bulk soil microbial communities from a Populus tree surrounding site in Tennessee, USA - Soil MetaG P. TD hybrid SBSTD1 (version 2)... | ecosystem: Environmental > Terrestrial > Soil >...
CGGTGTCGCGAGGGAGTGTGACCGGCTCGCGACCGAGCTTGCGTGCGCCTCGGGGCTCGCGGGACCCACCGGCAACGTGCTCGGGCGCGTTCGACTGCGCAGCCTCGGCGCCGGGACCTACCCGCTGTACGTGTGGACCGATCGCGACGAGAAGGTGCTCCTTCACGTGACGGAAGGTCCAGCCACCGCGCCTCCCGCCAACGAGACGTGCGGCAGCGCGACGCCCATCAGCCCCGGCGTGCCCGTCGTGGCAAGCCTCGCGGGAACGTCCAAAGACATTGCGTCGCGCTGCGGGTTCAAGAGCGGAGACCTCGTCTACACGTTCACCCTTTCCGAGACCCGCGACGTCGCGGTGTTCGCCGCTTCGCTCGACGCTTACGGCGTTCCCATCGTCTCGCTCCGCAAAGCCAGCTGCGCAAAGATCGAAGACGAGATCGCGTGCGGCTCGGGTGACCAAGCCAAGACCTATGCCCGGGCCCTAGCGCCTGGTACGTACTACGTCGGTGTGGCGGCGAGCGCGCCCACCGATGCGCGCGTGGAGTTGTCCGTGTCGCCACCCACCGCGGCGCCGTCCGACGATCGCTGCGACGCGGCGCCGGCCCTCGCGCCCGATCGCACCCTTGCCATCTCGCTCGAAGGTCATACCGACGACGTCGAATTCGCTTGTTCCGACCCGGGCGCCGTCGACGCCGCTTACGCGCTCGAGCTCGCCCTGCCCTCCGACGTGCTGCTCGTCATGCGATTTTCGTCGGGCGACATCGGGAGCGTCGCGCTGGCGCGCTCGACTTGCGACGTTCCCGCGCTTGCCTGCGAGAAGCAGGCGGGATCGCCGGTGCGTGCATCACAACGCAACCTCCCAGCGGGTTCGTATCGCGCGGTGGTCGAAACGCGGCTTGGCAATCCTGTCGAGCTCACGGCGCTCGTTCGTCCCGCCGCTCCCCCTTCGCTCGTCCCATTCGCCGACACGTGCGCCACGGCGCTCGCCATCGATGAACGCGGCGGATTTTTCCAAGGGACGACCGCCAATGCCCAACCCGATTTTTCCGCAGGTTGCGATACGGCGAGCACGGTGCCTCCCGGAGCGCCCGACCAAATGCTCAAGCTCACCCTTTCTCGACAGCGCCGCGTCATTTTCGACATGCAAGGCTCGAGCTACGCCACGCTTCTCGACGTGCGCAAAGGGGAGAGCTGTCCGGGAGCAGAAATACCCAGAGGATGTTCGGCGGGCTACGTGCCTCTGCGCAGCTTTCTCGACATGACCCTCGATGCCGGCACCTATTGGGTGCAGGTCGACGGCTATGCGGGTGAACAGGGCACCTGGTTTCTCGATGTGCGCGTGTTCGATCCTTGACGGTGCGGAACCGAGGTCGATGGACCGATCCGGCCTTGCGCGGGGGGGGCCCTCTGTTTATCGTCTTCCGGGTTATGGCGTTGCTCGCCCGCGCCAGGTTGCGTCTTTGTGCCCTGATGCTCGCCGTCGTCGCGGCGACGTCGGTGGCGTCTGCCGCGAGCAGCGAGCTCACCGAAGCGGAGATGGCCGAGCTCGAGGCCGGGCGCATGGTCGTGCGGTCGGAGGACGTCGAGCGCGCGGGGCGGCGTTACATCGGCGGCGTGAGCTACATCATGATCGATGCCCCCGCCTCGCAGGTGATGGCTGTGCTCGACGACGTGCGCTCGTACCGCGAAATCCTCCCGCGCACCCGCTCGGTGCGCTGGCTCGGCATGGGGCGCAACGGCGACACGCTGATCGAGCTCGAACAGGGCAACGCGTTCGCGCACGGCAAATACGCGGTCCGCATCCGCCGCGATCGGAGCTCGCTCAGCACGTCCTCGGGGCTCGTGCGCTTTTGGCTCGATCGCGACTTCGCTCACGATATCGCCGACGCCAGTGGCTTTTTTCATGTCGAGACGGTGGGCGAAAAGACACGGCTCACGTACCTGGTGATGGTCGATTTGGGGGCTGGCGTTTGGGGCCAGATGTTCGAGGGTCGCATCCGCAAGGCCGCGCTTTCGACCCCCCAGCTCGTGAAGAGGTACGTCGAGTCGCACCCGCCCCCGGCGAGCTGATCGGGGCCGAACCCGTTGCCGCCCGACGGCGGGCGCTGCTTCGCCGGCCGGGGCGTGTTAGCGTGGCAAACCGATCGCAATGCTGGGTGCGGGCCGACGAATTGCGGCGATAGCTTTCAACACGTACCGCGAAGCCGTGCGCGCCCGGATCTTGCTCGGTCTGTTCGCTCTCGCGTTGGCGACGGCGTTCTATTCGATCGCGGTCGGCGAGTTCGCTTTGAAGAACGCGTCGCGCGTCGTCGCCGACCTCGGGGCCGCGTCGATTTCGATCTACTCGCTCGCCGTCGCCGTCATCATTGGCGCCACTTCGCTCTACCGGGAGCTCGAGCAGAAGACCCTTTTCCCGATCCTCGCGCGCCCGGTGCGGCGCGCAGAATACCTGGTCGGCAAATACGCCGGCATGCTCCTCACCATCGCGGTCTTCATCGCGCTCGACGCGGCGGCGGTGCTCCTCATCCTCGCGCGCCACGGAGGGCGGGATTGGACGACGATCGGCGTAGCCGTCGCGCTGCTCTTGGCGCTGCCGGCCTTGGCTTTTTACAAGCCGCGCTGGCGCACGTACGTGCCCATCGGGTGGGCGATCGTGGCGTTCGGCGTGGCCGTCGTTCTTTCGTCGGGTGCGGCCGACGATCGACGCGTCGTTATCGGCGCGAGCGCGCTCGCGCTGATGGAGGTGATGATCGTGAGCGCGCTCGCCACGCTCTTTTCATCCTTTTCTTCGCCGTTTCTGTCGGCCGTTTTCACGATTGGCATCTTCATCGTGGGGCGCGAAGCGGGGACGCTCGCGCGACTTCCGGTGCGTTTCTTCGGAGAAACCATCCGGCGCGCAGGGGAGGCTCTCGCGACCGTCGTGCCGAACCTCGAGGTCTACGTGCCACCACGCTCGATCTTGACCGGTGAGGCGCTGCATACGTCGCTCGGCCGGCATCTCGCGCTCGCCGGCGCGCAGGCCCTGGCGTGGAGCGTGGGGCTGCTCGTCGTCTCGAGCATGATCTTCGAGCGGCGGGATTTGTCCTGATGGCGCCGAGGGGTGTGCCGCTCGGCGCGGCGGCCATCGCGCTTTCGGTCGTGCTCGTCGCGGGAGGGATCCGGCTCGTCAGGGAAGGGCGCTCCGAGCTCACGGCGAGCGACGCCGCGTGGGAAAAGGGGGACCCCTACGCCGCAGCCGTGCACGCGCGCGGCGCCGCTCGCGCCTATGTGCCCGGCGCGGAGCACATGCAAGATGGCTACGCGAGGCTCCGCAGCATCGCGGAAGGGAGCGAACGAAAAGGCGACGTCGAAGCGGCGCTCTTCGCGTGGCGCGCCGTTCTCTCGGCAGCGGACAGCTCGCGACCGTTCGGCGGCGCGACCCCCGAGGCTCGCGCCCGCGCCGAGGCGTCGGTGGCGCGACTTTCAGCCGCTCTCGTGACGCCGGGGCGAGGACCTTCCCGTCGACCCCCCACCGCGGACACCACGACAGGCGGCGGCGCGACTTCACGCGTGGGGTGGGGGGTGCTGCTCCTCGGCGGAGCGGGCCTTTGGTGCGGCGCGGGGGCCTGGCTCGCGCGGCGCGGGTGGGGGAACGACGGTCGCCTGGCGCGGAGCGAGCTCCGCACCGCGGCAGGGATGGCCCTGGCCGGGCTCGTTGCGTGGGTGGCAGGGCTCCTTTTGGGCTAGCTCGTGCCACATCTTCGCTAGCCCTTGCCCCGTTTCGCTCTCGCGGGCAAAGTGCTGCCCGTGGGATTCTTCGATAAGGCCAAGGCCGTCTTCGGTTTGCAGAAGGACGCGCACGCGGCCAAATCCGGTCCCGCTCCGCGCGGCGAGCGCACCGATGCCCGAAAGAACAAAGCGGGGCGCCCGCCGCTCCCCGAGGTGTCGGGCGCGGCGAGCGCGACGATCGAAGATGTGCTCACGGCGCGCGCTGCAGGTTCGTTCGACGAAGCGCGCGCCATTCTGGCGGCCATCGACAAGGGTCAGGGGCTGCGCACGGTGCTCCGCGCCGCAGCAGCGCTCGAAGCGCACGACGAAGAAGAGGTCACGAAGCTTTTGCCGCTCGTCAAAAAGGACAGCCCGGCATGGCAGCTCCGCCTGCAGGTGGCCGCGGCGCTCGACGCCGGACCGGGGCGCGACGAGCTCGTGCAGCGCGCCGTGAAGCTTGGGGCCCCCGGGTGGTCCGTCGCATGGCTGCGGGCGCTTTCGTCGGACGGCGACGAGCAACGCGCCGGCTTGGTCGACCTCTTGTTCGAAGACGCCGCGCTCGCGCGGACGGTGGCTTCGCGCGATCTCGGCTTTGTCGACATCAAAGCCGACAACGACGCCATCCGTCGCTACGCCGCCTTCGCTCACGGGCGCGACGTCATTCGCCGCTTCGGCGCGTCGCACGTGGTCGCGCTCCTCGGACGAGTGGACGCGCCGTCGCCATGAGCCGCCCCCTTCTCGCGCTCTACCGTCTCGACCGCACCAAGCTGCACGAGCTTTCAGCCAAGCTGCGCGAGCTTCTGGCGCGCGACGATCGCGCTGCGATCGCGGCGCTGCTCGGCCTCGGGGAGGAGCTGGCCCGGCGACTCTCCGCGGAACGGTGGGCGGTAGGGCTCATGCTGCGCCCCGACGAGGACCCGCAAGCTTCGCCGATCTTCGCGTCGCTGCGACGCGTGGCCAAGCGCGCCTCCCTCGAGCACGTGTGGACGAGCGAGTCGCCCGCTTTGGAAGGTCGCCTGCGCGCCTACGACGTCCTGCGCGAAGAATCCGACATCGCCGATGCGATCGATCGGCTGCTCGACGCGGCACGCCTTCCCTGGTTTCTCCAGCGGCCCGGGGGAACGGGTGGTTGGCTCGGCAACGACCACCGCGAGACGCTCGCCAAGCGCATGGAACAGCTCGGTCCGGCCCTTCCGGACGAGGTCAACGCGTTCGTCGAGGCTCTGGGGGGCATGGACGGCGACGCGCTCGTGCACGATCGGCTTTAGCCTCCGCCATCAAGTTGCCCCCCTCGTACCCGCTCTGTTAGCGCCTCTTAGGTGGGTGCATCGTTCCGCGACAGCGTCGCCAGCTTCTTGGAGTTTCTGTCGAGCGAACGTCGCGCATCGCCGCACACGGTGAGCGCTTATGGGCGCGATCTCGAGCAGCTGGCCCGGTTCCTCGACGAGCAGCGCGGTGAGGAGGCGAAGCTCGCGGCGATCGACGTGTACCTCTTGCGCCAATGGCTCGGATCGCTGTCGCGCGTGGTGGCGCCGCCGTCCGTCGGGCGAAAAATTGCAGCTATCAAAGCCTTTTTTCGGTTCCTCAAGCGACGCGGGCTCATCGCGAAAGACCCGGCGGCCGACCTCGCCAGCCCCAAGGTCCGCCGTCCGCTGCCCACGTTTCTCGGGGTCGATGCGGTGCGCGAGGTCGTCGAAACCCCGTCCGGCGACGACCCGAGCTCGATCCGCGACCGCGCGGTGCTCGAGCTTCTGTACGGCTCGGGGCTGCGTGTCTCCGAGCTCGTCCGCCTCGACCGACGCCATGTCGACCTCCAAGGGGGGCTCGTGCATGTGCTCGGTAAGGGGAACAAAGAGCGCATCGTGCCGCTCGGCCGTCCGACCGTAGCGGCCCTCGAGGCGTACCTTGCCGTGCGATCTGCGCTCCCCAAGCCCGGCTCGCCGCTGGATCCGACGGCGCTCTTCATCACCCGCCGAGGCGCGCGGCTCGGGGTGCGGCAGGTGCAGCTGCTCGTGCATCGCTACGGCGCGCTTGGCGCCGGGCGAGCCGATCTGCACCCACACGCGCTGCGTCACACGTGCGCGACGCACATGCTCGAAGGTGGCGCGGATTTGCGCGCCATTCAAGAAATGCTGGGTCACGCGAGCCTCGCGACGACACAGCGGTATACCCACGTCTCACTCGAGCAGCTGATGAAGGTGTACGACGGAGCGCACCCTCTGGCTAAAAAGGGATCACGAAATACCTTGACCTAGCCCCCGGAGCGCTCTTTGCACTTGCCACATCGTTTGCCGGGATCGACGATCGATCTGGCAGCGCATTCGCCGGGGCAGTAGTAGTGCTAAGACGACGTGAGCCGACCGCCGCTAGCTATTTCCTTCGATAACGACGAGCCCACCGTCGCCATCGTACCCGCCGAGCGCGTCACGCGTCGCGATTGGGGCAAGCGTGTGGCGCGCTCCATCGGTGGCGCGTCGGCGGCAGGTTCGCTCGCGGGACTGGTCGATGCCCTCTGGGCGTGGTCGACCGTCGAAGGGGAGCGTGCTCCGGGGTTCACGACGGTGGCCCGCTTCGACGCGGGGCTGCTCGCGCCGATGTCGCTCCTGCTCGGCGTTGCGGTCGGGGTCGGCGCGGTCATGCTGGAGCCCGATCGGCCGCGCTCGGTGCGCGAGCTCTGGCAAGGCCTCTGGCACACCGACGCGACGCGGCGCACCAAACTGGCCGCATTCCTCGCGTTCTTGCCGCCTTTCGTGGTGCTGTGGGCCACGGCCGTTGCGCACTGGGCGCAAGCGGCGATGGCCGTGCCTGGCTCGAACCTCGGCGCGGGCCTTACCGTCGCGACCTTGGCGTTCGGACTCTCGCTGATGACGGTCGCTTTCGCGCTTGCCGCGGGCGAGCTCATTTCGCGAAGGCTTTCGGCCGATCCTTCGGCCGCGCTCGACCCTCGCCACGCTTTTCTCGGCGGGCTCGTCATTGCCGTCGTCCTCGTGTGGCTCGGCGCACGGCTCGGAAATACGAGCGGGGAGGGACCTTGGCTCGGCATCTGGGGAGTGTTGCGACGCCCCGAGCTCGATCTGCGTCCGCTTTTGGCGATCATGCTGATGGCGCTCGGCGGCTACTTCGCGCCGCACATTTTGCGGATCGCACCCGCGTGGGCTCTGGTCATCGCCTGGACGCCGTTTGCCTTCACTTACGAAGGAGCGGTCGGTCTCGGCGCGCACCCCGACGTCGCCGGCGCGATCGAGCGCGGCGCCCCGTTCGGCAAGATGTCGCTCGGCGTGCTCCGGCGCGCCACGGACCGCGATCACGACGGCTATAGCGCTTTCTTCGGAGCGGGTGATTGCGACGACAGCGATCCTCGCATCAATCCCGCGGCCTCGGACGTACCGGGCAACGGCATCGACGAAGATTGCTCGGGTGCCGATGCGCCCATTCCCTCGCCGGTGAAGCGTGCTCCGGCCCCCAAAGCGTCGGGGCGCGATCTGCTCCCCAAGGGGCTCAACGTCATTCTCATCACGGTCGATACGCTGCGCTCCGACGTCGGCTACGCGGGCAACCCGCGCCCATTGTCACCCACGCTGAACGCGCTCGCCGAGCGCTCGACCGTCTTCGATCGCGCGTACTCGCTGGCGTCGTACACGGGCAAGAGCGTCGGCCCGCTCCTCATCGGAAAATATCCCTCCGAGACGCACCGTGGTTGGGGGCACTTCAACCGCTACATCGGTAAAGACACGCTCGTCGCCGAGCGACTGCAAAAGGCTGGCATCCACACCATCGCCGTGCACGCCCACTGGTACTTCACGGCGGGGTTCGGCCTGAACCGCGGCTTCGATACCGTCAACGGCAGCGCGCAGCCGCCCTCCGGCACTGACCAGGACAACGATGCGACGGTGACCGGCGGCGGTCTCACCGACGCGGCGATCCGCGTCTTTTCCAATCCCGAGCACACGTCGAAGCGCTTCTTCGGCTGGATCCACTACCTCGACCCGCATTCCGAATATGCCAAGCACCCCGGTGCGCCGAGCTTCGGCAACGGCATGCGCGCCGCTTACGACGGCGAGGTTTGGTACGTCGATCAGCAGATCGGCCGCTTCATGAGCTTCGTCGCTCAGCAACCCTGGGCGGAGCATACCGCCATCGTCTTCACCAGCGATCACGGCGAGGCATTCGGTGAGCACGGCATGATCCGCCACGGCGTCGAGATCTTCGAAGAGCTCGTGCGGGTGCCCTTTCTCATCTACGTGCCCGGGATCGCGCCGCATCACGTGACGCCGCGTCGCAGCGCCATCGACCTCGTGCCTACGCTACTCGATATGTTCGGCGTGCCGCTCGGCGCGCCGCAGAACCAGTTCGATTTTCTCTCCGGTCAATCGCTCGCCGACGACATCGCGATGCCGGCCGGGCACGTTCCGGGCGACCGCGACGTGTTCGTCGACATGCCGGCCGGGCCGAACAACGGGGAGCGCCGCGCCCTCATCCACGAGAATCACAAGCTCTACGTGTCCAACGCCGTGCGCTACCAGGTCTTCGATTTGGAGAAGGATCCCGGCGAAAAGACGGACATCTCGGACGACAAGGCGCTCGTCGCGCAGATGAAGGGCCACTACCAGTCGTTCAAGTCGCGGCTCCACGAGGTCGTGGTCAAGCCGGTGCCGAAGGACGACACGCGCTAGGCGTTCACGCGCGCCCGCGTCCTGGTCACCGTGCGCGCGTGGTCGCGTCGCCCCATCGATCGAGCACGCCGGAAAGCTCGGCGAGCGAGCCGATGATCACGTCGGGCTGCGCAGCGATGAGACGTTCGGGCGCCAAGAAGCCGCCCCTCACGCCGATGGTGCGGCATCCGGCGCGCCGCCCCGCTTCGACGTCTTGCGGCCCGTCGCCGACCATCACCATTTGATCGGGGCTGAGCGCGAGCTGCCTCGCGACGTCGAGAATGGGCTCGGGCGAAGGTTTGACCGTTTTGACGTCGCCCCCCGCGCTGACGGCGGAGAAGAGACTGCGCACGCCGAGTCGTGCCAAGACGATGTCGGTGGTGGCGCGCGGTTTGTTGGTGGCGATGGCCAAGCGAAATCGCCGCAGCTCGTCGAGCACGGCGCGCGCTTGCGGCATCCACCGCGTGTGATCGGTGGGGTGGGCGAGGTAGAACGCGAGGTAGCTCTCGAGAACCTTGTCCACGTCGGGGTGCTTTTCCGGCAGCCCGACCGCGCGCGAGCAAAGCATGCGGGCGCCATCGCCGACGAAGCGGCGGATGGTCGCCATCGGGAGGGGTTTGCGCCCGTTGTCTGCGAGCGCGTGGTTCACCGCCGCTGCGATGTCTTCCGCCGAGTCGATGAGGGTACCGTCGAGATCGAAGACGATTCCTCGAGGCTCAGGCATCATCGGGGGGTACAGTACCCAAGTCGACGGGAAGAAACTATCGCGATCTGATCGCGCGGTCGGGAAACTGCAGGCAAAACGTGCGCGAAATTTGCTGCGTAAGGCAGACCTGAGGCGTGCCCTGGACGTCTCGCACCATCTGCTAGACTCCGCCGCGCCATGAGGCCATCGAAGCCACCTTCCGCGTTGCGCGCTCTACCCGCCTCGTCGGCCGCGCTTCCGAACCACCCCCTGCCCGCGGGGATGCGCGACATTCTTCCGCCGGAAGCCGCTCGCCGCCGCCGGCTCGCGCGGCGCTTGCTCGACCATTTCGCACTGCATGGTTACGAGCTGGTGACTCCGCCCGCCTTCGAGCTCGCCGACGTTCTCGAGCGCGGCTTGGGGACTCTCGATCCGCGCGACGTGCTCCGGTTCGTGGAGCCCGAGTCGGGGGAGGTGGCCGCGCTGCGTCCCGACGTGACGCCGCAGATTGCGCGCATCGCCGCGACGCGTCTCGCCGATCGCCCGCTTCCCATGCGGCTCTGCTACGAGGGCACCGTTTTACGGCGCCGCCAAGAGCGCGCCCGCAAGCATCGGCAGATACCGCAGGCCGGCGTGGAGCTGCTCGGGGTCGCGGGGCCGGAGGGCGATCTCGAGCTCTTGAGCCTCGCGGTGGGGTCCGCGCGCGCGGCGGGGCTTTCCGACTTCGTGCTCGATCTCGGCCACGCGGACATCGCGCGCGCCATGATGAACGGCGTGCCCTCCGCGCTGGCGTCGGCCATCCTCGATGCGCTCGCGCACAAGGACGTCGCGGTGGTCGGCGATCTCGTGAAGGACGCCAAGCTCGCGCCCCCGTTGGCTACGGCTTTTCGCGCACTCCCCAAACTGCACGGCGACGGCGACGTCTGGAAGGAAGCAGAGCGCGTGCTTGCGCCAACCCCCGCAGCTTCCGCCCTAAGGGCGCTGCGCGACCTCTGGGACCGCGCCATCGGTGCTGGGCTCGAAGTCGTCATGCGCGTCGACCTCGGCGAGGTTCGCGGCTTCGCCTATTACACCGGCGCGCTTTTTCATCTCTTGGCCGATGGTCCGGGGGAGCCGTTCGGCTCCGGTGGGCGGTACGACGACCTCTTGGCTCGCTTCGACACCCCCATGCCTGCCGCGGGTTTTGGCCTCGATCTCGACAACCTGGCTTGGTCGCTGCGCCTGGCCGGCAAAGAAGAAGGGCTCGACGCCCGTGTGCTCGTGGGCCCCGCTGCCAAGGTGCCGGCCCTCTGCGCCGCGCTTCGCGATCTCGGCGTCGGTTGCGTGGCTGCGCCGCCGGGGGATGCCGAGGCGTACGCACGGGCATGGAGCTTTTCGCACGTGTTTCGCGAAGCTGCCGGTGGAAAATTCGAGCTCTTCAGCCTGGCCACGGAAAAAGCCGAGCCTTTGGAGGCTTTGCCCGCGGCGGACCTGGCCGCCAAAATCGCCAAGGTCATGCTCGGATAGGGCGAGTGCCAGGACCCGGCACTAGTGATATGTAACACCCCGCAATGGCGGTACCCGTGTCGCGCCCACTCCGATAGGAGGGGCAAAGGTCGCGGACGCCGGACGAAGAGCCCGAAAAGAGGAGAAGAGGAATGCCGACGGTCGTAATCGTGGGGGCGCAGTGGGGCGACGAAGGGAAGGGGAAGATCGTCGACCTTTGCACCGAGTACGCCGACATGGTCGTGCGCTACGCAGGGGGGCCCAATGCGGGGCACACCTTGGTGGTCGGCGACGACAAGCTCATCGTCAGGCTGATTCCGAGCGGCATTCTCCGTAAGCAGACGCGCTGCGTTCTCGCGCAAGGGATGGTCATCGATCCCGCCGTGCTCATCACCGAGATAGACGAGCTCGAACGGCGCGGCCTCTCGCCGACCACGCGGCTCGTCGTGTCCGACCGCGCGCACATGATCCTGCCCTTTCACGTCACCATCGATTCGCTGCGCGAGACGACCGGCAAGGGCGGGCCGCGCCTCGGCACCACCAAGCGCGGCGTGGGGCCGGCTTACGAAGACAAAGCCGCACGGCGCGGCCTGCGCATGGGTGAGCTGCGCGATCTCGGCAAAGCGCGGCAGCTCATCGACGACGCCATCTCCGCTTGGACCCCGACGCTGCGCGCGCTCGGCGCGGAGATTCCGCGTGCCGACGAGATCGTTCAAATGCTCCAGCCGCTCGCGGCGCGCATCGTGCCGCTCTTGGCGGATACCTCGCGACTCGTCGACGGCGTCGTCGGCGACGCGCAAAACGTGATGTTCGAAGGGGCGCAAGGGACGCTGCTCGACATCGACCACGGCACCTATCCGTTCGTCACGTCGTCATCGGCGTCGGCGTCAGGGGCGTGCGCGGGATCGGGCATCGGCCCCACACGCATCGATGGCGTGCTCGGCATCGTCAAAGCGTATTCGACGCGCGTCGGCGGCGGACCGTTCCCCACCGAGCTCACCGACGCCATCGGCGAAAAGCTCCGCGAAGACGGGGCCGAGTTCGGCGCCGTGACCGGACGCCCGCGGCGTACCGGTTGGCTCGACCTGCCCGCTATTCGCTATGCGGCGCGTGTCAACGGACTTTCGGAGCTGGCCGTGACCAAGCTCGACGTCTTGACCGGCCACAAAGAGCTCCAAGTGTGCGTGGCGTACGACACCCCTGACGGGCGAACCGAAGAGCTCCCCATCGACCGGCTCGAGCACGCGACCCCCGTCTACAAGACGTTCAGCGGATGGAACGAACCCCTCGCCGAGGCCCGCTCGCTCGGCGACCTTCCCGCCGCGGCCCGTACCTACCTCGATTTCCTCGAAAGCTCGGCCGGTGTGCCGCTGGCCATCGTCTCGGTCGGCCCGCGCCGCAGCGAGACCATCGTCCTGCGCAGCCCGTTCGCGCCCCGCCCGGCGGCCGGTGCTAAGACATCGAGGTGGGACCGGCCTTTGTCCTGATCCTCCAGCTCGGGAGCGCGTCCCCCCGCGCTCCCGCGCGGTCCTCGAATCTCGCGGCTGCCGCGCAAGCATCGGGGCGCCCGCGTGAGTGCGCCTCGGCGATGCACGGGACCTCGACCAAATGGGGGCCCAACGTCTGGGAAGCGGCGCGCGAGCCGAACCTCGAACGCTACTGCGATCTCTTGGCGCGCGGCTTTGGTCAGCTCCTGCTCACCCCCGAGATGGCCCTCGAAACCGCCGATCTCGCCGATCGCGCAGCGCCCGGCCATGCCGCGCCTTCGGTGCTGCGCGGCCGCGCGTACGCGATGCTCAAGCTCTGGCCGAAAGCTGTCGCCGAGCTCGAGCGCGCGCGCGGCATCGACTCGCGCAGCCTCGAAGACCCCCTCACGCTGCGCGAGTGGGCCCGCGCCCTCACCGCGACGGACCGCCCGCGCGAAGCGCTCGCCGCTTACCGCACGCTAGGGCCGCGCGTCTCCATTCTCCCTTCGCCCGAGGAGCGCGCCCGCACTTTCCTCGAAGCGGCGGAGCTCGCATTTTCGCTCGGCCCGCCGACGCTCGACGACGCCATCGCCTTTCTCGGCGAGGCCAAGCAGCTCGGCGTTCGCGAATTCGAGTGGCGCGTCTCGTCCGAGCTCGCGCTCGCGTTCGATCGACGGGGCGACAAGGACGAGGCAGCGGGCCTCTTGAGCGAGCTCGTCCGGCGTTTTCGCAAAGAGGCGAAAGCGCAGGCAACCAACGAAAATCGCGAGGCGCAGGCCGCCGCCGCGCAGGTCCTCGAAGCGATCGACACCCGTCTCGCGATCGAAGCGTGGGAGCGCTACATCGGCGCCGTGGGCGTGCGCGGTCCCTGGGTGGAGCATGCGCAAAAGCGGATGGAGTCGCTCCGCAAAAGGGGGCGCGGAGGATGAAAGTGCGCATGCTTCGTCGCTGGATCGCAAGAGGCGTCTTGGCGGCGCTCTTCGTGAGCGCACCGCGCGTTTCCCCGGCCGAGAGCCTAGCGCTGACCCAGTGGGACTTCGCACGCGACCCCGCGCTCGCCGCGGGCGACAAGCTCCACCGCGAGCTGCAGTCGTTTCGTTACATGTCGTACTTCCTTCGTGCGAACACCTCGTCGCGCCAGGAGCAGCTCGCGCGCTCCATGCGCCTGCTCGAGGAGATCGACGCCGAGCATTCGCGCGACGTTCGCCTGCGCTTCGATCTGGGCGCGCTGCTCCTTTTGGCCGGCGACGAGAAGCGCGCCGCCACGGTGCTCGAAGGGGCGCTCGCCGCCGCTCCGGATCACCCCTCCGCCATTGACGCCTATTGGTCCCTCGCGATCGCCTACGTCAAGCTCGGTCGTTTCGACGAGGAGATCGACGCGTACGAGGAATTCCTACGCCGCGCCACGTCGCCCGATCAGCGTGTTCGGGCGCTCTGCAACCGCGCCGAGTCCCAAATTCGCCGCGAGCGGCTGGGGGAAGCGCTGCGCGACTACCGCGAATCGCTCATCCTGCAGCCCGACGACGTGCTTTGTCATTGGGGCTACGCCGTCGCGCTCGATCGCAGCGGCGACGCACCGGCCGGCATGGCGGAAGCGACGATGGCGATCACCTTCGACCCGCTCGACCAGGCGCTTTCCAATCCGGGGGTCTTCTTCCTGCCGACCTACGAGCGCTTCTGGTACGAAGGGCTCGGCGCCATGGCGCGCGCGCAACAGATCGACGACCCCGCCACATCGGTGCTCTGGTGGGAAGCCGCGGTGGTGAAGTGGGCAGGATACCTCTCGTTTGCGCCCGCCGACGACCGCTGGGTGCCGCTCGCTAAGGCGCACCAGGCTTCGTGCCAGCGCCGCGTCGATCAGGCCAAGAAGGCGGCGCAGCGGCTCGCCAAGGGGCGCAAGCGCGTGACCGTGGACGGCGATGACGGCGATCGAGGGGACATCCGAAAACGCCCCACGACACCGGTACAACCCGGCAATCCGCCGTTCAAGCTGTCGCCCTTTCCCCCCGGGCCTCCAACGCCGTGAAGTGCTGCGCCCGTTGGGCGCGCGCCGCGCGATATCGTTTTGCCGGCAATGAAACCGCGGAACCCGTCAGGCCGCGTCGTCCATGGGGGGCGGGGTCTGCGTCACGCGGAGGATTTGGCTGACCTCCTCCGGGTCGGCGACGGAGTGGAAAACGGGCACGAGGCCGTTCTCGATGTCGCGCTCACCGAAGGCGCCGCTCGCCGCGACCGCGCGCGCCCGCGGACCGTCGAGCACCAGGAAGATGTCGTGCAGCCCCCCTTGACCGGGGCTGTCGATGACGTCGACGATGCGACCGCGATCGAGACAGAGCTCTTCGTGTCCGCGCTGGATGAGCACGCGTCGATCCGTGATGAGGTACCGCGTCTTTTGCGCCAAACGCGCGGGCCGCACGAGCGCGATGTAGCCGAGCCCCACCGCGACGCAGGCGAGCAGCATGGCCGTCAGCGCGAGCGCCATGATGAGCGAGATGAATGTCGGAGACTGCGCGGAGAGTCCGGCACCGAGGATCCGATGAGCCGCGCGCGTGGCGGCCGTGAGCTCGCGCACGAGGGCCACCGCAACGAGCGCCCCGATGGTCGCCGTTACGATCTGCCGCGTTCCACCCGGGAACCATTCGCGCCATCCCGACATCGGCCGCGCCGACCAGAGAACGCGCTCACCGTCGTCGAGCCGCTGTGCGATGGGGCGAAGTCCATCACCTGCTCCACCGGCTGCCGGGATCCCGCGAATGATGGCCCAAAGGCGATCGGGGCCCATCACGCCAGGAAGAAGGAGCGACAAGCGCCGCCGTAGCGCGCCTGTAGGCACAGCGCGCACGAGCTCGAGATCGCCGAGGCCCGGGATGCTGGGGTGCCAGTGGATGCGCGCATAGCTGATAGCGCCGCGGTCGATGGTGCGGCGGATGCGGCCGCGCTTCCACATCACGTGCTTCTCGGTGACGACGTATTCGACTTCGGCGCGCCAAATGCTGGGGCCATAGCGAAAAGCCACCGCGAGCGTCGCGCACCAGCACGCGAAAAGGATGAGCCCCCCGACGGGAGCGTGAAGCGAAGTTGCGATAACGGTGGCGAAGGCGACGGCGATGGCTGCCACGATTGCCATCACACATGCTGCAATTCGATAGCCGGTGGGAACGGTGGCGATTTTCGGGCGTCCTGCCCAGTCGATCCGTTCGCCGAAAAGCGAGTCTCTCGCCAAGTTACGTGCCTCCTTTGCCCTTACCCTTGGAAACTCAGTTCCTCCCTCGGACCGGCGATGCGCCGGTGCTCTTGCAACCTCTCGTTTGGATTGAAAACGTCTCCGCTTATTCTTTACGTTGCGTGAAGGGGCCGATTTCGTCCAACGGAATTCCTAAACGGACGAGGAGCAGCCGTCCCAATCAAAAACAAGCTTCGTCCCCCCCTTCATCGGCGGATTTTCGAAAAACCGTACCCGCTATGTCAGGATAGGTGCGTTCGAGGTTGGTCGTCCGCAAGGGCGCCCCTCACTCGGGTGCGACGGCCGGAGGGCGGGGCTAATTCAACCGCCCGGATCTACGAAGATAATCTCGATCCGATCGCTGCGCTGCGGGCTCTTCGAAACGCCTGGGTCGAGCACCGGGTGCGCGGAACCAGCCGGTTCGACGGCGATGCGCTCGCTCGCTGCACCGGCTTCGGCCAGTGCTTTCGCGACGGTGTCGCCCCGCTTGCGCTCGTCTTCACGGGATTGAGCGGTCTTGCCTTTGGCCCCCGCCGAATGGACGACGACCTGCA
>Ga0111538_10006503_pt1 | contig 15809 bp, 13 predicted proteins | sample SoiMethybrSBSTD1_FD_79669 | JGI IMG/M metagenome (GOLD analysis project Ga0111538, IMG submission 79669) | Bulk soil microbial communities from a Populus tree surrounding site in Tennessee, USA - Soil MetaG P. TD hybrid SBSTD1 (version 2)... | ecosystem: Environmental > Terrestrial > Soil >...
GATGATCTCGAGCGCCGGGTCGCGGCCAAAGGACTGGATCACGAGGAGGCGGCCGTTTGGCGCGAGGCTTCTCGCGAGCGGCGCGAGCACCTTTTCCGCCTTGAACTTCGCCGACATTCGTGCACGCCAGGGCTGCGATGCGATGACGAGGTCGTAGGAACCGGAAGCCAGCCCCGGCTGCGGGATCACCCGGTCGAGCAGGAACTTGTGGTCTTCGCGGTAGACCACGAGCACTGACGGGCGCACGTACATGGGATTGCCGGTCTTCGGATTCGGGCGCGTCTGCCAGCCGGCCGCGAGCGTCGGCGCGAGCTCCTCGATCTGCTCCGCGTGCTCGTTCGAGTTCTGGCCTTTCAGCCGGATCTCGTGCCAGTTGATCGCGTCGGCGGAAGCGGCACCAAGGGGCATGAGGCGTGGCGCTTCGGAGTAGTTCAGGTTCGTGATGACGAGCACCGTTGCCGGATGCTCCATGAAACGGTCCGGCATCTTTTCGAGCCCGAGGCGAACGTCCTCGAGGCTGATCTCTTTCGCCACCACCATGAGCGGCACGGTCGGAAACAGCGCATGCGCATGGCGCATCAGGCGCGAAAGCACGGTCGCGTCTCCCATGCCGGCGTCGAACAGCCGGAGCGCGGGCTGCGTCGGGCGGACGCGACGAAGCTCTTCAGCAGCCCGATTCGCGACCGCCGACTTCTCGTTGCAGGTGTTGACGAAAGCGAGATACTTCTGGCGGTTGTCGTAAAAACGAAACGGGGTCGTCCCCGCTTCGGCCTGCGACCTCGCTGCACTGGTTTCACCCGGTTTCACTGAGTCCGCAACCTCCTTTCGCAAGTGTGGCGCAAAACGCCCTGGCGACGCGCCGGGCAGCCTGGGACGCGCGCAGAAGGGCGGACGCGCATTCTGTAAGGTCGAACTTGCGAAATACACCATAACTCTTTGATATGACACAGTAACTTCATATAACTTTCACACAACCGTCATGCCCCGCGCGCAGCCTGTGCGTCATGGGCACCCGCATCGCCACCGCGTTCGAGCGCTTCGACCGGGCCGAGCTCCGGTTCTGCCGCGTGCTCAACCGCTCGAGTGGGCTGACGACGCCGCGCGCGTTCTTCCAGGCCATCAGCCGTCTCGGCGACGGCTGGATCTGGTACGCGCTGATCCTGTCGCAACTCCTGCTTCCGGACGGGACTTTCCCGGCAGTGCACCTTGCGCTGACCGGCGGCGCTGGCCTCCTCGCATACAAATTCATCAAGCGCCACGCCGTGCGCGAGCGGCCGTTCATCACGCATCCCGCGATCAGCTGCGCGGCCGCACCGCTCGACCGCTACAGCTTCCCGTCGGGACACACGCTCCACGCCGTATCTTTTGCAATCCTCGGCGCGCACTACTGGCCTGCGCTCGCGGCGCCGCTTGCGGCGTTCGCGGCGCTCGTCGCGCTATCGCGCATCGTGCTCGGCCTGCACTACCCGACCGATGTCGCGGCCGGCGCGCTGCTTGGCAGCGGGCTCGCGCTCGGAAGCCTCAAGATCGCCGCATCGCTCGCGCTGTGACGATCCGTCCGCCGCGCGTCCTGATGTTGTCGGACGTGTATTTCCCGCGCGTCAACGGCGTCTCCACCTCCATCCAGACCTTTCGGCGCGACCTCGATGCCGCGGGTTGCCACAGCATCCTGGTGGCTCCGCGTTATCCGCAGGCGCGCGACGACGAGCCGGGCGTCGTGCGTGTGCGCTCGCGCTACCTCCCGTTCGACCCGGAAGACCGCTTGCCCGTCGGCGGCGAGCTCGAGCGCGTTGCGCTCGAACGGCGCGGCGAGTACGACCTCGTCCACGTCCACACGCCCTTTGTGGCGCACCGCGTCGGGCGCCGGATTGCGCGCCGGCTCGGCGTGCCGATCGTCGAGACCTACCACACGTTCTTCGAGGAATATTTCCACCACTACCTGCCGCTCGTGCCGCGGCCCCTGTTGCGCGCAGTCGCACGCGCGGTTTCGCACCGGCAGTGCGAGGGCGTGGATGCCGTGATCGCCCCCTCCCCGCAGATGGCGGAGGCGCTCGAGGCCTACGGCGTGAGGACCGAGATCCGCGTCATTCCGACCGGGCTCGACCTCGGCCGCCTCGCGGGCGGTGACGGCGCCCGATTCCGGGCCGCGTACGGCATCGCGGCGGAGCGGCCCGTGGCGCTCACCGTGGGCCGCGTGGCCTTCGAGAAGAACATCGGCTTCCTCGTCTCGATGCTCGAGCGCCTCTGCATCGCCATGCCCGAGGCGCTGCTCGTCATCGCGGGCGAAGGCCCGGCGCTCCCGGCCCTGCGGCGCGACGTGGCTGCCCGCGGGCTCGCCCACAACGCGCTCTTCGTCGGCTACCTCGAGCGCAGCGGACCGCTGCTCGACTGCTATCGCAGCGCAGACGCCTTCGTGTTCGCTTCGCGCACGGAGACGCAGGGTCTCGTGCTGCTCGAGGCGATGGCGCTCGGGCTGCCGGTTGTCTCGACGGCGGTCATGGGCACGCGCTACGTGCTCGATGGGGCGCCCGGCGCTATTGTCGTCAATGAGGACGCCGCGCAGTTCTCTGCCGCGGTCGAGATGGTATTGAAGAATCGTGCGATGCGTACCTCGCTCGGCGCGCAGGCCGCGGAGCACGCACGCAGGCGGTGGTCCAGCTCGGAAATGGCGCGGCGGATGCTCGAGCTCTACGCCTGGGCGCTGCGTCCCCGCGACTGCAGCGTGTCTGCCGGCGGCGCTCCCGCCGAAGCGCAGGGCGGCCGGGCTCAGTGATAGGGAAGACTTTCGCCGAGAGCCGAATACCGGTCATTCAGCGCGTTCAATTCTCGGAGCTCCGCCTCGGCGAGCTCGAAATCGAAGACGTCCAGGTTTTCGCGCCGGTGATCGGACCGGCTCGCCTTAGGCAACGGCACCGTGCCGATCTCGAGGTTCCAGCGCAGCAGGACCTGCGCGGGTGACTTGCGGTGCCGGCGCGCGATCTGGCGGAGCTTGGCGTCGTCGAGACGCGTCCCTCGCGTGAGCGGGCTGTAGGCCTGCAGCACGATCGCATTGTCGCGGCAGAACGCGAGCATCTCCTTGCTGTGGCCGAACGGCGTCCATTCCACCTGGTTCACGGCCGGCGTCACGCCGGTCTTCTCGACGAGCTCCTCGATCTGGCCGACGTCGTAATTGCTGACTCCGATCTCGCGGCATAACCCGTCGATCATCGCCTTGACGAGCCCCTGCCAGAGCGTCCGGCCGACGCCCGTTTCGGGCGGCCGGTGGATAAGCAGGAGATCGACGCGCTCAAGCTGGAGCTCGCCGAGGTTGCGTTGAGCCGCAACGTAGGCGTCCTCGTCCTCCTCGACCTTGGTCACGATGAAGACGTCCTGCGCGACACCGTGGTCGTGCAGCGCCTCGCCGATCGCGCGCTGCGTTCCATAGTCGCCCGACGTGTCGATCATGCGGTAGCCGAGGCTCAGCGCATCGGCGACGGCATCGGCCGTGCCGTCGGTCAATTGCCAGGTGCCGAGGCCGATCGCCGGCATGCGGCGTCCGCTACGCAGCGCAATCGATGGAATTCTCACCATGTCGCCAGACTGGCAGCGTACCGGTGGGCCAGCAATCGCGCGTCGCCGGCGAAACCGGTCGGCTGACGCCTACGCCCGGCGACTGCGCCGTCAGCCGCGCAGGCCAAGCGCGCGCAGGCAGGCTTCCTCCTCGTCCAGCGGGTCGAACGCCAGCGCCGCCCGCGAACTCCAGCCCGGACCGAGCGACGCATCGAGGCGTTCGTGCACGACCGCGCGGATGCGCTGCGCCGCCGGGCGGCGTTGAGGCTGGCCGTGGCTTTCGTGCGCGGCTTCGGACGTCGCGAGGATGCGCGCCGCGAGCTCGTGCCGTTCGGTCTCGACGGCCAGCAGCGCCATGGCATCGAGGGCGACGTAGAGCCGGCTGAAGTCGAGCTTCTTCGCGAGCTCGCAAAGCTCGCTGCCGGCCGCGCGTGCCTCGTCGAGCTCGCCCGCCAGGAGGAGCGCGCTGAACAGGAGCGCGAGGAGTTCCTGGCGCGTCTCGCGCCGTCCCGAATAGCGCAGGCTCATCGCGAGCGGCCGCGCGAGCTGCAGCGCTCCCGTAAGCGATCCGCTCGCGATGTCGAGCTCTACGACGCAGACGGTCGCAGCGAGCGCCTGGCGCTCGCTGACACCGAGCGCAAGGTCCAGCGCCCGCCGGTAAGCGGCTCGCGCCTCCGCATACTCGCCCGCCGTCGTCAGCAGGGCTCCTTCGACGATGGCGCCGTGCGCCAGCAGGCGCGGTGGCCAGTCGGGCTCTTCGAGCCGGCGCGCCGACGCGAGGGCGCGCCGGGCGTTCGGCAGGTCGTCGCGCCAATTGAGGACGAGCTGCAGCGTCGCGTAGTACTGCGAGCGCAAATCGCCGGTCGCCGCGTGGTTCTGCGCGGCGATTTCCGCGGCATATCGCGCACGGTCGACCTGCCGCTCCGAGTCGTAGGTGGCAACCGCTTCCCAGAAACGGGCGAGGCGCGCCTTCGGGATCGCGTCGGAAAGAAGCGCCACGGCCTCGGCATGTGCGGCGCGCGCCTGCGCCTGCTGGTCGGTCTCCACGAAAAGCGGCCAGGACGCCCCGTAGAGCGCGACCGCAAGGGCGGCGTCGTGGCGGCGCGCCCACTCGAGCGCGGCGCGCACATTGTCGAGGTCGGCCTCGTACTGGTGCAGCCACAGGACCTCGTCCGCCGACCAATAGTCCGCGTAGGCGCGGTCGAGGACATCGAGCATCGCGCCCGCCATGCGGCGGTCGGCGTCGTCGGCCATTCGTGACGCCTCGAGGCGGGCGCGCGCGTAGCAGCGCGCCGTCTCGAGCAGGACGTATCGCGCAGGTTCCTGCGGAAGCATCGTCACGAGCGAGCGGTCCACGAGCCGGCCGACGCAGTCGATGGCCGTGGGCTCATCGATCGCCTCGTCGGCGACGCTTCGCGCCGCGGCGTCCAGCCCGAAGCTGCCGACGAAGGCGCCGAGCCGATCGAACACACGCTGCTCCGGCGGCGACAGCAGGCTGTAGCTCCAGTCGAATGCGGCCTGCAGCACGCCATGTCGAGGCTCGTCGGAGCGCGCCGCCATCTTGAGGAGCCGGAAGCGGTCATCGAGGTGTCCGAGAAGTGCCTTGAGCCCAAACGCCGGGACACGTGCAGCCGCAAGCTCGAGCGCGAGCGGGTTTCCGTCAAGCTTCCGGCAGATCTCCTGCGCGATGGGCGCCTGCGCGGCGCCGAGCGCAAATCGCTGGTCGGCCAGTGCCGCCCGCTGGCCGAACAGCTCGACGGCATCCGCCAGCGGCAATGACCCGAGCCGGTAGAGCGCCTCGCCGACGCGGCCCAGGGGCACCTGGCTCGTGACGAGGACGCGCAGGCGCGGCGCCCGCGCCATCCATTCATCGAGCGGTGCGGCGAGGGAATCGGCGAGGTGTTCGGCCCCGTCCAACACCAGGAGGCCATCCAGGTTCTCGGCGACCTGCATCAGCGCCCGGAATCGGTCGTCCGCTTCCGGCAGCGAGAGCCCGAGTGCAAGCGCGGCGGCCGTGGGCACGTCACCGATAGACTCGATCGGCTCCAACGGCACAAGCACGGCGACCGCGCCCGGCGACTCAAGCGCAATGACTTCCCGCGCGAGCCGCGACTTGCCGACGCCGGCGGCGCCGACGAGCGTCACGAGCCGCTCGCGCGAGAGAATATCGCGGATCGCAGCGAGGTCCGCCGCGCGCCCGACGAGCGGGCCGAGCCGGCCCGCAGGCTCGCGGCGCATCGCAGGTGGCGGCGCCGCGGACGTCGGCGGGACCGACTCCGCCGCCTTTGGCGACTCCCGCGATACGGGCAGGTCCAGGCGATAGCCGAACTTGGGAACCGTGCGGATCGAGCCGGCGCCGAGCACGCGGCGCAGGCTCGCGATCTGCGCCGGCAGGTTGTTCTCGTCGACGACGAGACGCGGCCACACGCGCTCGATGAGCGTCGTCTTGGTCACGAGCCGGCCCGGACTCTCAGCGAGCACGAGCAGGAGGTCGAATGCCCGCGCCCCCACGTCGACGGGCTTGTCGCCGGCGCACAGGAGCCGCTCGCCGGGATAGACGACGAACGCGCCGATCCGTATCAGGTCCATGCAGCAACGCTTTAGAATAATTTCAGGTCGGATTCAAGACGCCGGCCTTCGCGGTCAGCACCATCGTCGCCAGCCGATGACCATTCATGGGGAGAGTCACATGCCGAAGTTCGTGATCGAGAGAGACATACCCGGCGCGGGCAAGCTGAGCCCCGCGGAACTGAAGAAGATCTCGCAGAAATCCTGCGGCGTCCTCAGCAGCCTTGGACCCAGCGTGCAGTGGATCCACAGCTACGTAACGGCGGACAGGATCTACTGCATCTACCACGCGACGGACGAGTCGCTGGTCATGCGTCACGCGGAACTCGGCGGCTTCCCGGCCAACCGGATTTCGCGGGTCGCTGCGATCATCGATCCCGCAACGGCGGAGTAGCGCTCGCTCGCCTTCGGCTCGTGACGGTCTCCGGTCATCGGCACCCGCAGACCACTCACACACGATCCATGGAGGCGACGATGAAGATTCTCACGCCACTCGTGCCGCTGCTCCTGGCGGCCCGCGCATTCGCAGGAGACACGGCGACCGTCGATCCGGCGCAATCCGACGGCGGCCAGGCCAACCACCGCTACGTGATCGAGCGCAGCTTCCCGGCCGGGGCCCTCGACGGCCTCGACGAGGCGGCGAAGGCGCAGGTGAACGCCAACAACGCGACGGTCGGCGTTCACTGGATCAAGTCGTATGCGAATGCGGAGCGGACCAAGACGTTCTGCGTCTACGAGGGGCCGAGCGAAGACGCCATTCGCCAGGCCGCCGCACTCAACCACTTGCCGGTCGACAGCATCACCGAGGTGCCGGTCGACCTGACGCCGTGACCACCGTCACCGGGAGGATGTCATGACCATGAAAATCCTGGCTTCGCTCGTTCCGGCCCTGGCGCTTTTCGCGTCGCCCGCCATCCTTGCGGACGGCGCGGACCTCGCGGACGGCGCGGCGGGCATCGAGCACAACCACCCCGCCGATCCGGGTGCCTGGCACGAGAACTCGCCGCTGATCACCAAGGTGCGCCATGCAACGGCGAAGTACCGCGACATCAACGCCGCTCTGGCGGCCGGTTACGCTCCCGCGACTCCGTGCGTGAGCGGCCCGAACAGCGGCGCGATGGGCGTTCACCTCATCAACTCGACGCTCCTCGGCAAGGAAGTCAGTGCCGAGACGCCCGAGGCGCTCATCTACGAGCCGATGCCCGACGGCAGGATGCGGCTGGTCGGCGTCGAGATCCTCACGTTTGCCTCGGACTGGGTCAACGAGGTGCCCGTGCTCGACGGTCACCTGTTGAACTACGTCGGCGCGCCGAACCGCTACGGCATCCCGGCGTTCTACGAGATTCACGTGTGGGCCTGGCGGAATAACCCGGATGGATCGTTCGCGGACTGGAACCGGCGCGTAACCTGCGCCGGGCAGCCGCTGCCCTGAGCCCGAATGGAAAGGGTCACCTTTGGGTGGCCCTTTCCCCTTCCGGCAGCGCTTCGACTACGGAATGACCGGCAGCTCGATCGCGGACGGCTGCGAGGACGTCCGCCAGACGCGATGCGTCGCCTTCACGTAGCTCTCGGGCGGCGCGAACATGATGTTCGGCACGAAGGTTTGCGGGTTGCGGTCGTAGAGGGGGAACCAGCTCGACTGCACCTGCACCATGATGCGGTGGCCGGGCAGGAATTCGTGGTTGGCCTGCGGCAGTCGTATGCGGTACTCCAGCACCTTGTTCGGCTCGATCGCCTTCGGGTTCGAGAAATCCTCGCGAAAGCGTCCGCGCAGGACGTCGGCGGAGATCATCTGCTGGTAGCCGCCCTTCTTCGGATCATCAGGATATTCGGCCGGCCAGACATCGATGAGCTTCACGACCCAGTCCACGTCGCTACCGGTCGTCGAGGCGAAGAGGCGCGCCCAGGGCTCGCCCGCGACTCGAACCGGCGCGGTCAGCGTATCGGTCTCGTAGACGAGTACGTCCGGCCGCGACGCGGCCTGGCGCTGGTCGTCCATCAGCCATTCGCCCCAGGTTGACTCGGCGGCGCCCGAATTGAGCGTCGGGCGCTGGCGATACGGTACGGGCTTTGCCGGGTCCGCCAGGTATTCGTCAAAGGCCTGCTTGGCTTCCGCCGGGCGATCGAACCCGAGTTTGCCACCGGACAGCAGGTAGAGGCTTCGCGGCTTCGAGCTGCAACCGGCGTTGCAGGAGCGCGGCCAGTTGTCGTAGCGCTGCCAGGTATCCGCGCCGGTCTCATACGCGAGCACGCGCGGCGTGTCGGGTTTCGGCCCGTCCTTGAGGTAATGGTCCAGGAAAGGCTGCATCACGTTGCGCCGGAACCAGGTCGCCGTCTGGCCCTCGAACTGCACCTCGCCGATCGAGCGCCCGTCGCGGCGCCCGCCGCCGTGGTTCCACGGGCCGAGCACCAGGTGGATCATTTTTCCTTCGGGATCCTTCGGCCCAAGCGCGCGGAAGAGTGCGGGCGCGCCGTAGATGTCTTCCTGGTCGAAGAGCCCGCCGACGATCATCATCGGAACCGTCATCGGCCGAGCTGCGAGGACCTTGTCCATCGCCTGGGACTGCCAGAAATCGTCGTAGTTCGTGTGCTTACTGAGCGCGCGCCAGTATTCGAGGGCGTCGAGCCCCCGTGCCTTCGCGACATTGCCGGCGTTGCCGGCGCGCAGCCAGAACTCATAAGTGTCGTAAGTGCCCGACCACCACTTGGCCTCGTTCTTGCGTGTGGCTTCCTGTTCGTAGGTGTATTCGAGCGCACCGTCCTGACGGAATGCGCCGTTGTGGAACCAGTCGTCGCCCATCCAGCCGTCCACCATCGGTGCGAACGGCACCGAAGCCTTCAGCGCCGGGTGCGGGTCGATGACCGACATGAGCGCCGTGAAGCCCTCATAGGAGCCGCCAATCGTGCCGACGCGCCCGTTGCTTTCCGGCACATTCTTCACCAGCCAGTCGATCGTGTCGTAGGTGTCCGTCGCGTGGTCGGTCGCCGTCGGGTTGAAGGGACCCCGCAGCGGACGCGTCATGACGTAATCGCCCTCGGAGCCGTACTTTCCACGCACGTCCTGGTACACGACGATGTATCCGGCCGCGACAGCCGTGTCGAGCATCTGCGGCACGACCGACGCGAGGTGCGGGCTCTCGAAGCGCGCGATGCGGTTCGAGGCGTTGTACGGGGTGCGGTCCAGGATCATCGGCGCGCCCTTCGCCCCTTTCGGCACGAGGACGAAGGTCTTGAGCTTCACGCCATCCCGCATCGGGATCATTACTTCGCGCTTGACGAAGTCGAATTCCCCCGTCTTCGGCTGGAACGCCGGCGGAGCGTCTCCGGGAGCCGGTTCGGCGGCTTCGGCGAGCGCGGCACCCGCCAGCAGGCTGCAAGCCACGAGCAACACGAGGCGAGCGGACGCAAGGACGTTCGGCATGGATACTCTCCTGCAAACGCAGCAAGAAAACGGGGCCTTGCGGCCCCGTTCCTGGATGCACCCGACGGCCGATAGTTTACGCGGCCTGATCCGCCTCGATCAGCCCCTCGGCCCGCAGGGCGGCGAGCACCGCCTTGCGGCTGCCGACGCGCTTCTGGAATGCCTCCACGTGGGGGAATTCCGCAAGGTTGAGCTTCACCCCGCGGGCCCAGCGCGTGACCGCATAGAGATACGCGTCCGCGACGCTGAACCGGTCGCCGAGCAGGTACTTGCGGCCCTCGAGCTGCCTGTCGATGAGGGCGTAGCGCCGGCGGAGGTACGCGAGACGGTCCTCGCGGACCGCTGGGAGCACATCCGGCTTGAAGAGCGGCGAGTAGGTCTTGTGGATCTCGGACGTGATGTAGTTGAGCGCCTCCTGCAGCCGCACGCGCTCGAAGCTGCCGTTCGCGGGCGCGAGGCCGCTCGCCGGCTTCAGGTCGGCGAGGTACTGGACGATCGCGGGGCCCTCGGTCAGGACTTGGCCGTCGTCGAGTTCCAGCGCAGGCACGTAACCCTTCGGATTCACGTCCCAGTAGTCGCCCTCCTTCGCGACCGTCTTCGTCTTCAGGTCGACCTTGACGGTCTCGAGCGGGATGCCGGCCTCGAGCGCGACGATGTGGGGCGAAAGCGCGCAACTGCCGGAGCTGTAGTAGAGCTTCATCGATTGCCTCCTGGTTGGATGGAAGCAACTTACCGAAGGTACTTACTTTTGTATATCAGATATCTTTACGTTAGCCGAAATTTCGACTAACGTTGCGGTAACTTCCGCGAGCAGGCCGCATGTCCCTCAAGGTCCGTAAGAGCAAGGCGCTCCCGCCCCCGCCCGGCTGCCCGATGGCAGCCTGCATGGCGGTGCTGGGCGGCGCCTGGACGCCGAGCCTCATCTGGAAGCTGACCGGCGACCCGCGTCGGTTCGGCGAGCTGCAGCGCGACATCCCGGGCATCTCGCCGAAGATGCTGACCGCGCGGCTGCGCGACCTGGAGGTGAAAGGTGTCGTCCGGCGCGAAGTCGTGCCGACCTCGCCGCCGTCGGTCGAATATTCGCTGACCGAGCTGGGCCGCGAGCTCGTTCCCGTCATCAACACGATTGTCCGCGTGGGGACGCGCATCCGCGAAGGCGCGGCGCGCCGCGCCTCGGCAGCCTCACGTTGACCGCCGCACCGGGGTTGCCGATGATCCGGTAGCGCCATCGACGCCCGGATCATCCATGAACCTCGACCTCGAATTCGTCCGATCGCAATTCCCCGCCTTTCGCGAGCCCTCGCTCGCGGGCTTCGCGCATTTCGAGAACGCGGGGGGATCCTATGCGGCGGGGCAGACGATCGACTGGCTCGACCGCTACTACCGGCAGACCAAGGTGCAGCCCTACTACGTCTTTGCCGCCTCGGCGAAAGCCGGCGAGCAGATGGACGCAGCGAAGCAGCGCATGGCGGCCTGGCTCAACGTCGGCCAGGACGAGATGCATTTCGGGCCCTCGACCTCGCAGAACACCTTCGTGCTGGCGCAGGCCATCCGCCGGCTCCTGAAGCCCGGAGACGAAGTGATCGTCACGAACCAGGACCACGAGGCGAATTCCGGTTCCTACTCGCGGCTCGCGGACGATGGATTCACGGTGCGCGAGTGGAAGGTGAACGCCGAGACCGCGGAGCTCGAGCGCCGGGGACTCGAGGCGCTACTCGGCCCGCGCACGAAGCTCGTCGCTTTCACGCACTGCTCGAACGTGGTCGGCAGCATCCACGCCGTGCGCGAACTGGCCGACCTCGCTCACGCCGCCGGCGCCTGGGTTTTCGTCGACGGGGTCGCCTTTGCGCCGCACGGGATGCCGGACCTGCAGGCGCTCGGCGTCGACGCCTACTACTTCTCGCTGTACAAGGTGTACGGCCCGCACCTCGGAGCCATGTTCCTGCGACGGGAGGTCAACGCCGCGCTCCCGAACCAGGGCCATTTCTTCAACGACGGCAAACCCGGTGCGCGCTTCACGCCGGCCGGACCCGACCACGCGCAGATCGCGGCGGTCAACGGCGTCATGGATTACATGGACGCAGTCGCCGACCGGCACGGCGCCAGCGGCAAGCCCGCGCCCGCGCGTGCCGCCGCCGTGCGAGAGCTCTTCCGCGGCCACGAGACAGCTCTCCTGCAGCCCCTCCTCGATTTCCTTTCAAAGCACCCGAAGGTGCGGCTGATCGGCCGCACGCGCGCTGCCGAACGGGCCCCGACGGTTTCCTTCACCGTCGCCGGGCGAAGCTCTGCGGACATCGCTGCCCGGCTCGCCGAGGCGAAGCTCGGGGTCGGCGTCGGCAATTTCTACGCCTACCGGCTGATCAAGGCGCTCGGTATCGACACCGAGGACGGCGCGGTGCGCGTGTCCTTCGTGCACTACACGTCGAAGGACGAAATCGACCGACTCATGCGGGAGCTGGACCGTTGCTTGAGCTAGATTTCGTCCAGACGCTCGCCTTCGCGGGCGTCGCGCTCCTGTTTGGCGAAGGGCTGCGGCGACAGGTGCCCGTACTCGAGCGCTACAACCTGCCGGCGCCCGTGCTCGGCGGGCTCCTCGTCGCCGTCGTCGTGCTCGTCGCCCGCGGGCAGGGCGTCACGCTCGTCACCTTTGACACGACGCTGCAGAGCCCGCTCATGATCGCGTTCTTCACGACGATCGGCTTCGGCGCGAGCCTCTCGCTCCTCAAGGTCGGCGGCCCGCAGGTGCTGCGCTTCTTCCTGCTCGCCACGGTCTTCGCGTTCGTGCAGAACATCGTCGGGATCCTGCTCGCGCTCGGCTTCGGCCTGCACCCACTCTTCGGCGTGCTCGCGGGATCCGTCACGCTGACCGGCGGGCCCGCGACCGGCCTCGCCTTCGCGCCGCTCTTCGAGGAGGCGGGTGTCGCCGGCGCATCTTCCGTCGCGATCGCGGTCGCGATCGGCGGCATCGTCGCGGGTGGCCTCGTGGGCGGCCCGGTCAGCACCGTGCTGATCGAGCGGGCGCGCCTTGCGAAACCGCGCCGTGGCCGCGGCGCTGCGGCAGACGCCGCGTTGGTCGAGGCGGCGGTCGAAGCAGCCACTCAGGCCTCGGACGATGACGAGGATGCCTGGCCGATCACCAAAAACCTCGTCGCGATCCTGATCGCCATGTGGATCGGCTTCTGGGTCAGCAAGGGATTCGCGGCGCTGGGGATGACGCTGCCCGCCTACATCGGCGCGATGCTGGTCGCCGCGGCCTTTCGCAACATCGACGACGTGACCGGATGGTTCGGGCTTTCGCATCGCTTCATCAACAGCTTCGGCATCGTCTCGCTGACGCTCTTCCTCGTCATGGCGCTCATGACGCTGAAGCTATGGGAGCTCGCCGGCCTGGTGCTCCCGCTCGTCGCGATCCTCGCCGTGCAGGTCGTGATCGCGGCGATCGCCGCGGCCGGACCCGTGTACCGGGTGATGGGGCGCAATTACGAGGCGGCCGTGATGAGCGGCGGCTTCATCGGGTTCATGCTCGGCACGACCGCGAACGCGATGGCCGTCATGCGCGCGCTCGTCGAACGCTACGGTCCCGCGCCGCGGGCCTTCCTTGTCGCGCCGATCGTCGGCGCGTTCTTCATCGACTTCACCAACGCGCTCATCATCACGCTCTTCCTCAACCTGCTCGCCTGACCGGCAGGCGGCAAGCTGGCAGGCTCAGCGCTTCCCAGTCAGCCGCTTGACGGCCTTGGGCTTCGATGGCGCATCGTCGTCGTGCATCGCCATCAGGGAATCCGCCAGATCGTCGCCGGCGCTCGAGCAGACGCCGAGCACGAGCGCCTCGTCATGCCCCTTCGGCGCGACATAGGCGTGTCCCATCGTGCTGTCGATGTACACGGACTCGCCGGTCTGCAGCACGATCGGCTCGTAGAACTCGGTGTGGATCTCGACCGGGCCCTGCAGCACGTAGATGTACTCCTCGCCCGGGTGGTGGACGAGGTCGCCAAATTCCTCGATGCTCTTCGCGCGCACGCGCGTTACCGTCGGCACCATGCGCTTCCGCCGCAGTTCCGGGCACATGTAGAAATATTCGTAGTTGGGCGTGTTCACGCGGATGGCGTCGGACAACCTCCCGATGGAGCGACGCGCCGTGATCGGCGCATCGCCCGAACCGTCCGTTTCGCTGAAGAGGTCGGACATCCGGATGTTGAGCCGCTGGCTGAGCTGGAGCAGCTTGTCGTAGGTCAGCGTCAGGCGGTCGTGCTCGACCTTCGCGATCGTCGAAAGCGGGATGCCGGTGCGCTCGCTCATCTCCTTGAGCGTCCAGTTGTTCCTGAGGCGCAGCCCGCGCAGGAGGCTGCCCAGGGTCGGTCGGCGTGTTCTCGTCGGTGTCAGGGCGGTCTCCGGCCACAAGTGAAGGACCCGATTCTAAAGCGGGGACCCTTTGACGTCATTCTCCAATTAGGACTAACATGACCTCGTCAGGATAACAACCCTGGGGCCATTCCATGCGCGTCATTTCCGCGTTCGCGTCATTGCTGTCTGCTTCACTACTTTCGTTCGCCGCAGTCGCGCAAGCGCCTGCCGCGCCGCCGGCGACCAAGGCGGCTGAACAGGCGCCAGTGACCGCGACGCCCGCCGTCATCGAGGCGCCCACTTCGCCATCGCTCACGCGCGCGGACCTCGAAGCCTGGCTTGACGGCTTTATCCCTTATGCGATCAACAAGGGCGACATCGCCGGCGCCATCGTCGTCGTGGTGAAGGACGGACAGGTCCTGCTGCAGAAAGGCTACGGCTACGCCGACGTCGAGAAGAAGACGCCGGTCGACGCGGATCGCACGTTGTTCCGGCCGGGCTCGGTTTCGAAGCTCTTCACGTGGACCGCGGTCATGCAGCAGGTCGAGCGCGGCAAGCTCGACCTCGACGCGGACGTCAACCAGTACCTTGATTTCAAGATCCCGCCGGGTCGGGACGGCGAGCCGCTGCGCCTGCGCAACATCATGACGCACACGCCGGGATTCGAAGAGGCGGTCAAGGAGCTCATATCCGAGGATGAATCGCGGATCCAGCCGCTCGGCGATACGCTGAAGACCTGGGTTCCGCACCGCATCTTCAAGGCCGGCACCACGCCCGCGTACTCGAACTACGCCACCGCCCTCGCCGGCTACATCGTCGAGCGCAGCTCGGGCATGTCCTTCGACGACTACCTCGACCAGAACATCTTCAGCCCGCTCGGCATGCAGCATGCATCGTTCCGCCAGCCACTGCCGGAGAAGCTCAAGCCCGACGTCGCCCAGGGCTACGAAAAAGCGACGGACAAGCCGAAAGGCTACGAGTACATCAACCTCGCGCCCGCAGGCTCCCTGGCCGCGACCGGCGCCGACATGGCGCGCTTCATGATCGCGCACCTGCAGAACGGCGCGTACGGCGAGCAGCGGATCCTCTCCGAGGAGACCGCGAAGAAGATGCACGGGACGCCGCTCACGATCATCCCGGGTGTCAACCGCATGCTGCTCGGCTTCTACGAGACGGACACCAACGGCCACCGGATCATCTCGCACGGCGGCGATACGCAGTATTTCCACAGCGACCTGCACCTCTACGTGGACGACGGTGTCGGTTACTTCATTTCGTTCAACAGCGCCGGCAAGGACGGCGCCGTGGGCCCGATCCGCGACGCGTTCTACCGCTACTTCGCGGATCGTTATTTCCCGGGCCCGGCCGCCGAGGGCAAGGTCGACGATGCGACGGCGAAGCAGCACGCCGCAGAGATCGCAGGCAGCTATATCGTGTCGCGCCGCGCGGAGGACAATTTCCTCAGCATCCTGAACCTGCTGCAGCCGACCAAGGTCGCCGTCAACGAGGACGGGACGATCTCGGTCCCGCTGCTGACGGACCTGAACGGCGAGCCGACCAAGTGGCGTGAGGTCGCGCCGTACCGTTGGCGCGAGGCCGATGGCAAGGCGCGCCTGGCGGCCGAGGCGAAGGACGGCGAAGTCACGCGCTTCACGGCCGAGTGGATCTCGCCTTTTATGGTGTTCGACCGCTCGTCGGGCTTGAAGGGCATCGGCTGGCTCATGCCGGCGACCATCGCGAGCCTCGCCGCGCTCACGTTGACGGTCGTCTTCTGGCCGATCGCGGCGATCGTGCGCCGTCATTACCGGAAGCCTCTGCCTTACGCCGGGCGTGAAGCCAAGGCCTATCGCTGGGTCCGCATCGGGGCGCTCGCCTCGCTCGTCGGCATCGGCGGCTGGATCGGCCTTATCTTCTGGCTGTTCTCGAA
>Ga0111538_10006505_pt1 | contig 15804 bp, 15 predicted proteins | sample SoiMethybrSBSTD1_FD_79669 | JGI IMG/M metagenome (GOLD analysis project Ga0111538, IMG submission 79669) | Bulk soil microbial communities from a Populus tree surrounding site in Tennessee, USA - Soil MetaG P. TD hybrid SBSTD1 (version 2)... | ecosystem: Environmental > Terrestrial > Soil >...
CATTAATTTCGATCGTGACGGTATGACGAGGCCCCTGGTCCTGCTTCACAACCCGAGAAAAGCCCAGACGGGACTGGTCACTTTAGCCCGATAATATTTGAGAACCGGCTTAATGGATTGGAGGTGATGACAATTGGCTGAAAAGTTACGTCTCGTTTTATATACCAAAGCTGAGTGCGGCCTGTGTGATGAAATGAAACACCAGATGCTGGAAGCAAACTGTTCAGAACTTTATGAGTTGGTCGAGGTGGATATTGAAGGAGACGCACAGCTCTTCGCCCAATATCGTTTCGAGATCCCGGTACTTTCTATTAATGGCGTCGAGGCGTTCAGACATCAGCTCAGGGCTGAAGAGTTCAGGGCTTACGTGACTTCCCTTGCAGGCGACCTGTCCGACAGCGCAGCTTAGGAAAGTTCCAGGTTCAGGTCCTTTCTCGCATTCTCTATCGACTGATAGATCCGCTCGCGTTCGTCTTCATTCGTCGAAAAGCGATAGCTCTCGATCAACTCCTTCAGGGTCGCCAGTCCTTTATACAGGCCGGCGTTCTCAATCGGCGGAGTCAGGTATGAAATCAACTGGGCGTAGGAACGCCTTTTGGCGATCGTGCCTTCGGATGGGTTGTTGACGCTATAGATGTAAATGTTCGGCAATTCGCCGATTAAGCGGTCCGGCCAGCACTCGCCGGACAGTCCAACCTGCTTACCTGGCATGAACTCCATTGCGCCATGCGTGCCGACATGAACGACGGCGTCGGCTTTGAAAACGCTCTCGAGATAAGAATAGAAAGCGGCAAACCCGTGATGGGGCGCACCGCCTTTGGCCATCAGCAGGCGCATCGGATCATCTTCGAAGCCAAATGTCGGCTGGACGCCAATGAAAACATTGCCGAGCGTCATGCCCTGAATCAGAAGTTCCCCTTCACGAGAATTGATCGCCCCAGGCGCCGGCCCCCATTCGGTCTCAATCTCCTCGACAAATGGGTACAGCTGTCGATAATCATCGACCTTCATCCGATAAGCGATGTTTGCGGTTGTGTCGAACTCGGCCGAGTTTCCACCTAACAACAAATCGCGAAGGGCGTCGGCGCTCTCGGGAACGCTGACTCGATAACCGTCCTTTTCCAACTGCGCCAGGATGTCATGAACACTGGCGAAGACATCGAGGTCTGCGGCGGTTCCGATGTTTCCCTTGTTTGGCGGAAAGCAATAAACAACCAGCGCGACTTTCAATTCGTCGCGACTCGCCGTCTGCAGGTAGTTCCAACGCTTGAGCCGCCGGGCGATGCGCCCGCAGCGATCGTCCAGCGCCGCCGGTTCAACGCCGCTTGCCGAAATGCCGCCAAAAACAAAAGGCTCGGTCGCTCCGTCAATCTCGGGAATGGCGACCTGCATTCCGGTCTGGACCGGATTCAATCCCGTGAATGAGTCGCGCCAGGACTCGATCGTCTGGGTGTCGAGGCTCACCAGCGATCTATAAGGAATATTCAGATCGCCCAGGAAGTCGGCAGCAGCCTCACTGTCATTCATTGCCGGGCCACCGACAAAGCTAAAACCGGTGAGTGAAACAATTTGACTGACGCGCGAGGTACGCACTTCGGTACGCACGCGTCCCGCGTGCTCTTCATTCGGCGATCGTCCGGGCTGCTGCAGGCCCGAGGACTGCGTACCGACAAAAAACTTCTCGCACGCTTCGCGATTGTCCATAAACGTCGAGATTGCCGGAATGACATTTAACCCTTCGGCCTCGATCGCCCGAATTACCGAGTCATAGTGTTGGCGCGCGTTGCTGACAATTTGCGGTCGCATCAAAAGCAGACCAATAGTTAACTCCGGCGCCAACGCCCCATTCGACTTTGGACTTTGGACTTTGGACTTTGGACTTCGATCCCGATACCACGCCTCATACTCTGCAAACGATTCAAACAACGCCGGCGCATCCGGATGATAGATCCCGACGGAGGGTAAGGCCTCCGGCGCCGGAACCTCTATTTGCTTTAATCGCTCATCGTCAACATATTCCTTCAACGCCAGCAGGATCATCGAGCGAATATTGTTTGGCGTGGGCTGAAGAAAGTAACTCACCAGCAACAGATAATTCTTTGCGTCGCGTAAACGGCCGGCGTTCGGGACAAAGCGCAATATGCCCGGCAGACGCTCGACCCACTTCAAATAGTCAGCCCGCCCGTGCGACCTGGCGCCGTTCTTTCCCTTCCCTTTCGCTTGCCTCCCAATCCACGTGCTGATTGATTGAAGCAAGCCGCCGTCGCTGAGGTCATCCTCTCCTTGCCCTTTGCCCTCAGCTCCTTGCCCTTTGCGCCTGACTCCCGGGAGCTTCGCAAAGTCCAACTTGCCGGCCCGCATGCGCTTCATCAGCTCAGGCATGCAATTGATGACGATCGTCGCCCTGGCTCGCCGATCCAGCAGCGGCAATAAACGCGAGGCGTTTTCGCCGTCCATTACGTGAATCACGAAGACGACGTCGGCACCGGTCAAATCATTTTCGATTGTGTCCCACTGGTCATCAGTAAAAGGAGCGCCGAAGTTGTGTGTGGACAGATGCAAATCCAAACGATGTTCACGATTGAGTTCGCGCTCCGCATTGCGTAGCGGCGCGAGCAAACTTGATCCGACGTAGAGGACAGTGGCGTTCAAGAAATTGTTTTACCCTCGGCCACGCGAGCACGCGTTAGCCTCTCTTCCAACCTGATAATGACTTCGCGAAGTTTTTCCAAAACATGTTCGTCGGGATTCCAATAGCCTCGGTCATGCGCTTCCAGCAGACGCCTTGCGAGCGATTCCACCGAATGCGGATTTAGCTCGGCCAAACGCTCGAGCATGACGGTATCTAAAAGAAACGTATTGGAAATCTCTGTGTAGATCCACGGATCAACTGCGTCGGCCGTCGCGCTCCAGCCAAAAGTGTTTGCCACGTGATTTTCGATTTCGGCCACGCCGCGGAAGCCATGCTTGAGCATTCCCTCGTACCACCTGGGGTTCAGAGTCTTGGTGCGAGTCTCAAGCCTTACGGTCTCTTCCAGAGATCGAATCCTCGTCTGAGGCGACAGAGAGTCTGACAAATAGATTGCCGGCCGAGCCTGGGTTCGCACCTCAACCGCTTTGGAAATTCCGCCCAGGTACTCAAAGTAGTGATCGACGTCGGTAATGCCAACCTCAAATGAATCGATGTTCTGGTAAGTCGCCTCTACTCGCGACAGAGCATCGTTCATCAACTCGGGAGCCTCGCGGCCTTCGATCACCCGCCCTCGGGAATCGCGCGTGTAGGCGAATGACTTGCGTGTGACGAAGAGATCTCCGAGCGACGCCGGATCCTGCCATTCGGACTGCATCACCATAAAGTTAACGTTCGTGCCATAGTTCCCCGGCGCATTCGAAAATACGCGCGTGATCGCCTCGTCAAAGCTCCCGGCACTGGCATTCGTCCTTTCCAGAACATTTCTGCGCACGTAATTCATTTCGAGCGGTTCGTCTAATTCCGCTACCCGGCGGACAGCCTTGTCCAGCAGAGCCATCGTCGGCGCAAACAGATCGCGAAAGATGCCCGAAACCGTCATCACCACATCCATCCGCGGCCGATTCAACTCTGCCAAAGGTATGACTTCGATTTCGGTCGCGCGATTCAGCGCATCCCGAACCGGCCGCACACCCAGAAGCCAAAGCGCCTGCGCGACACCTTCGCCTTGCGTTTTGATATTGTCCAGGCCCCAAAGCACCAGGGCCATTGCCCGCGGATAGCGGCCATGCTCGTCCACATGACGACGCAACAACGCTTCGGTAGTTTGCTGCGCTCGCGTGAAAGCCGTTCTTGAAGGGACGGAGTAAGGATTGACTGCGTGCGTGTTTCTGCCCGTCGGAAGCACCGAGGGATTCTGAATGACGTCGGCGCCCGGGCCAGGTTGAATATATTCGCCGCGGAGCGAGCGCCTCAGCGATTCCATCTCGTGATTCGATTCAAGCTGTTCAGACACATTTGCCAGAAGGCGGAAAGTGGACACCACTTCTTCGCGATCGACATTGGCTTTCGCAATCAAGTATGCAACTGCGGCCTCGCAACCGGCTTTACAAAAACGATTCACCGATTCGGTGACGATCGCATCTATTAGTTCTTTCGTTTCGCTCGTTCCGGCTTCCTGGACCAGTTGTTCGTAACCGGTGATCCTGAGCCCTTCCGCCACCAGACGAGACAGGGCGCGCGAGCCGTGCTCAGGTCGATCAAACGACGCCACCATGCGCAGCAGATCGGCTTTTTCCTTCAACTCCGATGCCCGTCCAAACACGTGTAGCCCGGTGGGGATCAGGCGCTGCTCTATCTCGCTGAGCTGCTCAGAAAGTTGTCTTATCCGTGCATCACGTCCTGATGAAATCATTGGGTTTCAAGTGCGGTGGTCAGCCGTGGCGTTTTCAAATTTCTCCCTCGCCGAAACGGATTTGGTTTTAGCTGAAAAGGATGCCGTCGGCAAGTTTGCGGCAGCTGCAGCGACCTTTTTTGTCCGTCGAAGCGAAAAATCACGCTCGTCAGGCTGCAACCTATTCGCCGCTGTTTGGCAATCGAATCGCAACAAAAGTGCAGATTTTTGCATTGACATAAGCATACAGTTGCATTAGAGTTGCGGCCACTTGCAACCAACTGCTTTTGCTCTTTTAGCGGACGGACTTTCCCCTTTTTTCAAGTTTCTCCACCGCATTAGTTCTGGCTGCGGTCAGCAAAGCAGACAAACCTCAATTAGCCAGCCGTACCAACAAGCAGGTATCAAGCGGTCCAATTAGCATTTAGGACACTTCGCCTTCCGGCGAAGGGGTACCTATCTGTCCACACAACACGATCAACTGCCTTGAGGAGGTTAAGTCCGATATGTCAAAACTCTTCAAAGTTTTAGCCTTGACTCTGTTTGCGGCGTTGGCTTTGTCATTGTGGCTCTCGCCCCCCACCACCGGTCAAAACAACAAGAAAGGTGGCGACCCGGTGGATCCCGAAACGGGAAGCGGAAACGTCTCGATCCTGGCGCCGACCGAGGCGCTCACAACTGACATGGATGCGAAGACCGACGATTTATTCAACAACTTTGGGGCCCGGGGAACGCCAATCGATGAATGCGTTGCGGAACCCGTACCGCCCACTGTCCGAGGTAACGGCAGATTCGAAGACAACAAGTTCATCTTCGAGGAAGAAGAGACCGTCGAGGACGGACTCGGGCCAACTTACAACGACGTAGGATGCGTCACGTGTCACCAGGCAGTAGACACAGGCGCTTTCGGCCAGCAGATGGAGTTCCGTGCCGGCCACATTACCAACGGAAATTTCGTTGACAATCCCGGCGGTCAATTGATTCACACTCGCGGCACCGATTCCGATGTTGTCGAACACATAACCACCGCGGAAACGGTGAGAAGTTTTCGTGTGGTGTTGCAGGCTCTCGGCGATGGATTTATCGAGTGCATCGCAAATCAGGACATTCAGAACAACGTGGCCGCCGAACCGGCCGCTCAACGTGGAGTGCTAACCGCCGTTCCCGTGGTCGAAGCGAATAATGCCCTGCGCATTGGTCGATTCGGCTGGAAGGCGCAGCACGCGAGCCTTCTATCTTTTTCCGGCGATGCCTATCTCAACGAGATGGGGATAACCAATAAGTTCGATGGCTTTGGGGGCCGAAGTTCGACTGCGCCCGACGCGGGAACGCACGAAAACCCGGCCAGTACCGCCGAGGGAGTGATCCAGGTTACCGGACCACCCTTTGATCCAGTGGTGGACCCGGAAGACGACGGCCGCGATGTTCTGGCCTTCGCAGATTTCATGGCTGCAACGCGAGCTCCGGGCCGGCAAAACCCACTTCCCGCGGCAGCGGTACGTGGCGATCCGTTGTTCAATCAGGTCGGGTGCAACGTTTGCCACACCCGTACTTTCACCACCGCCACCGCCGGAACTTCGATCAACGGCGGGGCCTTCACTGTTCCGGCAGCATTGGCCGAGAAGATAATCCATCCTTTCAGTGACTTCGCGCTTCATGACGTCGGCACCGGGGATGGCATCGTCCAGAATGCCGGCCAATCAACCGCGAACCTGATGAAGACGCCGCCACTATGGGGCATCCGTGCTCGGAATCGCTTCATGCACGACGGTCTGTCCGTCAATGTTTCTGAGTCGATCCAAAGACACGCGGGACAGGCAACTGCGGCGCGCAATGCCTTTAATGCTCTGACAGCAGGGCAGAGGGCTGACCTGCTCGCCTTTGTCTTATCCTTATGAGCTGGTGCCTCACCACGCCGGGCAGTCTGAAGCTCGCCGAATCCTGAATTCGGCGAGCTTCCCTTACTTCACTAACGCAAAACGGATTCGCAAACGGAGGTCACGATGACCCACCTAAACCAACATCGACATCTCAAAATCAGGAACCAGCTCACGTTTAGCAACTTCGGATTAATTACCGGCACAGTGCTGTTGCTCATGTGCGGCGGCTGCGCCAAACATGAAACCGCAACGACCCCAACACCTCAGTCTTCGCCGGCTGACCAAAGCACCACCAAAATCGCGCTACAGTCTTCGCCCACTTTAGATGAGGTTAACGAAGCGGTCACGCGCGTTTTCAAGAATGCGGCGACCATCGATTCGAAACGCGAACCGAATTTCTTTGCGGGAGATTTCAACGGCGACGGATCACCAGACATCGCCGTGATCGTCAAACCCGCGCCCGAGAAACTCGCCGAAATGAATCAGGAATTTCCACCCTGGATACTCAAAGATCCTTTGTCTGTCGCCTATCGACCAACCACACCACTTCGCATAGCCGCCAGCGACGTGCTGCTGGCCATAATCCACGGCTATGGTCCAAACGGATGGCGCGATGATCAGGCGACCCAAACCTACCTGCTGAAAAATGCTGTCGGTTTGGAGGTGAAAGCTCACTCCAAGAGTAATTTTGCGAGAGCCAATCAGGGGAAAAAGCTGCCACGCCTGTCCGGCGATCTAATCGGCGAAAACCTCAGCGGCAAGTCCGTCTATCTGTACTTCGACGGAGGACAGTACTCCTGGTACGACCCGAAGACCTTCAAGGGTGAGCCCGAGACTCGCGTTACTCATCCGGGGATGATCGCAAAAAAGAAGATTGACCTGCTACACCCGAATCTGGTCGCCGCCGAGAAGTAAACCGGGCGCGGCCTGATTCCTAAAATCCCAGTGAGGAGATCAGAAAATGAACTGCAAGAGATGGTTTGTTGTGATGCTTCTCAGCTCCGTTAGTTCCGCGCCGGCGTTCGATCGCAACGCACGTGGAACATCGACGGTAATCCTGGTCGCGCAAAAAGCTGCCGCTGCCGCCGCTTTCATGTCTGCGGAGCAGTTAAAAGCGAAGCTGGCCCGGAACGAACCGGTAACCATAATCGATGTGCGCGACAGTGACAGTTATCTCAACAACAACAAAATCAAAGGCTCGATCCACGTAAAATTGCGAAGGCTTTCGTATCGACTGACGATGGCGCCGCTCCGGAACGCTCCGCGCGATCGTGAAATCGTCACCTATTGTGCCTGCTCGCAAGATGAAGCCAGTATTCGCGCGGCACAGATACTTACGGATGCGGGTTTCACGCGGGTTCGCGTGCTTCAGGGCGGATGGCAAATGTGGTTAAGGGCGAAGGGCCAGACGGAACCACGGCCGCGCGCGTGATGATCTAGTTTCTGGTTCGAGTTTCTGGTTTCGAGTTCGCGGGCCAAACTAAGCTCGAAACTCGAAACCAGAAACTCGAAACTTGCCTGGTCATGACAAGTTCAGCGAATCTCGGCTATCATCCACACTTTCGATCAATCCACCGTTTCGTTGAGCGAGCGGCGAGTCAGGCAGTCGAAAGGCGTGAATGCTCGAGGCAAAAAATCTTACTTGCGTGCGCGGAACGCGCCGCCTGTTCAAAGATCTGAACTTCTCAACGACAGCAGGTGAACTGGTCGAACTGCGCGGACCAAATGGCAGCGGCAAGACCAGCCTCCTGCGAATATTGTGCGGATTGGCAACTCCGGCAGCCGGCGAAGTCCACTGGCAGGGACAGAACATTCGATCGATGGGCGAAGAATTCAGTGCCGTGGTCGCCTACCTGGGTCATCAAAACGCGATCAAGGATGAGCTTAGCGCCATCGAGAATCTGCGAATCTCGAGCGCCTGCGCCGGAAAGATTTTGAGCCTGTCGGAAGCGCAGGAAACGCTTAAGCGAGTTGGCTTGAACCAGCAACAGAACCTGCCGGCGCGTGTCCTATCTGCCGGTCAAAGAAGACGTCTGGCGATGACGCGGTTGCTGACGGCAGACGCGAAGCTCTGGATCCTCGACGAGGTGCTGACGTCGTTGGATGACATCGCGGTTAACTTGTCTCGTGAATTCATTACCGAACACTTGAAGAATGGAGGGATGGCAATCGTGGCGACACATCAGGACTTAAACCTGTCCGCGCCGCGGATACAGCAACTCCAACTCTCTTAGTGACCAACGCTTCGGTTCAATCGATGTTTGCATGGCTGGTGTGGCGAGACCTGATTCTCGCCTGGCGCCGGCGCGCTGACGTGCTGGCGACGCTTTTCTTCTTCGTTATCGTTGCCAGTCTGTTCCCGCTCGGCATCGGGCCTGAGCGGGAAGTCCTGCGGACGATCGCCCCGGGGGTCGTTTGGGTGGCGGCGCTGCTGGCCTCGATGCTGTCCCTGGGAAGGACTTTTGGCAATGATTATCAGGACGGAACCCTGGAGCAACTCCTCTTAACTCCTCAGCCTGCTTATCTGGTTGTGCTGGCGAAAGTCATTGCGCACTGGATCGTAGCTGAGCTGCCGTTGGTGCTCGTCGCGCCCGTGCTTGGACTTCAGTTCGGTTTGTCGCAGAATAGCCTGGCGATCATTGTTGTTTCTCTTTTGCTGGGAACGCCGGTCTTGAGCGTTATCGGATCGATTGGCGCAGCGCTCACATTGGGGTTGCGCGCTGCGAATGTTTTAGTCGCGTTGCTGGTCTTGCCTCTATACATTCCGGTGCTCATCTTCGGAAGTGGTGCGGTGCAGGCCAGCGTTGCGGGTACCAGTCCGCAGGCCTGGTTGCTTTTGCTCGGAGCGACGTTAATTGTTTCGCTGGTCTTCGCGCCCTGGGCAACCGGAGTTGCGCTGAAGATCTCTGTGGAATAAGAGTTGTAGCCGCGACGCATTCCGACGCGCAGCGTTGAAGGTGCGAAAAATTCATGAGTAAACAAAGAATCAATTGGTACAAATACGCAGCTCCTGCGAATTTCTACCCACTTGCAGGCAAGTTGATTCCGCTGTTCGCCATCCCGGCCGCCGTGCTGTTCATCTGGGGTATGTATGTTGGTTTTTTTGTCGCACCTCCGACCGACGCCCAACAGCATGAGTACTACCGAATAATCTACATTCACGTGCCGGCTGCCTGGATGGGAATGTTTCTCTATGTCCTGATGGCGCTGTATGCCGGTGTCGGTTGGGCCTTCAACGCCCGGCTGGGTTCAATGATGGCCACGGCCATCGCACCAACCGGGGCCATCTTCACCTTCATTTCGCTGGTCACGGGATCGCTTTGGGGGCGTCCGGCCTGGGGAGTCTGGTGGGTTTGGGATGCGCGGCTGACTTCCACGCTCATTCTCATGTTTCTCTACATAGGGTTTATTTCGCTGCAATCGTCGATTGATGATGTGCGGCGCGCGGACCGTGCGGGCGCAGTCCTGGCGGTTGTCGGCGTCATCAACGTTCCGATTATTTATTTTTCCGTGCAGTGGTGGAACAGCCTGCACCAGGGAGCGACCATCACGGCCAGAAGCTTCAAGATGGCACCGTCAATGAGATCAGCCATGTTTATTATGGTGGGTGCTTGCTGGCTGTATTCAATCGCGGTTTGCCTGGTCCGGGTCCGGCACATCATTCGCGAACGAGAACAGGAGGCGCCGTGGCTAACCGAAAGCCCGGCTTAATCTCATGAGTAACTGGGGAAGCTGGTCAGAATTTTTTTCGATGGGCGGATTCGGCCTCTACGTTTGGGGATCGTATGGAGTCGCCCTTGTATTGCTCGTCGGTGAAGTGCTGATGTTGTGGAAACGCAAACGCAATATCGCGCGGCGAGGGCATCCGGAAATCGCCTCGGGCGAAACGCAGCTTAATACTTCATTCCAGGGGATCCAATGAAAAGACGTCATAAACGAATTATCTTTATCGGTTGCGGTCTCGCCGCGCTCGGTCTTGCGACCTGGATGGTGCTCGGCGCATTCCGAGATAACCTGGTCTTCTTTTTTAGTCCGACCCAGGTGGCCGCGAAAGAGGCCCCTGCTAATCGCACTTTTCGCATCGGCGGCCTGGTCCAGGATGGAAGCTTGAAACGCGACAGTGACGGACTAACGATCCGATTTGTCGTCACCGACACCGCGAACACGATTCCGGTCTCTTATAAAGGAATCCTTCCCGATCTTTTTAAGGAAGGTCGTGGTTGCGTGGCCCAGGGGCGTGTCGGTTCCGACGGTGTATTCTACGCTGATCAAATCATGGCCAAGCACGACGAGAACTACATGCCGCCCGAGGCTGCCAAGGCGTTGCAGGAAGGCAAGGACATCAATAAGGTGAAGAACTCAGCGAACGAGGCGGCGAAGACTTTGTCGAAATAATTTGGAGTGCGGCGACTTGTCGCCGCTTTTCAATTGCTGAAGGAAAGCGGCGACAAGTCGCCGCACTCCAAAAAAAAACAATGATTCCTGAAATCGGACAATTCGCATTGGTTCTGGCGTTGATGCTGGCCCTTACCCAGGCAACGCTGCCAATGATTGGCGCAGCCAAAGGCATTCCGCAGTTGATTGCCTTCGCCCGGCCAACGGCCCAGGCGCAGTTCATCTTTGTGCTAATCGGCTTTGCCTGCCTGGGCTATTCATTCATCACCAATGACTTTTCAGTTCTCAACGTAGCCACCAACTCAAATTCGCAATTGCCTCTGCAATACCGTCTGGCGGCGACGTGGGGATCACACGAAGGCTCTCTGCTGCTTTGGACCTTCATGCTGACGCTGTGGATGGTCGCGGTGAGTTTATTCAGCAATCACCTGCCGAATGAAATGGTCGCCCGCGTGTTGTCGGTGATGGCGATGATTAGCAGCGGCTTTCTGCTGTTCATGCTGCTGACCTCGAATCCGTTTCAGCGCTTATTTCCGATTCCTCCCGACGGCCGCGATCTCAATCCCCTGCTCCAGGATCCGGCGATGGTCGCGCACCCGCCGATGCTCTACATGGGTTATGTCGGATTCAGCGTCGCGTTTGCGTTCGCGATCTCCGCTTTGATTGGCGGAAAGCTCGACGCCACCTGGGCCCGATGGTCCCGACCGTGGACGACAATTGCCTGGATGTTTCTTACCTGCGGCATCGCTCTGGGCAGTTTCTGGGCGTACTACGAACTTGGTTGGGGCGGTTGGTGGTTTTGGGACCCGGTTGAGAATGCTTCATTCATGCCCTGGCTCGTGGGTACGGCGCTGATTCACTCGCTGGCGGTGACTGAGAAGCGCGGCGGCTTTAAGAGCTGGACTGTGCTCCTGGCGATCGCCGCATTCTCTCTGAGCTTGCTGGGAACATTCCTGGTTCGCTCCGGGGTTCTGACCTCAGTACACGCGTTCGCGAGCGATCCAAAACGCGGTATTTTCATTCTTGCCTTCCTGATCCTGGTTATCGGCGGCTCGCTGATTCTTTATGCATGGCGAGCAAAACAGGTCGGCCTGGGATCGAAGTTCGAGGTCTTTTCACGCGAATCACTACTGCTTACGAATAATGTTCTATTGATTGTCGCCGCGGCATCGGTGCTGCTCGGCACTCTCTATCCGCTGTTCATGGACGTGCTGAATCTCGGAAAAATGTCGGTCGGTCCGCCGTACTTCAATACGGTGTTTGTGCCGCTGATGGCGCCGGCAGCGTTCCTGATCGGAGTTGGACCAATCGCCCGATGGAAACACGCAAAGGTCCCCGAGTTGGCCGTCCGGCTGAAATGGGCTTTCGCTCTCAGTCTGATAATGGCGGTGATTCTGCCCTTCGTAATCGGCGGCTGGCATTGGCGCGCCAGCCTTGGGCTGCTGCTGGCCATCTGGATCGTAGCGACGTCGCTGCAAAATATTTTCGGGCGGATCAAGGGCCAGACCGGGGCCTCGAACTTCTTTGCGCGTCTGGCGGCGCCGTCGCGGTCGTTTTACGGAATGCACCTGGCCCACATTGGCGTCGCGGTTTTCATTGCCGGCGTCACCGTGGTAACGAGTTATCAGACCGAACGCGACGTGAAGATGAATCGCGGCGACACAGTGACTGTGGGTGGTTATTTGTTTCAGTTGAAGAACCTGGCGCAGGTTCAGGGTCCAAACTACCAGGGTGTGCGCGCCGATGTCGAAGTGTCGAAGGTAGGCGAGGCGCCGTTTGCCATCATGCATCCGGAAAAACGCCAGTTCACCGCGGCCCAGAGCGTTACCTCTGAGGCGGCGATCGACCGCAGCATCATGCGCGATCTTTACGTTTCGCTCGGCGACGAGGTTGAAGGCGGCGCCTGGACCGTACGTGTCTATCACAAGCCTTTGATCAATTGGATTTGGGGTGGCGCGTTGTTGATGGCAATCGGTGGGGCTTTTGCCGTGACTGATCGCCGTTACGCCCTCGCCAAAAAACAAGTTCGCGAATCCGAAAAGAAACCCGAACCAGTCGCCAAGGTTGCGACGACCGCCGCATCTTCCGCCGTGGATTAACCAATGAACAAGTACCTGCTAATTCCTCTGGCGCTGTTCATCGGTCTGGCTGCGTTCTTATTTGTTGGTCTCAGCCGCGATCCGCGCGAATTGCCTTCGGCGTTAATCAACAAACCAGCGCCGGATTTTCAGCTGCAGCAATTGAAGGAGCCCGCCAAAACGCTGTCTGCAAAGGACCTGCGCGGCAAGGTTTGGTTACTGAATTTCTGGGGCACCTGGTGCATCGCCTGCCGCGACGAACATCCGCGGCTCATCGAATATGCGAAATCAAAAAGTGTTCCGATCTATGGGGTCGATTACAAGTACGCGAACGACACCAGCGACGAACGGACCGCCGCGATTCAATTCCTGGCCGAGGCTGGCGATCCCTACACCGAGACGATTTACGATCCCGAAGGGCGCACCTCGGTCGACTACGGAGTTTACGGAGCGCCTGAAAGCTTTCTAATCGACAAGAAAGGCGTGGTTCGTTTCAAGCAGGTCGGGCCAATCACCGACCAGGTTTGGTACCAAAAGATTCTGCCGCTGGCCGGCCAATTGAACAATGAATGAAGGTAGTGGGTAATTTGAAAACCAAGGTCCGACAAACTTTAGTTTGTCGCCAAGTTTCGACAAGCTAAAGCTTGTCGGACATCAAAAATGATCTGCGAGGCACGGGCGCATCTGAGCGACGATTAACGATGAAGAGAATTATTCTATTGCTGACTGTTTTGCTTTCGCTGTTTGGCGCGACGCTCGCGAAAGAGGCTCAGCCTAACGAAGATCCGAAAGTCGAGCAACGCATGAAGGCCCTGACTGAGCAGTTGCGTTGCATGGTTTGCCAAAACGAGACGCTGGATGCCTCGCGCGCCGATCTCGCCGAAAACTTGCGCAAGGAAATTCGCGAACAGATCCAGGCGGGCAAGACCGATCAGGAAATCATCGCCTTTTTGACCCAACGCTACGGCGATTACGTTTTGTACAACCCGCCCGTAAAGAAAACCACTTACCTGCTCTGGTTCGGGCCGTTTGTTTTACTAATCGGCGGGACCGCAGTGTTGTATCGATATGTAAGGAACCGGCGCGAAATGATCAAGGAAACACCGCTAAGTGCAGACGAGAGAAAACGGGCCGAAGAAATTTTGAACGCCTAAGGTAGCGCAGGTTATCGGTACGCACGCCTCTGGCGTGCTCTGACGATCCAAACCTGCGCCGACTTTGACCGAATGCGCAGACTGGACTGCGCCACAAAAAGACATGTTAACTTTCTGGATTATCGCCGCCCTGCTTATTTTGCTGGCGCTGTGGTTCGTGCTTCCCGCGCTGCTGCAGAAACCAAATCAGGCTGAAGAAGTAGAGCGCCTCGAAGCCAACGTTTTGGTCTACAAAGATCAGTATCGCGAGCTGGAAGCCGATCTGAAGAGCGATCTCATCGGAGAAAAACAGTACCAGGCCGAGAAGCAGGAACTTGAACGCAGGCTACTCGAAGACGTTTCGACCAAACCCGATCCGGATAAAGCTCAGCAGGTGCCGGTGAAAAATAGTTTGGCCTACGGCGTGGCGGCCTTCATTCCGCTCGGAGCGATCATACTTTACCTATCTATCGGCAATCCCAAAGGTCTCGACGCCAACACCGCCCCGCCGACAGCGCCGGCTGCAGCCGCGGAACAGCCGGGTGCTATGTCGCCACAGCAGATCGCGGCGAATATCGACAAGCTGGCGGAGAGGCTCAAACAGAATCCAAATGATGCCCAGGGATGGCAGATGCTCGCGCGCAGTTATCTGATGCAGGAAAAATTCTCTGACGCGGCCGGCGCCTACGAACGCCTGACTTCGATCAATCCGAAGGACGCCGGCGTCTGGGCCGATTACGCTGAGGCCCTCGCCCTGGCGAACGGACAGAACCTGGCCGGCAAACCAACCGAAGCCATCAACCGCGCGCTGCAAATAGATCCAAACAATCGAAAGGCGCTCGACCTGGCCGGCACCGCTGCTTATCAGGCCGGCGATTATCAGAAAGCCATGGAGCAGTGGCAGAAGTTGCTCAAGCTTTTACCCGCTGGTTCGGAAGAGTTGAAAACAATCACCGCGCAGATTTCCAAGGCAAAAGAGTTGGCCGGAAACAAGACTCCGCGATAGACTTTTGGAGTGCGGCGACTTGTCGCCGCTTTTTTAATCGAATAAATCGCAAGACCCGGGAAGGAAAGCGCCGACAAGTCGGCGCACTCCATAAAAGCCTGAGTTGCGCGAACAGATTCGTACTTTACTTAAACCTGCATAAGAACTTCCTAAACGAATGACCAGAGATAATTTGTTATTTGCCATCATCGGCGTTCTGCTGGGCTTCATCGGCGGCTTTCTGCTGGCCAGCAACATTTCCCAGCGCGAAGCGGCATTGCGCACCGGCGCCGGCACCACTCAAAACCTGCCCGCCGAGCATCCCCCCGTTCCCGGCAATCAGGCTGGTGAGGGCGGCCAGCAGATGCTGGCTTCCGTGCAAACTGCGATGAAGCAAGCGCGTGAGAACCCGAACGACTTTGACGCGCAGGTTACGGCCGCCAAACTCCAGTACCAGATTCAACGTTACGATCAGGCGATCGAATATTTGCTCGCGGCTAATAAGGTGAAGCCGGAAGACACTGAGGTGCTAACCTGGCTGGGAATGGTAAACATGGACGCCGCACATTATGACGCGGCTGAAAAATGGTATCGCGCGGCCGCACTCAAAAAACCTAATGACGTCATGGTCGTCGACGGACTGGCCTTCGTGCTGCTCCAGAAAGGCGACGCTAAGGGCGCCGAACAACAGATCGACAAGCTTGCGAAAATCGAACCGACCAACCAGGATCTGCCTCAATTTCGTGCTAAGCTCGCCGAGCTAAAAGCCAAACCGAAATGATTTCGGGTAGTGGCCTAATTTGTAGGGGCGTCCCTCCGTGGGCGCCCGACTTATTGCCTACGACTTGGGAAGAACGGGCGCCCACGGAGTGACGCCCCTACAAAATAGGCCTAAGAACGTCTTGGCAAAATCACGCGCACTAAAAACAATCCTGATCGCTGGCGCGATCGCCGGCATACTCGACATCA
>Ga0111538_10006507_pt1 | contig 15802 bp, 17 predicted proteins | sample SoiMethybrSBSTD1_FD_79669 | JGI IMG/M metagenome (GOLD analysis project Ga0111538, IMG submission 79669) | Bulk soil microbial communities from a Populus tree surrounding site in Tennessee, USA - Soil MetaG P. TD hybrid SBSTD1 (version 2)... | ecosystem: Environmental > Terrestrial > Soil >...
ATGCGGGGGATCACGTGCGTCCACTCGTCGGCGTTGTGCGTCGAGCGCGCGATGCGCTCGAGCGTGTGGCAGCCGACGCAGTTGAGCAGCTCCGCCTTCTGGTCTTCGCTCCCGGGAAAGCTCATCATCCACTCGGCGTTGCTCAGCTGACCGGCGAGGTTCTTGGTCTTTTTCAGCTTGATGTCGGCGCTCGCCGGCTCGATGTCCGACACGGTCGCCTTCGCGGGGGCGGCGATGTCGTAGCCGACCGCGCGTGTGCTGAGCGTGTATTGGCCTGGCTTCACATGAGTGCGCGGGAAGCTGTAGCGGCCGTCCGCGTCGGTGGTCACGCTCACCTCGACGATCGATTTCGCCTGGCGCGCAGTGACGACGACGCCCTCCATCTTGCCCTCGGCCTCCGAGCTGACGATGCCAGTAAGCGCTGGATCCCCGTTTGGGCCGGCGCCGGCAATGCAAGGAAGAAGCATCGCGGTGGCGGAAAGGGTCAGCATCAGACTGGCTCGCATAGGGCTCTCCTGATTTGGGCTGGACTCACCTATCATACCCGGCACACGGGGAGGGCAATACCATCATGACCAGAACCTTCGCTTCCGCGATCTTTGGAATCGGCATCTGCCTTGCCATCGCGCCGGCTCACGCCGCCGACGACATGGACGCCAAGGCTCAGGTTTGTGCGGCGTGTCATGGGGCCAAGGGCATTCCGACCGACCCCAAGACCATTCCAGTCATTTGGGGTCAGCAAGAGAGCTATCTCATGAAGCAGCTTCGCGATTTTCGAAACGGCGAGCGCCCGAGCGCCATCATGGCGCCGCTCGCCAAGGGCCTGGCCGAGGCGGACCTGCGCCAACTCGCCGCCTATTTCGCGGCCAAGCCTTGGCCGTCCAAGAAGTCCCAGGCAAAGCCGCCCGCGACGCCAAAGGGCATCGCCCAGTGCCAAGCCTGTCATCAGCCGAACTTCGAGGGCGGCATGCCGGCGCCGCGGCTGGCCGGGCTCAGCTACGAATACCTGGTCCAGGAAATGCGCGAGTTCGCCAGGGCCGAGCGGACCAACAACCTCGACATGCCCGGATTCATGCGAGCCCTGACCGAGCCCGAGCGCAACGCCATCGCGCGCTACCTCTCCTCGCTTTAACTACTCGGGTCGATAACCACCGGCGCGCAGCAGCTGCGCGATGGCCTTGCCGTCGGCGCGGCTGGTGGCGAGAAAGCGCGCAAATTCGTTCGGCCCGTCTCCGGAGACTTCGTAGGAATCCGCCGGCATGAAGCGCTCGCGCCAGCGCGCATCCCCGAGCAGCGCCGCGATCGCTTCGTGCAGACGCCCGATGGTGCCCGGCGGCACACCCGCCGGCACCACGATGCCGAACCACGTGGTCCGAACGAGCGGCAGCGATTCGTCCCGGTAGGTCGGCACCTCCGGCAGTGCGGGTAGACGCGCTCGCGCAAGCACGAGAATCGGCTTCAGCCTGCCGGCCTTGATGTGCGGCAGGACGACGGGAAGGATGCTGAGCGCGAGGTCCACTTCGCCCGCCAGGGCGGCCTGGACCGCGGGTCCGGTCCCCTTGTAAGGCACGTTGGTGATCCTGGTCTTCGTGTCGTGCTGGATGGCTTCGAGGAGCTGATGCGAGCTGCCGCCCTCGCCGAATGTTCCGAAGTTCACCTTGGCCGGGTTCGCGCGCGCGTAAGCGACCAGGCCCGCAAAGCTGTCGAAAGGCGACCGGGCAGCCGCGACCAATACCGGCTGGGCAAAACCGAGCAGCGTGACCGGCTCGAAATCCTTTTCGGCGTCGAAAGGCAGCGCGCCCCCGAGCGCTGGGATCACGGTCATCCCGTCGCTCGTCACAAAGCAGAAGGTGTATCCGTCGGGGGCGGACTTCGCGCAGACATTCATCCCGATCGTGCCGGTCGCCCCAGGCCGGTTCTCGACGATCACCGGCTGCCCCAGGCGCTCGGTCATGCCGTTGGCGAGCGCCCGGACGAGCGGATCGACCGCGCCACCGGGAGGGAACGGTACGATGACGCGCAGCGGCTTCGACGGGAATGGCGATTGAGCGAGCGTGTGTGCAGAGGCCGCCAACGCGAGCAATACCGCCAGAATCCGGGCCTTCATCTTACTTACTATAAGGTGAACATCATGCGGGCACGCAACGTCTTCATCGCGACGCTCCTGGCGCTCACTTGCTCCAGCGCATGCGCGCAGGCCTATCCGGTCAAGCCGATCCGGATGGTGGTGCCATTTGCCGCTGGCGGTGTAGTGGACGCGACTGCACGCCTCCTCACGCCGAAGATGAGCGAAGTGCTGACGCAGCCGGTCATCGTCGATAATCGCCCCGGCGCTGGCGGCAACATCGCCGCGGACTTCGTAGCCAAGTCTGCGCCCGACGGCTACACGATTCTCATCACCACGCACGGGCATGCGATCAGCCCTGGCCTCTACAAGAAGCTGCCCTTCGATGCCGCGCACGACTTTGCGCCGATCACCCAGATCGCCTCTTCGTTCCTCGTGCTCGTGAGCACGCCAGGGCTATCCGTGGGCTCGGTGAAGGAGCTGGTGTCGCTGGCGCGAGCGAAGCCGGGCCGGCTGAACTTCGGCTCTACAGGGCTGGGCGCGCCCCCGCACCTGGTGGGCGAGCTCTTCAAGCAGAGCACCGGCATCGATGTGGTCCACGTGCCCTACAAAGGCGATGCGCCGATGTATCAGGCCCTTCTCGCCGGCGAGGTCGATTTCGCGTTCGGGCCGCTCGGCAACGCGATAGGTCACATCCGCTCGGCGAAGCTGCGCGCGCTCGGGATGACCGGCTCACGCCGCTCGTCGGTCATCCCCGAGGTGCCGACCATGGTCGAGGCCGGCGTGCCCGAGCTCGAGCTCACCGGCTGGCTGGGGCTGTTTGCGCCGGCGGGAACGCCGCGCCCGGTGATCGAGCGGCTTCACGCGGCGATGGTCAACACCATCTCGACGCCGGAAGTCCGGGAGCGCTTTCCGGCCCTGGGCTACGAGCCGGTCGGCAGCACGCCCGAGGAATTCAGCGTGCGCTTCAAGCGGGACCTCACGGTCTATGCGCGCGTGATCCAGGAGGCGCGCATTCCGCTGCAGGACTGAGCGCCCGGTTTCTAAGGCTTCTTTTCGCGCCGTTTCGCAGTCGCGGCTTGATCGACTTCCAGCGTCCGGGGATCGAGAACCACCCCGTAGCTTTCGGCCGCGGCGGTCAACGAGACGTACCCCTGGCGCACGTCGTTTGCGACACGCTCCGGCTCGCGCTCGTGCGGCGGCCCGAAGCCACCGCCGCCGCCCGCGCGCACTGTGATCGCATCACCCGGATTCAGGCGCTTCATGAGCACCTTCGCATTAGGCAGGTCGGCGATTTCCTTGCCGCCGAGGCGCAGCGTGACCTGATTCCCCGCGCCGCTTGCGCCTCCCGCGAGTCCCCAGGGCGCGCAATGCACGCGGTCCACTTGCACGTTGATGTTGATCGGCGAGCGCGCCTGGACGGCCTGCTCCGTGCCGAGGCCGCCGCGGTAGCGCCCCGCGCCGCCGGAATCCGGGCGCAACGCATGGCGCTCGAAGAGCAGCGGATATTTCGCTTCCATCTGCTCCACCGGGTGGTTGTGCGTGTCGCCGTCGTTCATGCAAACGGTCGCGCTATTGCCGTCTTCCGTGAGCTTGGCGCCGAATCCTCCGCCCATCGGGCCGATTCCGGCGAGAAAGAACCGGCCATCCTTCGGCGAGATGCCGTTGATGAGCGCAACGCAGAGGTCTGCGTGATGCGCGGCAATCGTCCGATCGGGAATGGCCTTCTCCATTGCCTTGAACAACGTGTCGACCACCGTCATCGGGAAGGTCATCCACCAGCGCATCGCCGCCGGCTTCACCGCGCTCACCACCGTGCCGGGCGCGAGCACGACCTTGAGCGAGCGGAAGCTGCCTTCGTTGATCGGGTAGTCGGTCGGCGAAGTGAGGCACTTGTAGGCGACCTGCGCGCAGGAGTAGCCGGTGGTCGTCCCCGAGTTGTAGAAGCCGCGCACCTGCTTCGCCACCTGGGAGAGGTCGATGGTCATCTCCTCGCCCTGCTTGACCACCCTCACCTTGATCGGCACCGGCTTTCCAATCTCCACGCCGTCGTCGTCCATGAACGATTCGGCCTCGTAGACGCCGTCCGGAATGGTCCTGGTGCGCGCGCGCGCCGCGACCTCCGACTGGTCCATGATGTTGCGGATCGCCGCGAGCACTTCGTCGCGGCCGTAGCGGTCGAGGAGCTCGAGAAAGCGCCGCTCGCCGGTCTTGACCGCCGTGATCTGCGCGCGCAGGTCGCCCATGGCGCGCTCCGGGATGCGCACGTTCATGCGGATGATGTCGACGAGGTCCTGGTTCACCACGCCGGCACGCGCGTACTTGATGATCGGGATCTGCAGCCCTTCGGAATAGATGTCCGTCGTGACGCCGCCGAGCACCCCGCCGACGTCGGTCCAGTGCGCCATGCAGCAGGCGAAGCCCGAGAGCTTGCCGCGATGGAAGATCGGCAGGCTGAAGGTGAAGTGGTAGAGGTGGCTGCCGGTGGTATAGGCATCGTTGGTGACGAGGATGTCCCCCGGCTCGAGGCCCTTTTCGCCGAAGTGCCTGAGCTTCGCCTTGACCGTCTCGGCCATGCCGCGGATGAAGCTCGGCAGCCCCAGGCCGATCGAGATCGTCTCGCCTTCCGGCGTGTAAAGGCCGACGGTGAAGTCGAGCGCCTCGTAGATGATCATGTTGTAGGCGGTGCGCATGAGGTTGGTCTTCATCTCCTCGGTCACCGCGATCACGCCGTTTCTCACGATCTCCGTGAGCACCGCATCGGCCTGCCTTTGCTTCTTACTTTTCATGCGCTTCATGCCGCCCGCCTCCCCACCTCGATCGCGAGATTGCCGAACTCGTCGACGCGCATCCGGTCGCCCGGCAGAAGCACGGTCGTCGAGGCGTGCTCCTCGATGACCGCCGGCCCGGCGATGGCATTGCGCGAGCGCAGCGCCTCGCGCGCGAAAGTCGGCGTCGCGACTGCTTTTCCCAGCTCGGCGAAGTAGACCTTGCGCGTGCCGCGCCGCGCCGAGGCAACGGGCTCCCGGGCGCCGCGTGCGACCCGCTCGAGAGGCGGCTTCTTCAGCACGCCGGCCACCGTTGCGCGCAGGCTCACGATCTCGGCCGGCTCGCCGCGCGCGTTGGTGCCATAGCGGCGCAGATGCTCCTCGTCGAACTGGTGCTTGAGCGCTTCGGCGTCGCGGCGGCGGAAGACGTCCGCCGGCAAGTGCACCGTCACCGGATGCTCCTGACCGACATAGCGCATGTCGGCGGCGCGCTGGATCGTGACGCGCTGCGGCCGGATGCCGCTCGCGGCGAGCGCTTTTCGTCCTTGCCCTATCAATTCTTCGTAAAGGGCGTGAATGGCATCGAACGAGACGTCCGCGAGCCGCGTGAACCAGGTGCGCACCAGGTCGTAGCGCAGGTCCGAGAACAGCATGCCGAAAGCGCAGAAGTGCCCCGGCACTCGCGGCACGATCACGCGCTCCATGCCGATTTCTCGCGCGATGCTCGAAGCATGCAGCGGACCGGCGCCGCCATAAGCGATGAGCGCGAACGCGGCGGCGTCGAGGCCGCGCTCGGTCGATACGGCCTTTACGGCATACGCCATCGCGGTGGTCGCGATGCGCAAGATGCCGTCTGCGGCGTGGACCAGGTCGACACCAAGCGGTCCGGCGATTTTGTCGCGGATGGCGCCCTCGGCCGCAGCCATGTCGAGCGTCATCTCGCCGCCGAGAAAGCGGCGCGCGCCCAGCCGGCCCAGCACCAGGTTCGCATCGGTCACGGTCGGAAGCTCGCCGCCGCGGCCGTAGCACGCAGGCCCCGGCTCGGCGCCCGCGCTCTGCGGGCCCACTCGCAGCGCACCGCTCGCGTTGACGGCGGCGAGGCTGCCCCCGCCGGTGCCGACCTCGAAGATATCCATCATCGGGATCTGCACCGGCAGCGCCTGCGCGTAGCCGCCGATCAGCGCGACGCCGCTGGTCAGCGCCTCGCCCCGGTAGATGACGCCGGCTTTCGCCGTAGTGCCGCCCATGTCGAAGGCGACCGCATCCGCAAGCCCGAGCTGCCGGCACAGCGCCTGGGCACCGATCACCCCGGCCGCCGGACCCGACTCCAGCATGCGCACGCATTGACTTTGCGCCTGGTGAGACTCGTAGAGTCCGCCGGTCGACTGCACGAGCAAAAACGAGCCCCCGAAGCCCGAGTGCTTCAGGTGCTCGTCCATGGCGCGCACGTACTCGCTGACCCCAGGGCCGATGTAAGCGTTGGCGGCGACCGTGGAGCAGCGCTCGAACTCGCGATACTCCTGGGACAGCTCGTGCGAGGCGCTGACGAACGCCCGGGGCAGCTCCCGCTGCACGATCGCCTTCACCCGGGCCTCGTGAACCGGATTGACGTAGCAGTGCAGGAGCATGATGGCGACCGCGTCGACGCCTTCGGCCTTGAGCCGCTCGCACACCGCGAGCACGCTCGCCTCGTCGAGGGGTATGTGCACCGCCCCTTCGGCGGTCATGCGCTCGCGCACTTCGAAGCACAGCGCCCGCGGCACCAGCGGGACATGCTTCCTGAAGTAGAGGTTGTAGGAATCCGGGCGGTTGATGCGGCCGATCTCGTAGACGTCGCGGAATCCCTCGGTGGTGACGAGGGCGGTCTTTGCGCCGCTGCGCTCGAGCAGAGTGTTGATGGCGATCGTCGAGCCGTGCAGGAAAGCCGAGGCGTCCGCGTAGCGCACCGCGGCCTTCTCCACGCCATTGGTCACGCCGTCCACCAGCCGCGCCGGCGTGGAAAGCGACTTGCCGAGCAGCAGCCGGCCCGAGCCCTCGTCGAAGGCAGCGACATCGGTGAACGTGCCACCTATGTCCGCTGCAAGGCGCGTTTTGTGATTTATCCTTTTCTCCGGAAAGGCCACAGGTGCCCAAGGTTAACAAACGCAAGCGCGCCCGCGACGCCAGGATCGAGGCGCTGCAGTTGCTGGGGAAATGGACGAGCCTCGCGCAAGGGCACGTCCTCGCCGGCGGGAACTGCTCCTGCGGCTTCGGCGGCGGCAGCCTGCAGATCGCGGACTTCGAGCAGCAGATCCTCGATTATCTGGTAGCCCGCGCGCGCACGCAGGAAGTACGCGATGGCGTTATCTCCGGTGGAAGCATTGGGCTGCTGCTGCGCGCCATCGCCTCGCAGCCGGCAGATACCGGCTCGGGTGCATGGCTTTCGCTTCTCGACGACCTGGAGCGGACGCTCGAATCCTTTGACGAACAGCATAGGGCTGGGTAGACCGCATGCCGAAAAAGATCCTCATCGCGGGCGCCGGCATCGGCGGTCTGACGGCCGCCGCCTGCCTGATCAAGGCCGGACACGAGGTCCGGATCTTCGAGCAGGCGCCCGAGCTCATCGAGGTCGGCGCCGGCATCCAGATGAGCGCCAACGCGATGCACGTGCTCATCGACCTCGGGCTGGCCGACGCCCTGTCCGCGATTGCGGTCCGACCCGAGGCCTATGTCTTTCGCCTGCACGACACGGGTGAAGTCATCAGCCAGTTCGCCCTCGCGGACGAGCATCTGCGCCTGCATCGTGCGCCGTACAACCAGCTGCATCGCGCCGATTTCCAGCAGATCCTTGTCGACAAGGTCCGGGGCCTCAGGAAGGACGCCATAAAGCTCAATTCGCGCGTAACCGGGTTCGAAGAGACCGCTTCCGCGGTGCGCGTGCGCCTGGCGAGCGGCGAGACCGTCGGCGCGGACCTGCTCATCGGCGCCGACGGTGTGAAGTCCGCGGTGCGTGCCCAGATCGCCGGTGAGGCGCACCCGGTCTATACCGGCGACGCGGCATGGCGGCTCACCGTTCCAACGCAGAGCCTGCCGCGCGACTTCATGGGGCCGGTGATGTCGGTCTGGATGGGGCCCGGAGCCCACGTCGTGTGCTATTACCTGCGCGCCGGAGCGCTGCTGAACTTCGTCGGCCTGGTGGAAACCGAAGAGGTGTCGGAGGAGTCGTGGACTGCACGCTTTCCCTGGGAGAAGCTGAAGGCGGATTTTGCCGGCTGGCATCCCGACATCCAGACCCTCGTCGAGCTCGCCGACCGCAATGCGTGCTACCGATGGTCGCTCTTCTACCGCCCGCCGATCTCGAACTGGAGCACCCGGCGCGCGACCCTGCTCGGCGATTCCGTCCACGCCACGCTGCCCTACCTCGCGCAGGGCGCGGCCATGGCGATCGAGGATGCCGCGGTGCTGACGCGCGCCCTAGACATGGCCGACGTGCCCGATGCGCTGCAGACCTATCAGCGTAATCGCATCGAGCGGACCACCCGGATCGTCGAGGGCTCCAGCGGCAACCGCACGCTCTTCCACACGCGCGACCAGCAGGCACTGCGTCGTGCCTTCGCGAAGCGCGACGAGGGCGCCGCGCGCAATGCCTGGCTGTACTCCTACAATCCGCTCACCGTGCCGCTCGTCTGAGCTGCCTGATGGGATAGGGGTCCCGGATTAGCTTGACCGCACGCGTCTCCAAGCCTAATAATGCTAGGTATGGAAGGCGAGATGCTGAAGGGGCACCTCGACATGATCGTGCTCGCCGCGCTCGCGTCCGGCCCCGCGCACGGCTACGCGGTCATCGAGGAGATCCGGCGCCGGAGCGGCGACGCGTTCAATCTGCCCGAAGGCACCGTCTATCCCGCCCTCCACCGCCTCGAGGAGGCCGGCCTGCTCTCCAGCCGCTGGACTACCGCCGAGAGCGGCCGCAAGCGGCGAGTCTATGCGCTCACCAAGCGGGGCACCGGCGCTCTCGCCGAGCAACGCGCCGTTTGGAAGCAGTTCTCGGCGGCCATTGCCGGCCTGCTCGCCGGCAGGACGCCCGCGTGATCCCCGAATACGCGGAGTCGCTCGCCCGGCAGCTGAGCTTCGACCCGGCGCTGTCGCGCTCGGTCCGCCAGGAAGTCGAGGATCACCTCTGGGAGGCCGCCGGGGACGGGAGCCCGGAGTTGCAGCGCCGCGCCATCGCCGCGTTCGGTGACCCGCAGCTGATCGCCCGGCAGCTTGCGGCGGCCGCGGTGTCCGGACGCGCCAGGCGAACCGGCGTCGCGCTCGTGCTCGCGCTGGCCGGGGTCTTCCTCGCGATGAACGCGCGGCTCGGCTGGTACGAACTCACCCAGTGGGGTGTGTGCGAGCAGACGCGCACCCTCGGCGATGCGGTGGCACTCGTCGACCGCTTGGCTTTCTGGTGCGCGGCCCTCGGCGCCGCCGCGGCGGCCTGGGCGTACCGGAGACACCTTGTCGCCTTCTTCGTCCTCTGCGCGGTCACGACGGGCGCGATACTCACGTCGGTCGCCTGCGATGCAGCCCTCACCGCACTGCGCCTCGCGGGCTGGGAGTGGTCGACCTACTTCGCGATCCCTCTCGCGACGATGGCGGCTGAGATCGCCTGCGCCGCGGTCCTCGTCGCCGAACTGCGGGCCACCCCGCTCGCCTACTTGCGCGAGAACACCTGACCGTTCACGCCGAAGCCCCCTTCGGCGGTCTCGATAATGGTCATGAAGAGACGCCGCGAGGCTTCGGGAGTGCGTCCCAGCGCCTTCAGCACCACGTCGGTGAAGCCTTTGATCACGGCCACCTTCTGTTCCGCGGTGAGGACGCCCGGCGGCACGTAAAACTCGATGACCGGCGCGCCGAAATTGCCGCCTGCCGCGGCCCGTCCGGGAACGGGTGCGATGCCGGCGGCGGCCGTCGCGGCCGCCACGAGGACCGCCCTGCGCCCCTTGTCTGTGGCGTCCATGATCACTCCCCGTAGACCTGGCCGGTGAAGCCCCAATCGCGGGCAGGCACTTCGCTGATGAGGATGTAGGTCGGCGAGTCGAGCGGCCGCTTCTCGACCGTCAGCAGCACTTCGTGGAGGCCCTTGACGATGTCACGGCGCTGCTCCGGGGTGAGCACGTTCTCGGGAACATACACTTTCGCGATTGGCATTTCCGGCTCCGCTTGCTTGAATACATAGCAACGCTATACCTAGCTTCACTAAGTGTCAAGCTGGCATGTTCGCTACGCCGGACGCAATGCGGCGCGCGCCAGCCAGCGTAGGATGTCGGCATAACGGCTGCTTGGTTTGACGAAGGGAGAACGACATGAACAGGAACGTCGTCGGCATCGCCTTGCTCGTAGCCGGCATCGCCTTGCTGATCTGGGGCTACAACATGTCGGGGGCGTTCGACTCCAGGGTGAGCCGCGTATTCACGGGCTCCCCGACCGACAAGGCAATGTGGACCATGATCGGCGGCGCGGTGCTCGCGGCCGCCGGGGCGGTTCAGCTGTTCTTCAGAAGGTAATTGCCGGTCTGGTCCTACCGGGGGCCCGGCTGCGTGTCGTTTCCGGTGGGCCTCGGTGTTTTACGGCGGTCGTTGCGCTCAAGCAGGTCCACGACGCGGAGGAATATCTCCGTCGGGACCGACTCTTTTCCATTGATCCACTGCTCGAGTTGCAGCTCGCTCACTCCGAGAGTCGACGCTAAGGAAGCCGGACCTCCGATGACTTGTGCTGCGGCGCGGAGGGCGTTGGAACGGGCGGTTGGCATCGTGGTGTAGTGCAGGTAGTGACAGGCGGTTCGGGCAGAGGATGATGGCACAGTCCGGGAAATCCCGACACCTCGCCGCGTTCGTTTTTTACCCTGCCGCGGTGCGGCTCTTGTATGCCCTTGATTTGACTATCTAGACGAGCTCAAGCCGCATCCTCGCTATAGCGGGCCCGCTCAGCCCTGCCCGCCGCTGCAGTCGATCACGTGCCCCGTGATGAATGAAGCGTCGTCGGAGGCGAGGAAGGCGATCGCGGCGGCGTGATCCTCGGGCAAGCCGCGCCGCTCCAGCGCCTTCTGGCTTTGGATGTGTGCCTTCATTTCGCGCTCGTAGCGCGAGGCTTCTTCGGGATTCTCGTCTGCCAGCACGCCCGGTCGCAGGACCTGCCGCGCAGTGATGCGGTCGCTGATGTCGGTACCGCCCGGTGATACGGCGTTCACGCGGATGCCGTGACCGCCGTATTCCATGCTCAGGACTTTCGTCATCGCGAGAACGCCGCCCTTTGACGCTGCGTAAGGCAGCCGGTGAATGCCGCGCGGAGACTGCGAACCGATGTTGACGATCGATCCCGCTTTCTGCTGCATCATGATCGGCAACACCGCGAGGCAGCACCAGAGCGTGGGCAGGAGAGAGCGCTCGAGCTCCTGATGCACCTCCTCCTCGGTGTAGAGGTGAAACGGCTTGATCCAGATGGTGCCGCCGACGTTGTTGACCAGCACGTCGATGCGGGCGAAGCGCGCGACTGCAAGGGCCATCAGATGCTGCGCGCCGGCGAGCGTGCCGACGTCGACGATGGCGGGGGCAGCGTCGACACCGCGCTGCTGCAGCTCCTCGACGACCCGCGCGGCGGCCGGTTCCACGCGGTCGGCGACCACGATCTTGCCGCCTTCCTGCCCGAGACGCCTGGCGGCGGCGCGGCCGATTCCCTGTCCCGCGCCCGTGATGATGCAGACCTTGTCGTTCAGCCGCGCTTGAATACGGTCTCCGGCATCTTGAACTGCGCGCCCGTGGCGGAGAGTCTCTCCTTGAAGATCTCGCGGATGCGCGGGTCTTCGTCCGGATAGTCGATGTCGACGCGCCCGGGATCCGAGACCAGGGTCGTGGTGAAGGGATAGAGGTCGTTGTTCCAGCCGCCCAGCTTCACGAAGCGCGCCGGGACCTTGCCGTTGTTGAAGTGCTGGTGGAACCACTGCAGCGGCGGAATGACGAGCGTGCCCTCCTTCCATTCGGTGAGCCGTACCTGGCTCTGTTTTCCGTTCTTGAAGGGCATGGTGCCGTGCTCGTTCGGCCACATCAGGCTGAAGCCGCTGCCGTCGAGCAGGATGATGGTCGAGCCGGGGCCGTGGCGGTGGGCGCGCTCGTAGGTGCCGGTCGGAAACTGCTCGACGTGGCAGGCCATGGTGTTGCGCGCCATGGCGAGGTGGTTGTCGTCGTCCTCGACGCCCTGGCCCGCGGGATAGAGCTTCCATTTCCAGATGTTCGGAACGAAGTTGACGAGCGAGTGCGAATGGTGGCCGCGTTGCTTGGTCTTTCCGCTGCGGTCGCGCGGCACGGTGGGGAAGAACTTCTGCGGCGTTGCGCTGAAGTAATCCTTGCGGCCGTCGAAGCGCTCCGTGAACACGTAATCGTTGTCGAAGACGAAATCGGTGTGCCGGAACATGTCGATCAGCAGGGGCGCGTTGGTGATCGCCACCAGGCGCACGGGATCCTTGCCGGTATTGATGTGGCGGTGCCACGCATTGAGCGGCGATGGGAAGACGGCGCCTTTCTCCCACTCGAAGGTGAGCATGTCCTTCGGGTCACGCTGCCAGACCTGCGTGCGTCCCTTTCCGGCGAGGACGAGGGTCTGCTCCTCGAAGATGTGCCGCTCCGGATTGGTCTGGCCGCCCGGCGGGATCTCGGCGACCCAGGCGTCGACGGTTCCCGCGGTGCCCTCGAGGAAGATGTAGGCGCCGAGTGCTCCGACGCGCTTCCAGGGCTTCAGCTCGACCTTGTTGACGTCGATGGCGCCGCCCTCGTAGACCGGAATGCCTTCCTTCTGCAGGAAACGCCGGTAAGCGCTCGGCCCGTTGAAGACGACCGGGTCGTCGTAGGAATCGGTCCTCGGCTTCGACGCTATCGGCGCCTGCGCCGCCGCGCCGGGGCTGCGCACCACCGCCGCGGCGGCGACGCCGGACAGGCACATGCGCAGGAACTGCGAGCGCGTGAAGGAGATCTTTTCGATGGCGTTCCCGGTGGGTTCGCCGTGAGAATGAGGGGGAAGGCCGTCGTGCGAGTGCTCGTGATCGTGGCGGGAATGACCGTCATGCTCATGGTCATGACTGGGCTTGGCCATCGCGTTCTTCTCCTCGGAAAAGCTCTCTCTAACTATACTAGCCGTCACCGCATGGGCAAATCGCTGGACCACGAACAACGATACCGCGACGAAGTCGGCGAGCTGATCGCCGATTATGTGGTCAACGTCTCCGACAAGCTCGACCCGCGCGCCGAGCGTGGCGCCAAAGCCGCGCTCATCGATTCGATCGCCGTCGCCATTGCGGCGCTGCGGCACCCGGCGGCGCAGAATGCGCGCAAGCACGCCTACCGCTTTGCCACTCCCAAAGGCTGCGTCATTTGGGGGACGCCGAAGCGCGCCTCCCCTGAGCTCGCCGCGCTGACGAACGGAGTGCTGCTGAGGTGCCACGACTACAACGATTTCTTCGTCGGGCGGCGTAACAGCGGCCATTCGAGCGACATCCTTTCCGGCGTGATTGCCGCCGCCGAATGGACCAACGCGCCCGGGAAAAAGCTGCTGTCGGCGCTGGCCGTCGGGTACGAAATGGTGGGAGCGGCATTCGACGCGTTCTCGACCGCGAACGGCGGCTGGGACTATACGAACCTGATGGCCTTCGGCGCGACCGCCGCGATCGCCCGCTTGCTGGGCTTGGATGCCGGCCAGACGCGCGAAGCCATGGGCATGACCGTCACGCCGCACTTCGCGAGCGACGAGATTGAATCGGGCGAGCTCAACCGGCGTGGCGACCTCTCCATGTGGAAGCGCTTCAATGGCGCCGACGCCGTCCGCAATTCGCTGCAGGCCTGCCTCCTTGCGCAGGCGGGCGTCGAAGCGGCGGTGAGGCCCTTCGTCGGGAAATGCGGCTTCATCCAGAAGATGAACATGAAGGACGACCCGCTGCCCGTGCTGCGCGAGCGGCTGAATCCTGGCGAGCCTCTTACACGAGTGAGCGAGGCTTTCATGAAGCGCTGGCCGGTCGGCTCGGTGGCGCAGAGCGCCATCCAGGCGGCCATCCAAGCTCGCTCGCAGGTAAAGGACCTCTCCAAAATAAAAGAAGTGCGTGTGTTCGCGGAGGAAGGCGCCTACGATCACCTGGTCAGGATCCGCCAGGACCCGTGGAATCCGATCTCGCGCGAGACCGCCGATCATTCGCTGCCCTATATCGTGGCGGCCGCGGTCCTGGACGGCGCGATCGGAGTGACAAGCTTTGCGCCGAGGGCGGTTCTCAGGCCCGAGCGCCAGGCGTTCATCAAGAAGATCACCTGCACGCCTGCGCCGGAGCTCGGCTCGCACGCCATGGGCAAGCACAAGCGCGTGGAGATGGGCTATCTGTCGCGCGTCGAGATCCGGCTCGAAGACGGCACGGTCGTGCACGGCGACGCGCGGCCGTTCCCCGGGCACCACAAAAATCCCTTCACCGACGCGGACCTCAATGAAAAGCTGCGCGAGAACGTCGTGCCGATCGCTGGTGCAAAGCGCGCAGCGAAACTTACCGAGCTCCTGTGGAACATGGACAAGGTAAAGAGCGCGCGCGAGCTGACCAAGCTGCTCGCGTTCAGCAGCAAGATCGATATCGACAGCGCGCGAGTCCGGGAAAAATGAAAACGCCATGCTGACGCAAGAGCAGAACGAGTTCCTGACGCGCACCGGCCCCGGCACGCCCATGGGCGAGCTGTTCCGGCGCTACTGGATCCCGGCGCTGCTCGACTCGGAGCTGCCGGAGCGCGACGGTCCACCGGTCCGTGTCAAGCTTTTGGGAGAGAAGCTGGTCGCGTTCCGCGACACCGAAGGGCGCATCGGCGTCATCGACGAGTTCTGCGCGCATCGGGGCGTGTCGCTCTGGTTCGGCCGCAACGAGGAAAAAGGCCTGCGCTGTCCCTATCACGGCTGGAAATACGACTACACCGGGCAGTGCGTCGAGATTCCGTCCGAGCCGGACAATCACCGCCTCTGCCAGCGCACGAAATTGAGAAGCTACCCGAGCGTCGAGCGGGGCGGCGTCATCTGGATCTACATGGGGCCACCGCCCGAGAAGCCGCCGCTGCCGAACTTCGAATGGGTGCATCTGCCCGCGTCGCATCGGGTCACCACCAAGCGCTGGCAGGAGTCGAACTACCTGCAGGCGCTCGAAGGCGGCATCGATTCCAGCCATGTTTCGTTCCTGCACCGCGGGGATCTCGCCAGCGACCCCTTCCATCGCAACACGGCGGGAGCCAAATTCGCGAAATCGACCCGCACGACTTTCGACATCGTCGACGCGGAGGGCGGCCTGCTGATCGGCGCGCGGCGCGATGCGGATCCGGGCAACCATTACTGGCGCATCACCCAGTGGATCATGCCGTGGTACACGCTCATTCCGCCTTACGCCGGCAACGCGCTCAACGGCCACGCCTGGGTGCCGATGGACGACGAGAACTGCGTAGCGTGGTCGATGACCTTCCATCCCACGCAGCCGATTCCCGATGAGCATGTGGCGCTCATCAAGAACGGCAACGGCGTGCACGCCGAGCTGATACCGGGAACCTTCCGCCCCGTGGCCAACCGCACCAACGATTACCTGATCGATCGCGCCAAGCAGAAGAGCGGCCGCCACTACAGCGGCGTCAGGGGTCTCGCCATGCAGGATGCCTCCATTCAGGAAAGCCAGGGAACCGTCGCGGACCGCAGCAAGGAGCATCTCGTGACCACCGACCGTGCCATCGTCGCCGCGCGGCAGCGGCTGATCAAAGCCGGGCAGGAAGTGGCGGCGGGCGGCAAGGCGCCGGGGCTCTCGCCGGAGGCGCAGCTCGTACGCTCGGCCTCTTTCGTCATCCCCGCGGAAGCCGAGTTCGAAACACATGCCCTGGATGCGGTGAAGTACCGAAAGGGCGAGCCGCACGTCGCCGTCTGAGGCCGTGGCCAAGTTGATCAAGTTCATTACCTG
>Ga0111538_10006508_pt1 | contig 15801 bp, 9 predicted proteins | sample SoiMethybrSBSTD1_FD_79669 | JGI IMG/M metagenome (GOLD analysis project Ga0111538, IMG submission 79669) | Bulk soil microbial communities from a Populus tree surrounding site in Tennessee, USA - Soil MetaG P. TD hybrid SBSTD1 (version 2)... | ecosystem: Environmental > Terrestrial > Soil > Tree...
CATCACCGCGAGGAAGCGCGCCGAGGCGCTGGAGGAGACGCAGCGACGCATCCTCGAGAAGATCGCCCGGCGCGTCCCGCTGCCGGAGGTGCTGGACGACGTGGCGCGCGCCGTCGAGCAGCAGGACCACGGGCTGCTCTGCAGCATCCACGTCATCGACGACCGCGGGACGCACCTGAAAGTCGCCGCCGGCCCCAGCCTGCCGGAGGAGTACATGCGGGCGGTGGAAACGGTGCCGATCGAGCCGCCGGACGCGGGCCCCTGCTGCCTCGTGATGCACGCCGGCAGGGACGTCCTGGTGCCGGACATCGCGGCGGACCTGCGCTGGTCGAAGCCGTGGCGCGACGCGGCGATGGCGGCCGGCCTCCGGTCGGTGCGGTCCACGGTCGTGCGCGCGGCCGACGGCTCGCCCCTCGCCACCTTCGCCATGTACCGGCGTCAGACCGGCGATCCGGAACCCCCGAATCTTCAAGTCGGGTTCGCCGCCCGGCAGCTCGCCGCCATCGCCATCGAGCGGGACCGGGACGACGCCGATCTGCGCCAGGCCGAGGCGGACGCGCGCCTGCTGCAGATGCTGGGGAGCGAGCTGATCGGCGACGCGGGTGAGGCGACGCTCTACCAGAAGGTGGTGGAGGGGGCCGCCCGGCTGATGCGCTCGCCGTTCGCCAGCCTGCAGGCCATGGAGGCGCTCCCGGCCGGCGGGTCGGAGCTGCGCCTGCTGGCGTTCCGCGGTTTCACCCCGCCCGCCGCGCGCGGGTGGCAGCGGGTGCGCACGGATTCCCCGACGGTCTGCGCCGAGGCGCTCCGGACGCGACAGCGCGCCGTGGTCCCCGATGTCGGCGCCTGCGCCGCCCTGAAGGGGAAGGACGCCCTGCGCGCCTTCCGGGAGATCGGCATCGTCGCGGTGCAGTCGACGCCGCTCGTCACGCGCACCGGGAGGATGGTCGGGATGCTGTCCACCCAGTGGAGCCAGGTCCACGTGCCGCCGGAGCGGGACCTGCGCAACCTCGACATCCTGGCGCGGCAGGCGGCCGATCTCATCGAGCGCAAGCGCAACGAAGAGGCGCTGCGCCAGGCGGACCGCCGCAAGGACGAGTTCCTGGCGACGCTGGCGCACGAGCTGCGCAACCCGCTCGCGCCGATCCGGAACTCGCTGACGGTGATGCGGCTGGCGGGGCGCGGCGCGGGCGGAGGGGAGGGCGACGCGGAGCCGGGGAGCGCGGGCGCGCGCATCGACACCGCGGGCGTGCGCGAGGTGATGGAGCGGCAGGTGCAGCACCTCATCCGGCTCGTGGACGATCTGCTGGACGTGTCGCGCATCACCCGCGGCACGATGCCGCTCCGGCGCGAGCCGATCGAGCTGGCGGCGATCGTGCGGGACGCCCTGGAGACCTGCCGGCCCCTCGCCGAGGGGCTGCAGCACCAGGTCACCGCCGACCTGCCGGAGGAGCCGATCTGGCTGAACGCCGATCCGGTGCGCCTCGCGCAGGTGCTCAACAACCTCCTGAACAACGCCTGCAAGTACACCGATCCGAAGGGGCACGTGTGGCTGGCGGCGGAGCGCAAGGGGGACGAGGTGGTCTTGCGGGTGCGCGATTCCGGGCGCGGGATCCCGCCGGACCGCCTGGCGACCGTCTTCGACATGTTCGAGCAGGTCGATCGATCGCTCGAGAAGACCCAGGGGGGACTCGGCATCGGGCTGACCCTGGTGAAGCGGCTGGTGGAGCTGCACGGCGGGAGCGTCCTGGCCCACAGCGAGGGACCCGGGCGCGGCAGCGAGTTCGTCGTGCGGCTGCCGGCGCTCCGGGCGATCCCCGAGTTCACGGACGTGCTCCGGGAGACCGCCGCCGCCCGGCCGCCCCCCGCCCGCCCTGCCGGCAACGGCGGGCCGGCGCGCCGGGTGCTCGTGGTGGACGACAACGTCGATTCCGCCGACTCGCTCGCGCTCCTCCTCCAGGTCGCCGGGAGCGAGGCGCGGACCGCCCGGGACGGCGTCGAGGCGCTGGAGGCCGCCCGCAACTTCCGCCCCGACGTGGTGTTCCTCGACATCGGCATGCCGCGGATGAACGGCTACGACGCCGCCCGCCGCATCCGCGAGGAGCCGTGGGGGCGCGACATGCTGCTCGTCGCCATGACCGGCTGGGGGCAGGAGGAGGACCGGCGGCGTTCGAAGGACGCCGGGTTCGATGCGCACCTCGTCAAACCGGCCGACGGCACGGAGGTGATGCGTCTGATGGAGCGGACTCGCCGGGTGGCCTGCCCGGCCGTAGAATGACGACGCGATTCTCTTCGCGGAGCCTGATGTGAATCCGGATCCCCTCGCATTCCTGACCGGGGGCGGGGAAATGGGGGAGCGCATCCGCGCCTTCGACTGGGCGCGGACGTCGCTCGGTCCGCCCGCGACCTGGTCGCCCGCGCTGCGGATGATGCTGCGGATCCTGCTGGCCAACCGCTTCCCGCAGCTCCTCTGGTGGGGCCCGCAGTACATCCAGTTCTACAACGATCCGTACCGGCCGATCCCCGGGACCAAGCATCCCGACCAGGCGCTCGGGGTCCCGGTGAGCGAGTGCTGGAAGGAGATCTGGCCGGTCCTCCGTCCGCTCATCGACACGCCGTTCCACGGCGGCCCGCCGACCTGGAACGAGGACATCCTCCTCGAGATCCACCGGCACGGCTTCCTCGAGGAATCCCACTTCACCATCGCCTACAGCCCGGTGCCCGACGAGACGGTGCCGAGCGGCATCGGCGGGGTGCTGGCGACCGTCCACGAGATCACCGGGAAGGTGGTCGGCGAGCGGCGCGGGTTGGCCCTGCGCGATCTCGGCGGGCGGCTGGTGGAGGCGATGACGGTCGAGGAGGCCTGCTCCTTTGCCGCCGCGACGCTCGCCGCCCACGACAAGGACGTGCCCTTCGTCTTCTTCTACCTGCTCGACGACGGCGCGACCGAGGCGCGGCTCGTCGCCGCGGCCGGGCTCGGGAGGGCGGAGTCGATCGCACCCCCGGTGATCGATCTGCGCGAGCCCCGGCCGGGGTGGCCGCTCTTCATGGCCCGCATGAGCGGTGCTGTGCAGCTCGTCGAAGACCTCGCGGGGACGTTCCAGGCGGTGCCGGCGGGGCCGTGGTCGGACCCGCCGCACCAGGCGGTGGTGCTGCCGATCCCGTCGAGCAAGCCCCGGGAAACGGCCGCCTTCATGGTCGCCGGGATCTCGTCGCGGCTGCGCTGGGACCCCTTCTACCGCGATTTCTTCCACCTCGCCCGCACCCAGGTGGCGAGCGCCATCGCCAATGCGCGCGCCTACGAGGAGGAGAAGCGCCGCTCCGAGGCGCTGGCCGAGCTCGACCGTGCGAAGACGGCGTTTTTCTCGAACGTCAGCCACGAGTTCCGCACGCCGCTGACACTCATGCTGGCCCCGATCGAGGACCTCCTCGAGCGCAGCCGCTCGGGCCCGCAGCAGGCGCTGCACGGCGATCTCCAGGTGGTGCACCGCAACGGCCAGCGGCTGCTGCGCCTGGTCAACACGCTCCTCGATTTCTCGCGCATGGAGGCGGGGCGCATGCGGGCGCGCTACCAGCCGACCGACCTCGCCGCCTTCACCGTCGATCTGGCGAGCGTGTTCCGCGCCGCGGTCGAGCGGGCGGGGCTGAGGCTCATCGTCGAGTGTGCCGCGCCCTCCGAGCCGATCTACGTGGACCGGGAGATGTGGGAGAAGATCATCCTCAATCTCCTCTCCAACGCCTTCAAGTTCACGTTCCACGGTGAAATCGCCATCTCGCTCAAGGAGCGGCCCGACCGGCAGGTGGAGCTCGAGGTCCGGGACACCGGGACCGGCATCCCGGCGGAGGAGATGCCGCGCCTCTTCGAGCGTTTCCACCGGGTACACAACGCGCGCGGCCGGACGCACGAAGGAAGCGGCATCGGCCTGGCGCTGGTGCAGGACCTCGTCCGGCTGCACGGCGGGCGCATCACCGCCACCAGCCGGCCGGGAGAGGGGACGACCTTCTCGGTCGTCGTGCCGCTGGGGTCCGCCCACCTGGCGCCGGAGCAGATCGCCGAGGGGCCGGCGGAGGCCGTCTCCGGCAGGGCGGCGAACGCCTTCGTCGAGGAGGCGATGCGCTGGTTCCCCGACGCGGTCGCCGAGGAGCAGGGCGAGGCCGCGGGTGCCTCCGTCCCGAGGGGCAACGGGAAGCCGTCGACTCGACTCGACATCTACGACGAGCCGGCCGCCGCGGATCCGGCAGCGGCGACCGACGAGGCGCGGCCGCTCGTGCTCATCGCCGACGACAACGCCGACATGCGGCAGTACGTGGCGCGCCTCCTCGCCGGGCGCTATGGCACCGAGGTCGCGGCCGACGGCGAGATGGCGCTGGCGGCGGTGCGGCGGCGCATCCCCGATCTCATCCTGACGGACGTGATGATGCCGCGGCTCGACGGGTTCGGGCTCCTGGAACGGCTGCGCGGGGATCCCGACACGCGCGACATCCCGGTCATCATGCTGTCGGCGCGCGCCGGGGAGGAGAGCCGCGTCGTCGGGATGGAGGCGGGGGCGGACGACTACCTCGTCAAGCCGTTCAGCGCCCGCGAGCTCCTGGCGCGCGTCGCCGGGCACCTCCAGATGGCCCGCCTGCGGCGCGAGGCGAGCGCCGCCCTGGAGGAGAGCCACGATCGCTTCGAGGCGCTGTTCAACGTGGCGCCGATCGGCGTCTACCTCGTGGACGCGGACCTCCGCATCGTCCAGGTGAACCCGAAGGCGCTGCCGATGTTCGGCGATATCGAGAGCCTGATCGGCAGCGACTTCTCCGAGGTGATCCACCTTCTCTGGCCGGCGCCGTACGCCGACGAGATCGTCGCGCGCTTCCGGCAGACGCTCGCCACCGGCCAGCCGCACTTCGTGCCGGAGCGGATCGAGGAGCGCCTCGATCGGAAGGTCCGGGAGTACTACGAGTGGCAGATCCACCGGATCGCGCTGCCGGACGGCCGGCACGGGGTCGTCTGCTACTTCAGCGACATCTCGCGCCACGTCATGGCGCGGCAGGCGCTGGCGGAGGCCGACCGCCGCAAGAACGAGTTCCTGGCGGTCCTGGCGCACGAGCTGCGCAACCCGCTCGCGCCGCTGCGCAGCGCGCTCCAGGTCATGAAGCTCGCCCACGACGATCCGGCCACCGTGCAGGGCTCACGTCAGATGATGGAGCGGCAGCTGACGCTCCTCGTCCGCCTCATCGACGACCTCATGGACATGAGCCGGATCAGCCGCGGCAAGGTGGAGCTGCGGCGGGAGCGGATCGCGCTCTCCGACGCGGTGCATCTCGCGGTCGAGACCAGCCGCCCGGAGATCGAGGCGCGCGGCCACGAGTTCGTCATCGAGATGCCGTCCGACCGGATCGGCGTGGATGCCGACGTGGAACGCCTGGCGCAGGTGTTCTCGAACCTCCTGAACAACGCCGCCAAGTACACCGATCCGGGCGGCCGCATCGTGCTGTCGGTGCAGCGTCGCGGGGCGGAGGCGGTGGTCCGGGTGAGCGATACCGGCATGGGCATCCCCCCCGGGATGCTCCCCAAGGTGTTCGACATCTTCACGCAGGTGGACCGCACCATCGAGGCGGCGCAGGGGGGGCTCGGCATCGGCCTGTCGCTCGTCAAGGGGCTCGTCGAGATGCACGGCGGGACGGTCGAGGCGAAAAGCGAGGGGCGCGGCAAGGGGAGCGAGTTCGTCGTGCGCCTGCCGGTCCGATCGCTCGAGGCCTCGAAGCCGCGCAGCGACCGGGCCGGCGCGATCACCCGGGCCCCGTCGCGACGCGTGCTCATCGTGGACGACAACCGGGACGCCGCGGTCAGCCTCGCCGCGATGCTGAACTTCATGGGGAACGAGACCCAGACCGCCCACGACGGCTACGAGGCGCTCGACGTGGCCGCCGCCTTCCGCCCGGACCTCGTCATGCTGGACATCGGCATGCCGCGCCTGTCCGGCTACGACACGGCCCGCCGCATCCGCGAGCAGCCCTGGGGGCGCGGCATGGTCCTCGTGGCGCTCACCGGCTGGGGGCAGGAGGAGGATCGGCGCAGGTCGAAAGACGCCGGGTTCGACTCGCACCTGGTGAAGCCGATCGAGCCGGGGGCGATGGAGAGGCTCCTGGCGGGGCTGTCCCGCCCGCCGCGGGTGCCGTCCCTTCAGCGCTCCTGAATCGGCACGGTCGCGCCGGATCGGAACGGGCCGCGCTCCGTCTGCCGCGTCCCGTCCGGCCAGCGCACGGTGATCGACTCCGCCTGCGCCGCCTCTCCGAGGCCGAAGTAGAGCGGCAGCGCGCTCTGGCCGAGGTAGCCGGACTTGCCGTCGAGCACCTGGTGCTGCACGCGGCCGCCGGCGCGGACCGAGACGATCGCCCCGAGCGCCTCGCGGGCGGAGCGGGTTCCCCGTAGCGCCACCTTGAGGAAGCGCACCGCGCCGCGCTGCGCCAGGTCGCTCACCAGGATCTGCGGGACGTCGCCGTAGTCGTTGGTGACCACGTCGAGGTCGCCGTCGCCGTCGAGATCGAGGATGACGGCGGAGCGGCTGGAGCGCGACGCCCAGACCGTGACGTCGCCGTGGAGCGGCGTCTTCGGCGCCCCGTGGACCGGGGCGGCGCCGTCGAGCGACATCACCGTCATCTCCTCGCCGCGGCAGATCGGATGCGGCGCATCGTCGCCGTCGCAGGCCAGGTCGAACCAGGGACGCACGCGTCGGGGGCGCGGCTCGACTCCCAGCAGGAACTCGGCGTTCGCGAACCGCCGCCCCCGGTCGTTCAGGAGCACGTCGTTGCCGCGGTAGCGGAAGGGGAAGCTCATGCCGGCGGCGACGAAGAGATCGGTCCAGCCGTCGGCGTTCAGGTCGCCGGCGCTCGGTCCCCACGGCCAGCCGGTCTCGGCATTGGCGGCGTCGGAGGTCTCGGTGAAGCGGTCTTCCCCCTGGTTCGTGAACAAGGCGTTGCCGAGGACATGGTTGCCGTCGGTGCCGAGGAAGCGCGGCGGGTACATGGCGGCCCAGTCGTGCTTGCGCCGCTCGTTCTCCGGGCGCAGATCGCCGGACATGTCGGTGTGCATGTCGGTGACGAAGAGGTCGAAGCGGCCGTCGCCGTTCCAGTCGAGGACCGCGACGCCCATCGTGCCCCACGGCGTCGCCGGGAACACCTGGCGGCCGCGGCGCTCGAAGCGGCCGCCGCCGAGGTTGCGCCACAGCTCGTCGTGCCCCTGCATCGACCCGACATAGAGATCGGGGCGGCCGTCGCCGTCGTCGTCGAACGGCGTCGCGTCCCCGGACCACCCGGCGTGCACGAGCCCGGACGATTGCGACACCTCCTCGAACCGGCCGTCGCCGCGGTTGCGGTACAGGAGCGAGGTCTCGAAGCGATCGGGATGCAGGTGGCCGGCGAAGGCGTCCGGGAAGGAGACCCAGAGCCCGTCCGCGCGGCGTTCGTCGCCGGTGTACTGCCCGACGCGGGTGACGAACAGGTCGAGCCGGCCGTCGCTGTCATAGTCGAAGAAGACGGCGCCGGAGGAGTGTCCCCCGGGCCCGGCGACACCGGCCTCCGCGGTGACGTCCGCGAAGCGGCCGTGCCCGTCGTTGCGGAACAGGAGGTTCCCGGCGCGGATCGCGGTGACGAAGAGATCCGCGTCGCCGTCGTTGTCCACGTCGGCGAAGGCGGCCGCGACGCAGGCCCGGTCGCCGACCGCGAGGCCGGCGCCGCCCGGCAGGCTGGCGCTTCCGGTCACGTCCTCGAAGCGGCCGCCGCCGAGGTTACGGTAGAGCGCGTTGGCGCCCGCCTGGTTGACGAAGTACAGGTCGGGGCGGCCGTCCGCGTCGATGTCGGCCGCGGCGACGCCGGTGCCGTGATCGTAGTGCGAGGCGCGGTAGAACTTCGCGAGGTCGGGGCTGGCCGCATGGCGGAACCGGATGCCGCTGGCGCCGAGGCGGTCCCTGAAGCGGAACTCGTGCGGCACGCCGACGGAGCGGGCCGTGAGCGTCTGCGCCCGCTCGCGGAGCGCATACCAGGCCGGGTCGGCGGCGTCGTGCGGAAACAGGAGGTCGGTCCGCCGCGGCTCGGCGACGAGCCCGGCGAGCGCCTTCAGCGTGCCGTCGATCCCGCCTTCGGCCAGCGGGTCCTCCACGCTCCGGACGCCGCCGGCGCGATCCACCAGCACGAACGCCTGGCTGTGCAGGATCGGCATGGCCGGATCGTTCTGGTCCTCCACCGGCATCCGGAAGCCGTCCTGCACGAGGCCGCGCACCGCTGCGCGCGTGCCGGTGAGGAAGGTCCAGCGGGGGGAGTCGGCCCGTCGCGCGCGCGCGTATTCGCGCAGCACCGTGGGGCGGTCGAATTCGGGGTCGACGCTCAGCGACACCAGCCGGACTTCCGCGAGCGCCGGGTCGCGCTCCAGGGCGGCGGCGAGCTCCGCCATGCGCTCGGTGATCATCGGGCAGGTGCCGGCGCAGCGGCTGAAGATGAAGTCGGCGACCCAGACCCGTCCGCGCAGATCGAGGAGCCCGAACGACTCGCCGCGCTGGTCCTCGAGGGTGAACTCGGGAAGGACGGCGAGGACGCGCGGGGCGGCGGGGCCGCCGCCGTCCGGCCCGTTCCCGGAGGGGGCGGAGCCCGACCGGGCGGGCAGCGTCTCGGAAAAGGGCTCGTCCGGGTGGAAGACGTCGGAGGCGCTCAGCCAGTTGTACTCACGCAGGAGCACGATGATGAAGGCGACGAGCAGGAGTCCGCCCATCATCACGTACCAGGTGAGGCGACCGAAACGCTGCTCCGGCGTCATCCCGGGCATGCCCATGCCCGCGCGCGAGTCATCCGAGTCCCGCCCCTGCCGGGGGACGACCGAGGCCGCCCGCCCGTGAATGCGGGCGCCTCATCCCAGCCCCGCCCGAGCGCGCCGGTCCAGCCAGGCCCGGAATGACGCCGGATCTTCCACCACCAACCAGCCGCGCGCATGCTCGTCGCGCGGCCGCCCGCACAATTCGTCCCCCCGCAGCGTGAAGCGTCCCGGGCGCTCGGCCCGGAAGCGGAACTCGGAGGGGAGTCCGGGGGCGGCGAAATCGCGCAGGCCGAGCCCCGGAAGGGAGAAGTCGCTGATGTAGTCGCGGCTGGAGAGCGCCAGCGTCACCTCGGCGCCGAGCGGCACGTGCACCTCGCGTCCGGTCGGCACCTCGGTGATGGGGCCCTGCGGCTTCTGAATGAGGTACGTGGCGTGCCACGTCGTTCCCTGTGCCACCATGCTGACTTCGACGGCGTGGACGTCGGCCTGATGCCGTTCACGGCAGGCCGCGGCCCCCGCGACCCATGCGCTGATGATGATGATCCGGATGACGACTCGCACGACGCCCTCGACCGAAGGCACTACGCATCCCCCCGCGCCGGAGTTGCCGGGAATTGCCGTCACGACATCGATTCCCGATTCCGGGACGCGTGGGACGAATCCGACACCTGTTCGTCACTCCCGTCGCGTAGGGTGCGACACCGATGCGATGGTGCGCCGCTCTTTCGCGAGAGAATGCGCCCTGCACTCATACTGTTTCGCGGAGACTATTTCAGCGAGAACCGTGTCATGAGGACGACGATGCGCGTGATCCTGCGGTGGACAATACGCACGTGCGGCTGCGCGTGCTCACCCGTGATCTTCTTCCAGGAAGGAGACCCCCGATGAGCCGATCCTCCTGCCGGCCGATGCGTGCGGCGCTGCTCCTGCTGGCCGCGCTCGCGCCGGTCCCGACCACCGCCGCCGCGCCCGTGCCGCCGGCGTCGCCCGTCCCGGCCTTCACCACCGCCGGGGCGTTCTTCGCCCTGTCGGTCCCGGACGCGCGCGCCAGCGCGAAGTGGTACCAGGAGAAGCTCGGGCTGGCCGTCGTCATGGATCCCCCGAAGCAGGACCGGACGAAGGTGGTCGTGCTCGAAGGGGGAGGGCTCATCGTCGAGCTGATCCAGGACGACGACGCGGCCGCCCCGGCCGCGCGCGGCGGCATCCAGGTGCACGGCATCGTGAAGGCCGGTGTCGTCGTGGCCGATTTCGACGCCACGCTGGCGACCCTGCGACAGAGGAAGGCCGAGATCGCCTACGGACCATACCCGGCCGGCAAGGGGCAGCGCGCCAATGCCATCGTCCGTGACGGCGACGGCAATCTCATCCAGTTCTTCGGACGATCCGCAGTGCCTGGGAGCGGCGGCTCGTCGTCTCGCGGAGCGGAGCCCCTGTCCGGCGGCGATCCCTCCCTCGAAAAAGTCTCGACAACGACGCCGCGATGGGTTCAGAATCCTCCATCGGTAATCGGCAGCGCGGGAAAAATAACGGCGCGATCCCCCTCCCGCCGCGCCGGGGCGAGGTAGTTGATCCGATGGCCCGGAGCCGTGCCGGAGTGTACGGGATTTCCCTCGCCGCTGCCGTCGCGGCCATCCTCCTGCGCTGGCTTCTCGACCCCTGGCTCGGTATGCAGCAGCCGTATTCGATCGTCTATGCCGCGGTCGCGCTCGCGGTGTGGCTCGGCGGATACCGGCCGGCGGGGGTCGCGGCCCTGCTCGCATACCTGCCGGCCACGTGGCTCTACGTGGAACCGCGCCACGTTCTCGGGCACGAGCAGCCGGCCCGGGCCCTGGGCTTCGTCCTCTATATCGCCACCTGCGCCATCGTCATCGCCTTCGGCGAGGCGATGCGCCGGGCGAGCCAGCGCGCCGAGGCGGCGCGCGAGGAGGCGCAGCGGCACAGCGGCCTTCTCCAGAAGAGCGAGGAGCGCCTCGCCTCCGAACTCCAGGCGATGAGCCGCCTGCACGCCCTCAGCAGCCGCCTGATGTCCGCCACCGACCTGAACGCCGCCCTCGAGGATGTCCTGGAAAACGCCATCGCCACCTGCGGCGCCGACCTCGGCAACATCCAGCTCAGCAACCCCGCGACCGGGATGCTCGAGATCGCCGCGCAGCGCGGCTTTGGGCGGGAGTTCCTGGAGCATTTCCGTTCCGTCGCCGCGGGGGACGACTCGGTGTGCGCCCGGGCCCTGCGGCAGTCCGCGACGTGCGCGGTGGAGGACGTGGAGCAGGACCCGGAGTTCGCTCCGCACCGGGGCATCGCCGCGGCCGCGGGGTTTCGGGCGGTGCAGTCCACGCCACTGGCGACGCGCGACGGGGCGATCCTCGGGATGCTCTCGACCCATTTCCGCGCGCCCCACCGGCTCCCGGAGCGGGACCGGCGCTTCCTCGATCTCCACGCGCGCCTCGCCGCGGATCTCGTCGATCGCCTGCGCTACGAGCGGATGCTGCAGCAGGCGGACCGCTCGAAGGACGAGTTCCTCGCCACACTGGCCCACGAGCTGCGCAACCCGCTGGCGCCGATCCGCAACGCCGTGCACGTGTTTCAGGCGCAGGCGCCGGCCGACCCCGTGCTCACCTGGTGCCGGCAGGTCATCGAGCGGCAGCTCGGGCAGATGTCGCGCCTGCTCGACGATCTGCTCGACGTCAGCCGCATCACGGCCAACAAGTTCGAGCTGCGCAAGGCCACCGTGCCGCTCGCCCCGGTGATCGCGGGGGCCGTCGAGACCAGCCGGCCGCTCATCGAGGAGGCGCGGCACGACCTGACGGTCGAGGTCCCCGCGGAGCCGATCTACCTCGAGGCGGACCCGGTCCGGCTCGGCCAGATCTTCTCCAACCTGCTCAACAACGCGGCGCGCTACACTCCCGAGGGGGGAAGCATCCGGATGTCGTGCGCACGGCGCGGGGACGAGGTGGTCGTCTCGGTGCGCGACACCGGCATCGGCATCGAGCCGGACATGCTGCCGCGCGTGTTCGACATGTTCTCGCAGGCGGAGGCGTCCACCAACGGCCCGCGTCGCGGGCTGGGGATCGGCCTGTCGCTCGCCAAGGGGCTCGTGGAGATGCACGGCGGCCACGTCGAGGCGAAGAGCGACGGCCACCGGCAGGGGAGCGAGTTCCTGGTCCGGCTGCCGGTGGCGCAGGACGGGCCGCGCCCCGTGGCGGACGGATCCGCCGAGCCGTCCGCATCCCGGGGCCCGAAGCGCCGGCTGCTGGTGGTGGACGACCTCAAGGACAACGCCGACAGCCTCGCGATGCTCCTCGGACTGATGGGACACGAGGTGCACGTCGCGTACGACGGCGAGACCGGGGTCGAGGCGGCGGAGCGCCACCGCCCGGAAGTCGTTCTCCTCGATATCGGCATGCCGAGGCTCAACGGCTACGAGGCCTGCCGCCGCATCCGCCAGCAGCCCTGGGGGCGGGGCATGCACATCGTCGCGGTCACCGGCTGGGGGCAGGAGCACGACCGGCGCCGCAGCGAGGAGGCCGGCTTCGAGGATCACATGGTGAAGCCGGTCGATCCCGCGGCGCTGCTGAAGATGCTCGAATCCTTCCCGCGGTGACGGACGTCTCCGTTCCTCTCCCCGGATGACCGCCGCGCGCTACACCCTCGCGGCGCCGTGGGCGGCGCCGTTCTCGGCCGCGGTCCTGGTGCTCATGGCCGGGTTCGGCGTATGGATCCTCGCCGTGCAGATGCCGTCCGGGGCGGAGGTGTCGTTCCCGTACCTCTTCGGCGGGCTGTGGTTCCTCGCCCTCGCCCTGAACGGCTATCGCCTGTGCACCGCGGTCCGGGAGATCGAGGTGCGCGAAGGGGACGAGATCGATCTGGTGTCCTGGGTGCAGCGGACGCGCCTGCATCCGCGCGAGATCCAGACGGTACGGGGGATCCTGGGACGGCGGCAGCGGATCGTCGTCCGGCACGCGGGGGGGACGGCGCTCCTCGCCGGCCCCTTCGACCAGTTCCACCGCTTCCTGACCGAGCTGAAGCAGGCGAACCCCGCCGTGGAGATCACCGGGCTCTAGGAGACGGTACTATCCGCGGCCGGAATGCGGGAAATCCCTGAGGTCCATCATTTCTCCTGCCGATCGGCGCGCTCCCCGGCGGTCCTGGGGACGCTCGCGGCGCTGATCGTCGTCGAGACGGCGGCGCTCCATCTCCTGCTGACGCGGTGGGCGCCGTGGGCCGCGTGGGGGCTGACCGCGGCGAGTCTGTCGGCGCTGGTGTGGCTCCTGGCCGACGATCGCGCCCTGAAGCGGAACGACGCCCTGATCGTGGACGGGACCCACGTGCACGTGAACGTCGGCCGGCGGCTCGCCGGCTCCTTCGAGCGCGCCGCGGTGCGGGAGGTCCGGCCGCCCACGTGGAAGGATCCCGGTCGAGCGCCGCGGGCGTTCAACGCCACGAAACCGGCTGCGCCCAACGCGCTCATCGTCCTCACCGCGCCCCGGAGGATGCGGGTTCTCGGCGGGCTCGAGCGGCCGATCGAGCGGCTGGCGCTGCATCTCGACGCGCCTTCGGAATTCATCGCGCTCTTGTCCGGAAACCCCTGATTGCTGCCGAAAACCGGTGGGTATAATGGCCGCCGACTTCAAGGACCTCGCCCTCCCGGGAATGAGGATCGACGACATGATCGAACCTGATCTTTCGAGCCGGCCGCACTGCATGACGGTCGAGCGGGCCATGGCGGCCCCGCCGCACGAGCTCTTCCGCGCCTGGACCCAGCAGCTCGAGCGCTGGTTCGCGGCCCCCGGCACCGTGCTGATGAAGCCGGAAGTGGGCGAGCCGTTCTTCTTCGAGACGCAGGTCCAGGGAGAGCGCCACCCGCACTACGGCCGCTTCCTCAAGCTCGACCCCGATCGCCTCGTGGAGTTGACCTGGATCACCGCGGGGGGCACGCGGGGCGCCGAGACCGTGATCACCGTGAACCTGCTTCCGAACGGGCGGGGGACGCGGCTGCGGCTGACGCACGCCGGGTTCCCGGACGACGAGCTGATGCGCCGGCACGAGCAGGCGTGGCCGATCGTCCTGGACCAGCTCGACAAGGCGTACCCGGCGTCGAGCTGAAGTCCCGCGGCGCGCGCCCGCGGGAGAGACGGTGCGGGCGCGCGCCGCGGGGATCCTCAGCGGCCGAGGGCCAGGAGCACTTCCTTCCCCTTGAAGACCTCCGGCTGCAGGATGACGATGCGGGCGTTCCGGTAGTCGTCGGTCGTCTCGACGTTGTAGTCGCGTCCCTCGCGGTAGATCTCCGGCAGGAGGCGCACCTGGCGGATCTCCTGGAGCCCGTAGCGCTCCGGCACGAGATCGATCGTGGTCTTGACGCGCAGGTCCACCGACTCGTCATAGCCGATCCCGTTGGTATCCTGGACCTTCTTGAGGACCGGGCTCAGCACGCCGCGGTCCTTCAGGCTGGCGCTGCTGGCGGCGTGGTAGAAGACGCTGTTCTCGCGCGTGGCCATCTCGCTCTCGAGCGCCGCCCGCGCCGCCTCCTTCGCGGCCGCCTCCCCCGCGGCGACGTCGCGCTCGGTGCGGAAGGTGTCGCGCTCCTTGACGAGCTCCTTGGTCTTCGCGCGGCGCACCATCACCGGGGTCTGCAGCGCGTCGCCGCGGGTCACGTAGGTGCGGAACGTGTCGTCCTTCTGGTCGTAGAAGAACCAGACCTTGTTCCCCGGCACCAGCTCGTCGGTCTGATCGACCTGGCGGATGAGGGAGCGCGCCTTCGCCTCGTCCACCTTCGCTTCGCTGGTCAGGTAGTTCATCGCCAGGGTCCGGTGGCGGTCGCCGCGCTTGGCGATCACGAACTGGTCCGGCAGGGTCTGCTCCTGGTGCGCCACCTTCTCCTGCAACTGCCGGATGGTGTCGCGATCCGCGATGATCTTCTGGAGGAGCGTCTTGTAGGAGACGTCCTTCTCCTCCGCGACCATCGTGTTGAGGATGTCGCGCTGCTCGGGATTGAGGTCCTGGGCGAAGAGCTCGCTGAACTGGAGCGTTTCCTGCCCCGGCTGCCGGGTCGAGTTGAAGATCTCGATCCGCTGCATCATCTGCTCGGACGCCTTGTCGATCGCCGCCCGGTCATCCTTGAGCTGCGTCAGCAGCTCCTCGGTGTTCTTGGCCGAGCCGGGCTCGTTGCGCTTCATGCAGCCGGCGAGGCTGAGGACGAGCGACCCTGCGACCGCCGCGACGACGAGCGTACCGGCCATGCCGCGCGCGCCTGCCTGAAACACCGACACCTTGCCATCGATGGATGTCATGAGACCTCCCGCGGGACCGTTCCCGCACTCTTCTGTGGTTGTTCGAGACCCGGCCCGCGCAGCAGAAAACGTGCCACGCACCGCATTCGGCCGCGGAGGGGCGTCTCGCGCGCCGGGAACGACCCGAGGAGTGTACGACTGTCGTCCGGCGCGGACGAATGTGGTGCGAATCGGTGGCGATCCGCGTCCGACCGGGACGGCTTCCATCCCTCGAACCGGTTTATCATGCGCCGCGTGACCGGGGGCACGGTTTCGCAGTGACGCGGCCGCGACCGCATGCCGCAGGCCGCGGGGGAATGCGGGCCGGGATCGCCGCCGCGCTGGGGATCGTCGCGGGACTTCTGGCGTGGGTGGCGGGGCGGGGCCTCAGCGGATCGCCCGCCGCAGCGATCCTCCTCGGCCTCGCCACCGCGGTCGCCGTCGGGACGCTCTGCCTGCGCCGCCCGCCGCTGGTCCTCGATGAGGAGGCGGCCAATGGTCCGCTCCGCACGCTCGGCGCCGCGGCGGCGGTCCTCGCCCTCGTCCAGATCGCGCGGCTCGCCGTCTTCACCATCGACCCGTCGCGGATCGGATACTCGGTGGTGCCGAGCAGCGACTGGGAGGTGCGGCACTCCTGCCTGACGGCGTACGCGGTGGCGGCGCGCGCCGCCGGCGCCGCGCCGAACGTCTACGAGGACACGCTGTACTCGCTGCCGAGCGCCGATCCGACGGCGCCGCGCACGGCGC
>Ga0111538_10006509_pt1 | contig 15800 bp, 18 predicted proteins | sample SoiMethybrSBSTD1_FD_79669 | JGI IMG/M metagenome (GOLD analysis project Ga0111538, IMG submission 79669) | Bulk soil microbial communities from a Populus tree surrounding site in Tennessee, USA - Soil MetaG P. TD hybrid SBSTD1 (version 2)... | ecosystem: Environmental > Terrestrial > Soil >...
AACGTTCGTGCCGGTACTCGCCCTAAGCGTCGCGTCAAAGATTCAATCGAAAGAGAGCAAACATTCCCGGGACATATCACGGCGGGTTTCCTTACAATCGTAGAAACGCACCCGCCTAGACCACTTGGATTCGAACTACGCTGCCAAAGGCGATTCAAAGAAAGACCTGTTAACTCGACCCCAGAGAGAAGTGCGGATGAAGGCCCTCCAGGAACACAAGCGCGCCAGAGATTTGACCTCGGATGATCGCGCCGCGTTAATTCGTGGCCTCGAATTTGGTTCGACACTAAGTGACTCCCTCGTCGTCGATCTGGCTCGCAGCTCAGTGGTCCTCGACTTCCGTCGCCGCCGTTTTGTGTATCGCGCCGGCGAACCCGCAGATTGCCTCTACGCCATCGTTAGAGGCCGAATAAAGCTCTGCCGCATCGAAACCGAGACGGGTCGGGAAGCCGTTATCGACATACTTCCAGAAGGGTCGCTCTTCGGCGAGTCAGCGCTCTATTCGCTAGCGGGGCAACGGGCGAATTCGGCAATTGCCTACGAAAACTCCAGGCTCCTCCGAATCCAGGTCGGGGATTTCAAACGGGGGATGGTTGAGGATGACCGGCTTCATGATTACACTTTCCGACTCATCGGTCAACGACTTGATCACGCCGAGCGCCGTCTCGCAGATTTTGCTCTAAATGCTATACCCGCACGTCTTGACAGCCTGCTGGCGGATTTCTCCGTGCGTTACGGGGTCTCCGAACCCGAAGGCGTGCTCATCGACATCCCTCTGCCTCATCGCGAAATTGCCTCCATCGTCGGCTCGACCCGGGAGAGCGTGACCGTCCGCTTGAACGCCATGCGCCGCGCAGGTACGATCGCATTCGTCAAACGACGAATACTGATCAAAAGACCGGCCGCGCTGTAGTTTTATGCCCGCGGTCGATTTGCGGAGTCCGGCTTTTTAGTGGCGATGAAGTGTCCAACCTGCAGTAAATCAGTCGAATGGAAAGATAATCAGTATCGTCCGTTCTGTTCTGAACGGTGCAAGCTCGTCGACTTGGGACGCTGGGTCGAGGGCGAGTATCGTGTACCCGGCGAATCGCTCCCCAGCGAACAAACCGAACCTTCGGACGATGAAGCTGAGAACGCGTGATGAAGCGACAGAAATACAGAATTGTCCCGGCGCTCGCACTGGTGTGCGGCGCGATCCTCCTTGCCTCCTGCAATGCGACCGACGTTAAAGTCTCGGAGAAAAAGACACCCGTCGTCTCCGCGCCGCCGGCAAACACGACCTATCCTATGCCCCCGGTGGAGACAAGCTCAATCAACAATATGGGATGGACCACCGACAGCGGAAAACGCAGTTTGTTTTCCGAGTTCAAAGGAAAGGTGTTGGTCCTCGACTACTACGCAACGTGGTGTAATCCGTGCCGTAAGACTGTTCCACACCTGATCGAGTTGCAGAAAAAGCATGCCGAGCAGGGGTTGCAAGTGATCGGTCTGAACGTCGGTGGGCCAAACGACGCGGAAAGGGTCCCCGACTTCGCGAAAGAGCTCGGCATCCAGTACCCGCTCGCGATACCTGACGACGAATTGGTATCGTTCATGCTCGGCGACGACACTTCCATTCCGCAAACTTTCATCTTCGACCGCCGTGGTGTGCTCGTGGAGCACGTGCCCGGTTTTGGCCCAACTACTGGACCACGAATCGATCAGGCCGTCGAAACAGCTTTGAAAACTACTAACCCTTAAAACATTTAGATCCAACAGGTCGAAACTTTGAGAAGAGCTAAAATATTGATGACTTTGGGCCCGGCTTCGCGTGAACCGGAGGTCATAGAACGACTGCTCGCGGCGGGCGCCAACGGCGTGCGCATCAACATGTCGCACGGCACGCATGAAGAGAAAGCTGAAGACATTCGTCTCGCGCGCGAGACGGCGCAACGCATGGGCCGGCCCATCGCCGTCCTGGTCGATCTTTCAGGTCCAAAGATCCGCACTGGTGAACTGAAGGACGACAAACCGCTTCAACTCGTCGCCGGTGAGCAATTCATCATCACTACCAGACCGATCGTCGGCGAGGACCACCAGGTATCGACGAACTATCCCGACCTCCCGCGCGTCGTTAAGCCCGGCACACGCTTGTTGCTCGACGATGGCGCCCTGAGTTTGATCGTCGAGAGTACGACCGACACCGACGTCGTCTGTCGCGTCATCGATGGCGGCCTGTTGGCGGAGCGCAAAGGAATCAATCTGCCAGGCGTGGCACTGCCGATCGATTCGCTGACGGAGAAAGACATCGTCGACCTGAATTGGGCGGTCCTACAGCAGGCCGATTACATCGCGTTGTCTTTCGTTCGGACCGCGCAGGATTGCGAACGCGCGAAGAAGCTGATCGCGGACGCCGGTGGTCGCGCGCCGTTGATCGCGAAGATCGAAAAAGCCGAAGCAATCGATCATCTGGATGAGATCATCGCCGCCGCCGACGGGATCATGGTCGCGCGCGGCGATCTCGGTGTCGAGACGAGCGTTGAGCTGGTGCCGGTTTATCAAAAACGAATCATCGACCGTTCGATCGCCGCCGGAAAGATGGTGATCACCGCGACGCAGATGTTGCAGTCGATGGTTTCGAACCCGCGGCCGACGCGCGCGGAAGCTTCCGACGTGGCTAATGCCGTTTGGGACGGATCTGATTGCGTAATGTTGTCGAACGAAACTGCGATGGGGCAGTATCCCGTTCAAGCGGTGGCGACGATGGCACGCATCATCGAGTCGGCTGAGTCGGGCAAGAAGTCTGAGATCTTCAATCCGACGGGCATACAGTCAGGCCGTGTCAGTCGCGCGCTGTGCGAGGCGGCGGCGTTCGCGGCAGACGAGATGGGAACGACCGTGACTGCTGTTTACACGGCGTCAGGCTTGATGGCCCGACGACTGTCGTCGGTGCGTCACGATCAGACGATCGTCGCCTTGACGCATAGGCCAGACGTTCAAGCTGAGTTGGCGTTAATCTGGGCCGTCGATCCGTTGCTGGTGCCGAAAGCAGAGTCGACTGAAGAGATGCTGAAGATCGGCGAGCAAGCTTTGCTCGAAGCGCGAATCGTCCAGAAAGGCGACACGATTGTAGTAATGGCTGGACGGCTGTCAGGATTGGGACTGTCGAGCTCGGTAAGTATCTACACTATCGGCGGGCCGCTTGCTCCAACGCGGACGTGAACGGCGCTTACTGGTAATAGCCCTCGCGACTCTGGAGATGAAGCTTTGGTCGACCGTTTTCCTTCGGCAGGCTGAGTTTCAGTTTAAGCTTGTGCCACTTCTCGGGCCCGGTAACGTTATCAGTCTCGACTGAGAGCCGGTATTGCTGTCGCAAGTTTGCGGCGATCGTATCGAAGGTTTCCGTAACGACCTCCGGTTTAGACTCTGAAGAGAGACGCACAGTATGGCCACCAGACACCTTGGCTAAGTCCTCGAGAAGATTGACGCCTTCCTCGGCAACCCACTCGCTCTTCTGCTCGCGACGGCGGATGGCGATCGCATAGATCGTCACATCCGACTTCTTGATCAGTTCGATCGTTTCCTTTTTAGTTCGCTTCGATCCGTTGTCGGTGCCGTCGCTGATGATCAGGATGGCACGCCTTGAATGACGACCCTTCATTACATGCTGAATGCCCAGGTACAGCGCGTCGAACAGCGCGGTTCCGTTGAAGTTTCCCGGCGGCTCCAGTTTTGAAATCACGGAAGTATCGGTGCCGGTCCACCACTCGGTTTGCGCTAGTTTCTTGTCGAACTGCGAGACGAAGTAGTCGTTCTCAGCATTACTGATCTCGAGCAACCTGAAGATTTCATCACTGAGCCTTTGGGCAAACTCTTCTCCCGCCTTCTTGTTCACCGCCGGCATGCTACCGGAAGTATCAAGTAGGAGGCCGACGCTTACAGGCGTGCTGTCAGTGTTAACGGCAAGTATTTTTCGAGGCGAGTCGTTCACCCAAGCCGCGAAGTCTTCCGGCTTTAGTCCGGCGTAGGGTTTTCCGCCTTCGTCTACAACGCTGATATTGAATAGACGCGAGCCCGTGTTCTGTAGGGTGTTCTGTTGAGCGAGAGTTTGGGTAAACGAGTAAACGAACAGCAACGCAATCAGCGGGAGAAGACGCTTTGCTCGTCGAGAGTTCATGTTGCACCGATTAGTCGGCGCCGATCATTTCACCGACGCCCTTTTCGTTCTTTTGTTCCTGGACCATCTGCGCGGGTGTCTTCTGCGGGTCGCGCCAGTTGTCGAGAATTCCCACCTGGTGAACGCATTGGAGCGTGCACGTCGGCGCGCACCATTTCTCCGTTTTGTACTCGCGATCGAAATCATCCATCGTGTACTGATCGAGCGGAATTCCCGGATAACCACGTTGCTGCGAGCACCAGTGGACCAAACCTTCTTCGCAAACGTAGAGGTAGCGCGCGCCGGCACGACAGCGCCAGTTGTACGCTTTGCCCTCGGCGATGCTGTCCTGAAACCAGTTCAGTCGGGCGTGGTCCTTGTTACCGAGTTTCTTCACCTGCTGGAAGATGTCTTTCTCTTTTGGCGAGAGCGGTTTCAACGTTCCGTCGCCGTCGTGAATCACGCCGACCGTTGTCGAGAAGCCAAGCTCGACTGCGCGCCGAGCGACCGTCAATGCGTCGTCAGGGTTCTTGATGCCACCGCCGATCACGGAATTGATGTTGACGTGAAAATCGGCGTACTCCGAAAGGTAACGCAGCTTCTTATCGAGCACGCGCAGGCTCTTGCGGGAAACCTCGTCGGGCTCGACGTTGTCGATGCTGATTTGCAGGTATTCGAGTCCGGCGTGGTTCAGCCGTTTGATACGTTCCGGCATGAAGTAGTAACCGTTGGAAATCAACCCGGCGATCATGCCGCTCTGGCGAATGTGGTGGATGATCTGGTCCAGCTCGGGATGCATCATCGGTTCGCCGCCGGAGATGGTGACGATCGACGTTCCGAGACTGGCGAGTTTATCGAGCCGCGACTTGACGATGTCTATATTGATCGGTTTCGACGTATGGTCGTATTCGTTGCAATAGCCGCACGCGAGATTGCAGCGGCGCATGGGAATCAGGTGCGCGAGAACGGGATGACGGCTCGAAAGCAATGCACGGGAGATAAAGCTCACCTCGCGCATTTTCAGTTTTAGAAAGGTTGTTTTCCTCATTTAACTCTTCAGCAGGTTCGACGCGAAGAATATTCGACAACAGCGGTCCAACGCAACCGGGTTGCCAAAATGGCAATAAACAATGAAGGGCTCTGTTTGGTGACAGAGCCCTTCAGGCTTGAATGCATGTGTCGTCGTTATTAGCTCTTAACGACCTTCACGTTCGAATCGTACTTGATATCGAAGTCGCCGGAGGAAATCTTCGCATTCTTTTCCAATCCGGTCAGACGCATCGTGGTCGAATCGTCGTTTTTCTCGACGATCTTGGTCTGGACCGGCATGCCGCTGCCGTCGATCCAAACTTCCGCGTATTTGTAGCTCGCTCTGCCCTTCGGCACCAGCGTCAGATGGATTGTGCTGACGCCGCCCCACAGATTCTCTTCACGTACGTCCTTCACCGGCTGGAAGCGTGCTTCGAGCTGATCTTTCGACATGCTCATCATCGACAACAGGCTGTTCGCATTGTTGTCGCCTTTTCCCATGTCACTCGAAGATCCGGTGTAGACAACCCGTTGCGTTGGGCGGTAAATCGTGTAGCGACTATTGTTGACGGCCAGCGATTCCTTGCGTGGACTGGTCCAGTCGATCCTCACCGCGGCTTGACGTCCGCCGGTGGGCATATAAATAACGACACCGCTAAATTTATCTTCAACTCCGAGCTGCGAGTTGTACTTCACGACGTTGATGCCGGCCCGCAGCGACTTCAAACTTTGCCGGTTCTTCTCCATACGGCTGAGAACCGAACTCACCAGGCCCGCTCCCTGTCCGTTCGCAGTCGGTGAAACCGCCGCGAACGCGGAAACTATCAACGCTAACATCAGGCCTGAAGAAACCAATCTCTTCATAAGTGCTCCTTGCTGAATGCTCCTCTCCCCCAAGGGTTCGCAAAAACCTCGCAATTATAGGGGAAGGCTATCGTATGTCAACCTCGAAGCTGCGTGTTTTACCGTCCTCGCCTACCACTTTCCGGACCGCAACGACCTCCACTTGCTTGCGTCCAGTCAGCTCCTTTACTCGCTGCTCGATTTGACCTTTATCTGCTTCATTGACAATGACTTCGGGACCTAAAACCACCCTTTCGGCGATGGGGCTTTGATGCCCCGTATTTCTCGGCAGTTCGCTACTCGCAAACCAGCTTTTTGGTGTCAAAAATATAAAGATCAAACAGACGACACAGAGCAGATCCCATTGCCAGGTGTTACGCGGGTAATTCCAGAAGAAGATCTTCTTCAGTGTGGTCGTCAGGACTCGCACATCTACCAGCTTGCAAGTAAGCAGCCACGCGATTCGCGGCTGGCGGGTCGGTTGAATTCTACCAAAATCCGTGTTTTCTCCGAAACAAGAAAACTACTCGAGCCGAAAACGGAATGCGGATTAAAGGCGAACAGATGGCGGAGGCTCGACGATGTGGCCATCGCGCATCTGCACGATCCGCCGGCACATCGCAGCCGCCTCCGGGTTGTGAGTGATCATTATGATGGTCTGGTTGAAACGGTAATTTAACTCCTGAAACATGTTAAGGACGAGCGCCGAGTTCTCCGAGTCCAAGTTTCCCGTCGGCTCGTCGGCGAGTACGATCGCCGGACGGGTCACCACGGCACGTGCGAGCGCGACTCGCTGCTGCTCGCCGCCCGACAACTCCAGCGGTTTGTGATGCAGCTTGTCCTCGAGTCCCAGCAGCCGGAGCACGTCACGTCGAAGCTGCGGATCGCCGCCGCCGTTGCCGTGAATTCGCTCCGCCAGTCGGAGATTTCCTTCAGCCGTTAACGTGGGAAAAAGGTTGAATCTTTGAAAAACAAACCCGATTTTCTTGCGCCGGATGGCGGTCCGTTTTGCGTCAGAAGCGGAGGTAATGTCTTCGCCGTCGATGACGATCCGGCCCTCGGTCGGCGTCAACAGTCCGCCCAGCAAGTGAAGCATCGTCGACTTGCCACAGCCCGAGGGCCCCATGATCGCGAGAAACTCGCCCTCCTGCACCTCGAGCGACACGCCACGCAGCGCGGGTACGTCGACCTTGCCAATGCGATAGACCTTTACCAGGTTTTCAGCTTCTAGAATCGTCCTCATCGATATGAATTCAGAGTTATATCACTGACCAGACAAATTGTTTATTTATTAGCGGTGACTTTTTTATTTGCGGCGTCGAGATCGACTTCCGGCAGTCCCCACTTGTTCTGCAATACAAAGGCCGTCGGCGGAAATGGACGATTCAACTCCACGGAACTCGCGTCCTGATAAGTAATGTTCAACTTGTACTTGTCCTGCGGACGGGTGATCTCGATCCGGCTTGGCAACGAAGCCGTGGGGCCGGCGCCGATCTGCTTCTCATTGTAATAGGACACGTCAGTGACCATCGCGCCGGCGTCGTCAAACGACTGAATGCGGGCCAGCCGGATTCCGGAAACTCGATCAAACCAGAGACGCCGCACAAGTTTCGCCTGGCCTCCGCCGGCTTGAGAAAACTCGTCGAGCACATAGTAAGGACGCATCACTCGCGCGCCCTTTTGTGCGCCGCGACGCAGGTCGGGTTCTTCCTGAAAAAACTCACTTTGCGCGTAGATCAGGCCGTTTGCGTCAATCGGACGAATCATGAACGCATCAGTCAAATGCTGGGGACGCAGGTTCGACAGAGCGCTAACAGTCTCCTTCTCCCCCTTCTTTTGGTTCTTCGCCGCTACAGGTGTGGCGGTCATCGCGTCGTCGAGCTTCTTATAGACCGCGCTGTTCGTACCCTTGAGGAAGCGCTTGTACCGGTCATCACCCTTCAAAACGGCGACGCGAAACTGCTCCCCATCAGACGTCATCTGAGCGATGTCCACCAATAAAAACTGGATGATGAGATAGATCCTGCCCGGACGCTGAACCGTTATGTCTCCGTCAACCAGTCGATACTGATCGGCAATGCCAAACGTCGCGAATGAAGTATCTTCAAACTGAATATCGAGCTTCCCGTGTATCGACGTAACGTTTGAAAGTCGATTCACTTCCTGAAACAAACGGTCCCGGCCCGCTTCCGTGGCCGGCGTCAGCAACTGCGGGACCTGAATCTTCTTCTTCGTACCGAACAGGCCGCACGACGAGGTCAGAAACAAAACCAATACGAGAAAGACCGTCAGGAGCAACCGTGGGTGAGCGAATCTGTGGGCGTTCAGATATTTGAGCATTACTCTTAAGCCGCAAATCATACGTCAAACGCTAGAGATTCGCGAAACTCCCACTCGGGGTATGGGACAAACGTTTTAGTCACGCTCATCAATCCAAAAGTAGGGGCGGCTTGCCAAATCGGGCCCGCAACCGGTCAATCGAGTTCCTAATCGCCGGACGTTGCAACAACTTCTGTTCCAGCCGATCCTTACCGGGAAAGTCGACCAGCATGACGCCCAGCAAAACCGTCAACAAACCCTGCCCCGGTACGCCCGGGAGGGACATGATGATCCCGAGCACAATCAGCAAAACACCCAGCACGTTCTTACCGATCGCCGCGGCGATTCGGAGCGCCGGCGCACGGCCAGACCACAACTGCCGGTCGTAATGGCTGCAAAAATAGTCGGCTGGTAGTTTGATCAGAATCAGCGAGACGAGGCCCAGGCTGCCGGTGAAAGTCACGAGGAAAAGTACAACGCCTACTAAAGCGCGCTGCCAGGTCAACCCCGAAATCAGATCCGACACGAAATCAAACATGGTTTACGAGATCTCGCTCCGCGCTTTGAGAACCAATTGAAAGACCTCGCTAACAATGCCGTCGGCGACGTCGCCGAGTCGGAAGTTCGGGGTTTCAGCCACTTCCCAAAACTCGTCGAGCCCGCGCGCGCCGGCGCGTTCGAGTGCGAGCAGTTGAACAAGCAAGTCGAGCACGTCGGCCGCTTTTACGAGTCGTGATTCGAGACTGTCGCGCTTTTCGTAGTCATCGTAGAGGGCGGCGTAGAGATCCCTCTTCAGTTCGCTTACGACGTCGGCAAACGCGCGCGTCTCGGCTTGCTTGCGTGCGCCGGCGCCGAAGTAAGCAGTTGCGATGCGTGGCATGTCGCCAACCCGGACCTCGGCCCAATCGTGAAGCAATGCCATGCGCAACACCTTTTCCAGATCGACGGACACGCCTCGTGCCAGCAATTCGTCTGCCAGCAACATCGCAGCGACGCAGACGCCAAACGAATGGGCCGCCACCGATTCAGTTCCGTTTGGCAGCCCACGAAGAGTCCAGCCCGTGCGATCGAGTCGCTTGAGTCGCTGCAATTCGATAAGCGTTGAGAGCATAACTGCGCGAGTATAGCAGCAGGATAAAGTTAAGACCGACGCAGCGCTTGCGTGAGACTCATGGGAAAAAGGATTTTAAAAATTATTCTTTTCTTTTAAGGCCGACGTAGCGCTTGCGCGAACGCACATCGAAAAAGAGGAATCTGGTCCGGTCGCGCGGCCAATTCACACCGCGAGTTTATAGGGGATTGTTGTTAGAACCTCAGCGCGTCTTTTGGGACCGTGTCGAGCTATCTGCAACCAGCGTGTTCACAACCACACGCTATTTCGGTGACTTTTGCTTCTTCGGCATTCTTACAGTACTCGCTGCAATACTTGCTGTCCTTTGTCGCGTGGCAGTCACAAACGCCATGCGCGCACTTCTCGTTTTCCGCCATAAGACTACCCCCATTCTCATCCAGATCGGGTTTGATTATAGCCGCGTCTCAATCGAGCGCCGAACGATTACGGCTGACGCACCGGCGGTGTGGAGGGAGCGCGCGGTAGCAAGTGCGTTGCGACAATTCGCCACGTGGTCGCCTCGCAACGAATACGCACGCCCGGACTGTCAGTCTCAAACGATTCGTCAATCGCCAACGCATCGGCTTTGAAAATCCCCTCGCCACAGCGAATCCCGGCCGAGTCGTAGAAAGTCACGACACCGGAGACGAATGCGTAAGAAATGCCGCTCGTGTTTTTGACGATCAGTCGTACGTTCGTCACTGGCGAATCGGGCGAGCCGTTCAGCGCGGTAGTTCGCAACGTGCCCTGAAGCGCGGCCACGCCATCGTCGTCATGGGCCACCGCCGCCTCAGTCAATCCAACTCGCTTTTCATTTCCATTGGCCGTCGCCTCCTGCGCGCTGACGGACCAGCAAGCGATTAGCAGAACAACGAGCGCGGTGGTGAGTCTTATCGTGAGTTTCATCCTGATCTCCTTAAAAGTTAATCGCGGACTACTGCGTACATGAGCTGATCGATCGTCTGACCATTCTTGGTGACACTCCTCTTCAAGCGTCCTTCAAACTGATAGCCAGCCTTTTCAAGCACCCGAGCCGACGCGGGGTTCCATTCGAAGACATGCGCATACAACCGGCACAAATCGTAATTCGCGAATGCGTATTCAGTCACGGCCTTCAACGCTTCGGTCGCAATGCCGCGGCCCCAGAATCGTTCTCCCAGCCAGTAACCAATCTCCGCCGAACGATGGGCGACGTCTTGTTGGACCGTAAACCCGATTCCGCCAACCGCTTCTTCATCGACGGCAATCGTAAAGCTGGTCTCCGGCCTGATGCCGACAACGCTTTCCAGAAAGTTTCGCGCGTCAGCATCTGTGTAGGGATGGGGAAAGCGATCGCGCAGATTGATCCAGACGTTTCGGTTGTTGGCATGCCGCACAATCGACTCTCGATCACCCCACTCCACACTACGCACTGTGCAGGTTGTTAACTTGAACTCCACGTCGTTACGTCTCTAACCGCGGCAACACCGCAGCGCCGCGAGGCATGATGAAACCATCGCCGGCCCCAGCCTGCTCGAGAGCTTGCTCGATCGAACGCACCGGGACCATCCGCATCTTCTCGACCTGCTGCTCGCGCAACTCGGAAACCAAACAGATGCGATAACGTTCGGCTTTAGTCATCAGCGACCAGGCGGTCTGTCCGTTAACTTCGTACCCGTTACGCAGCTTGTTTTCAAGCGCGCGCGAATCAAGCACGTCGAACCACTTCAGAAAATCCGAACGGCCCAGACCGTCCCGACACTCGGCAAGCAAAACAATCGTGCCGCCATCGCGACAAGCATGCGCCGCCATGTCGAGCGCCTTGTGCGCCTGGATCATGTTGATGTCGTGCGGGAAGCCGCCACAACTCGCGATCACGACATCGCGCTTTGCCCGGATCGCTAACGAATGTCGCTTCAGGTAATGCTCGCATGCAGCTCGATGCGCGAGTCGCCAGTCACCACAGAACACACCGACCGCGCGTCTGTTTTCGTCAACGATCGTGTTGATGCCAATAGCCGGCGAAACAAGCTCGGCAACACGTTCGCACTCCTCGTGGACCGCGTTCCCATCCAACAAACCCGGCCCAACACCAGCCTTCCGCCCACCACGTTCGAAATCAAACGCGAGCATGTGCGTCGCTTCGATCGTCTTCGCCGACGCCAATCCCGGACAAACCGACTTGCGGCCACCAGTAAACCCTGCGAAGTAATGAAAGTTGATCCCGCCAATCAGCACGACCCGCGAAAAATCTCGCAACGCGGAACTGAGCTCCACGCGGACGCCCTTCGCAGTTGTCCCCGGCGAGTAGAGCTTTGTCTCGTCGTACGCATCGTGGTCCAACGTGCGAAGTCGCTGGACGATGAACGGCGTCAACAGCTCGCGCTTCTCTTCTTCAGTGACGCGACGGTGAATTCCCGTCGCAAATATCACGGCGATGTTCCCCGTCGAGACACCGGCCTGGACCAACCGGCGCACGAGCAAGTTCACAATCTGCGCGCTGGCAGTCGCGCGCGTCGCGTCAGACACGACCAGCAGCACGGAATCGTCGCTGCCCACGATTTCATCCAACGGCGGCGAGGCGATTGGCGAGTCAAACGCGGCCCCGATCTGCGCGTCGCTCAACGGCGGATCTGAAGTAGACCGATCCGAGATCACTCGAAATCGATCGTCATCGGCGACAAACTTTATCGAACCATTTCCGTAGGCAAGATCGAATTCACGAGTCATAGACGCTCTGGTCAAATACCGAAATCAATGAGGGCTTTCTCGATGACGTGTAACGACGCGAAATCCGACTCGTCCGTGCGCGCTTCGCCAAGCCACTTGCGCAGTTGCCGCGCTTCGCGGAGCGAGCTGATGCGACACGCGCCCGTCAAAGCGAGCGTGACCAACGCATCCGGCGCTCCATGCGTAACGAGGGCCGCTTGCAACGCCGCCTGTTCTCGCAGGTCAAGAGTGAGTAACAGATTCAGTTCCAACTCAATTCCTGTCAGATCGAAAACACGCCGTGCCGGCATGACAAAAATGAAACGTCTCGTCTTCGAAATCGGGGGTTTCCATCTGAATCGTAAGGTGATCGACGCCAAAGCGATCGTGAAGCTTGGCGCGCAGCTCGCGCAAGAGATCCGGCTGCGAGATGCTGTGCGCGTGAATCACGTGCGCGCTCAACGCATCGCGCCCTGAAGTGATCGTCCAAACGTGTAGATCGTGCACGTTATCGACGCCGTCAGTCGCGAGGATCGCGTCTTCAACCGCCGCCAGGTTGATGTGCGCCGGCGTGCCTTCCAGCAGCACGTTCGTCGACTCGCGAATCAACCGCACCGATCCCCAGATGATCAGCAGACCGATCACGACGCTAAAAACAGCGTCAGCCTGGTACCAACCAAACACGGCCATACACGCGCCCGCGAGCATCGCAGCCACCGAACCCAGCGCGTCGCCCATCACGTGCATCCACGCGCCGCGAATGTTGAGATCGATCTCGTGACGCGAGTGAAGTATCCACGCGCAGATCAGATTCACCGCGAGACCACCCGCGGCGACCACCATCATTGGGCCACTCTTAACCACCGGCGGCTCGATCCAACGCTCGTACGCACCGTAAAAAATCAACAGCGAGATCACGACCAACGCGACGCCGTTTACGAGCGCGGCGATGATCTCGAGTCGATAGTAACCGAAGGTTTTCTTTGAAGTTGCGGGACGAGATCCGAACCAGACGGCAATGAGCGCGAGGATGAGTGCGGCGACGTCGGTAAACATGTGACCCGCGTCAGCCAGCAACGCCAGCGAGCCGGTCCATAACGCGCCGACGACTTCCGCCACCATGTACAGCGCAGTCAAAAACAACACCACACTCAGACGTCGCCAACTGTTACTCACTGCCTGATGGCGATGGTCGTGATTGGTGCTCATACCCGTGCTTCTCGGTGTGCGGACACAGATTACACAGATATAAGGAAACTACAAAGCAGTCAAATTAAACGCGGCGTTGAAGTCTCGATAGAGCTCGTTGTACTCGCGCAACGCGACGTCCATGATGCGATGCAGCTCGTCGACGTCGGCCACATTCACGACGAGATTGACGTTGCTCAGGAACGCGGCGTGCGCGTCCATTGTGCGCAATGAAGGTGAGATCAGCACAAAAAACATGCGGCGGCGTTGCGGCGGACGTAGGACATTGATCTCGCGAATTACAAACGCCGATCCCTGTTCCGCCGGATCAAACTGCGGCTCGAGCAATACGACGTCCATCTTGTTGGAACGCATCGTTTCGATAGCCTGCCGCGTGTCTTCGGCGACGAAGACTTGATAGCCGCTCTGCGTGAGATGTCGAGCGACTGTGTCGCGGTAATTTTCGGCAGCACAAACCAATGCCTTCCGCTGGTCCCACGCCGGTCTCGCACCGGGATGCTCGGGAGCGCGATTCGTACTGCCCTTCGACAGGAGATCCATCAACATACGAACTGAACCGTCAGTGATCGTCGCGCCATTCTCGCCGTTCGAACTAACCGTCGCCGCCGGCTCGTACGCGCGGGCCGTGTTCTGTTCAAAACGCGGATGCTCCGTCGAAGGAGATCCACCAACCGCGAGCGCGCCATGTTCCGACGCCGGACTCGCGACGCCCGAACTAACCGTCGCATTGCATTTCGGGCAGCGAACGTTGAACGGCCGCGCCGGCGATTTTTCTTCGTCAACCTGCAAGCGGGTCGCACATTTTTGACAAACGATGATCATGTTGATGTTTGAGTGAAGGCGAGACTATTCGATCATGGCTATTCGATCATGCCGAGCATCGAGCCAGAGTCGGAAAACGAGTTGATCGCTACCGCCTCACCGTCGCGGCGAATGAAGTCTTCGGCGGCAGTCATACCCTTCAGCGAGAGCAGCAGGTTGTTTTGATTGCTCGCGAACGCAAGTCCGTCTTCGAGCGACACGATGTTGTTTTCGATCAGTCCCTTGATGACTGTGTCGAAGTCCTGCATGCCGTCGAGCTTTCCATCGCGCATCGCGTCGAGCAGCGACTTGCCTTCGACCTCGCCGACTTCGATGTACTCGCGCGTGCGCGGACTCGAGCGGAGTATTTCAACTGCTGCGACTCGCCCGCTGCCGTCAGCTTTTGGAATCAACCGTTGCGAAACGATGTAGCGGAATGTTTGGGCCAACCGCGTTCGGATCACGGGCTCTTCGTTCTTGGGATAGAGTCCGATGATGCGGTCGACTGTCTTCGAGGCGTCGATCGTGTGCAGAGTTGAGAGAACCAGGTGGCCGGTTTCGGCGGCTTCGAGCGCGATCTCAGTCGTTTCAAAGTCGCGCATCTCCCCGATCAGAATCACCTTCGGCGCCTGGCGCAGCGTCGCGCGCAGCGCTGACGGAAAGTCACGCGTGTCGTGACCAACCTCTCGCTGGTTGATCGTGGAAGCCTTGTGCAAGTGCAGGTATTCGATCGGATCCTCGATCGTGACGATGTGGTAATGCTTCTTCTCGTTGATGATGTCGATGATCGCGGCCTGCGTTGAGCTCTTGCCGGAGCCCGTCGGACCAGTGACGAGCACCAGGCCATTGCGCAGCTCGGCGACCTCCGCCAAGTGCTGTGGCAGTCCCAGGCTCTTGATGGTCGGAATGTCGGTCGGAATCACGCGCATCACAATGGAGTACACGCCGCGTTGCTGGAAGATGTTGACGCGAAAACGGGCGCGCGACGGCAGCGAATAGCTCAGGTCGGCGGTCCCGGTGCGCGCCAGGCGTTCGGCGGCGTCCGGATTTCCGTGGATAAGCGTGAGCGCGATGATCTCGGTCTGGTAGGGCGAGAGCTTCTGCATCCCGAGAGGTTGGACGGGAGTTAGCTTGCCGTTTATCTCAACCTGCGGTGGCTGTCCGACTGAGAAATTCAGGTCGCTGATTTTGTCGGACACCAGCAACATGCGCTCAATTATGGGCGGTAAGTCGAAGAAACTCATTTAGGGGTCTGGAGCTCCCGCACGAAGTAAAGTGAAACTGCCGCTGAGAGGAAGGTGGTTTCCGAGGCCCTGGGTGCACTCGAAACCGCCACGATTCTCGCGCATAACGATGATAAACGCAAGCAAATTATGTTGGTCACCGGGACAAATACTGAGAGAGCGAGCGAAAGCGATCGGAAATGGCGTTTGGACCGCCGGAAAGGAGCGCGCTGATGACGGCGACGGAGTCGGCGCCAGCCTCGATGACGGCGCGGGCGTTTGCCGTCGTAATCCCGCCGATGGCGACTAAAGGCATGTCGCCTGTGGCTTTGCGGACGGCGCGCAGTCCGTCGAGTCCGACAACCGGATCCGGGTTCGCTTTCGTTCCGGTCTCGAAAATCGGACCGATCGCGATGTAATCGACCGGAAGCGTGGCTGCGGC
>Ga0111538_10006510_pt1 | contig 15800 bp, 14 predicted proteins | sample SoiMethybrSBSTD1_FD_79669 | JGI IMG/M metagenome (GOLD analysis project Ga0111538, IMG submission 79669) | Bulk soil microbial communities from a Populus tree surrounding site in Tennessee, USA - Soil MetaG P. TD hybrid SBSTD1 (version 2)... | ecosystem: Environmental > Terrestrial > Soil >...
CGGCACGGCGACGACGCGGCCGGTCGAGATCGTCCTGGCCGACAACGGCTCGACCGACGGGTCGGTGGAGGCCGCCGCCGCCAAGCACGGGAACGTCACGCTGCTGCCCACCGGCGGCATGCCGGGGGCCACCGTGCCCGACGGAAGCCCGGTGGTGGGTCCGGTGGGCGGCGGCGGGGCCGGCGGGCCGGAGGGGCTCGGCGCGGGCGACGGCTGCGGCTCCTCCAGGCCGAAGAGGGGCGGGCGCGCTCCCTCCACGCGGATGGTCTCCTTGCTGCCCACCAGCATGGCCCGCAGGTCTTCCTCCACCAGGTGGGGCGCGCGCACCAGGTGCGGGGTGAGCGAGATCAGGATCTCGGTCTGGTCCTTCTTCTTGACGGTGCTGGTGAAGATCTTGTTCAGCACCGGCACGCTCTGCAGGCCCAGGATGCCGCTCAGGGCCGTGCTCTCCGACTCCTGGAGCAGGCCTCCCACCAGCACCCGCTCGCCGTCGCGCACGCGCAGCACGCCGCTCACCGTGCGGGTGAGGAAGGAGGGCAGGTTCTGGCCGCCCACAGTGCTCTCGGCCCCGGGCAGGCTGAACTCGGCCGCCAGCTCCAGGGCGATGTCGCCCGAGGCCGTCACCTTGGGCGTCAGCTCCAGGTTCACGCCCACGTTGCGGTACTGGAAGGAGGTGGCGGGAGAGAAGTTCTGGCCGGGCGCGGTGGAGACGGCGTTGAAGGTGGTCACCGGTATCGGCACCTCGGTGCCGATCTTGAGCGCGGTCTTCTTGCCCTCGGCCGCGCGCAGGCGCGGCGAGGCCAGGATGCGCACGTTGCTGTCGGTCTGCAGGAAGCGCGCGAAGAGGTTCTGGGGCACGCTGACCACGAAGTCGGAGAGGTTGATCGAAGACAGGAGGTGCGCGCGGACGTTGGCCATGGCGTCGGCGGCCTCGCCCGGAGCGTCGTGGGGCGCGAAGGCCACGCCGGCCGTGTACTGCGAGAGCCGGATGCCGTAGTCCTTCAGCTTGTTGCGGTTCACCTCCATGATCTCGACCTCGACCACCACCTCGCCCCGCGCCTTGTCGTTGGAGTCGATGATGCGCTGGGCCATGGCCAGCTCGTCGAGGGTGCCCACGATGTTCATGGCGGCCAGGGTGGGGTTGGACGCCACCTTGGCCTGCGGGCCCAGGGCCGTCTTCAGGACCGCCTCCACCTCCTTCACGTCCGCGTTCTGGATGTAGAAGACGCGCAGCAGCACGTCGTCGTACACGCGGCGCTTGGCCTGCGACTCGGGCACGATGATGAGCGTGTTGCGGTCGAGCACCTTGTAGAAGAGGCGGTTGGCGAAGGTGAGCTGCTCCAGCGCCTCCTGGAAGGACACGCCCGTGAGCTGCACGCGGGTCTGCTTGTCGCGGAAGTCGGGGTCGAACAGGATGTTGATGCCGGCGATCTTGCCCAGCGACTCGAACACCTTCTCCAGGCTCTGGTTGGGGAAGTTCAGGGTGATGGGAGCCGTGCTGCGGGGCGAGAGCACGGGCAGCGGCGAATAGGCCTGGGCCCGCGACTTCATGGCCTCGTAGTCCTGGCTGTGCGCCTTGGCCGCCTCCTGCTTCCGGATGCGGTCCTGGACGATCTCCAGCTCCTCCAGGACGGCCAGGTTGGCCGGGTCGTAGCGGGAGGCGATCTGCAGCTCGTCGGCGCCCGCGGCCAGCTCCATGGCCGCCACGTGTTTGCGGCCCAGGTCGGCGTGGTAGCGGCTGGCCCTCATGCGGGCCTTGTCGAGCTCGATGCGGTACTTGATGTTGCCGGGATCCTTCTGCAGGGCCCGGGTCAGGCGGGCCACGGCCATGTCCCAGTTGCCTTCTTTGGCCTCGTCCTGGGCCTGGCGGTAGGCCCAGCGGGCCGCGCAGCCGGGCATGGTGGCCACCGCGGCGGCCAGGACCAGCGCCCGTGTGAGTCGGTTGTTCATCGCGGTCTCAGTTCCCCTTCAGCGGAAGTCGCTGCACCTGGTCGGCCCCGACCTGCTGCACGTCCACCGACTCGATGTTGATGCGCATGACCCGGAAGCGGTTCATCACCGTCTCCCCGGCCTGCCCGCTCAGTACCTCCTTCTTCTCGGTCATGAAGAAGGCCACCTTCAGGCCCGGCTTCGACTCCAGGGACCCGATGTATTTGACGTTCAAGGGGGGCAGCGGAGTCGGAGTGGGCACCGGCGTGGGCGTGGGCTCCACGGGAGGGGGCGGCGGCTGGTTCGCCGCTTCCCTCTGCGCGCGCTCCACCTGGGGGTCCACGCCGAAGGCGAACACGTCGCGCTTCACGGGCGCCGTGGTCCGCCCCATGGCCTGGTCGGCCCGCTCCAGGCCCACCCGCGGCAGCGCCGCCTCCCGCTCCGCCTTGCCCGCCCGGGCCGGGCCGCCCGGTATCGGCTCCACCGGCAGGGGCGTGGATCCGCCGCGCAGGACGAAGAAGTAGAGCGCGGCCACCGCCGCTACCCCGCCCCCGGCCAGGAGCTTCTTTTGCTGGGGGGTCACCATTCGTTGTAGGGCGTGCCGCTCATGGAGATCTGGTCCGAGGCCGAGTGCACGTCGTACACGCCCGGCTGCTCCTCCGGGTTGTCCGGGTCGGGCTCGGCCGGCACCAGCTCCCAGTTGGCCTGGTTGGTCATGGGGTCCAGGGGCAGCTTGCGCATGTAGCCGTCGGTGACCAGCACCTCCAGGCTCTCCGGATAGCGGCCCTTGTCGGCGTAGTACTGGTCGATGAGGTCGCGGAAGCGGTAGAGGTCCTCCCGCAGCACGGACTCCTTCGACTGGATGATGGAGACCCGGTAATTGGGCAGGGCGATGGCCACCAGCACGCTCATGATGGCCACCACCGTGATCATCTCGATGAGCGTGAAGCCGCCCTGGCCGCTACCAGTCCTTGTAGCGCGTTCCATCGAGGCCCTTGGCCTGGCTCAGGGAATAGACGTCCCACACGTTCTGCCCGCACCAGCTCGTCTCGTCGGCGTCGTCCTGGTAGCAGCGCAGGCCCCACTCGGGCTTGCCGCTCATGGGATCGACCGGGATGCGGCGCATGTACTTCAGCTTCACGTCGATCCGTCCCACCGCATTCACCCCCTCCACCAGGGCGTCGAGGTCGGGCGGGTAGCCCTCGCTGCCCAGCTTCACGTCGGTGCCGCCGATCTTGCCCGCGTCCACGTCCTTCTTGTACGCGTCGATGGCGGTGCGCAGGATGCGCAGCTCGCGCCGCAGCTCGATCTCCTTCTGGCGCGTGCGGGTGACGCGGGCCATGGGCATGATGGCCGAGGCCAGGATCATGAGGATGCCGGCCGTGGCCACCATCTCCAGGTAGGTGAAGCCGGCGCTGCCGCCGCGGCCGCTCACGCGCCCACCTCGGCCGACGACGAGCGGAAGTAGCAGCTCAGCGCCAGCTGCACCTCGATCTCGCCTTCGGACTGGGCGTTGGCCCTCACCTCGTCGAGGGTCACGAAGCGGCTGGAGCGCTCCAGCTCCTCCACGAAGGCCAGCACCTCGCGGTAGGTGCCCTTCACCGGCATCTTGACCACGAAGCGCTCCAGCTCCATGCCCTTCACCGCCTCGAAGCTGTAGCCCTGCGAGGCCACCTTCAGGCCGCGGGAGCGGGCCATGGCTTCGAGGTCGCGGAGCAGGGGGACCATGGTGGTGTCGCGGCGGCCGACGCGGCGGCGGTAGAACTCGGTGGTGTCGCGGTTGTTGGCGTTGATGAGCTCGAAGTGCGCGCGCAGCGCCTCCATGCGCTGGCGCTCGAGCACGACCTCCGCCTGCGCCACCTTCAAGCGCTCGTCGAGGTTCCGCCGCTTCTGCGTGCGGGGCAGCGTGAAGGCGAGGTACACGGCGGCGTTGAGCAGCACCAGGGCGCCCAGCGCGATGAGCAGCGTGCGCCTTCCGGCCGGCATCACAGCCTCCTCTCCGGGGCCGGCGGCGAAGCCGGCGATCCCGCGGGTGACGGCCCGGACGGCGCTACGCCGGGCGAGGCAGCGGGCGACGGGACCCCCGACGCATCGGGCGACGGGGCCGGCAAGGGCGAGGGCGACGGGGCCAGCTCCGGCCGGTACTCCATGTTCAGGTGGAACGTCTGCTCGGCTTCGCCGCTGCGGTCGCGGGGCAGCACGTTCTCGAACTCGGGCCGCTCCTCGAGCAGCCGCAGCAGCTCCAGGAAGTCCTCGTTGGTGCGTGTCACCACCGACAGGTCGACCGTCACCGCCCGGCGGCGGTCGATCTTGGGCAGGATGCTGGTGATGCGCACGCCGGCGGGCAGCGTCTCCTCCAGCACGCGGAAGAGCCCGCTCCACGAGAAGGCGCGGCGGTCCACCAGCTCGGCCAGCGCGGTCCAGCGGGCCACCGCTGCCGGCTCCGCCCGCGGCCCGCGCAGCCGGCCGGCCTCGACCATGAGCCGCCCGCGCTCGTCCTCGAGGTCCTGCACCTGGCGGGCCAGGCCCGACGTCTGGCCGGGCAGGAGCTTCCGCACGACGAGGGCGTGCTTCAGGGTGACCACGCCCAGGACCGCAAAGGCCAGCGCGATGGCCAGGGCCGGCAGCTGCTCGTTGCGGAACGGCCGCGTGGCCAGGTTGAGCTGGTGGATGCTCACCGCCGCCCCCCCAGGAGGCAGGCCGCGGCCCCGGCCAGCGCTTGCGAAAGCGCCGCCGGCAAGTTCACCGCCAGCCCCCGCCAGGGCTCCACCACGTCCGGCCGCGCCTCCAGCGGGCCGGCCAGCAGGACGGCCGCCCGCTCCGGGTCCATCGCGGCGCAGCGCAGCGTGGCCCCGGCCAGTCCGGGGCCGCCCAGGCGCTCGCGGTAGTAGAGCACCGTGTTCGTCACCTCGCGCGCCACCTGCTGCGGCTGCGCCGCCGGGTCGCCGGTCAGCGTGCGCACCAGCAGCGGCCACTCCCCGCGCGCCAGGAGGATGGTGACGTAGCCCTCCTCCCAGTTGATCAGCAGGTGGTCCTGGGACGGCGACGGGCCCGAGCCCGTGCCGGAGCCCAGCAGCACCAGCCCCGACAGCTCCACCAGGCCGGGCTCCAGGCCCACGGCGCGGCAGGCCTCCTCGTAGCCCTCCAGCACCGGGCGGTGCACCGCCACCACCGGGACGGAGTCGGTGGCGGACGCGCCCTCCAGCGTGAAGGCCAGCCGCGCCTCGCGGATGTCGAAGGGCAGCGACTTGCGCAGGCGGAAGCGGATGATCTCCTCCTGCTGCGCGTGCCCGCTGCCCGTGACCTCGGCCACCGGCAGCAGGGCCACCCGCGCCACCGGGTCGGGCAGCACCAGGCCCACCCGCGCCCCGCCCAGCACGCCCGCCCGCTCGAGGGCGGCCCGCAGCGTGCGGCGGAAGGCCTCGGCGTTGACGACGTTGGGCTGGACCATCGAGAGGTCGAGGGTGCCCGGCGGCAGGTCCATGGAGGCGGCCGCGCCCAGCACCAGCCGCCCGCCCTCCCGGCCCAGCCGCACCACGCCCACCGACCGCGGGCGCACCTCCACCGCCACCAGCGGGCGCTGGGGCTCCTGGAGCTTGCGGCGCAGCCAGCGCAGGCCGCGCTGGGCCACGGCGGCGGCACCCGTGGCCGGCGGTGGCGGCGGCGGGACCGGGCGCGGTACCTCGACCGTGGAGGGGACGGGAGGATCGGCCGTCATCGCTCTTTCTACAGCACCTCGACGAAGGTGACCTTGTTGATCTCGGGCAGCGTGGTGTGCCCGGCCAGGGCCTTGTTCACGGCCGACTCGCGCAGGAAGGCCATGCCCTCCTCGCGGGCCGCGCGCTTGATCTCCGCGCTGGAGCGGCGGGCCAGGATCAGCTCGCGCACGCGGTCGGACAGGTCGAGCAGCTCCGAGATGGCCATGCGGCCCTTGTAGCCGGTGCCGCCGCACTCCATGCAGCCGGCCCCCTCGTAGAAGGGCACGTCGCTGTACACGGCCGGGTCGAGGCCCGACTCCACCAGCAGCTCGTGCGGCGCCCGCACCTCGCGCTTGCAGTGGGCGCAGATCTGGCGCACCAGCCGCTGGGCCAGCACGCAGTTGAGGGCGGACACGAAGTTGTAGGGCTCGATCTTCATGTTCAGGAAGCGGCCCAGCACGTCGATCACGTTGTTGGCGTGGACGGTGGTGAACACCAGGTGGCCGGTGAGGGCGGCCGCGATGGCGATGTCGGCCGTCTCCGCGTCGCGGATCTCGCCCACCATGATCTTGTCCGGGTCGTGGCGCAGGATGCTGCGCAGGCCGCGGGCGAAGGTCAGCCCCTTCTTCTCGTTGACCGGGATCTGGGTGATGCCGCGCAGCTGGTATTCGACCGGGTCCTCGATGGTGATGATCTTGTCCTCTTCGCTCTTGATCTCCGAGAGGGAGGCGTAGAGGGTGGTGGTCTTGCCGGAGCCGGTGGGCCCGGTGACCAGCACCATGCCGTAGGGCTCGCGGATGAAGCGGCGGTAGCGGGCCAGCTCCTTCTCGTCGAAGCCCAGCACGTCGAGGCGCAGGGAGGAGAACTGCTTGGACAGGCTCTCCTTGTCGAGGATGCGGATGACCGAGTCCTCGCCGTTCACGGAGGGCATGATGGAGACGCGGAAGTCCACCGAGCGCCCGCGCACCTTCACCCGGAAGCGCCCGTCCTGCGGGATGCGCTTCTCGGCGATGTCCAGCTCGGCCATGACCTTGATGCGGCTGATGATGGTGGAGTGGTGCTCCTTGGCGATGGGCTTCATGGCCTGCTGGAGCACGCCGTCCACGCGGTACTTGATGACCACGGCGTCGTCGCGCGTCTCCACGTGGATGTCGGAGGCGCGGCGGTTCATGGCGTCGAAGAGCGTGGAGTCCACCAGGCGGATGATGGGCGAGCTGTCGGACTGGATCTTGTCGATGGAGAGGATCTCGCCGTCCTCGTCCACGCGCAGGACCTGCATCTTGAACGACTCGGACGCCTCCTCCAGCACGCGCTGGGTGCCCGAGCCGCGCTTGAGCGCCTCCTGGATGGCGGAGGGCGTGCCCACCGCCGGCTGGATGGGCGTCTGCAGCAGGAGGCTGAGCTCGTCCACCACCGGGATGTCGGTGGGGTCGGCCATGACCAGGACCAGGCGTCCCTGCTCCCGCCGGTAGGGCAGGAAGTTGTAGCGGAACATCAGGTCCACGGGCACGGCCTGCAGGATCTCGGGGTCGGGGGCGAAGGAGCTCACGTCCACGTATTCGAGGTGGTAGCGCGCGGCCAGGGTGCGCGCGGCCGCCTCCTCGTCGCTGGCCGGGGCGGCCAGGCCGGGCGCGTCGGGGAGCACGGAGGTGGACGGAGGCGGAGCGGGCGCGGCCGGCGGAGGGGCGGCCGGGGCGGCGGGCACGCTCTCGCGGGCCAGGAGAGGCATGGCCTCCACGTCCGCCATGGCCACCTGCGGCGAGGCGGCCACCGCCTCCGCCGCGGCCCGGAACGCGCGCTCGTCGAACTCGTCCTCGAAGACGAGCACCTCGTCGGACTCGAACTCCTCGTCGACCACCACGCCCGGCTCGTGGCCGTTGCCGCCGGCCACCTCTTCGGCCGAGGGTCCGTCCACCGGCCTCGGGCGCGCGGAGTCCTCGTCGTCGGCGGCGCCCAGGCGGGTCTCGTCGTCCACCTCCGACAGCTCCTTCCTGCTCCTCATGCCCGCGGCGTCCTCGTCAATGCTGGATGCTGGAAATGGCCTCGAACAGAGGCAGGTAGAACGCGAGCAGCATGCCGGCCACCACCACCGCCATCAGCACCAGCACGATGGGCTCGGCCAGCGCCATCACGGTGGCCACGCGGCCGCCCAGCTCCTCGTCGTAGAAGTCGGCCACCGCGCTGAGCATGTCGGCCAGGGCGCCCGTCTGCTCGCCCACCTTGACCATCTCGAGGGCCAGGTTCTCCACCATGTTCGTGGACTCGAGCGCGTTGGTGAGGCTCTTGCCCTCGCGGATGAGCGGCACGGCCCGGGCCACGGCCACGGCCATGGCCCGGTTCGAGATGGAGGCCGCCGCCACCTCCATGGCGTTCAGCAGCGGCAGGCCGCCGGCCAGCAGCGAGGCCAGCGTGCGCGAGAGCTGGCTGGTGGCGTACATGCTGATGAGCGGCCCCACCAGCGGCACCTTCATGAGCCAGCGGTCCACGATGGCCCCCGACGACTCGCGCCGCAGCCAGGACACCGCGAAGAGCAGGAGCGCGGCCAGGGCGATCACGATCCAGAACAGGTGCTTCCGCACGGCCACCGAGAAGCCCATGAGGGCGCGGGTGACGAAGGGCAGCTGGACCGAGAAGTCGGCGTAGAAGCTCTGGAACTGGGGGATGACGAAGACCACCAGGATGGTGGCCAGGCCCATCATCATCGCGAACAGCGCGGCCGGGTAGACCGACGCCGAGATGGCCTTCTTCTTCAGCCCCTCGGTGAGGCGCATGTACGAGGTGAAGCGCCGCAGCACCCCTTCGAGGTTGCCGCTGCGCTCGCCCGCGGTCAGGCTGGCCGAGAGGATGGGCGGGTACAACGGGCCCTCGGCCCGGAAGGCATCCGAAAGCGCCAGCCCCGAGCGCACCTTCTCGCCGATGACGGTCAGCGAGCGGCGGAAGACCTCGTGCTTCTGCCGCTCCAGCATGATCTCGAGCGACTGCACCAGCGGCAGCCCGGCCTTGAGCAGGGCGGCCAGCTCCTGGGAGAAGATGAGCAGCAGGTCGTTCGGGATGCGGGTCCGCCGGACGCCCAGCCCCTTGAGGCTGAGGCTGCGCCGGAGCGAGAAGACGTAGAACCCCTTCTGCTCCAGCTCCGCGCGCAAAACGGACTCGTCGGTGGCGTTGAAGGTCTGCTCCACCACCTCGCCGTTGGGCGTGCCAATCCTGCAGACGTATTCCATCCTTCCGGTTCCGTGCCTCGCCAGGTCGAATGTAGCAGACCGACGTCTAAGCTTCAAACTGTGAACGACTTAACCGCAGGACACCCCTAGCCTCGCGCTGCCCTTGGTACTTAAGACGCTCCCGGCCCCCAAAGGGCCGTGGTACCGGCATTTCGGGGTGATCCTTCCCACGCCGGTGGCGCCTTGCTTCGTCCCGCAAGCGCGCCGCCGGAATCGCCGCTATCGGATGCGGGCGACGATCAGGGTGGCGTCGTCTTCGGCCGGGGTGCCGCGGGACCAGCCCTGCAGGTCGCCCAGGATCGAGTAGACGGCGATGCGGGCCGGGTCGCGGCGGCTCCGCCGCGCGGCCTGGACCAGGCGCGGGAGCCCGTACAGGTCGCCCTCGGGGTTGCCGCGCTCGGTGATGCCGTCGCTGTAGAGCACCATCACGTCGGCCGGGAAGAGGCGCAGGCTGCCGCTCGTGTAGCAGGCGTCCTCGAGCAGGCCCAGCACGGTGCCGCCCTCGCTCAGCTCCACCTCGCCCCCCCGGGCGGGCAGCACGAAGGGGTAGTGGTGGCCGGCGTTCACGTATTCGATCACGCCGCTGCCCAGGTCGAGCACGGCGTAGAAGAGGCTGGCGAAGAGGCCGGGCGGGCTCACCTGCCAGAAGAGCCGGTTCACATGGCTCACCAGGCCGTTGGGCTCCCACTGGCCGGCCTGGATCTGGGAGCGCACGGTGCCGGTGAGGGTGGCGGCCAGGAGCGCGGCCGGGATCCCCTTCCCCATCACGTCGCCGATGGCGATAGCCACCCGGTCCCCGGGCAGGGCCACCACGTCGTAGTAGTCGCCGCCCACCTCGCGGAAGGGGATGAACTCGCGGGCCAGGTCGAGGCGGGCGTGGTGCACGGGCCCCGGCTGCAGGCCGCGCTGCACCTTGCCGGCCAGGCGCAGGTCCTGCTCCACGCGGCCGCTCAGCAGCTCGTAGCGGCGGCGCAGGTCCTCGAGCTCGAGCTCCGCGCCCTCGGCCATGGCCACCTCAGCTCGGCTCGACGAACTTGTAGCCCACCCCGTGGATGGTCATGATGAAGCGCGGCTCGCTCCCGCTGTCGCCGATCTTGGCCCGCAGCTTGGCGATGTGCGTGTCGACCGTGCGCGTGGAGGGGTAGCTCTCGTAGCCCCAGACGTCCTCCAGGAGCTGGTCGCGGGTGACCGTCTCCCCCTTCCGCTCGATGAGGTAGCGCAGCAGCTCGAACTCCCGCGGGGACATCTCCAGCTTCTCGCTGCCGCGGGTGGCCCGGTAGGTCTCGAAGTCGAGCTCCAGGTCGGCGAAGCGGTAGCGGGCCAGGCGCTTCTTGCCCCCCTCCGTGCGCCGCAGGATGGCGCGCACGCGGGCCAGCAGCTCGCGGATGGAGAAGGGCTTGGTGACGTAGTCGTCCGCGCCCAGCTCCAGGCCCACCACCTTGTCGATCTCCTGCCCGCGGGCGGTGAGCATCACGATGGGGGCCTGGAAGCCCTCGGCCCGCAGCGTCTTGCACACCTCCAGCCCGCTCAGCTTGGGCAGCATGATGTCGAGCACCAGCAGGTCGGGGTGCTCGGAGCGCGCGCGCTCCAGGCCGGCCGCGCCGTCCGAGGCCGTGACCACCTCGTACCCCTCGAACTCGAAGTTGTCCTTGAGCCCGAGCACCATGTCGGGCTCGTCTTCCACGATGAGGATCTTGGCCATAGTCGATGCTACTCCGCGCGCCGCACCGGCAGCACCAGGGTGAAGGTGCTGCCGCGCCCGGGCGCGCTGTCCACCTCCACGCGCCCGCCGTGCGCGTCCATGATGTGCTTCACCAGCGACAGTCCCAGGCCGCTGCCCTTGGTCTCGTGCACCAGGCTGTCCTCGGCCCGGTAGAACTTGTCGAAGATCTTGCGCTGCTCGGCCTTGGCCACGCCGATGCCGTGGTCCGCCACCGACACCCGCACCGTGTCTTCCACGGCCCGCGTCTCCACGCGGACGAACTTGTCGTCGCCCGAGAACTTCATGGCGTTGTTGATCAGGTTGATCACGGCCTGGGCCAGGGCCTCGGGGTCGCCCTCCACCGGCGCCAGGTCGGCGGCCAGCGCCACCTCCAGCTTGAAGCCCTGCTGCTCGATCTGGAAGCGGTACGACTCCAGCACGCCCTCCACCACCCGCCCCAGGTCGGTGGGCGTGAAGCGGTACTCCTTGCGCCCGGCCTCGATGCGCGAGAAGTCGAGGATGTTGTTGATGAGCTGGGTCAGGCGCTGGCTCTCCTTGTTGATGACGCGGTAGTACTCCTGGGCCTTGGCCGGGCTCTGCACCCGACCCATCTCCAGCGTCTCCGCGAAGAGGCGCACCAGGGCCAGCGGCGTCTTCAGCTCGTGGCTCACGTTGGCCACGAAGTCGCTCTTGAGGCGCGAGAGGTGCATCTCCCGGCGCACGTTGCTGTAGACCAGCAGCAGGCCCGCGCCCAGCATCAGGTCGATGAAGCCCACCAGCGCGAAGGTGCTCATCCTCCAGCGGTTCACGTCCTGGGCGATGGAGATGTCGCGGTAGCGCAGGGAGAGCCTGAGCCCGCGGAAGGACGGGCTCGTCATCACACGGCTGACCTCGAAGCGCTGGGTGGTGGTGGGAGCGGTCTCGTACAGGATCTTGCCGTTCGGCTCGCTCACCCGCACCACCATGGCCTGCTCCGGGTTGCGGAACTCCTTCTCGAAGTAGTTGGGGATCAGCGACCCGTGCGCGTAGCCGCAGGCGTAGCGGAAGCGCAGGGTGCCGGAGACGCGCCCGTCGGCCCCGATCCAGCTGGCGGCGTCTTCGTGGGCCCCGTCGGCCGTCAGGTCGAGCCCGGCCAGCACCTCGCGCTCGTCGTCGCTCTCGCGCCCCTTCTCCCGCCAGGAGAGCTCGGAGCGGGGCGAGGAGCCTTCCAGGCGCAGGGCCTCGAACATGGAGTCGCCCAGGCCGGCCTCGACCAGGGCCGGCTGCACGATCGACGGGCGCCCGTCCAGCAGGCGGTCGAGGCCCACCACCTGCGCCGCCTCCAGCGCGCGCAGGCGGGCCGACTTCCCCAGGCCGTCGTCGATGTAGTAGAGGGCGCTCTCGGCCCGCTTCATCTTCGACACCTTGTCGTTTTCGGCCAGCTTCTTCACGAAGTTGAGCGACACGTAGGAGAGGGCCAGCGAGGGCAGCAGCACCGCGCCCACGAAGATGGAGATCAGCTTGGCCTTGGGGTCGTCGGGGGCCGTCAGCTTGGTGCGGAGGTCGTTCATCGCCTCGGCGACGATAGCATCGGCGGCGGGCCGGCCGGCGTGATATGCGGCCCCAGGCGGTTAAACGATGTCACCTGTACCGGCGGAGCAGCGCGTCCACGCCGTTGGCCGCCGCCTGCGCGGCCTGGGCCAGCACCAGGAGCGTCGCCACCAGGCGGCCGCCCAGGCCCTTCCGGGTCAGGCGCAGGGCGCCCGCCCCCGCCGCCACGGCCAGGGGCACGGTGAGCGCGTAGAGGTAGCGCACCTCCAGCGGCGACACCACGGCCAGGAGCGCGAGCACGCCGCCGGCCAGCCAGGCAGCGCGCAGATCGCGGTCCAGGGAGTCGCCGTCGCCGGAAAGGCGCGGGTGGCCCATCACGGCCAGGGCCAGGGCGGCCGGTCCCCACTGCCCCGCCAGCGCCCAGGCCTGCAGCCGCACCACGCCCAGCGCGCCGCGGGACCCGCCCCGCCCCTGCCCGCCGCCTTCGCGCAGGCGCGGGAGCTGCCCCAGCACGAGCGGCGCGAACTGGAGGTAGTAGGCGGCGGCCAGGGCCAGTCCCACCACGGCTCCCACCACCTGCGCCCGGCTGGCCTCCCGGCGGGCCAGCGCCAGGAGGGCCAGGGCCAGCGCGGCCAGCACCACCAGGCTCGAGAAGTGGCCGGTGGCGCCCACGGCCAGCAGCAGGGCGCCCACCACCCATCCCCCGGGCGTGCCGCCGGCCCACCAGGCGAAGAAGGCGGTGGTCAGCGCCTGGCCGAACACGTTGGAGAGGTTGCCGTGCGAGTGCATGTCGAGCGTCACCGGCAGCAGCACCAGCAGCACCACGGCCAGGCCGGCCTGGTCGGGCCGGCGGCGGCGCAGGAGCATGAGGAAGAGGGCCAGCGAGGCCGCGACCGCGGCCGCCGCCGCGCCCACGCGCACCAGGGCCACCGCGTCGCAGCCCAGGCGGAGGAGCGGGGCCAGGGCGACGTAGAACGACACGCCGTACGGGAACCGGAACGGCACCGCGTGCTGGGTCACGCTGGTGAGCAGCAGGTCGCCGCGGGCCACGCGCAGCAGGTTGTTGGCGTGGAAGACCGCGTCGCTCACCACCATCAGGGGCGAGGTGGCCAGCAGTCCCTGGACGGTGAGCGCGGCCCCGGCCGCGGCCAGCGCCCACGGCCCCGCGCCCGGAACCCGCCGCGCGCAGAGCCGCGCGAAGAGGGCGGCCGCCACGCCCAGCACGGCCAGCAGCACGGCCAGCGTGGCCGCGTAGGGTGAGTGCACCAGCCCCTGCGGCCACAGCAGCAGCGCCTCCAGCAGCACCACGTAGATCCCGGCCCCTGCGGCCAGGCCCGCCCCGGGTCCCAGGCCCAGGACGGCCGCGAACACGGCCAGCGCCGGCGCCGCGAAGAGGAGAAGGAGGCGGAGCGAGGGCGCGCGCGCCGCGGCCGGAGCCAGGCGGACGCGCTCCAGCAGCGCGCCCAGGGCGCGCCCGTCGCCGGCGCGGAACGGCTCCACCCGCAGCTCCACCGTGTGGTCGCCGCGGCGCGGGAAGTCGAGGCCGGCGGTCAGGGACGGCTGTCCCGCCTCGATGGCGCCGACGACGACGCCGTCGACGCTGACCAGCACCGGGTGGCGCTGCCCGCGCACGGCCACCTCCAGCGCGGCCGGCCCCGCCGGCAGGTCGCGGAAGTGGAGGGACGTGCGCTCCCCCGTCCAGCGCTGCGGCCTTCCTCCGGGCGGGATCTCGCGCAGCTGGAGCCCGGACGCGAAGGCCTCCTCGCTGCCGCGGCCCACGTCCGCCGCGGGTGCCGGGGCGCCGCGGTCCGCGGCCAGCGCCACCCCCAGGGCCACGGCCAGGACGGCCAGGGCCGCGGGCCAGGGGGATGGCGGGGCGCTCATGCGGAGTGGAGTGTAGGCCGAAGCCGCTCCGCCGCTTAAAATGGTGTTTTGCCTCTCAACGGAGGACGGTCCTGACCACGATGAGCGCCGTGGCCGTACGCCCCGGCACGCCGCACAGCCTGCACGTCCGCCGCGACGTGCCGGCGCCGCGCGCGTTCGAGGACCAGGCCGTGGTGCGTGTGCTGCAGGCCGGGGTGTGCGCCACCGACGTCGAGATCGACCAGGGGCTGTTCGGCGAGACGCCCGGCGGCTGCGACTACCTGGTCCTGGGCCACGAGAACCTGGGCCGCGTCGAGTGGAGCCCGGCCGGAGGCGGCCTGGCCGCGGGCGACCTGGTGGTGTCCACCGTGCGCCGCAGCTGCCCGGAGCGCTGCCCGGCCTGCGCGGAGGGCCGCAGCGACCTCTGCCTCACCGGACGCTTCAGCGAGCGCGGCATCCGCCGCCGGCACGGCTTCATGAGCGAGCTCTACGGCGAGGACCCGCGCCACCTGGTGCCGGTGCCGGCCCACCTGCGCGCGGGAGCCGTGCTGATGGAGCCGCTCAGCATCGTCGAGAAGGGCATCGAGCAGGCCCTCTACTTCTACGCCCGCTTCACCTGGCGGCCGCGCACGGCGGTGGTGCTGGGGGCGGGACCGGTGGGCCTGCTGGCCGCGCTGGTGCTGCGCCTGCGCGGCCTGGACGTGAACGTGGCCGCGCTGGAGCCGGAGGGCTCGCCCCGCGACCTGCTGCTGCGCGAGGCCGGCATCCGCTACTTCAGCACCGCCGGCGGCGCCATCGAGGACCTGCCGGCGCGGGTGGGGCGCGTGGACGTCGTCTTCGAGGCCACGGGCGCCACCGCGGCCGTGGTGCCGGCCATGAACATCCTGGGCCCCAACGGCGTGTGCGTGCTGTCCAGCGTGACGGCCGGCCACCGCGCCCTGCCCGTGGACGTGGCGGCCTGGAACCAGGAGATGGTGCTCGGCAACCGCGTGGTCTTCGGCACCGTCAACGCCGGGCGCACGCACTTCGAGGCCGGCGTGGGCGACATGGAGGCGGCGGAGGCCCGCTTCCCGGGCTGGCTGGGCCGGCTCATCACCCGCCGCGTGCCCTTCACCGACGCGCCCCAGGCCATCGCGCACCGTCCCGACGACATCAAGACGGTGCTGGAGTTCGCGGGCTGATGGCGGACAAGGGCAAGGGCAGGGAACAGGGCGGCTCCGACGTCATCGCCACCAACCGCAAGGCCTTCTTCAACTACCACATCCTGGAGAAGGCGGAGGCCGGCCTGGCCCTGGTGGGCTCGGAGGTGAAGGCCATCCGCGAGGGCGGCCTCAACTTCAAGGACGCCTACGTGGACTTCCGCCACGGCGAGCTGTTCCTGGTCGGCGCCCACGTGGCGGCCTACAGCCACGGGGGCTACTCGAACCACGCGCCCGAGCGCGTGCGCAAGCTGCTCCTGCACAAGCGCGAGATCCTGCGCCTGGGCGGCAAGGCCACCGAGAAGGGCCTCACCCTGGTGCCGCTCAGCGCGTACTACAAGAACGGGAAGATCAAGGTGGAGATCGGCCTGGCCAAGGGCAAGCAGGCCCACGACAAGCGCGACGCCATCCGCGACCGCGACATCGACCGCGACGCCCGCCGCGAGATGAGCGAGCGCAAGCGCGGCTGAGGCGTCACTCCTCCCGGGGCGACGCCTTCATGTCGTTCACGTGGATGAGCACCTTCGTGTAGTGGCGCCCCACCTGCTGGTGGAACAGCTTTCCCGAGGCATCGACGTGGTGTCCGAAGAGGGCGCGATAGCGGCGGTAGGGGTTGTCGTGGTCGCCCTTCGCCGGCAGCACGAGCTGCACCAGCGTC
>Ga0111538_10006511_pt1 | contig 15799 bp, 8 predicted proteins | sample SoiMethybrSBSTD1_FD_79669 | JGI IMG/M metagenome (GOLD analysis project Ga0111538, IMG submission 79669) | Bulk soil microbial communities from a Populus tree surrounding site in Tennessee, USA - Soil MetaG P. TD hybrid SBSTD1 (version 2)... | ecosystem: Environmental > Terrestrial > Soil > Tree...
GAAGTTGAGGGTTACGGCGATCGCGCCGGCGCATTGATGGTGCGCGATCAGATCGGCAGAGTCTACGCTGAGAAGAAGCTCTACGATCTGGCATTGAAGTATCACCGCGAGGTGCTTGCCGAACTCGATCCGGTCAAAAGTAAGCGACCCAGAGTTGTCGCGCTCAATAACATCAGCAGTTCTTATCTGGGCCAGGGGAACTACGCCGAGGCATTGAAGAGTTCCGCGGAGGCCGTGTCGCTTTCGCGCGAGACGGGACGGAAAGACGATCTTTGCTATGCGCTCACTAAACTCGGATATGCGCAGCTCGGATTGAACCAATTGGTGGAAGCGCGAAAGTCGTTTACGGAAGCAGTCTCGATTATGGAAGCGCTGCGGATGCAGGCGGCCGGCGGTGTCCAGGAACGTCAGCGTTATTTCGAAGTCGGTGTCAGCGCTCATCACGGTTTGCTCGGCGTTTTCGTCAAAGAGAACCAGGCGGGCGAAGCGCTCGCGTTTGCCGAACGGGCCAAGGCGCGGACGCTACTCGACATGCTGCAACAGGGACGCGGTACGGTGAACAAAGCAATGACCGTGGCGGATCAGGACGAGGAGCGGCGCTTGAAATTTGATCTGACGCAGCTCAACAAACAACTTACTCGTCTCACGCAATCGGAAAAACGAGATGCGTCTCGCATCAGCGAAGTCGAAGCCAAGCTCGAAAACGCGCGTCTCGACTACGAAGCGTTTCAGAATTCGCTTTACGCCGCGCACCCGGAATTGAAGACCCAACGCGGGCAGGCGCCGATCATCAACGCTCACGAGCTCGCCGACCTGCTGCCCAACGCGTCGAGCGTTCTGCTCGAATACGTCGTCACCGACGATCAAACTTATCTTTTCACGATCACGAAGCCGGCTCAGCAGTCCGCGGTCGAAATCGCGATCTACACGCTGCCACTCAACCGCGGTGAACTCGCGAAGCAAATCGAATCGTTTCGTCAGCAGCTCGCGACACGCGACCTCGGATTTCGCGCGTCGGCGATCAAGCTTTACGACCTGCTTCTCAAACCGGCACAGGCGCAGCTTCGCGGGAAGAACAACATCGTCATCGCGCCCGACAGCAGTTTGTGGGACTTGCCGTTTCAGGCGCTCGTCACCAACACCAATCGTTACCTGATCGAAAATGCTTCGATCACTTACGCGCCGTCGCTGACAGTGCTGCGCGAGATGACGAAGCGACGAATGAACCAGTCCGCAAGTCATGCTCCGGCAAGCTTGTTGGCCGTTGGGAATACGCAGTTGGGCGACGTCGAGACTGTGACTAAGCGCACCGGATCGAGTTTGCGCAATCACAACCTCGATCCGTTGCCGGAAGCCGGTGAAGAAGTTACGGCCCTTGGTCGTTTGTACGGCGCTTCACGCAGCAAGATCTACGTCGGCAATCAGGCACGTGAGGATCTGTTGAAGCGGGAAGCAGGCGGTGCCACCATTCTTCACTTCACGACGCACGGCACGCTCAACAACGCCTCTCCGATGTATTCGTACCTCACGCTCTCCGAAGGTGGACCAAACGACGACGGCATGTTGGAAGCCTGGGAGTTGATGCAGCTCGATCTGAAAGCCGAGCTGGCCGTGCTCTCCGCGTGTGAAACGGCCCGCGGCCGCATCGGCGCAGGCGAAGGGATGATCGGGTTCTCGTGGGCCATGTTCATCGCCGGTGTGCCTTCGATCGTGGTAAGTCAATGGAAAGTCGAATCCGCGGGCACGCGCGATTTGATGGTCAACTTCCATCGTTCTCTTCTTTCGAACAAAACCACACCAGACAAAGCAGAAGCGTTGCGACAAGCTGCGTTGAAGCTGATGCGGAATCCCGAGACGAGTCATCCGTTTTACTGGGCGGGATTCGTGTTGGTCGGCGACAGCGGAAAGTAAGAGGCGCGCAACTTGTGCGCGCCTCGCAATTAACCACACCAATCGTTAGTCAATTCGCATGAAAAACGGTTGTCCAGTTGCCTGACCAAACACGACCTGATCGGCCTTCCGACAGGACGAAATATTCGGGTCGTTTTGACCGTTGCACAGAGATGGTTGAACCGCTACAAACCTCACAAATTGTCCATTTGGAAGCGGGACCGTTTTCTTTGGCGCCGTTGACAGACATGAGCCGTTGATAAACTGCGACGGCGCCGAGCCCATTGGCGTCCAAACGTTTGAGGCGTTCAGTAGCCACAGATTCACGGTGCCTCCCTGACTACAGTTCAAAACGTCGATCTGTTTGAAGCCGATCTGCTGCGGCGGTGTCGGCGTCGGCGTCGGCGGCGCTTCCGGAGTCGTGCGGTCGCACACTCCCGATGGAGTTTCCGCTGATAGTCCGAAGATATTTTCCGCCTGGACGGTGAAACAGTATCGCGTGTTAGGTTTCAGATCAGTCATCACCGCGGTCGTGGCGTTCGCCGGTCTAACGAAGCGCGTTTTCTCGCCACCGGGCTCGCCGAAATAGACGAAGAACTTGCGCTCGTTGTTGCTGTTGTCGTTCCACGCGAGTGACAGCGAGGTCGCTGTTCTACCCGTGAAGCGCGCGTTGCTGGGCGCGTTCGGTGGTGGCTGGGGCGGCTGATTGCTCGAGCGCACGACCTTGATCACATCACGATCAAACGCAACGAGATCGGTCATGCCGTCGCCGTCAACGTCGCCGGCCATTCGTGGATTGAACGTCGGTACGACGTCTTCGAATCCACTCCACGGAGGGCCCGACGCCGTAACGAGGTCGCGGATCATCGCGCGCACCGTGCCGAAACCGTTTGGACCACCAAGCGATCGATAGATTGCCTCATGTCCAAAACCTACGACGTCGAGATAGCCATCGTTGTTGAGATCGACGACGAATCGAGGATGCACTCCGAAACCGCACGTTTCGTCTGAACAACCTGTATGCGCATGACCATCGTCCTCGAAAACAGGATCCTTGCCGACTCGCCAACCCTGGTTGTACCCGAAGTCTGCCAGAGCAAACTGCGGCGTCGTGAACCCGGTGCCCGTCGAATACGATATCCAAATGCCTTCGTAACCGAAGCCAACGATGTCGGCCTTAGTGTCTTTGTTGACGTCCGCCATGATGCGTGGATGACGGTCGACTCGCCAACCACCGGCGAGTATCGCAAACTCCGACAGCAGAAGCTGCGGGCTATCAAATCCGACGCCGTTTGCAAACGCGACCCAAACGCCGTGATCGCCGAAGCCAACGATGTCCTGTTTGGTGTCGCCGTTCACATCGGCGGTCGTGCGGATGTGTTCCTCGTTGTTCCAACCCTGAAGTGTGCCGAAATCGCCGACCGCAAAAAATGGAGCGGAGAAATCTCCGGCTGTCGACATCGACAACGAAACCCAAACGCCGTGTGTGCCGAAGCCGACGATGTCTTTGCGAGTATCACCATTCACGTCAGCCAAAAGGCGTACGTGTTTGTCGTTGCGCCAACCCTGATCGTAACCGAAGTCAGCGACGACGAATTCGACTGGTCCGAGCGTGCCGTTGCCGGTGGCGAGTGAGCGGTAGACGCCCGCGTTGCCAAAACCGACGATGTCGTCCATCTGGTCGCCGTTAACATCGCCTGCCGTTCGCACGTGCAGGTTTGCCCGCCAACCGCCGGCGTGAAATCCGAAGTCTTCGAGCGCAAGTGCCGGAGTAAAGCTTGCTCCGTTTGCGGTTGCGACCCACGTGCCGTCGTTGCCGAAGCCGACGACGTCCTGATGATGATCGCCGTTGATGTCCGCGAGCAGGCGCGGATGTTCCGGCGCCCAACCTTGTTCCCTGGTTAGATCCTGCGCCCATGTTTGCGGCGCGGAAAAGGACTGTTCTGCGAGTTGTGCCGTCACGGTGTTCTCCGGTTTGAGTAACAAGGCTGTGGCGATTAGGAGCAGTCCCAAAAGTACCCAATGAATGCGAATGAATTTTCTGAACTGCAAAATCTTCATTTCAATTTCCCTTTCGTGAGTATTCGTACGGAAAGGGAAGTTGATGAAAGCGGCGGGATATTACTGGCGGCGCAGCGACTGCACCTGGCGGAGCAAATTGCGGGCGAGCTCGGAATCCGGATTTGCTTTTAGCAACAGGCGGAACTCCTGTTCCGCTTCACGCAATAATCCGGCGTCTGCATAGAGCAGGCCGAGTGTCAGGTGTGATGACGGATGAGTGCGACGTGCGTTGTCGAGTTCGTTTGCTTTTGTTTGCTCGAGCACGCGGAACTTCGCTTGCGGCGCGGGCGGGCGCGGCGAGGTGATCTCCTGTCCGTCTTTCATTGCTTTGACCTGCCATGAATAGACGTGGCCTCGCGGTATGGTGGTGGTCCACGTTAGCGCGGTAAGTTGTTGGCTCGCAGTCACCGGATTGAATTTCTCGTCGAAGACTTCGACGATGTAACCGGTTGCGCCTTCCATTGCCGTCCAGCGAAAAGTCGGACGGTTCGAGAGCAGCACGTTGCCGATTGGTTCGACTACGGCGAATGCATTTTGCGGGTTGTCGGAACCCATCAACGAGCTTGACGGACGCGTGAGCCCCTGAAGTTGCGATGACTTTTCGATCCTTCCGCTGGTGAGTGCTTTCTTCACGAGGTCCTGGTACGCGGGTGGCAGATCATCCACGCCTGAGAGTTTGCCTTGCTGGTCCAACGTCAGAACACGTGAGCCATCGTTGACTTGTGCCACAACGGCGGGTGCCGGCCCTGATGGCGGCACTGACTCGGGCGAACTAACTTGCGCAGGCGCACTCGGTTGTGATGCCGGGCCGGGCGTGTTCGCAATCTGTGGTTCGTGCTCCTGTGCCTTCCGCCAAGCGAACCAGGCGATGAGCGACAACAGGAGTATCGCCAGTGCTGTGGCGGCGAAGGCGGGCACGAAAGAGGCTCGCAGCCGCGCGGCCAACGCGCCAAGCGAACCGCGTGGCGATGTAAGCCCAGACGCGGCAGGCGAGATCGTCGTCGCCGGTTGATACTCGCGATCGAGTGACGGTGCGATCTCGTTTCTGAACGCGCGCAGATCATTGACCGCAAGAACACACTCATCACAATGAGTGAGATGGTCGTCGACCATGCGCGACTCTTCGCCGGCAAGATGTCGATCGACATACGCAGCAGCCTGGTCCATCGTCAGATGCGCGCCGTTCTCAATCGCTTCTTCAAACACCTGCGACCGCAACTCGAAGAACGCCGCGTCGCCGTTTGCCGCCGCTTGAATCTGCGTCCGGCAGACCTCACACGCGCCGAGATGGTCGGCTACTTCAAGCACCTCCGCAGGGGATAACTGGTGCTTGCAGTAGTCCTCAATCTGTTTTTGAGTCAAATGCACCACAGTTTTTCTTTTGTCCTCACCACCGGGGACCCGGGGAGTCTATTTTCATAAGTTGGCGAAAATTGTTGCGTATTACCATCGCCATTAAATAAATCCTCTCAACCGGCGCGCAAGCCGTTCGCGCCCTGATTTACGGGCGTTTATCACCTGCTGCCGCGTCAAGCCGAGCAGTTCCGCGATGCGCGCGTCCTCCAGCGGCAACTCGTTCCACAACTCCGCAAAGCTCTCGTCACTCATCTCGAGCGCCGACGCTAACTGCCGCAAACTCGCGATACCCGTGGCTGGAAAAAGCGTGATGCACCCAAAACCGCTCGACTCCTTCAGGTTCAACAACAACGCCGCCCGCTGGTTTCGCGGCAACTGCTCCAACTCCTCCCACAGCCGTTGCAGAAACATCCGTTTCTCGATTCGCCACGCGGGATCGGGCTCCGTTAAGTCAGGCATCGACGCGACCGCGTCTTCCTCTTCGGCGATCGATTCGATTGGTTGATCGCTGATACCCAGCAGCGATGCGATTGCGGTTACCAGTTCGTCGAATTCGATCGGCTGCCGTGCGTGGTTAAAGATCGCGGCGATGGTGTCAGCCAGTTCCTGCGGCTTGCCTCCTTTCAACGCGCGCACCTGGTTCGGCAACGTTTCGAGGTCCAACGTTCGTCGTGTCTCGGTTTTCTTTTGTTCCTGCCAGACTGCGAAGCCGGCGACCAGTTGTCCTTCGGCGTTTTGCCACAACGCGAAACCACGCTGACGCGTGACGAGATAGTGAAGCCGGTTCTTGAGTGCATGTCGTTCCGGAAACTGACGTCGCATCCAGCGCGCACACGTACGATGCGCGATCACCGCAGCCATGCCGCGTAAGTCCGCGATCGGGTGCCCGCTGGGTAGTTTGCGAAATTTCTGCAACTGGGCCAGCAGTTGGAGTAACACTTCCTGATAAATGTCGTCGGCTTCGGCGCGTTGCGTCGCGCGATAAGAGCTGAAGCGCAGCTTGAAACGAATGACGCCTTTGATGACGGGATCGGCGTGGTCGTTAATGAGTTGCAGCAGGAGTTCGTCGGCGTGATCGTCGTCGACCTCGGCGAGGAGAGGTTCGAGCAGGGCGTCGATCTTGGCCGGCGACTCTTTCATGCAATTATTTATTGTGTTCTCAGTTTGATCTGTGATACGTGAACACTTGGTTTCACGGATATTGCCAAAATAGTTCGCCAGTCACAAACAGTTATCTCACCCTCAGACCCACAAGGAGAACTTAATGACGAAATCAAAGAAGGGCGTGACCCGTCGCCGTTTCCTCGAAGGGATCGGTCTGGCCGGAGGTTCCGCCGCGCTTTACGAAACGATGACGGCGCTCGGATTAATCAATCTACCCGAAGCCTGGGCTGGACCACCGCAGCTTCCCGCTGGTTCAGGCACCGGCAAGAAAGTGGTGATACTCGGCGCGGGAATCGGTGGACTAACCGCAGCTTACGAACTGCGAAATGCCGGTTATCAATGTCAGATCATCGAATTGACTGATCGCGCAGGCGGTCGTAACCACACGGCGCGTCGCGGCACCGTCCTCGTCGAGAAAAACGAGAAAGGTCAAACGCTAAAGCAGGTCTGTAAGTTTGACGAAGGTCTCTATCTCAACTTAGGACCAGGGCGATTGCCTTACCATCATCGACGTGTGCTCCACTACTGCCGCGAGCTCGGCGTCGGCCTCGAAATCTACGTTATGGAAACCATGGCGAATCTCTTTCAAAGCGACAAGCATTTCGGTGGCAAACCAAAGATCAGACGCCAAATAGCCAATGATATTCAGGGTTACATTTCCGAGATGCTGGCGAAGGCCGTCAATCAAAATGCGCTGAACGATGAGTTGAACGGTGACGATCGCAACCGGCTGTTATGTTTGCTGAAGAACTTCGGCGATCTCGGCGAGAACAAAACGTGCGCCAAGTGCAGCAAAGAGAAGTGCCAAAACTGCAATAAGACGTGTCAGGATTGCGTCGGTTGCGACCGCGAATGCGACACTTGCTTCAAGTATTCCGGTTCCACGCGCGACGGCTGTGAGATTACGGTCTACAAACCTTGCGAGCCGGCAGAGAAACTCGCGCTGAGGGAATTGTTGAGCTCCGAGTTCTGGCAGTATCGCTTTTATCAGTCGTTTGAATACGAGTGGCAACCGACGTTGTTTCAGCCCATCGGCGGCATGGACAAGATCGTCGACGGCTTCCTGCGTAAAGTCGGCCGGCTGATTCAGTACCAAACCGAGGTACTTAACATTCAGACCAAAGACAACGGTGTCACCGTGACGGTTCGCGATCTGAAGACCGGTGTGCGCAGTACTATCAACGCCGACTACTGCATCAGCAACATCCCGTTGCCGATTCTGAGCAAGATCAAGAACAACTTCGAGGATGATTTCTCGAAAGCTGTGGAGACGTGCGTTTACGATCCCACTTGCAAGCTCGGGTGGCAGGCGAACAGGCGTTTCTGGGAAGACGATAAGAACCAAATCTACGGCGGGATCAGTTACACAACCGATCCGATCACGCAGATGTGGTATCCGTCGTACGACTACTTCACCAGGAACGGAACGTTGACCGGCGTTTACAACTACGATCAGGACGCGATCGCATTTGGCAACATGAGTCTGGAAGACCGGATCAAGACGGCACGCAAGGGCGCCGTGAAGTTTCATCCGGAGTTTGCCGACAACAACCTCGTTCCGTCTGACAAGGCGATCTCGATCGCCTGGCAGAACATTCCGAACGAGGGTGGTGGTTGGGCCAACTGGGACCCCAACAGTGACGATCACGCAAAGGCTTACCGACGTTTGTTGAGGCCCGATCGTCGTTTCTACGTGACGGGCGATCAGGTGTCGCAACTGCCGGGCTGGCAGGAAGGGTCGATGGAATCGGCCCTACACGTTATCGATCAGATCGGCGGCCGTCGTAAGTTGATGGTGCCTGAGGATCTGCGCGCTCCAAACACGCGTCGCTTGATTCACGGCCGTTCGTAAAACAAATTTCCTGTGATCCGTGTTTCCTCTGGAGCCGGAATAGCGTATGTTCGTCGGACCGGCGGAACACGGATTACAGGTCAGGACTATGGACGACGTACCCGACTCGCACGAACTGACCCAACTCCTCGAAGCCTGGAGCGACGGGGAGCAGGAAGCGCTCGACAAACTCGCGCCTCTCGTGCACGCGGAACTCTATCGTCTCGCCAAGCGTTACATGAGCCGCGAACGCGCCGATCACGTGCTGCAAACATCGGCGCTGATTAACGAAGCCTACATCCGTCTGATCGATTGGAAAGCCGTCCGCTGGCAGAACCGCGCGCACTTCTTCGGAGTTGCCGCGCAAATGATGCGTCGCATTCTCGTCGACTTCGCGCGTCAACGCCCACGGGCAGACAAAAACACCGAGGTCCAACATCTCTCGCTGGAAGACGCGATGACCCTGCCAACCGGCAACGATCCCGATTTGCTCGCACTCGACGAAGCGTTGAAGAGTCTCGCCGAAATGGATGAGCGAAAGTGCCGCATCGTCGAATTGCGTTTCTTTGGCGGACTCAGCGTCGACGAAACTGCCGAGGTGATGAAGGTTGCGCCAATCACCGTCATGCGTGAGTGGAACAAAGCCAAGGCGTGGCTCTATCGAGAGCTCAGCAGTAACTAACCGATGGACCCCCAGCTCTGGAAACAAGTTGACGAGCTGTTTGAACAGGCGTTGGAACAGCCGCCGGAGCTACGCAAGAGCTTCGTGGCGCAGGCCAGCAAAGGCAACGCGATCATCTACGAAGAGGTGTTGAGCCTGCTCGACGCCCAGGGGCGCGCCGTCGAGTTCATGGAAGGCTCCGCGATGTCGGCGGCGGCGGGAGCATTGGCCCAGGAACTCACCACCGTTGCCTCACTCGTCGGCAAAGAACTCGGAACCTACAAGATCGAAAAACTTCTCGGCGCAGGTGGAATGGGCGAAGTCTACCTCGCCCGCGACACCAAGCTCGATCGCATGATCGCGCTCAAGATTCTGCCCTGGCACTTCCTCGTCGACGCCGATCGCATCGCCCGTTTCCAACGGGAGGCGCGCGCGCTTTCTTCACTCAACCATCCGAACCTGATCACGATCTATGAAGTCGGCGAAGCAAACGATCTTCACTTTATCGCGATGGAGTTCGTTCAGGGAGAAACGCTTTCGACCCTGCGGACGAAGCTGAGTCTGAAGCAGTTACTGTCGATCGTGGGCGACGTAGCGGAAGCGTTGGCAGCGGCGCACCAGTCGGGCGTGGTCCATCGCGACATCAAACCCGACAATGTGATGGTCCGTCCGGACGGTTACGTCAAGGTGCTGGATTTCGGTTTGGTGAAACTGATGGAAGTTTCATCGGGTGATGGACTCGACGCCGCGAATACCCAGCTCGGCGTGGCGATGGGCACGTTGTCGTACATGTCACCGGAACAAGCGGCCGGCGAGCCGATCGATCATCGCACCGACATCTGGAGCCTGGGCGTCGTGCTGTACGAACTCGTCACGGGACAACGACCTTTCACCGGAGACTCACGCCAGTCCACGATCAACGCCATTCTCTCGATCGATCCGGCGCGCCCGAGTACGCTCAATCCAAGCCTGCCCGGAGAGCTCGATCAGGTCCTGAACAAAGCACTCGAGAAAGATCGAGAGCTGCGTTATCAAACGGCGTCTGACTTCCGCGCAGACATTCGTCGCGTGTTGCGCGCGATCGACTCCTCGCCTTCGGGCTCATCCGGTCAAACACGAGCGCTTGCGGCGCGGCCGTTTCAACGTTGGCTGTTGTGGCCCGCTATCGCTTTTCTTTTGCTCGTCGCTACAGCGTTCTCACTTTGGTACTACAGGAAGTCGAAGCCCGTCGCGGGGCCGAATTGGACCGGCGCCACGCGCATGCAACTCACCACTCAACCCGGCACCGAGGCGTATCCTGTTTTCGCGCCAGACGGTCAGAACTTCGTTTATACCAGCAATGAGAGCGGCAACTTCGATCTGTTTTTGCAACGCGTCGGCGGCAAGAATGCGCATCCACTCACACCCAACACACCTTCGGACGAGACGCAGCCAGCGTTTTCCCCGAACGGCGAACGCATCGCTTTTCGCTCGACGCGTCAGCCGGCGGGCATCTACGTGATGGAACGCACTGGTGAGAACGTCAGGCTCGTCACCGAAGCTTGTAATCACCCGTCATGGTCGCCGGACGGTAAAGAGATCGTCTGTAGCACCTTCGGTCGAGACATACCCACCACGCGCAATAATTACCCCAGTGCGTTATGGATCGTCGACGTCGAGAGCGGTAACAAGCGCATGCTTTGTGAGAATGATGCGATGCAGCCGTCGTGGTCGCCGAATGGACATCGCATTGCGTTTTGGTTCCACCCGCCGTCCGCGGGACGCAGTGATATCGGGACCATTTCGAGTGGCGGCAGTGAAATCGACGTCATAACGAACGATGCGTCAACTAACTGGAACCCCGTGTGGTCGCCTGATGGAAAGTTTCTCTACTTCGCCAGCGATCGCAGTGGGAGCATGAGTTTTTGGCGCGTCGCAATCGACGAGAAGACAGGAAAAGTTCAAGGTGAGCCGGAACCGGTTGCAACTCCTTCGACGTTCAATCGGCATTTAAACTTCTCGAAGGATGGCCGCCGGCTGATCTACGTCCAGACTGACCAACGAGCAAACATTCAAGCGATCAAGTTTGATCCGAGAGCCGAGCGGACTGTTGGCGATCCATTTTGGATTACGCGTGGCGATCGGTTAATAGTGCGTCCGGAAATGTCGGAAGACGGGACGCGCTTTGTGATGCGCGTGCCTCGACGCACGCAGGACGACATCGCGGTCGTCAATCGCGACGGTACAAACTGGCGTGACCTTACTCTCGATAAGTCCTTTGATCGTTATCCGCGCTGGTCGCCCGACGGGAAGAAGATTGCTTTTACTTCAGATCGGAGCGGCCGGTATGAAATATGGACCGTGGACGCCGACGGGACCAATCTGCGTCAGCTTACGTTTGACAGTCCCGGCGATACATCGTTTCCGCTGTGGTCGCCGGATGGTTCGCAGATCCTCTTTCATAGCAACTTCGCGAACAAGATCGTCAAAGTCAACGAAGAGTGGAACAAGCAGACTCCGCAAACGCTGCCGACACCTGAGGGTGTCATAAGGTTCGTCGCGTGGGACTGGTCACCGGACGGGAAGAAGCTGATCGGTACGATGAGCCGGCCACCGCTCGAGCTCGCCTGGTTCTCATTTGAGACGAACCGCTACGAAAGCCTGGTTCCGTTTGAAGGAAGTCCGATGTGGCTGCCGGACAGCACGCGCTTCGTGTTTTTCACGGAGGACAAGGCGTACCTCAGCGATATAAGAAGCAAGAGAGTGCGGGAGCTATTCTCCTCGAACGACGGCAAGCTCCGCAGCCTCGACATCTCAACGGATGGGACGCTTCTTTATTTCACGGTGTACTCGTCAGAGAGCGATATCTGGTTATTGGATTTGCAGTGAATGATCAGTCAATCGTGCCGCTTCGCACTGTTTGACGATCTCGTTGCGTAGCTGTTCGACGTCCGGACCACGATCGAGCACGGCGCGTGAAGAGGAGGGAATCGCGCGCGCGGCGTGGCGTTGAAAACGTTTTCTAAGGTCGTCGAAGGTTGCGCCCTGATGACCAATTCCCGGCGCGAGGATGAGCGACTTGGGCAGCCGGTCGAGCGTGGACATCAGATCGTTCTCAATCGTCGCGCCGACCACGGCGCCAATTGGACCGATGTCGCTGCCACTCGTTTGCTCGTTGAATTCAGTGATCATATCGGCGAGGGAATCGGCGACCGTGCGGCCATCGTCTCTCAGCACCGCGTTTTGCAGCGCGATTCCTTCGGCATTCGACGAGCGAACGACCACGAATACGCCCGCGCCCACAGTCACCGCGCGATCCATTAGCGGTCTTAACGATGCGAAACCGAGATATGCATGGGCCGTCATCGCGTCGGCGCGAAACGCGCTTGTTGGGCCAAGATAAGCCTGCGCGTAAGCTTCCACTGTACTGCCGATATCACCGCGTTTGCCGTCGACCAGCACCATCGTCCCGCGCTCGTGAAAGGAATCGATCAACTTTTCAAGAACCTGAATCCCTTTCGAACCAAAGCGTTCGAAGAATGCAATCTGCGGTTTGACGATCGCTAACCTGTCCTGTGCGGCCGTCACAACGGTCTCGCACATTCGCGCCAGACCTTCGCCACTATCCGGCAGTTCCCAGGCCTTCAGCAGTTGCGGCGTCGGATCGATTCCCAAACAGAACGGGCTTCGTGAATCGGCGAGCTCCAGAAAGCGCTGGGCAAAGTTCTTCATCGATTGGGTTGGCACGGTGTGACTATATCTCATTGTGTTGGCTAGCGTGAACAATAGTCGACACAACAGACCATCTCACCTCACGACCGCTGCGTTTTTATTACGTTTCAACTCCGGTATACGAGTTGCGCTAGCGCGAACCAGTTTACTTACCCGATACGACCGTTCGAAAGCTGATCACGAACGGCGCGCTCATTAACCTCAGCACTCTTGTTCACCACGGAGGCAGCATGGCGCTAGGAGATGGAATTCGCAGAAGCATTCTGGATGTCGACGCAGCGGAACGAACACTGCTCAAAAACGCAATAGTAGAGCTACACCACAGGTTCTTCGCCGGAGTAAAAACGGATACACCTCCGGGAGGCGTCAGCCACTGGTTCAAGATGGACGAGATCCATCAGGCCACGCACGTGCACGGTGGACCAGAGTTCCTGCCCTGGCACCGTGAGATGGTGAACAGGTTTGAGATCATGTTGCGTCAGGTGGACGACCGCTTGTCGCTTCACTACTGGGACTGGACCCGCGACGCGACGCCACTCTTCACCGACGACTTCATGGGCAGCGCGAGTGGTGACGCCGGTGATCCGTGGTTGGCTGCGGGGTTCTATGTTCCCGGCGCCGACCCGTGGCGCGCCGATGCTTTCGATCCAGACCACAACAACCCGGTCGATCCTCCTCGCACACTCACGCGCGACTACAGTGGCGGCACTTTTCCAGCGGGCACAGACACCGACATCGTCAACGCGGATGACTATCAGGAAATGCGTGACTTGCTTGAAAGCGCGCACAACGACGCACATAGCGTGCTGATTGGCGGAACAATTGGAAACGCTCACATTTCGTTTCGCGATCCCTTCGTCTTCCTGCTGCACTCAAACGTCGACCGTCTCTTCGCGCGCTGGCAAACAGACCCCGATCACACTGAGCGACTCGATCCGAATCTCGTCTATGGATCGGAATCGGCGGACTTGAACGTAAACGTCGAACCGTGGTCCAGCGGTCACGGTGAGTTTCACGACATCCGTCCGTGGTCGGCGCCGGAGGAGATGGGCGAGCCGCATAATTACAAACATCTCTCGATCGTTACGCCGCCTTGCTACGACACCAACTTCACCAACGTCGTGCGTGGTGTAGTCCAAAACGACGGCGATCCGCCGGTTATTCAATTCAACGACGTGCCGGAAACCGAATCCGCCGCTCGCGCCGCAGTCATTCGCATCTACGGTTGCGGTGATGCGACCCTACGCGTCACCACGCCGGTAAATGCGCCGTTTTCAATTCTGGAACCGGACACCGGCGTTTTGCCGATGCCGCACGAGTCAGTGCCGTATCGCGATGCGAGGATCTGGTTTCTGTTTACCGCGGGCGCAGTTGCTCCGGTTGCGGATCAAAACGTCACCATCGAGATTGACGAGAGCGGAGAGTCGTTCGACTTCATTCTGCGCGCGAACATCATTGAAAAACCGACCGTGGCGGTGTGTCTTGCGTTGGACCAGTCGGGAAGCATGAACGATCCGGCAGGTACGTCGGGTTTGTTGCGCATAGATCTGTTGAAGGATGCGGCGAGCAAGTTTGTCGAGATCATCGATTTCGGTCATGGCATTGGCGTGATTCGTTTCGATCACAATGCTTATGCACCCAACGATGCCACCTGGCCCGGTCTGGACGTAACGCGAATCAACAGCGACGACATCAACGACCCTGGTCGAACCGATGCACGCGGCGCTGTGACGGACCACGTTACCAACGTGAACGGATTCACCTCAGTCGGCGATGGTTTGGTCCAGGGTCGAAACGTGCTCAACGCCGTGCCCGATGCGGACTACGACTTCAAGGCGCTGATCATACTGACGGACGGGTTGGAGAATCGTGAGCAATGGCTGGCGGATGTCGGCGGCTCAATTGACAACCGCACGTTTGCCATCGGACTCGGCAATGAAACGCAGGTCAATACGTTCGCGTTGCAAACGATCGCAGACGGCACTGGTGGCTACCTGCTGCTCACCGGCCTGCTTGATTCGAGCATCGACGACTTCTTCCGCTTGAGCAAATTCTTCCTCCAGATCATGGCGGGAGTTACCAACAACAACATCATTCTCGATCCAAACGGTTTCATCTCGCCGGGCACGACGATTCGCATTCCGTTCTACATCTCCGATTCGGACATCGATGTCACGGCGATCCTAATGACCGATTTCAACGTCGTCGATTTGATGGTTGAGACGCCGGCGGGCGAGGTCATCGAGCCCGGCAACGCCGCGGGACTCGGCATCACTTACAACGTCGGCCTGCGCACGCGTACGTACAAGTACACGTTACCGGTCGCTTTTCCCGCCGGAAATCATGATGGAAAGTGGCACGTGATTTTGCGAGTAAACGAGAAAGATTGGCAGAGATTTGACAGGCCTGCGACAACAGCCGTGCCCGTCGGTGGAACTGGACCAGGAGCTGCCGGTGCTCGTTACAGCGTTGAGGTCCATACATTTTCGAATCTGAAGATGAAGGCCCGCGTCGATCAAAGCAGCTTCGAACCGGGCGCGACGATCACGTTGCGCGCGAGTTTGACTGAGTATGGAATCCCGGTCGAGGGCAGGGCAGTGGTTAACGTGCAAGTGACGCGTCCTGATGGGAGCGTCATGGTGTACGCGCTGACTGAGGAGCCGGAAGGGCAGTTCGAACGCTCGTTTGTGGCGAACATGGTTGGGATTTACAGTTGCCGGTTTATGGCGACTGGGACCACGATGCGTGGCAAGCCGTTCACGCGTGAAGAAACGCTGACGGCCGCTGTTTGGCACGGCGGAGACGATCCGCGCGATCCCACTGGCGATGAGAATGAAGGCGGACGGCCGGGTAATACTGGTCCAGATCGCGATCCGAAGTCAGACACGGAGTGCTGCCGAATGCAGATCCGGCTGATCTACATAGGACTCGTGTTGCTGCTCCTGATCGCGCTGATTCTCTGGTTCAAACTCTGAGCGCGCGATAGGTTATTCCGGACGAGGTTCATCGGGTTTCTTCGTGAAACCGGAGATGTCCCATCGGCTTTCGATGTTCTTGAAGAGCCGCAGGCTGGTGAAGAACGCGCTCGCTCCGCCGCCGCCAAGCTTGGAGCCCTCCTGGCCGGC
>Ga0111538_10006512_pt1 | contig 15797 bp, 9 predicted proteins | sample SoiMethybrSBSTD1_FD_79669 | JGI IMG/M metagenome (GOLD analysis project Ga0111538, IMG submission 79669) | Bulk soil microbial communities from a Populus tree surrounding site in Tennessee, USA - Soil MetaG P. TD hybrid SBSTD1 (version 2)... | ecosystem: Environmental > Terrestrial > Soil > Tree...
AGCGAGAGCGACGAGCTCGCCCGGATACTGCCGCCCCGAAACAGCGACGACGATGTACTGCTTGCCGCCGGCCATGTAGGTCATCGGCGCGTTGCTGACGCCGGCGGGCAGCTCCATCTCCCAGGCGATCGCGCCGGTCTTCTTGTCGAAGGCACGGAACATCTTGCCGCCCCAGGTGCCGCCCGGCGGCAGACCAACGCCGGCGTCGCTGCCTTCACCCATGAAGACGAACGACTTGGTGACGAGCGCCGCGTTGCGTCCCGGCGTGCCGATGGGTGGAAGGTTGAGACCCTTGAACGCCGGATGATTGCGGATGCCGTCGCCGTTGGCGACCGACCAGAGGATGTCGCCCCTATTCAGATCGATCGCGACGAGGCGTGAGTACGGCGGCTTGAACGGATCGGGCAGACCCTGCGGACCGAGGGGCCACGGCACCTGTTGCTTCACGTAGGGCAGCGTCGATTCGGGATGCTGCGACTTGCCCAGCGCAATGACGGTCGGCATGTGCGCCGACGGCACATAGAGGATGCTGGTCTCCGGATCGAACGCCGCGCCGCCCCAGTCCGCGCCGCCGTTGGTGCCGGGCACGAGCAGCGTGCCTTTCGGTCCATCAGCACTACCGAGCAGCACGGGCGGCGTGTAGAGCGGCCCCCACTTGTACTCGCTGACGATTTTCTTCGCTTCGGCCTTGAGCTCCGGCGTGAAGTCGATCAGATCGTTCTCGGTCACGCCCTGCTGATCGAACGCTGGCGGCTTCGACGGGATCGGTTGCGTCGGCGAGTACCACTCGCCAGGCACGTTGCCCTGCGGCACCGGCTTCTCGACGATCGGCCAGACGGGCGCACCGGTGATGCGATCGAACACGTAGACGTACGCCTGCTTCGAGACCTGTGCGACGGCCTTGATGCGTCGTCCGTTGACCGTGATGTCGCCGAGCACGGGGGCGGCGGGGAGGTCGTAGTCCCAGATCCCGTGATGCAGCGTCTGGAAGTGCCACACGCGCTTGCCGGTCTTCGCATCGAGACACACGATCGATTCGGCAAACAGGTTGTTCCCCGGCCGCGTGCCGCCGTAATAGTCGCCGGTGGCTTCTTCCAGTGGCAGGTAGACGTAGCCGAGTTCCTCATCGGCGCTTATTAACGACCACGCTCCGCTGTTGCCCGAGTAGGTCCAGGAATCATTGAGCCACGTGTCGTTGCCGAACTCGCCTTTGCGCGGCACGACGTGAAACGTCCAGAGCAGCTTGCCGGTCCGCACGTCGTATCCCCGCACATCGTCGGGCGGCATCTCTTTCGGTGCGCGCGTGCGCTCGTTGAGGATGTCGGTGGCTGGTGACGGGACACCTGCGACGACGACCACGTCCTTCACGACGAGCGGACCGCTGCTCCAGCGCCAGCCGGTGATCGTACGCTCGAAGCCCTTGGTCAGATCGACCTGACCGTTCTCGCCGAAGTCGGGATAGCGCTTGCCGGTCTTCGCGTTCAGCGCGACGAGATTGGCGCCGACGTTGGTGACGATGCGCGCGTCGCGGCCATCGGTCCAGTAGGCGAGGCTCCGCGTCGCGCCGCCGCGCGCAAGTCCCTGGCCGTCGGGTCTCGGCGGCAGCGTGTCGAACCACAGCGTCTTGCCGGTTGCAGGATCGAGCGCGACGACCGCGCCGACGGCGCTGCTCATGTAGAGCACGCCGCCCACCATCAACGGCGTGTGCTGGTAGTTGGCCGGGGCGTTGGCGTCGGGGAACGAGGCCTTCAGCTCCTCAGGCACGCCGGACTTGCGCCACGCGATCTTGAGGTTCTTGATCGTGTCCTTGTTGATCTGATCGAGCGGCGAGTACTTCATCCCGCCCTTGTCGCCGCCGTACGCCGCCCAGTCGCGATCTTTGTCAGCGGCTCGCGCCGCGATCGTCCACGCAGCGAGTGCGATAACGGCGGCCAGGGTTACAGGTATCAGAGTACGGCGCATGATGGGTTCCTCGGGCAAGGAGTGTAGCGCGGCGCGACAGCCGCCGGACAGTTGAACTAGACTCTGCGATCAGGCCCCCCCCTTGCATCCAGGGACTCGAGTCGGACCCTACGAAATCACGGCGCACATCGGTGCCGGTGGCATGGGCGAGGTGTATCGCGCCCGCGACACAGCACTCGGCCGCGATGTGGCCATCAAGGTGCTCTCTCGAACCTTCGCCGCCGACCCCGATCGCCTCGCGCGCTTCGATCGGGAAGCCCGGTTGCTCGCCTCGCTCAATCATCCCAACATCGGCGCGATCTACGGTCTGGAGTCGCTGCCCGCAACTGGCGGCGCGTCGCGGCAGCCGGCAATCGTCCTGGAGTTCGTCGATGGCGAGTCGCTGAGCGACTTCATCGCGCGCTCGGCGGCCTCGAGAGAGACCACCGCGTACGTGAAAGAGGTGCTCACCATCGCTCGACAGATCTGCGACGCACTCGATGCGGCGCACGAGCGGGGCATCATCCATCGCGACCTGAAGCCTGCGAACATCAAGATCACGAGCGCGGGTGTCGTCAAGGTTCTGGACTTCGGGTTGGCCAAGACCTCGGGGCCGGAGTTCGACAGCCCGTCGGGCATCGATATGGCGTTGACCGTCACGCAGAGCGCGACGCAGGCCGGCGTCATTCTCGGCACCGCCGCTTACATGAGTCCCGAACAGGCGCGTGGGCAAATCGTCGACAAGCGAACGGACATCTGGTCATTCGGATGCGTCCTGTACGAAATGCTCACGGGACGTCGAGCGTTTGAGGGCCAAACGACGTCAGATCTGATCGCCGCAATTATCGAGCGCGAGCCCGACCTGACCCGACTGCCGGGTGGTGTGACGACGCCCGTCATCCGGCGCCTGCTCGAACGCTGCTTCGAGAAGGACGTCCGGCAGCGCGTGCGCGACATTGCCGACGCGCGCGCGGACATCGAACATGCGCTGTCGCCCGCGTCCATCGTCGAGCGGGCGGTTCTCGTCGACACACCCAGAGGAAGGCGCGCACCGATGTGGGCCGCCGCCGCCGCGGTTCTCGCCTTCGGGATCGTCGGCGCGACTGTCGGCTGGTTCGCATCGCGGCAACAGGCTGGCGCATCAGCCCCCGTCTTCGATCGCGTGGTGCGCCTCGTCTCGACACCGGCGCACGAGTTCAGTCCTGCGATTTCGCCCGACGGCAAGTGGGTCGCGTATCTCTCCAACGCCCGCGGCCCGACCGACGTGTGGGTCAAGTTCATTGCCGGCGGCGATCCGAAAAATCTCACTGAAGCATCACCGATCGACGTCCAGGCGACGGACTACATCGGCGGCCTCGACATTTCCCCGGACGGTTCCGAAATCGCGCTCATCGCGCAGGGTCGTAGCCCGGGGGAAGGCAATACCGCGTGGGTGATTCCAGCGCCCCTTGGCGGCGTCGCGCGCCGCGTGCTGACGCCGACCGATTCCTCCCTGCACTGGTCTCCGGATGGAAAGCGGATCGCATTCATCCGAACTGGCGGACCGTTGGGCGATGCGCTGATCGTCGCCGACGCCGACGGGCAGAACGAAACCATCGTCGCCAAGCGAGAGGGCGCTCAACACATGCACTGGCCGCGATGGTCTCCCGATGGGCGTTACATCTACTTCAATCACGGCGCGCAGAACTTCAATATCGAACCGACGCAAATCTACCGTGTGGCCGCGACCGGGGGATCGATCGAGCCGGTCGTGTCGACCGCTCGCCGCGCCGCGTTTCCGTTTCTGACGCCGGACGGCAGCGGTCTCATATATGCGGCAAACCCTGACAGCGTGGATCTCAGCCTGTGGTGGCGTGACCTCAAGTCAGGCCGCGACGTCCGTCTGACGTCGGGAGTCGGCGAGTACACGCATCCTAGTCTGTCCAGCGACGGGAAGCGGCTGGTAGGGACGGTGATCGATTCCCGACAGGCGCTTGAACGCGTCGCGGTCGCGTTCGATCGGCCGGTCACCTTCGAGCCGCTGACCGACGGCTACTCAGGCGACATCGATCCGATGTTGTCGCCGGATGGTTCGCGACTGGTGTTCAGCACGTCTCGCACCGGGAACCGCACGCTCTGGTCCGCGCGCGGGCGGATGGAGCAGCCGGCGCCGGTCACGACCGGTGTGGCCATCGATGAGCGCCCGGCGTTTTCGCCTGACGGCCAGCGCATCGCATTCGTGTCAGACCGCGGAGGGCGGCGCGGCGTCTGGCTCGTGAGCGCCGAGGGCGGCGCACCGCGGCTGATCGCGCACGTCGACGTCGTCGATACGGTCAGCTGGTCACCCGACGGCAATCGTCTCGTGTATGCCACCCCCATCGGTGACGGGCCGGGCTTGATGATCATGAACGTCGCCGACGGCAGCACGACCCGATTGCCAACGCCCAAAGCTGCGAGCGCGCCATCCTGGTCCCGCGATGACGTCATCGCGTACATCCAGCCGCGAGGAGGCAACCTGGGCGCGTACGTGCAATTGATCAGACCCGACGGCAGCCCCGTTGAGTCGCAGCGGCTCGACCGCCCAGAGGCCCCCCGGATTGCCAACGGCTTCGTCGCCTGGTCTCCGGACGGGAAGCGCCTTGCTGCCGTCGCACTGCCCGGGGCCAACCCCGGATCGATCTGGATTGTCGAGCCGAATAACCCGACTCCGTACAAGAAGCTCGCGGACCTTCCAGCCGGAGTGTTTCTCCGCGGCCTTACGTGGTCGCCCGACGGCTCGTCGTTCATCGTCGGCCGGTATCGCTGGGCCGGCGACATCTTCCTGGCCGAACGCTCGACGTCGCCGTAACTCGTACCGACCGGCAAACGTCCGGCTGAAGCCGGACACTACGTCGTTCCTCGCACCGAGCCGTATCAGCGTGGTAGCTTATCGGCGGGCCGCCACACTGCTATGGCAGCGTGAAGCGGTCGGCGCGCGCGCGCAGGGAGCACTCATACATGAAAACGGCACGAATAACCGTGGGCGCGATGGTCGTGGTTGCTGCTGTGGCGATCGGCATGTCGCTCGGCGACAGCGTCCTCGCTCAGGGTGGCGGTGGCCGGGGTGGCGGGAGAGGCCGCGCCGCGGGACCGCCGACATCGACGACTCCGCCGGCAGGCGTGACGCCGCTGCCGGTCGATCTCTTCACCACCAAAAACTTCTATCTCGATCAGAAGTACTGGCTCGACAAGCGCTACGCCCGCTGCAACACGCCGCGGCAGCTCACCGATATGTGGGCGCGCGAGAATCGCCCGGCTCACTGGGGCGACTGCAACCTGGATCGGCCTCTCGACCAGATCGTGAGCCCGTATCCGTACAAGACCGCCTCCGAGCACTATCAGGCGCTGATGGCCGACGCGAAGAAAGCCGGCGGGCCGACGAAGCACACGCGTCAGACGCTGCCCGACTGGGACGGCTGGTATCAGCGCGGCGCACGCCAGGAGCAGTGGACCTGGGGACGCAACCTGCAGACGGCGACGATGCTCTCGTTGCTCACGCCCGAATACCAGAAGCGCATGGTCCAGATGAACTACCACGAAGCCGTCAGCAACTCGCCGCAATGGATGGCGGCGTTCTGCTATCCGGAAGGATTCATGCGGTGGTGGGCCGAGGCCGCACACGGCGGACCGATCGAGGTCATGGTCACGCCGAACCAGGTGCAATTCCTGACCGGTATCGCCGACAACCTCCTGCGTCGCGTTCTCGTTGGCCGCTCGCACGTGCAGAAGGTCCCGCAGTGGTTCGGAGAAACAGTCGGTTTCTGGAACGGCAACACGCTTGTGTCGTGGACGGCGAACGTGCAGGGCTGGACGCTCTCGCACTCGATGTTCGAGTTCAGCAACAAGATGGAAACGATCGAGGTGTTCAGGCCATCACCAGATGGCAAGACGATCACGGTCGAGACGACCTTTTACGATCCCGAAGCCTTCACCCGTCCGCTACATATGGTGACGCCATGGGAGAAGACCCGGTCGCTCGATGATCCCGAGCAGCGCTTCTCGTACGTCGAGTGCCGCGTGCAGAGCACGATCGTCAACGGCCCCGACGGCCGGCCGACGCAGATGACCCCCGTGGACGAGGCGTATATCGACTACTTCGGACGCCCGTGGGCGCAGAACTGGGAGTCGAAGTTCGAGCAGGGTTGGAAGAAACCGGAGAACTGATGGTCATGTCACAAGGCGTACAACGAACGGGCCTCGTCATCGCGGCTTTATTCATCTGGCTCACGCAATCGGCCATCGCACATCATTCATTCGCGATGTACGACATGACGAAGAGCCAGTCGATGACTGGCAAGCTCACGCGATTCATACCCGGCGGCAATCATGCGCAGTTGGTATTCGAAGTGCTCGGCGACGACGGCAAGCCGCTGATGAAGGACGGGAAGAAGGTGGTCTGGGGGGTCGAGACCGGCTCGGCGGCGGCCATCGCCAGGAACGGCATCACTGTGGAGAGCTTTCCGCTCGGCACCGTCATAGGTGTGACGCTGCATCCGCTCAGGGATGGCCGTCCCTTCGGCGCTGTCGGCGGACCGATCGTTCACTGTGGCATGACCATGCCGGCAGGCGGTTGCACCGAGAAGACCGGAAAGGCATTCGGCGCACCGGCCAACTAGTTCGTCCGAATCTAAGCTGTGGGCGATACGATCGGGGCCGTGGACGCACTAGAACGCGCATGAAGAGGGCGTTTGGCCTGCTCGCGGTCTGGTGTGTCACAGTCGTTGTGCCCGGATCGGTATTCGCGCAGGCTGACACGGCCCAAATTATCGGGACCGTACGCGACCCACAGGGCGGCGCGATTGCCGATGCCGCCATCGCCGTTCTCAACGTAGATACCGGCTTCCTGCGTCGCGCGACGACTGACAGCGACGGCCGGTATCGCATGACGGCCCTCCCGCCGGGACGCTATTCGCTGACCGCCGACCAGAAAGGATTCCGAACCGTTGTCCGTGACGGGCTGATCCTGCTGCTCGGCGCCGAGCCCGTGATCGACATCGAACTTCCCGTCGCCGGCCTGAGCGAGAGCCTCGTCGTCACGGCCGACGTGCCCATCGTCAATACGACGACATCGGCGATCGAGATGCGGGTCAACCGCGACCAGCTCGATCTCCTGCCGCTGTTCGGGCGTAATTACGTTCGGCTGTTCAGGCTCACGCCGGCGGCGCAGGCCTTCGGCGACTCCTTCACGGGATCGCGCGATCGCTCCAACGAGATCACCCTCGATGGCGTGGACAACACCAGCGACATCACCGGCTTTCAACGAATGGGCGTTGCCCTCGATACGATTCAGGAATTCCAGGTGCTCGCCAACAACTACGACGCCGAGCACGGGCGGGCATCCGGCGGCATCATCAATGTGCTGACGCGTTCGGGCATGAACACGCCGAAGGGCAGCGCCTTTCTCGCCCTCAGCGACGACGCGTTCAATTCACGCAGCCCGTACGCGAGCCGCCAGGTCCCCGAGCCGCCGTATCGGCTGACGATGTTCGGCGGCGACGCCGGTGGCGCGCTGAGGCGCGACCGCTGGCACTACTTCTTCGCGTATGAAGGCATCAGTGAGGACTCGCAGTCCGAGGCGACCCAAGTCATGCCGGCCTCGACGGCAGCGTTCTCGGATGTGACGCGTGCGTTTCTGTCCGCCAACGGCATTCCGCTGTCGATTTTCGGCGCCGGCGGATTGATCCGGCAGGTGCGGCCTGAGTTCTTCGACGGCCACAACGTCACCGCTCGGATCGACGGCACGCTCACGCTCACGCAGACGTTGACCACGCGATACACCTTCCGCCGGTCCTCGACAACTGCAGGTGAGAACGGCACCCTGTTTGATTACAACGGCAACACCTCACTGGTTCGCGACCACTACGTCGTTGCGACCCACAAGTGGGTGCCGGGATCGAATCGCCTCAACGAGCTGTACTTCCAGACCGGTCACACTTACTCCGACTTTGGCGTCAGGTACCCCGCACTCACCAACGTGGTCGTGCAGGGCGCGTTCTCATTGGGCGGCAGCACGTCGTTCCCGCAGGGACGAAGCGAGCCTTTGTTTCAAGTCGCGGACAATTTCACCCTGATCCGCAGCGGCGGTCGGACCGGTGATCACGCGATCAAGCTGGGCGCGAATGTGAAGGTGTTTCGATCGGACAGCTTCTTCGACGCCGATTCGCGCGGGACATACACGTTCGCGAACCTGACACAGTTCCTCGCCGGCGTGCCGTTCCAGTTCACGCAGTTCCGGGGCGATACGCGTCTCGATCGGCCGAATACGCTCTCGGGCTTTTATATTCAGGACGATTGGCGGCCGCGGTCAGACCTGACCTTGAACCTCGGTCTCCGCTACGACTACGAGTCGGCGAAGACCGAAGCGCTTCGCGAGGTCACCGGCCAACCTGGGCCGGGCATCGGCAGCGACAAGAACAACGTCGCTCCACGCGTGGGTGTGGTGTGGGCACCGGGTGGAAGCTCCAGGCACGCGATACATGCCGGCGCCGGGCTCTATTACGACCAGATCGTCCTGAACATCCTCGGCAACGTGAGGTTTACGCCGCCGAAAGTGATCGGTGTCGTGATTGCGAATCCGTCGTTCCCCGATGCGACGTCCGGACTGGTCAGCGTTCCGCCTCCAGCCATTCAATCGATCGATCCGGATCTGACGACTCCCTACAACCTCAACACATCGATCGGTTATCGCCGCGAGCTGACGACCAACCTGGGCATCGACGTCAGTTACGTTTACAACCGTGGCTGGGATCAGGTGATGACGGTCGATCGCAACGCCGGCATCCCTGGAACGGCGAACATCTTCGGTCAGGGGGCACTCGGCCGGAACCCGGCGATCGCGAGCGATACCTTCAGCACAAACCTGGGCTTCATTCGTTACCAGGGATTGCTGGTCGATCTCCGCAAACGATTGAGCCGCGGTGTCCAGGGTGGCCTCGCGTATTCGCTGTCGAAGACCGAGGACAACGGCCTCAACTTCGGTTCGGTCATTCAAGTCCCGTCACGTCCCGAGCTCAATACCGGCCCGGCCGCGAACGATCGCCGCCACGAAGTGAAGGCGCATCTCGAAGTGGAGCTACCGTTCGATATTCAATGGGCAGGGATCCTCGAGCACTACAGCGAGGCGCCGCTCAACATCAACGCCGCGCGAGACATCAACGGCGACGGCCTCCTGAATGACTGGGTGAACGAAGAGATCTGCCGTACGGTCTCGTGCCCAGGCTTCCGCTATTCCCGCAACAGCGTCCGTGAGCTGTCCACCGACGATGCGAACCGGTTGCGGTCGTTGCTTGGGCTCGCGCCGCTGACGCAGTTCGCCAACAACCCGAAATATCTCAACCTGAATATGACCCTCCAGAAGACGGTGCGTTTCGGGGGCCGCCGGGCGCGCGCCACGATGGAGGTGCTCAACGTGTTCAACACCCCACAGCGCCTCATCGGGTCCACCAGCGCCACGTCCGGCATCTTCGGCACCTATGTGGCCGTCGTCCAGCCGCGCGCCGTCCAACTGACGTTCCAAGTCGACTGGTAGTTGGCTGAATTGCGGTCAACTCCCAACTGCCAACTCCCAACTTCCAACCACTCCCAACTTCCAACTCCCAACCGCCCAGATTCCCGCGCTTCGACGCAGCATCCGATTGGGGATTGGAGCTTGGGAATTGGGAGTGGTTGGGCGTTGGGAGTTGGGCGTTGGAAGTTCTCGTGAAACGTTCTTCCGGCAGATAGCACTTATCCGTATTCAGGGTCGAAGCCTGACATCCGGAGAAGTCACATGAAGCCATCTGCGCGCCGATCCCCCCTGTTTTTGACCGTAGCGCTGACCGTGGCGCTTCCACTGGCCGCCCTGCCGGCCGCCGCCCAGACGCTAACGCAGAAGCCGCCGGCACCGGCCCGGCCCTCGACCGCCAAGCCGTCCACGGCCAAACCGTCCACAGCCAAACCGGGGCAGCCGACGGCCAAGCCCGCCGCACCCGAGCCCGCGAAGGCTCCGGCTCCGCCGCCGCCGCAGGACGTCCGCTTCAAGTCGGTCTACACGAACGGTGAGATGAAGACCGAGAGCGTCGCCTACATCAAGGGTGCTCGCGAGCGGTTTGAGTTCCAGGACATGGTGCTGCTGAAGCAGCCCGATCAGAAGCGCACCATTCAGATCAGCAAGTCTGCCAACACGTATCTCGTCTCGCCCGAGGGCATGCCCGCGCCTGGCATCCCGGGCGCAGCGCCTGCCGCGCCCCCCAAGCCGCCTGGGGTGATCATCGTCGCCACGACGATCGTTGACACGGGCGAGCGCAAGGCGGCGTTCGGCCAGCAGGCCCGCCACGTGAAGATGATGATCGACAAGCAGCCGATGGCCGGCGCCTGCGACACCAGCAAGCAGCGCATCGAGACCGACGGGTGGTACATCGATAACCCACCGTCGATTGCCAACCGGCCGTCGCCAACGGAACAGACGCCGCCCTCACCCGACGGCTGCACTGATCAGATCCAGGCGACGAGCAACGGCGACCCGAAGGTGCTCGGATTCCCGATTGCCTACACGACCACCTTGACCGGCGACGACGGCAAGCCCGTGGTCTCCACGATGGAAGTCACCGAATTCGAGGCGACGACGCTCGATCCGGCGCTGTTCGAGATCCCGGGCGGCTTCAACGCGGCCATGAACGTCCGCGAGCTGTCGAAGGCGTTGAGCGACGCGAACGAAGTGAAGCTGGTGGCGGCCAACGCCGCGCCTCCTGCGGCACCGGCGCCCAAAACCGCAGGGGTTGTGCGCATTGCGGTTCCTGAGTTCACCAACAAGACCCAGCAGACCGTGGACACACGTGCGCTGCGCCAGCGCTTGCTTGGCGACCTGACCGAAGCGAAGTTCGAAGCCGTCCCGATGCCCGCGGGGACGCCGGCGGAATTGCAGAAGCGTGCCGGCGAGATGGGCGCTGACTTCGTCTTGTTTGCCGAAGTGAGCGAGCTGAAAGTGAGCAAGCCAAGCGCATTCGGTGGACTGATGAAAGCGGCGGGTGGCGTCGCTGGCGGACGCGCCGGTGTGGCGGGTGCAGCAGCGGGTGCGGCTGCCGGCGCCGCGGGCGGACCGCCAAAGGAAACCACAGAGTCGAGTATCGCAGTGAAGCTCGTTCAGCCCGATGGCAAACAGCGGCTGTCAACGACGACGAAAGGGAAGGACGGCAGCGGCTTCAGCCTGAAGAGCGGCCTCGGCATCGCGAAGTACGCCGGCGGCATGTATTTGAGCATGATGGCCGGTCCGATGATGTTCTCGAAGATGTCCGGCGCAGGCGCCTTCAGCAACATGGGCGGCATGGGCATGCTCGGCAACCCGTACCTCTATCAAATGCAGGGCGCAGGCCTGAGCGGTCTCGGCAAAAACGTGGGTATGGATGCCACGGCCGGCGCCGCCGCTTACATGATGCAGACGGGGATGGCGATGAACAACCTGGGTGGATTTGTCGGCGTGCCTGGGCAGGGACCGTCCTACGACGAGTCGCTCGGTGAAGCAGTGCAGAACGCGGCGAAGGCTGTTCAGAAGTCGCTCGAGAAGAAGTAGGAGATCACGATGTCGAAGTCTCTTGCGATTGTTTTCTCTCTGACGCTCGCTGCCGCCATTGCCGCTCACGCACAGACCGTGCGCCAGCCAGTCGCGCCTGAGCCGCTCGTTCCGGGTCAGGCCGACATGATGAAGCTGCAAGCCGCGATGATTGCGGCGCAACAGGCGGCGATCAAGCCGGGCGACGAGGCGCTGCCGTGCGCGGCGCTCGACAAAGAACTCGTGTCGACGATGAACAGTCCGGCCATCCAGGCGTACGCAGCGAAAACCAATGCCGCGTACGCACAGGAAATCGCCGCGCAGCAACAGAAGAAGACGCCAATGGCTCCACAAGCCGCTGCGGCGATGGCGGCGGCGCTGGCCACTCCGGGCCCGGGGATGACTGGCCTGGCGGCGATGCCACCCGTCGTGCCGGGACAGGCGATGACGCCGCAGCAGATGCAGGCGGCGATCGCGGCCCAGCAGCAGGCAACGATCGCGTACATGAATCAGATCGCGCCACTCATGCCGGCGCTGATGCGGAGCCAACGCATCACCATGCTGGCGATGACGAAGAACTGCACGTGGGCCACCGGCGGTCTCGGGCTCTATCCCGGTGCTGCCGTGCCGACGGCGATTCCCCCTGGCGCGGTGGTTCCGCGCCAGAAATAACACCTCGTTTCTCATCTGGTGAATGTGATGCCAAGCATCGTCGAACGTGCCAAGAGTGTGTGCGTGTCGCCCGACTCCACATGGGCGGCGATCGCCAGCGAGCGAACCGAAGCGGCGCCGCTGATTACCGGCTACGTGCTCCCACTCGCCGGCGCGGCAGCGGTCGCGCAAGCGATTGGTTTCGCCGTGGTCGGACAAAATTTCGGCCTGCTCGGCACCTACCGCATGCCCATCACGACTGCCCTGGGCATGGCGGTGGCGAGTCTGGTCTTTGCCGCGGTCGGTGTCGTGCTGATGTCGATCATCATCGATGCACTTGCCCCGACGTTCGGAGCAGTGAGAAGCCGCGAGCAGGCGCTGAAGGTGGCCGTGTACTCAGCCACGCCAGTGTGGATCGCCGGATTGTTGCAGGTCATTCCGGTCCTTGGCGTCGCCGCGTTGATCGGCGCGCTCTATGCGCTTTACCTCCTCTATCTCGGATTGCCGCGACTGATGAAGTGTCCTGCCGACAAGGCCATCGGCTATCTCGGCGCCGTGATCGCCTGCGCGGTCGTCATCGGTCTCGTCGGCAGCGCGTTGATTTCGAGAATCGGCAGTCCCGACCTCTCCACCGCCCTGGTGCGATGAAGGTTCGGGCGACGCTTCTTCTTGTGGCGAGTGTCCTGCCGCAGATCGCCTTCGCGCAGGGTGCGACGATCGAGGCCACACCACGTGGAACTGCGTTGGCAGGTTCACGGGTGACCGTCAAGTGGTCGGGGCCGAACGGCCCGGGCGACTACATCACTGTCGCACGCAAGGGTTCGGATTCGTTCGCGTATCTGGACTACAAGCCGACGAGTAACGGTCGCACGCCAATGAACCCGGTGTCGCTGGTACTGCCGGCGCAGCCGGGTGCCTATGAGATCCGCTACGTCCGCGGTACCCCTCGCGAAGTCCTCACCGTGGTGGCGTACGAGGTGACGGCGATCACCGCAACGGTCGAAGGGCCGGCGAGCGTCGCGCCAGGGACACGATTCGAAGTCGCATGGTTGGGACCGAACGATCGCGGCGACTGGGTGACGATCGTTGCCGCTGGTGCCGCCCCGCGCGCGTATAGCTCGTATGTGGACGCCAGAATCGGCCGTGCCGACAGCAAGACGGGCCGCAGTGTCGCGACGCTGGTGGCGCCGGAAAAACCGGGCCGCTACGAATTGCGTTACGTGCAGCAGGGTACGAGCGTGATTGGCACGCGCGCTATCGACGTTGGCTCCGCACCGTCTGCTGGTGCATCGACCACTCCGCAACTGGCAGTGATTCCGGTCGTCCCGGTCCTCAGCATGCCAATCGCGCAAACGCCCTCGCCCGATCAGCGAGCCGCGGCCGACCCCGGTTCGACTCCGGCGTTGACGGGTCCCTCGACGAACATTGCGGGATTGAAGCCGACAGGCGGCGCGGTGATGTCGTTGACGCAGTGTTCGACCGCCACCGCTCCACAGTTCTCGGCAACGCCAGGTGGTGTGACATTCACATTCGTGAAGCCGGCCGGGACGATTGGGTTCCGGATCTCACGGCGTGATCTGGGCGAGTTGACGCCGACCGCAGTGTCTGGTCCTTCGTATACGCACCAGTCCGCACTTTTCTATTCCACGACCTATCAGTATGTGATCACAGGAGTTCGGTCCGATGGGGGATGCTCGGTGGCGACCGTAAATGTCATTCCGCCGAGGCCATTGACGCCAGTGGTGACGGCGACTCTCACCCCAACGGGTGCCAGCCTCGCGTGGCGCGCCCAGGCCGATCATCCGACCGACTACCTGGTGCTCGGACCTGGCCTGCCTGCGACGGGGACTGAAGTCCCGGCGTCGACGAACCCGGCTGGACATGGTCTTGTCATCGACAATCTCACCGTCGGTTCACATAGCTGGCTCGTGACGCCGGTCTGGAAGACTCCGACCGGCATCATGAGCGACGTTGGTCTCGGCGGACGTGTCACCGCGACGATCGGGCTGGTGCCTCCGCGCACAATCGAACTGGTCGGCTTCACCGGCGCGGGGACGGCGATCGTCGTCGGCCCGCGCACCATCACGTTGTCAGGCTTTAGCGGGACGGGCACAGCGGTCGTTATACCGCCGCGGACCATCACGCTCAGTGGCTGGGCGGGTACTGGTTCATCGCCCACGGTTCAAGGAGTGATCACGAAATGAAGGTCCATGCCTGTGTGGCGATCTCGGCGATATACCTGTTCGCAGCAACCACGCCTGCGCGAGCGCAGCAGGGGACTCGGATCGAGTTCGTGGTACCGCTCAATCTCTCACAGCTCTCACCAGATATCGCGACGGTCGGAGTGTTTTGCTGGGTGCGGAGTTCAACCATCCCCGGCGGAATGTCGTACTCGATAGCGAGGCAGACACCGGCTGGCGGACGAGTGCAAGCCACTGTCCCGGTTCGCGTGTCCATCGCTCAACTTGACGATCCCGCCGGGAAGAGTGCCACGTACATCTGCGAACTTCAGGGGCTGCGAACCGGACAAAACCAATGGGTGAAGTTCAGCGAAAACGCATCCGATTCGGCATTTCGACTCTCGCCCAACCCCGCTCCGATCACGGGGAGCTTCGACTGGGTTCAGCCGGCACCCTTAGCAGACGTGGCCCCAGTCAGTGTCACGACCACCTCACCAGGAGGCAACCCGTGATCTTGTCGTGGTCTGAGCGCCTTCTTCCGGCGGTGAACCGTCACGCGTATTCCGCGCGATGACTCTCCCAACTTCCCGGCAGGGGATTCTGGCGCTGACGTGTGCGCTCGTCCTGGTGGCGATCGCCACGCCGAGTCAGGCCTTCGACACCAAGTGGCACGCTGAGGCCACGCGGCTGGCGATGGAAAGGCATGGCTTTTCCGCGGATGCGCGCCTCATGTGTCAGTTCGCCAACTATCTGACCGACTACTTCTCGGCGCCCGGCGACCACCTCGAGGCGTTGAACGCGTACGTGCCGGCCGGGATCCCAAAGGCCGGTGGGTTGGGCGGTGTCGAGCCCGCTCACGTCGCGCGTCTGCACTTCGACGCGCTGATCATGCATTCCCAGGTCGAGTACCAGTGGAAGACGCTCGAGTCGAACACCAAGAACGCGCTCGAGCGATGGGCCGCCGATCCGTCGGTGAAAGCCGGCTATCGGCCGGTCGTGCTGATGACCATCCTCTGCGCGAGCCTCCACGCGGTTCAGGACTTCTACTCGCACTCCAATTGGTTGAAGAAGGTTCCGGCGCGTGACGGCGGAACACCGATCTGGTTCGAGGTGCCCGAAGCCGAGCGCATCGAGGCCAACATCAAATCAGGCTGGTATCCCGACGGCGACACCGCCGGCAGACTCTATCACCGCGAGGAAAACAAGGACTCCTCGGCGCGGCCGCTGAACGTGCCGGCGTTCAACGCGGCGACGCGTGCGTCGATCGACTGGGTCGGCCGGCTCATGGCGCAAACGCCCGGCGTGCCGTGGGGCACGCTGAAAGCCTGGACGGCGCAGCCCGCAAATCTGAATGGGATGTGGCTGAAGAAGCCCGACGCGTCGTTCATCACGACTACGTCCACGCTCGCGGGGCACTGGGACGGCGAGACGCCGGTGAAGAACGTGTTTGCGCCCGAAGCCTCGAGAAACAAAAACATGGC
>Ga0111538_10006513_pt1 | contig 15796 bp, 16 predicted proteins | sample SoiMethybrSBSTD1_FD_79669 | JGI IMG/M metagenome (GOLD analysis project Ga0111538, IMG submission 79669) | Bulk soil microbial communities from a Populus tree surrounding site in Tennessee, USA - Soil MetaG P. TD hybrid SBSTD1 (version 2)... | ecosystem: Environmental > Terrestrial > Soil >...
CCCGCCGACGGTGATCTGGGGCCCCGGCGAGGCCGCGCAGGCGCACCAGACCGACGAGTGGGCCGAGGCCGCGAAGATCGACGCGGCAGCCGACCACTTCTTCGAGGTCGCACGCCGCTGGTGCGGGGTCTGATGCGGCCATGGGGCTGATCGAGCGCGACTCGCTCGTGGCCCAGCTGGGCGACGCCTGGCGCGAGGGCGGGCGCCTGCTGTTCATCGCCGGTGAGGCGGGCGTCGGGAAGACCGCGCTCGTGCGCGCGTTCATCGCGGACGTCGAGGGCCGCGTCCTCCTCGGCGCCTGCGACCGGCTGATCACGCCGGCGCCGCTCGGCCCGCTCGTCGACATCGCCGCCGCGGTGGACGGCGCGCTCGCCGCGACGATCGACGAGCGACGGCATCCCCGCGACGTCGCGCTCGCGCTGCTCGACGAGTTGCGCGACGGCACCGTCTGCGTGATCGAGGACGTCCACTGGGCCGACGAGGCGACGCTCGACGTGGTGCGGATCCTCGGCCGGCGCGTCGGCGCGACGCCCTCGCTCGTGATCGTGACCTACCGCGACGACGAGCCCGTCGACGCCCACCCGCTGCGGCGCGTGCTCGGCGAGCTCGCGTCGGTCGCCGCCGTCGAGCGGGTCCATGTCCCCCCGCTCACGCTCGACGCGGTGCGCGCGCTCGCGACGACGCACGGCGCCGACGGCGACGCCGTCTACGCGCTCACGGGCGGCAACCCGTTCTTCATCTCCGAGCTGCTCGCGTCCGGCGGCGAGGCGCTGCCCGCGACCGTGCGCGACGCGGTGCTGGCCCGTACCGCGACGCTCTCGCCGCGCGCCCGCGAACTGCTCGAAGGCATCGCACTCGAACCGGCGCGGGCGGAGCTGTGGCTGCTCGACGCGGCGTTCCCGCAGGTCGCCGACGCGGTCGACGAGTGCGTGGCGGCCGGCGTGCTGGAGGCCGCGTCCGGCACGGTCGCGTTCCGGCACGAGCTGGCGCGCCTGGCCGTCGAGAGCACGGTCCCGCCGCGGCGGCGGCAGGAGCTGCACGCCGCGATCCTGCGCGCGCTCGAGGGCCGGCCTGTGGACAGCTCGCGCCTCGCCCACTACGCCGACGGCGCCGGCGACGCGGACGCGGTGCTACGGCACGGCCGCGCCGCCGCCGAGCGCGGCGCGCAGACCGGGTCGCACCGCGAGGCGGCCGCGCAGTACGAGCGCGTGCTGCGCCACGCCGGCGACATGCCGCCGGACGAGCGCGCCGAGCTGCTCACCGCGTACGCCTTCGAGGCGCAGACGAGCGGCAGCTACGAGTCCGCGATCGCGGCGCTGACGGAGGCGATCGAGCTGCATCGCGCCGCCGGCGACCGGCTGCGCACCGGCGCGGCGCTCGCGCGGCTCACGGGACCGGGCATCGTCACCGGCCGCAATGCCGAGGCCGAGGCGGCGAGCCGCGCGGCCGTCGAAGTGCTCGAGACGCTGCCGCCCAGCCAGGAGCTGGCGATGGCGTACGCCTCGCAGGCGCTGGTCCAGATGATCCGGCGCGACACCGCCCTGGCGGTCAGCTCGGGCGAGAGGGCGGTCGCGCTCGCCCGTGAGTTCGAGACTCCCGAGACGCTGGCGTTCGCGCTGAACGCGATCGGATCGGCGCTGATCGTCGCCGGCGACATCGACCGCGGTGTCCCGGTGCTCGAGGAGAGCCTGGCGGTCGCGACCGCGCACAACCTCGAGCAGCGGATCTCACATGCCTACGTGAACCTCGGGTCCGCGCTCGGCGAGATGTACGAGCTCACACGCGCGGAGCCCGTGCTGCGGGAGGGCATCGCGTTCCAGGAGGACCACGACATCGATGCCTCGTACACCAGCGCGTGGCTCGCCGCGGTGCTGATGTACCAGGGCCGCTGGGCGGACGCCGCCGTCATCGCGGGCCGCGTGCTGGCCGCCGCGCCGCCGGCGGTCTCCCACATCGGCGCCGCCGTCGCCCTCGGACGGCTGCGCGCGCGCCGCGGCGACCCCGGCGTGACCGAGGTGCTCGACGAGGCGCTCGCGCTCGCCGAGGCGGGCGGCCACCTGCAACGACTGGGCCAGGTCCACGCGGCGCGCGCCGAGGCGGCCTGGCTCGCCGGGCGGCAGGAGGACATGGTCGCCGAGGCCGGCGCGGTCTACGCGCTGGCGCTGGAGAAGCGGCACCCGTGGTTCGCGGGCGAGCTCGCGTACTGGCAGTTCAAGGGCGGCGGGCTGGAGAGCGAGGCGCCGGACTGGATCGCCGAGCCGTTCCGCCTCCAGATCGCGGGCGACGCGGCGGCGGCCGCCGCGCGCTGGCGCGACCATGGCTGCCCGTGCGAGGCGGCACGCGCGCTCGCCGAATCGGAGAACCCCGACGACGTCGCCGCCGCGCTCGCCGAGTTCGAGCGGCTCGGCGCGTCGCCGGCCGAGAAGCTCACGCGCGAGCGGCTGCGAGCGCTCGGCGCCCCGGTCCCGCGCGGCCCGCGCCGCGCCACCCGCGAGAACCCCGCCGGCTTGACGGCGCGCGAGCTGGAGGTCCTGCGGCTGCTCGCACAGGGGCTGCGCAACGCCGAGATCGCCGACAACCTCGTGATCTCGCGCAAGACCGCCGACCACCACGTCTCGGCCATCCTGGGCAAGCTCGGCGTACGCACGCGCGTGGAGGCGGCGGCCGCGGCGAGCGATCTCGGCCTGTTCCAAGATCGGTAACCCGGTAGCCGAAGATAGGCAATCTCTCCGATGCCGTGATCGGGATGCACCCGTACGGTCGACGCACTGTCATCGACCAAGGAGTGCACATGCAGACCTACGTCATCCTGCGCCGCGGCGGCTGGGCCACGCCCGCGGACCTCGCCGAGGCCGCCGCCCGCTCGACCGCCGAGGGCGATCAGATGGCGGACGACATCCGCTGGATCCGCAGCTACGTCACGGGTGAGACCGACGGTTCCGTGGGAACCGTCTGCATCTACCAGGCGACGAGCCCCGAGGCGATCCGCGAGCACGCCCGGCGCGCCGACCTGCCGGCCGACGAGATCGTCGCCGTCGCCGACACCGTGATCGTGCGCCCGGACCCGGCGCCCGTCGCGAGCTGAGCCGCTGAATCGTGGTACCCCGGGCCGGCAATCTCGGGAGTTCTCCCGATGTTGGGCGGCCCGGGAGGCTCGTATCGTCGAGCCATGAAGGCTGCACTCCTCCCCATCTCCCTCCTCCTCGCCGTCTCGCTCCCCACCGCCGCGCTCGCCGCTCCGACCGCCGAGTACCTCGATGGAAAGCTCACGGTCACCGGCGACGCGGCGGACGAGACCTTCACGATCAGACAGGAAGGACCCGAGGTCCGGGTCCATGGCCCGTACAGCATGCCCGACCCCGACGGGGCCGGAACCACGTGCACCTCGATCGACTTCGGGCGGCAGATCCGCTGCGCCGACAACCTCGTCAACACCGTGGTCGTCAACGGCGGCGCCGGCGTCGACACGATGACCGACGAGCGTGGGTCGACGCAGGACGGCGAGACCCTCAACGGCGACGAGGGCGACGACGTCCTCACCGCGCCGCCCCACGCCGCGCCGTTCGCGATGAGCCTGAACGGCGGCGTCGGCGACGACCGCCTCGTCCGCAACGCCCTGCAGTCGTACTACCTCATCCTGGACGGCGGCCCCGGAAAGGACACGCTGGACGCGGGCGCGACCGGGTCGCTCGGCGCGGCCGACCACGGCGGCGAGGGTGACGACATGTACCTCGGCTCGCCGGTGGAACCCGATGCCTTCGTCGTCGACCCGGGAGCGGACACGTACATGGGCGGCAGCGCCCCCGAGCGCATCGAGGACTCGATGAGCTATGGCGAGACTGTCGAGCCCCAGATCGTCTCGCTCGACGGCGTGGCCAACGACGGCCGGGCCGGCGAACACGACAACGTGAAGGCCGACATCGAGAAGGTCTACGGCGGCGGCGCCGGCGACCGCCTCAGCGCCGGTGCGATCTCCGCCGAGCTCTACGGAGGCCCCGGCGCGGATCGGCTCGTGGGCGGCCCCGCCGACGACTGGCTCGACGGCCAGCTCGGCAACGACGTCATCCTCGGGGGCGGCGGCGACGACGGGCTGCTCGACGGCGACGAGACGCCCCAGGTGCAGGACCCGCAACAGCCATCGGCCGGCAGCGACCGTCTGGACGGCGGCGCGGGCAGCGACCAGCTCATGAGCGATCGCGGCGCGGACGACCTGCACGGCGGCCCTGGCTACGACTACGGCCAGTTCATCCGCGTGATCCCGCGCGCGCCGACCGCGCCGTCGCCGTCGCTCCCCGCGCCGTTCGCGATCTCACTCGACGATCGCGCCAACGACGGCCAGCGCGGCACCGACGAGCACGACAACGTCCACACCGACGTCGAGGAGGTCTTCACGTGGGACGGCGCCGATGTCCTCGTCGGTTCGCCGGGGCCGGACACGCTCGCGAGCGAGGGCGGGAACGACCGCATCGTGCCGGGCGGTGGCGCCGACCTCGTGGCGGCGGATGACGGAGCCGACGTCGTGATCGCTCTCGACGGCGCGACCGATCGCATCGACTGCGGGCACGGCGCCGACCGGCTGCAAGCCGACCTGCCCGGCTCCCAGCCCGACCGCGCGGACGTCGCCTTCGGCTGCGAGAGCATCACCGGCACGCCGCTCGGCGGCGCCGATTCCCGCCCGCCCCGTGTGGTGCTGAAGGGCATCCGACCGCGGATGACGCGGCGGGCGTTCAACCACGGCGTGAAGCTGCGCGTCGGCGCCGACGAGCCGGTCGCCGCCGAGGTCGCGCTGCGGATCCGACGGCGTGTCGTCGCCGGCGCATCGCTGTCCCACGTCGACGGCATCCGGACGGTCCGCCTCAAGCCGGCGCGCAGGCTGCGGAGCCGGCACGCGATCCGGGCGCGGGTGCGGGTCGTCGCGTTCGACGCCGCGGGCAACCGCGCCGTCAAGACGCGCTCGTTCCTGGTCAGCGGTCGTCGTCGGTGAGCACGCGGATCCCGAGCGCGTGCGCGAGCGCCGCCGCATTGGCGACGATGTCCGGCCAGGGCATCGTCGCCCCGCGCAGGCGGTCGAGCCCGCTGACGCCGTCGAGCGTGCAGGCGTGCAGGTCGCAGCCGTCGATCCGCAGGCCGTCGAGCTCGGCCTCCGTGAGGTCGCAGTGCTCGAACCGGACCTTGCGGAACAGGGCGTTGCCGAAGTCCGCCTGCGTGAGGATGCAGCCCACGAACGTGGCTCGCTCGAACGTGGTCGCGGCGAACGAGGCGAGATCGATGCGGCAGTCGCGGAACGTGGCGTCGGCGATCCGCGCCCGCGTCCACCGCACGCCGGTCAGCCGCGTACGCGTGAACGCGACCCGGGCCAGCGAGATCTCGGGCGCCGCCAGGTTGGCGAAGTCGCCGCCCTCGTCCGCCGCGTCGCTGATGAGCGCGCCGCGCGTGAGCTCCTCGGGCGCGAGCGGCCGCATCGGGCCAGTCAACCACACGCCCACGCCGTGAGCAGCGAGACTCAGCACGACATGCTCCTCGAGCGCGGCGACAACCTGGCCGGCCTCGGCGCGGCGCTCGACGCGGTCGAGGCGACGTCCGAGGGCCGGCTCGTGCTGGTCGGCGGCGAGGCGGGCGTCGGCAAGACCGCGCTGCTGCGCGCGTTCGGCGAGGCGGCCGCCGCCCGCGTGCTGTGGGGCGCCTGCGAGCCGCTGCGCACGCCGCCGCCGCTCGGGCCGCTGCTCGACGTGGCCGAGGAGACCGGCGGCGAGCTCGCGGAGGTCGTCGCGCGGTCGTCCCGGCCGCACGAGGTGACCGCCGCCCTGCTCGGCGAGCTGCGACGCCGCTCGCCGACCGTGCTCGTGCTCGAGGACCTGCACTGGGCCGACGAGGCGACGCTCGACGTCCTGACGCTCCTCGCCGCGCGCGTCGGGTCCGCGCCCGCGCTCGTGCTCGCCAGCTACCGCGACGACGAGCTCGAGCGCGCCGAGCAGCTGCGGATCGTGCTCGGCGAGGTGACGCGGCGGCCGGAGCGAATGCCCGTGGCGCCGCTGTCCGCCGCCGCGGTCGGCGAGCTGGCCGGGCCGTACGGCGTCGACGGCGCCGAGCTGTACCTGCGCACCGGCGGCAACCCGTTCTTCGTCGTGGAGGCGCTCGCCGTCGGCGGCGACCGGATCCCCGACACCGTGCGCGACGCCGTGCTCGCCCGTGCGGCGCGGCTGTCGGCGCCGGCCCGCGAGGTGCTCGACGCCGTCGCGGTCGTCCCCGGGCGCGTGGACGTCTGGCTGCTCGAGGCGATGGCCGGCGACGGGCTCGAGCGGCTCGACGAATGCCTGGCCTCGGGGATGCTCGCGGCCGGGCCCACCGACGTGGAGTTCAGGCACGAGCTGGCGCGCGCGACGGTCGAGGAGGCGATGGCGCCGAACCGCCGGCTGGCGCTCCATCGCACGGCGCTCGCCGCGCTCACGGCGCGCAACGGCGACGTCGCGCGGCTCGCCCATCACGCCGACGCCGCCGGCGACGGCGAGGCGGTCCTGCGCTGGGCGCCGCGCGCGGCCGAGCGCGCGGCGGCGTCGGGAGCGCACCGCGAGGCGGCCGCGCAGTACGCCCGCGCGCTGCGGTTCGGCGGCGGGCTCCCCGACCAGGTGCGAGCCGAGCTGCTGCGCCGCCACGCCGACGAGTGCTACCTGACCGCCGACTTCGAGGCCGCGGTCGACGCCCAGCGCGAGGCGCTCGCCTGCTTCCGCCGGCTCGGCGACCGCCGCGGTGAGGGCGACGCGCTGCGGTCGCTCTCGCGGCTGCTGTTCTTCGCCGGGCGGGTACCGGACGAGGCCGAGCCGCTGGCGGTCGCGGCGGTCGAGCTGCTCGAGCAGCTCCCGGCCGGGCACGAGCTGGCGATGGCGTACGGCAACCTGGCGCAGCGCCGGATGGTCGTCGAGGACACCGCCGGCGCGGCGGACTGGAGTGGCCGGGCGCTTGCGCTCGCGCAACGGCTCGGCGACACCGAAGCAATCGTGTACGCGCTCACGAACGTCGGGGCGTCGGAGCTGGCGGCCGGCGAGGCCGGTGGCCTGGCCAAGCTGGAGCGGGCACTGGCGCTGGCGCAGCAGCACGGCCTCGAGGAGTACGCGGGCCGTGCGTTCACGCGGCTCGCGTGGTGCCATCTGCGCCAGCGGCGGTACGAGGCCGCGCTCGAACAGCTGGACGCCGGCCTCGAGTATGCGAGCGAGCGCGGCCTGGACACGTGGCGGCTGTACCTGCTGACCTCCCGCGCACGGGCCGAGTTCGACCTCGGCCGCTGGGACGAGGCCGCGCGCTCGGCCACGACGAGCCTGCGCGACCGTCGCAGCGCTCCGGTGCCGCGCAGCGAGGCGCTGTGCGTGCTCGGGCTCGTCCGCGCGCGGCGCGGCGACTCGGAGTGGCGGGCGCCGCTCGAGGAGGCGCACGCCCTGGTCCGCGGGAGCCGTGAGTTGATGCGCATCGGCCCGGTCGCCTGCGCGCGGGCCGAGGCGGCGTGGCTGATCGGCGACGAGGATGCCGTGGCAGGGCTCACCGACGCCGCGCTCGAACTGGCCAGGGAGGTCGGGTCGCCCTGGGTGCTCGGCGAGCTCGTGCTCTGGCGCCGGCGGGCGGGCCTGCGCGACGAGCTCGCGCCCGCTGCCTTCGCCGAGCCTTACGCACTCGCGATCGCCGGCGACTGGGCGGCCGCCGCCGAGCGCTGGGCCGCGATCGGCTGCCCCTACGAGGAGGCGCTGGCGCGCGGCGCGAGCGACGAAGAGGACGTCGTGCGCGCGGCGATCGAGCAGCTGCAGGGGCTGGGCGCGCGGCCGGCAGCGCGGATCGTGACCCGGCGACTGCGCGAGCGCGGCGTGCGCGGCATCCCGCGCGGTCCGCAGCCGCGGACGCAGCAGAACCCGGCCGGGCTCACCCCGCGCGAGCTCGAGGTCCTCGCGCTGATCGCCGACGGGATGCGCAACGCGCAGATCGCCGAGCGGCTCGTCGTGTCCGAGAAGACGGTCGGCCACCACGTCTCCGCGGTGCTGCGCAAGCTCGACGTCACGTCCCGCGGCGAGGCCGCCGCGAAGGCGTTGCGGCTCGGGCTCACGACGTGAGCAGCTTGTTGGCTCCCTTGAAGTCGTTGCCTTCCAGGTGGCCCACCCACTTGCCCCACGTGCCGGCGCCCTTGGCGGCGTCGACGGTGTTCTTGAGGCCGTCGAGGTCACCCTCGAAGTAGGCGGCCGCGACGACGGGCTCGGTCGCGACGGTCACGAGGTGGGTCGCCGACGTGTACTCGCGCAGGAACGAGGAGTCGTCGCGCTGCACCTCGACCTCCGGGCCGACCTTGCGCGTGAAGTACTCGGTCACGCCCTCGTTGACCGCGTAGTTCATCCGCTTGCGCCAGCGGTCGTTCGAGTGCGCGTGCATCCCCTCGTGGATCTGCGTCCCGAGATCGGCGCGTTCCTTGCGGATGTGGATGACGCCCTTGTCCTCGTCCTGGAACGCCCGCACGCCCTTGGTGGCGAGCCAGTTCTCGGCCTCCTCGGCGCTGAAGTTGCGGTCGGTCGCCGGGTTGATCGATCGCTGCGCGTACTCGAGCCAGGCGCTCTTGAACGCCACCTCGTTGTCGATCTTCATGATCTTGGCGAGGTTGACCTTGCGCATCTTGGACCCCACCAGGTCCTTGAGGAACGGGCTCGTGTCGAAGATCGTGTCCACCTGCTTGCCGGTCCGCAGCGGCGGCTTAGGCTGCGGCTGGCGCGCGAGCAAGCGGCTCAGCGCCTGGTTGCTGAGCCCGTCGACCGGCAGCGTCTCCGGCCGGCGCTCGTGTTGCGGGCGCTGCCGGGGCTTCTCATACAGGCGGCGACTCACCGGACAAGCCTACGGGGTCGGAATACCAGCGGTTCAAGGGCTGTCTAAAGACTCATGGCACTTGATCTGGACGCACTCGAGACGAGCTTCGATCTCGTCGCCCCGCGCGGCGACGAGCTCGTCGACACCTTCTACACGCGGCTGTTCGCGACCGCACCGGCCGTCGAGCCGCTGTTCGCGCGGACCGACCTCGCGCATCAGAAGACGATGCTGCTGGCGACGCTCGTGCTGCTGCGCAAGTCGCTGCGCGACCTCGGCGCAGTCGTGCCGAAGCTGCAAGAGCTGGGCCGCCGGCACGTCGACTACGGCGCGCGGCCCGAGCACTACCCGGTCGTCGGCGAGGTGCTGATCGACTCGATGGCGGAGGTCGCCGGCCCGCAGTGGCGGCCCGAGTACGGGCGCGCGTGGGCGGCTGCGCTTGCCGTCGTCGCCGGAGTGATGGTCGAGGGCGCCGGGTAGACCCGATGGCATGACCGACGAGAAAAAGGGCGAATGGGCCGAGGTCGCCGACGAGGGCATCGTGCCCGTCGAAGATGACGACGCGGCGGTCACCGGCCGCACGGTCGGCGGCGACGAGCCGGCGACCGAGGAGGGCGTGGACCTCAGCGCGGGCGACAACGCCGACGCCACCCGCGACGGCGGCCAGAACCCGCCCGAGGGCGACGAGGAGCCCGACCTGCGGGACGCCGCTGCCGGGCCCCGCCAGGTCGACATCGACGCCGCTCAGTCGTAGCGCTGGATCGTCCGCACGTTGAACGCGAGCATGATCGCGCCCGTGACGGCGACCACGAGGAACCCGGGCCAGATCTTGGCCCAGTTCAGGTCCTCGAGGATCAGCGAGCGCAGCGCCTCCATCAGGTAGGTGACCGGGTTGAAGGTCGCCGCGATCTCCATCGGCCGCGTGAGCAGGTCGCGCGGCACGAAGTTCGGCGTGAGGAACAGCAGCGGGAAGAAGATCAGGCTGCCGGAGTTGGTCGCCGCCGCGCTGCGCGTCTTGAGCGCGATCAGCTGCATGAAGCCGGTGTACACGGCCGCCCACAGCGCGGTCAGCGCCACCAGCAGCACGAAGCCGAGCACGCCGCTGGCGATCGAGATGCCGAAGATCATCGCCAGGATCACGATCAGCGTCGCGATCAGCACGCCCTTGGCGACCTCCGCGACCAGGCGACCGAGCACCAGCGAGGTGCGTGCGATCGGCGCGGCCCGCAGCTTGTCGAAGTAGCCGCCCTCGATGTCCTCGACGAGGAACAGCGCAGCGGTCCCGAACGACGCCGCGAGCAGCAGCGAGCTCGGCAGCTGGAACGCGCCGTAGCCCTGGCCGTGGAGGAAGTCGGTCGTCTCGCCGGGGAAGATCTTCGCGGCCTGGCCGACGTTGACGACGAGGAAGAACAGCGGGATGAACAGCGTCGGGATCAGCGCCTCAGGCGTCCGCCACGCCTCGCGCAGCGCGCGCTGTCCGAGCACCCATGCCTGTGCCATCAGGACACCTCCTGCACGTCGCCGGCGACGCGGCTGCGGGTGCGGCCCGTCGCGTCGAGGAACACGTCGTCGAGCGTGGGATCGCGGTCGAGCCCCTGGCGCTCGCGCAGCTCGTCCTTGAGGTCGCGCGGCGTGCCCTCGCGGACGATCACGCCGCCGTCGATGATGGCCAGCCGGTCGCACAGCTGGTCGGCCTCTTCGAGGTACTGCGTGGTGAGGAACACCGTCGTGCCGCGCTCGTTGATGCGCCGCATCTCGTCCCAGATCGTGAGCCGGCTGGCCGGATCCAGGCCGGTGGTCGGCTCGTCGAGGAACAGCACGTCGGGCTCGTGGACGAGCGCCGACGCAAGGTCGAGCCGCCGCTTCATCCCGCCCGAGTAGCCCTTGATCAGCCGATCGGCGGCGTCCTCGAGCTCGACCAGCTCGAGCAGCGCCTTGGCACGCTCGGTCGCTTCGGCAGGCGTGAGCCCGAACAGCCGGCCCTGGAGCACGAGCAGCTCGCGGCCGGTCTGGCGCGGGTCGAGCCCGGCCTCCTGCAGCGCGACGCCGATCCGCTTGCGCGCCTCGTCCGGTTCGCGACCGACGTCCACGCCCGCCACCTCGGCACGACCGGCCGTGATCGTCAACAGCGTCGTGAGCATGCGCACGGTGGTCGACTTGCCGGCCCCGTTGGGCCCGAGGAAGCCGAAGATCTCGCCGGCCTCGACGCGCAGATCGACGCCGCGGACGGCCTCGACGTCGTCGTAGTGCTTGATCAGTCCTTCGGCGTGGATGGCAGCGGAGTTGGGTGAGCTCATCGGACCGGGCAAGCTAGCGGGCATGTCGGATCGTGTCTTCTCGAAATGTGCTGCGGTTGCCCTCGCGCTTGTCGCGCTCACCGGTTGTGGCAACACGGCGCAACCGGCTCCGGAGAAGCCGCGCGAGCTTGTGTACATGTCGCGCAACACGCTCTGGGCCGTGCCCGAGGACGTCGCCGTGTACGACGACGGCCGGGTCGCCTACCGGCAGCTGCTGCACACGAAGATCACGATGAAGGTCCGGCGCACGAGGCTGTCGCCGTCGTCGCTGGCCAGCCTGCGCGAGTTGGTCGCCCACACCCGGCTCGCCGGCGCCAACCGCCCCGGCGCCGCCCAGCCGCGCAACGGCTTCCGCTACCTCCTGCGGCTCGACGGCCGCAGCATCACGACCGTCGACGGCCAGCTCGCGGCCGGGGTGCGCCCGCTGATCCGGCGGCTCGGGCGGCTCGAGGACCGGATGCTGCTGCGCGGCGAGTGACCGGCACACTGTCCGGCATGACGCATCCCCTCGAGTTCCTCATCGGCGACTGGGTGACCGAGATGTCCCACCCCGCGCTCCCCGGCGTGGAGGTGCACGGGCGCGTGACCGGGGAATGGGGCCCGAACCGACGGTTCATCGTCCTGCGCTCGGAGACCGACCACCCGGACTTCCCCGACGCGGTGTCGATCCTCGGCGCGTTCGACGACGACCCGCTGCAGATGCACTACTTCGACTCGCGCGGCGTCCACCGCGTGTACGAGACGAGCGCGGCCGGGGACGTCTGGCACATCGAGCGCGACTTCCCCGGCTTCTCGCAGAAGTGGGACGGTCAGATCAGCGCGGACCGCAACACGATCGCGGGCGTCCACCAGGCGTCCCGGGACGGGACGACCTGGGAGGACGACCTCGACATCACGTATCGACGCGTCTAGTGGGGACAACCGGCGCCGGCCGGCGACCAGCGCAGGAGTCGGGCTATGCGGTCGCCGCGGTGGGCTCTTCGATGCGCCGCGGCAGCAGCGTCTCGCGCGCGATCACGAGCCGCTGGATCTGCGACGTGCCCTCGTAGAGCTGCATGATCTTCGCGTCGCGCATCAGCTTCTCGACCGGGTAGTCCTTGATGAAGCCGTAGCCGCCGTAGACCTGCACCGCGTCGGTGGCGACCTCCATCGCGCTGTCGGCGGCGAACCGCTTCGCGTGCGAGGACTCGAGCGTGTTGCGCTTGCCCTGGTCGAGCAGCACGGCGCTGTTCCATGTGGCCAGACGGCTCAGGTGCACCTTCGTCGCCATGTCGGCGATCATGAACTGGATCGCCTGGTGCATCGCGATCGGCACGCCGAACTGGATGCGCTCCTTCGAGTAGTTGGTCGCGAACTCGAAGGCGGCGCGCGCGATGCCGGTGGCCATGGCGCCCACGCCGGGCCGCGTGCGGTCCAGCGTCATCATCGCGATCTTGAAGCCCTTGTTCTCCTCGCCGATCAGGTGGTCGGCGGGGATCTCGGTGTCGTTGAAGGTGATGGTCGCGGTGTTGGACGCCCGCTGGCCCATCTTGTCTTCCTTCTTGTCCACCGAGACGGTCTCGTCACGGGGCACGATGAAGCAGGAGATCCCGCGGTGGCCGGCCTCCTTGTCGGTCTTCGCGTAGACCGTGTACCAGTCGGCGTAGCCGCCGTTGGTGATGAAGCACTTGGAGCCGTTGATGACGTACTTGTCGCCCTTGCGAACGGCGGTCGTGCGCATGCCGCTCACGTCGGAGCCCGCGTCGGGCTCGGTGAGACAGAACGAGGCGAGCTTGTAGTCCTCGGTCAGCATCCCGAGATACTGCTTCTTGAGCTCTTCAGAGCCGGCCAGCGCGAGCGGCGCCTGGGCGAGGCCGTTGGCGCCGATCGAGGTCGCGATGCCCGAGCAGCCCCACGAGAGCTCCTCCTCGACGATGCAGCCCTCGAGGTAGCTGAGCCCCGGCCCGCCGTACTCCTCGGGCGTGTGGCCGTTCATCAGCCCGAGCTCCCACGCCTTCCGCAGGATCTCCTCGGGCCACGTGCCGTCGCGGTCGTACTCCCAGGCGACGGGACGGATCTCCTTCTCGGCGAAGTCGTGCGCCATCTCGCGCAGCGCCTTCTGCTCGTCGGTAAGCGTGAAGTCCACCATCGGTTTCTCGAGCTCCCAGATTGACTGGTCAGTCAACAGCTATGGAGAGGGTACATACCCCGTCGGGCGCCAACAAGAACGAACCGGTTTCTCTGGCCGAATGGCTGGGGTTGTCAATGGTCCGTAGAGGACCACTAAACGCCCCACGCGAAACCGGTGCATTGGCGCCTTCCCCTCAATGCCGCAGTTCAAGGGGCACAATGACGCCATGGAGGACGCGTTCGCGATCGTGCTCTTCGTCGTCGTCGGTGTCGCGTTCGTCGCCGCGGTCTGGGCGCTGGTCACCAGCCGCAGCAGCTACGACCAGATCGGGAGCGGCGGCCTGATCTCGACGCCGCAGGAGACGACGACGACGGCGGCCGAGCGCGACGCCGAGATCCGCCAGATGCTCGAGGCCCGCAACGCGATCCGGACCGCGCGCGGCGAGGATGCGCACGACATCGACGCCGAGCTGCGCGCGCTGACGGGCACCGCCGAGGACCCCGAACTGCGCGAGGAGGTCCGCAGCCTCGTCGAGGCGACCAACGCGCGCCGCGTCGCCCGTGGCGAGGAGCCGCTCGACGTCGAGACCGAGATCGACCGCCGCCTGCGCGAGCTCGGCTAGGCGCGCTCGAGCACAGCGCGCAGCGTGGCGAGGTTGGCGTCGATCCCGCGTCTGACGGCGCGGCCGGCTAGCGGCCCGAGCAGCGCGAACGGCCCGTCGAGCTCCACCGACGCGTCGAGCGACAGGTCCGTCGCGCCGGCCGCCGGCGCGAGCGTGTAGCGGTAGAGGAACGGCGTCGGCCCCGAGGTCGTGCGGATCGAGAACCGGGTGGGCGGCTCACGCTCGAGGACCTCGAGGCCGTTCTCGGCAGCGCCGGTGGGCAGCGAGCGGTGCATGACGTAGCTGTCGCCGCCGCCGTGAACCGCTGTGACGGCCGAGTTCCACAGCGGGAACCGCAGCGGATCCGCGAGCAGGTCGAAGACGTCCTGCGCCGGTCTCGCGATGCGGATGCTCGTCTGGATGGTGATCATGCCGACGAATATACATGACACGTCACGTATTTCAATGACGCGTCACGAATCTCTATCCTCATTCGCGTGGACCCGGTGGAGGAGCTCCGCTATCTCGTGCTCGCCGCCCAGCGGGACGGCAACCGCATGCTGGCGGCGCTGTTGCGCCCGCTCGGGCTGACCCCCGCTCAGGCGGAGGTGCTGACCGTGCTCGACGACGCGCGGCGCCCGCTGACGGTCCGCGAGGTCGGCGATCTGCTGGTCTGCGAGCCAGGCAGCCCGAGCCGGCTCGTGGCCTCGCTCGCCGCCGCCGGGCACGTCACGCGCCGCCCGCACCCCGACGACGGACGCGCCTCGGCGCTCGAACTGACCGACCAGGGCCGGCGCGCGGCCGCGCAGGTGCGCGCCGTCGATGATCGCTTCCACCGCGATCTCGCCGCGCGCCTGACTTCGAAGCGTGACATCGAGGCCACGATCCGGACCCTGCGCGGGATCGCGCAGGCCGGCGCGTCCGCCGAGGCGCTCGACCGGCGCCTCAGGGAACGCTGAGGCCGTACCGTTCGCGGCCATGCGCCGCGCCGCCCTCTCCTGCCTGCTCGCCCTCGCCTTCGTCGCCGCCGTGCCCGCCACCGCCCCAGCGGCGAAGAAGAAGTTCCGGCCCGTGCTCACCGTCGGCAACAACTGGGCCGGCACGGCCGACATCGTCGACCCCAAGCGCTTCAAGCCGATCAAGCGCCTGAACATCGTCCCGGACCTGGACGAGCGGATGGCGGAGATCCAGTCCAACCCGGACCGCCTCGCGTACTTCAACGCGATCCGCCAGCTGGTCGGCGAGGGCCACGACCAGTTCGTCGACGACGCGTTCACCAGCCGCGACGGCCGCCGCGTGTTCGTCTCGCGCCCGAGCCTCGCCGACGTGGTGGCGATCAACATCCGCTCGGGCAAGATCGTCTGGCGGACGCCGGTCGAGGGCTACCGCGCAGACCACATGGCGATCTCGAAAGACGGTCGGCGCCTCCTCGTCTCCGCCTCGACCGCACGGAAAGTTCATCAGATCGACACGCGGACCGGAAGGATCAGCGGCAGCTTCGAGTCCGGCGACCAGCCGCACGAGAACAACTTCAGCCGCGACGGCACACGGATCTACCACGCCAGCATCGGCACGGTCTACACACCGCTCGACGACCCGATCTTCGACGACACGAAGGGCGACCGCTGGTTCGAGATCGTCGACGCGCGCACGCTGAAGGTCCTCAAGCGCATCGACATGGGCGACAAGCTCGCCCAATACGGCTTCCCCAACATGAGCTCCGCGGTCCGCCCGATGGCGCTCTCGCCGACCGAGCGCTACGTCTACTTCCAGCTCTCGTTCCTGCACGGCTTCGTCGAGTACGACCTCAAGCGCGACCGCCCGCTGCGGATCGCCCAGCTGCCGCTGAGCGAGCAGGCGCAGGGCCTGCGCCGCGACCAGTACCTGCTCGACTCCGCGCACCACGGGCTGGCCATGAACCCGCGCGCGACCAAGCTGTGCGTCGCCGGCACGATGTCC
>Ga0111538_10006515_pt1 | contig 15793 bp, 17 predicted proteins | sample SoiMethybrSBSTD1_FD_79669 | JGI IMG/M metagenome (GOLD analysis project Ga0111538, IMG submission 79669) | Bulk soil microbial communities from a Populus tree surrounding site in Tennessee, USA - Soil MetaG P. TD hybrid SBSTD1 (version 2)... | ecosystem: Environmental > Terrestrial > Soil >...
CGTCGTTCATGTAGCCGGCCGAGTAGAGGTGGATCAGGAAGCCGACGCCGGTGACCACGAGCACCATGACGGCCGACAGGGCGTCGAGACGGAACGCGACGTCGGCGGAGAAGCCACCGGCGGCGATCCAGTTGTAGACGTGGTCCCGGAGGGCGGCCTCCGCGCCGAGGCCCCACAGCGTCTGCGCACTGAGGAGCGCGAGCCCGAACGCGCCGAGCACCAGCCCGGGGCCGACGACCTTCACGGCCGCCGGCATCCGGCGCCCGAGGAAGGCGTGGAACAGCACGCCGAGGGCGGGCAGCGCCACAATCCCGCGGAGCAGCGCGGTCTCGGTCACCATCGGAGCGACGCCAGCTCGTCGGCGTTCGTCGTCTCGCGGTTCCGGAACATGGCGATGATGATCGCCAGGCCGACCGCGGCCTCCGCCGCCGCCACCGTCATGACGAAGAACACGATCACCTGCCCGTCCATGGAGCCCTGGTGGCGCGCGATGGCCACGAACGCCAGGTTGACGGCGTTCAGCATGATCTCGATCGCCATGAAGATGACGATGACGTTCCGGCGCGAGAGCACGCCGAACACCCCGACGGAGAACAGGAGCGCCGAGAGCCAGAGGTACCAGTCGAGCGGCGCCACGCCTCAGCCCTTCTTCCGCGCCAGCACGACGGCGCCGACGATGGCCACGAGCAGCAGGAGGGACGTCAGCTCGAACGGCAGCGCGTAGCGCGTGAAGAGCACGCGCGCGAGCTCGCGCGTCTCGCCGTAGCCGGTGCCGAGCGCCGCATCCGCGCCGGCCGTCCGCCCGCGCAGCGCGGCGACGATCAGGACGGCGAATGTCACAACGCCGGCGGCGGCCGCGAAGACGAGCGCCGGGCCGGCCGTCGAGCGCACCTCGGCCTGGAGGTTCAGGAGCATGATCACGAAGAGGAAGAGGACGACGACGGCGCCGGCGTAGACGATCACCTGGAGGACGCCGACGAGCTGCGCGTCCAGCCCCACGAAGAAGACCGCGAGCAGGAAGAGGTGCGCCACGAGGGCGCACGCCGCGTGCACCGGGTTCCGGTTGAGCACCACGCCGAGCGCGCTCGTGACCGCGAGCGCGGCTACGACGAAGAAGGCGGCGGGGCTCACGCGCCGGCCTTTCCCCAGAGGAGGATGACGAGCGCCGTGACGACGACGTTCACGAGCGACAGCGGGAGGAGCCCCTTCCAGCCGAGCTTCATGAGCTGGTCGTAGCGAAAGCGCGGCAGCGTCCAGCGGACGACGATCTGGAGCCAGGTGAAGAAAATGAGCTTCAGCGCGAACGCGGTCACCTGCAGCACGGCCACGACGGGCGACGAGAGCGCGACGGTCGCGCCCCAGGGGAAGTGGAAGCCGTCGCGGGCGAGCCAGGGCACCTGCCAGCCGCCGAAGAAGAGGCTCGTCACGAGGGCGGCGACGAGGACGACCTCGACGAAGTCGGCCATCATGAACATGAGGTGCTTCGACCCGGAGTACTCGGTGAAGTAGCCGGCCACGAGCTCCGACTCGCTCTCCGGCAGGTCGAAGGGGATGCGCTTCGACTCCGCGATGCCCGCGACCGCGAAGATGACGAAGCCGAGCGGCTGGTAGAGGATGCCCCATGCCGGCAGCCAGCCGCCGATGAGCTCGCCCTGCGCGCGCGCGATCGTCTGCAGGTCGAGCGTCTCGTACGTGAGGACCGCGCCGACGAGCGCCAGCCCCATCGCGATCTCGTAGGAGATCATCTGCGCCGAGCCGCGCACGCCGCCCATGAGCGACCAGCGGTTGTTCGACGCCCAGCCGGCGATGATCACGCCGTACACGCCGAGCGACGCCATGGCGAGGACGTAGAGGAGCCCCGCGTTCAGCTCCGCCGCCTGCAGGTTGATGACGCGGTCGCCGAGCGTCAGCACGTCGCCGAACGGCACGACGGCGAAGGTCACCAGGAGCGGGATCACGGCCAGGCACGGCGCCAGGAAGTGCAGCACGCGATCGGCGCCGGCCGGCACGATGTCCTCCTTCAGCAGGAACTTCACCGGGTCGGCGACCAGCGTGTTGATGAGCCCGAGCCCCGCGAAGCCTAGGATGGAGGCGCGGTTGGCGCCGATCCGGTCCTGGATGAGGGCGCTGACTTTGCGCTCGAAGAACACGCCCAGGCCCATCACCTGGAGCATCAGGAGGAGGACGAAGATCGCCTTTCCGGCGACGATCGCGAGGTCCACCGGCGGGCTACTCCCTGGCGAGCCGGTCGAGCAGCGCGAGCGTCTGCTCGACGGTCAGGTTCTCGTGGTACTCGGCGTTGTTCAGCTGCAGCACGGGGGCCGTGCCGCACGAGGCGAGGCACTCGACCTCCTCGAGCGAGAAGCGTCCGTCGGAGGTGCGCTCCCCGTCGCGGATGCAGAGCCGGCTCTCCACCGCGTCCTGGATCTGACGCGCCCCGCGGAGCGCGCACGGGAGGTTCCGGCAGAGCTGGATGTGCCAGCGCCCCTTCGGCTCCTTCCAGTACATGGTGTAGAACGAGGCCGTCGACGTCACCCACGCGACTGGGAGCTCCATCAGCTCGGCGACGTACTCCATCACCGGCAACGACAGCCAGCCGAACTCGCGCTGCGCGAGCCAGAGCGTCGGCATGAGCGCCGCGCGCCGCTGCGGATAGCGCGCGAGGATCTCGCGATACTGCACGAGCGTCGCGTCGGAGAAGCGGGGCCGCTCGGCGTCAGCGGTCACACTCGCCGCCGATCATGTTGATCTGCCCGAACGTGGTGATGATGTCCGCGATCATGTGGCCCTTCAGCATGTGGCCGAGCGCGCTCATGGCGTAGAAACACGGCGGCCGCACGCGCACGCGGTACGGACGGCCGCTGCCGTCGCTCACGAGGAAGAAGCCGAGCTCGCCGTTGCCCCCCTCGGTGGCGCTGTAGACCTCGCCGGCGGCCACCTTCTGGCCCTCGATGACCAGCTTGAAGTGGTTCATCAGGCCCTCGATCGAGCCGTAGACCTCCTGCTTGGGGGGAAGGTGGTGGCGCGGATCGTTGATCGCGACCGGGCCGGCGGGAATCTGGTCGAGTGCCTGCCCGATGATGCGGATGCTCTGCTCGATCTCGGCCATGCGTACGGCGAAGCGGTCATAGTTGTCGCCGCGCGAGCCGGTCGGCACCACAAAGTCGAGCCGATCGTACACGAGATAGGGCGTCGCCTTGCGGACGTCGTAGCCGATGCCGGTCGCGCGCAGCAGCGGCCCCGTGAGGCCCCAGGACAGGGCATCTTCTCGGCTGATGGCGCCAATGCCCGCCATGCGATCGACGAAGATGCGGTTCCGCGACAGGAGGCGCTCGCAGTCCGCGACGACGGCCTGGACGCGGCGGAGCGCGTCCCGCGTCCGCTCCGCGAAGCCCGCGGGCAGGTCGCGCATCACGCCGCCGAGCCGGCAGTAGGTGACGGTCAGGCGCGCGCCCGTGAGCGCCTCGACGAGGTCGTAGAGGAACTCGCGCGCCTCGAGCATGTAGAAGGCCGCGGAGATGGCGCCGAGCTCGCTCGCGGCCATGCCGAGGCACGTGAGGTGGTCGGTGATGCGCGAGATCTCGCCCGCGATGACCCGGATGTACTGGCAGCGCTCGGGCGCCGTCACGCCGGCGAGCTTCTCGACCGCGAGCGCGAAGCCGACGTTGTTGAGGAGGGGCGAGGCGTAGTTCAGACGGTCGGCGTACGGGAAGACGTGGTTCCAGGTCCCCTGCTCGCACATCTTCTCGAAGCCGCGGTGGAGGTAGCCGATCTCGACGTCGATGTCGGCGATCGTCTCGCCGTCGAGGCGCAGGTTGAACTTGATCGTCCCATGCGAGGCCGGGTGCGACGGCCCCATCTGGATCTCCATGATCTCGCTGGTCGGATCATCGGGCATGGGGGCGCTCATGCGGCACCCCGCGGCGGCCACGGCTGGGCGATCGGGTCGCGCTCGGGCACGAGCGGCTCGCGCCGTGCCACCGGGTAGTCCTTCCGCAGCGGATGCGCCGTGAACTCCGGATACATGAGGATGCGGCGCAGGTCCGGGTGGCCGGCGAAGCGGATGCCGAAGAGATCCCAGGCCTCGCGCTCGGCCCAGTTCGCCGCCTTCCACACCGAGGTGGCACTCGCAACGACGGGATCGTCCTCGGGCACCGGCACGCGCAGTCGGAGGCGGTGGTTCCAGGTCAGCGAGTAGAGCTGGTAGATCACCTCGAAGCGCGGCATGCGCCCGAGGTAGTCGACGACGGTCAGGTCCGTCAGCATCTCGAAGCGCGTCTCGGCGTGGTCGCGGAGCGTCTTCAGGCCCTCGAGCAGCAGCCCGCGGTCGAGCACCACGACCGTATCGCCGCGCACCGCCTCCTCCGCCACCGCCGTCGCCCCGGGCAGGAGGCGGAGGACCCGTTCCACCAAGGTCTCCGTGCTCACGCGGCGCTCAGTCCCACTCGAGCGCGCCCTTGCGCCACACGAACACCAGCCCGAGCGTCAGCACGAGCACGAAGAGCGCCATCTCCACGAACCCGGCGAGCCCGAGGGTCCGATACGCGACCGCCCACGGGTACATGAACACCACCTCGATGTCGAAGACGATGAACAGGATCGCGGTCAGGTAGAACTTGACCGAGAAGCGGCCCCACGCCGAGCCGCTCGCCGGATTGCCGCACTCGAAGGCCTCGACCTTCACCGGCGACGGGCGGTGTGGCCGCAGCAGGGCGCCGGGACCGAGCAGCACGCCCGCGACGACCACCGCGAGCGCAAGAGAGACGAGGATCGCGACGTAGGGAATCGCCATGGGTGCGCGGCGGAACTGGCTACGTAAAGGACATGGTTGGCGACGTGTCAAGGCGACGTGCGCGCGCATGGCGCGCGCGTTTTGACTCCTCCTCCGCGCTCTGGTAGCCGGCAGCCGTCGATGCCCGCTCCACTCCCGCACGACGCCTTCGCGCGCGCGGTGCGGGCGGCGTTCGGGGCGGCCGCACGCGTCGTCGGCGAAGAGGCGCTGGCGGGCGATGCCTCCACGCGCCGCTACGTGCGGCTCCGCCTCGCCGGCGCGGACTGCCCTCAGACGGCGGTCGTCATGATCCTGCCGCCGGATGCGCGCTCGCCCGAGCTCGGCGGCTCGAGCGGCGCCGAGAGCGAGCTGCCGTTCGTCAACGTCGGCCGCTACTTCGGGACGCACGGGCTTCCGGTGCCGACGCTCTACCACGACGGTGCGGCCCGCGACGGCCTCCTCCTCTTGGAGGACATCGGCGACACGACGCTCTTCGCCGCCGCGAGCGCGGCCCCCGGCGAAGCCGGCGCGCTCTTCGAGCATGCCGTCGATCTGGTGGTCGAGCTGCAGGCGCTCGGTGCGCGCGCCCCGGATCCGGGTTGCTACGCCTTCGGCCGCCGCTTCGATTTCGCCATGGCCTACGCCGAGGTCGAGCACTTCATCGAGCACGGCATCGAGACGCGGCAGGGTCGCGCCCTCCCCGCGGGCGAGCGCGCCCGCCTCCTCGCCGCCCTCGAGCCCGTCTGCGAGCCGTTCGCCACCGCGGAGCCGGTGCTCTCGCATCGCGACTACATGGCCTGGAACCTCCACGTGCGGGAGGGCCGGCTCCGCATGATCGACTTCCAGGACGCGCTCCTCGCGCCCGATGCCTTCGACCTTTCGCAGCTGCTGACGGATCGCACCACCATCACCGTCGTTCCCCCCGCGCTCGAGGACGCGCTCGTTGCGCGCTTCCTCGCCGGCCGCGCGGCGAAGGGGCTTCCGGTCGAAGGCGACTTCATGCGCCGCTATCGCCTCTGCGCGCTCCAGCACGCGCTCAAGGTGATCGGGCGCTTCCACTTCCTCGACCGCGTGCGCGGGAAGCCGGGCTATCTGGCCTATCTGCCGAGCGTGTACGTCGTCGCGCGGCGCATGCTCGCGGTGCTGCCCGAGGTCGCGGACGCCGTGCCGCTGGTCGCGGCGTACGTGCCGGAGCTCCGGCCGGAGGCATCGTGATCCGCCGAGCCATGGTGCTCGCCGCGGGGCTCGGCACGCGTCTCAGGCCGATCACGGACACGACGCCGAAGCCGCTCGTTCCCGTCGCCGGCCGGCCGCTCCTCGACCACCTCCTCGCGTTCCTGCGCGCCGGCGGCATCGAGGAGGTGGTGATCAACCTCCACCATCTCGGGCCGAATATCCAGGCGCACGTCGGCGACGGCGCCCGCTTCGGGCTCCGCGTCCGCTACTCGACGGAGGATCCGATCCTCGACACGGGCGGCGGCATCAAGCGCGCCGAGCCCTTGCTCGCGGGTGAACCCTTCGTGGTCGCCAACGGCGACAGCCTCCTCGAGATCCGCCTGCGCGACCTCGTCGAGTGGCACGAGGCGCACGGGGGGGTGGCGACGCTCGCAGTCAGGCCGGACCCCAACGTGGCGCACTATGGCACGGTGGAGCTGAATGACACGGATCGCGTCTGCCGCATCGTCGGCCTGCCGCCGACGGCGAAGCCCGGGCCGCGCGCGCTCATGTTCCCGGGCCTTCACGTCCTCGAGCCCGAGGTCTTCCGCTGGATGGACGCGGGCGGCGTGTTCAGCATCACGCGCGTCACGTATCCACGCATGATCGAGGCAGGATTGCCGGTTTTCGGCTGGGAGACGCACGCGCGCTGGATCACCATCGACACGCCGGAGGCCCTCGCCGCCGCCGATCGCCTCCTGCGAGACGCCCCGTTCGGGGCATGACGCCCCGGCCCCGCTGGCCGCGGGGCACAATCTACGCGTCAGTTCCTGCCACGTCCCGGCTTGGTTCTTGACTCCGACTTCTCGTTTTAGTACCCGGCATGTCGGTGGGCGCGCTGCGTCATTGCGCGGTTGGGGAGGCACGTAGGGGCCGTCTGAGGGGCGGAGGGGTCGCCGTGGCACATGCCTTGCTGTGGAGGGACGGGCAGCAGATGGAGAGCATCTAGGCCACCATGGGTCTCACCATCGTCCAGAAGAGCGATCTCTCCACCCGCAAGCGGACGGGGCGGATCGCCCTGGTGCTGGCCGGCGGCGCGGTCACGGGCGGAGCCTACAAGCTCGGCGGACTGAAGGCGCTCGACGACTTCCTGGTCAACCGGAAGACGACCGACTTCGACATCTACGTGGGCCTCTCGGCCGGGGCGTTCCTTGCCGCCCCGCTCGCCGGCGGCGTCACGCCGCCCGAGATGCTGCGCTCGCTCGACGGCAGCTCCGACGAGTTCACGTACCTCTCGCCGCTCGACTTCTACAACCTGAACCTCGCGGAGTTCGTCAGCAAGCCGCTCGAGTTCGTCGTCGACCTGCTCACGTACTTCCCGGATCTGTTCGGCGATTTCGTTCGCCGTACGCCGGACCTCTTCCGCAACCTCCGCGATCCGGTCGACCGGGCGCGCCGGCGGCCCACGCTCTCGAACCTCATCGAGTGCGTGAAGCCGATCGTCGACGCCATCGGCGGTGCACGCGAGTTCCCCTTCCCGCTCGCGTACATGCCCTCGGGCCTCTTCGACAACTCGAGCCTCGAGCGCTACCTCCGGCACAACATCGAGCGCCGCGGGATGACGAACGACTTCCGCGTGCTCTACCGGCTGCGGGGCGTCGAGCTCTACATCGTGGCGATGAACCTCGACACCGCCGAGCGCGTCGTCTTCGGGCACGACGAGGACACGTCGCTCACCATCTCCGAGGCGGTGCAGGCGTCGACCGCCCTCCCCGGCTTCTACAAGCCGGCGCGCCTGAAGGGCTTCGACTACGTCGACGGCGGCGTCCGCCGGACGGCGAACATCGACGTCGCGATCGAGCATGGGGCGGACCTGGTCATCTGCTACAATCCGTTTCGCCCGTTCTCGAACAGCGTCGTCCGCCGCTACATCCCGGAGCGCCACCAGTACGTCCGCGAGGGGAAGCCGCTGGCCGACCAGGGCATGCTCACGGTTCTGAACCAGGTGCTGAGGACGTTGCTGCATTCGCGGCTCCAGCTCGGGATCCGCCAGTACCAGGACGACCCGCACTTCCGCGGTGACATCATCCTCCTCGAGCCCGGCGAGACCGATCTGGCGTTCTTCAAGATGGCACCGCTCAACCTGTGGGCGAGCCGCAGCGCCGGGGCGCACGGGTACCTGTCGGTGACGCAGTCCATCGAGACGCACTACGAGCTCATCCGGCAGATCCTCCAGAGCTACGGCATCCTGATGACCCGCCGCGAGGTGCGCGAGGGGCTCGAGCGGCTGCTCCAGACCGAGACCACCGACGCGCCGGACGACGTCCTCCTGCGTGACGTCCCCAAGCGGAACCTTCACGTCGCCTGAGACCTTGCGGCGCGGGACCGCGTCCGCCTTACACGATCGGGTTGCGTGCGCCGAGCGGCCTCTGTAAATTTGCCGGTCTAATGTCGATCACCGGGCAGAACGCCGCCGCCATCGCCGCCGAGTACGCCAGCCGCCATCCCCGGGACATCATCGGGCTGGCCGTGCGCGAGTTCCCGCAGGACCTCGCCATCTCCTTCAGCGGAGCCGAGGACGTCGTCCTCGTCGACCTCGCCGCCAAGGCGGGCGGGAAATTTCGAGTGTTCTCGCTGGATACGGGCCGTCTCCACCCGGAGACGTACCAGTTCCTCGAGCGCGTCCGCGATCACTACCGCATCCCCATCGAGACGTTCTTTCCCCAGCCCGAGGCGGTCGAGAAGCTGGTGCGCGAGAAGGGCCTCTTCTCGTTCTACAAGGACGGCCACAAGGAGTGCTGCGGCGTGCGCAAGGTCGAGCCGTTGGTGCGCGCGCTCAAGCCGCTGAAGGCGTGGATCACCGGCCAGCGCCGCGATCAGAGCCCCGGCACGCGCGCCGAGGTGCCGGTGGTTCAGATCGATCCGACGTTCGGCTCGCCCGAGCGCCCGCTCGTGAAGTTCAATCCGCTCGCGAACTGGACCTCGAAGGACGTGTGGGCCTACATCCGCGAGTTCGAAGTGCCGTACAACGCGCTGCACGACCGCGGCTTCTTCTCGATCGGCTGCGAGCCCTGCACGCGTCCCGTGAACCCCGGCCAGCACGAGCGCGAGGGCCGGTGGTGGTGGGAAGAGGAGACCATGAAGGAATGCGGTCTCCACGCCGGTAACGTGAAGAAGTAAGAGGCCCGTCCGCAGGACGGGTGGAGCCGGGCTCGGCTTCGCCGAGCCCGAGCGACGGGGTCCGGGGGCATCGGAGGAGCGCAGCGCGCGTCCTCGCGCGCGAGCACCGCACGGGCCCCCGGGAGATCTAGATCCCGCCCACGTCGTCGGGGTCCACGTCGCGGGCACGCTCGCTGGTGGTCACTGCCTCGCCGAAGCGCTCCTGGATGAGCTGCAGCACGCTCCGATAGACCTTCTCGTCGCCGCCGTCGCGGACGACGAAGAACGGGGCCCGCTCGACGCCGAGCCGCGCGCCGAGCTCGGCGCCGGGGCTGGACGGGTCGTTCTCCCGCGCCCACACCACTTCGTCGATGCGCTCCCACAGGCCGCGCGCCTTCAGGAACTCCGTCACCTCGGCGCACTTCCGGCAGTCGCTGCCGTCGGCCATCTTCTTCTTGACCATGGTGATGTGCACGGCCGACCGTATATCACGGCTCGCCCTCCTCTTCCTCGCGTTCCTCGCGCGCCGCCATGGCCTCCGGATAGAGCTCCAGGAGCGGCGCGCCGAGCCGCTGGACGATCCAGCGGTGAAGGGCGCCCACCACGTCCTGCCAGGCCGGACCCGTGAGCGGCCACGCCCCGGCGTCCGGCAGCACGACGTGCTCGGCCGCGAGCCGTCCGGCGAGCGCGGCCGCGTCCGTCGGCGGCAGAAGGGGATCGCGCGCGCCGCTCACGACGAGGGTCGGCACGCCGGCGGCGAGACCGTCGGGCACTCCGCGCGCGGCCTCCCAAACGGCTGCCGCGGGCTCCGGGCCGAGCGTCGCTCGCGCCTGCCGCCGGGCCGATTCGGGCAGCGCGCCGAGAAGGAGCTCCTCCTGGTACCCGCTCGGCGGTGAGACCGGCCTGCCGAGAAGGAGCGGCACCGCGGAGCGGAGCCCGAGCGTCAGCTCGCGGGCGCCGCGGCTTCCAGGAACGAGCGGGGACACGAGCACCACGCCCTGCGCGCTCTCGGGCCGGGCGGCGGCGAGTGCCGCCGCGGCGCCTCCCCCGTGTGCGACGAGCACGGTGGGAACGCCGACCTCCGCCATGTAGCCTCTGACGGCGGCGACCCGTGCCTCGTGCCCGCCCGGGACGCCTCGCAGGTCGAGAAGGTGGGACTCCCAACCTCGGTGCGCGAGGAAGCCGGCGCAGCCACGCCAGGCCCCCGGCCCCGCCCACAGCCCGGGGAGAAGCACCAGGCATGCGGCGTAACGCCCCCCTTCGGCGCGCTGGATCTCGGCGAGCACCATCTCGCTTACCGACGAAAAAGGCCCTTCGGAGCTACCGAAGGGCCTTTCTCCGGGCCCGCTTCGGGACCCGTTTCCCGCCTGAGAAACCGAACTACAAAACCGTCGCTTGTTGCTGTTTTACGTGCCTAGCAGCGAAAACTCGGTTGCAGGTACTACCGCAAACGCGGTCACTACTTCTTCTTCGAGCCCTTCTTCGTAGCCTTCTTCTTCGCCTTACCCTTTTTTGCCGCCATGTTCCCTCCTGTTTGGTTAAGCCTTGTGTGCTTGCCGTCCCCTCAGGCGAGAATCCCAAACCACCACCCCGCCTCAACAACCGCGCGGAGTATACGGAGCCGTAGGTGGCCGGTCAAGACTTGACCAGCGTTTTGGAAATTTTTTTTTAAACCCACTCCGCGGCGTCCGTGCTCGGGATTCGGGCGGCTAAAATGCTGTCCCCAGTTTCGATCGTGAAAGAGTAGCAGACCGTTTTACCATCCACGGAGCGGCGCGGCGGTTGCCTCCGTAGCGGCTTTCCGTTACCCACCGTCCCGGTGGTGCGGACGGGCGAAGGGCGGATGATCAGCGCGCTGCTGCTGATCGCGACCGCGGTGGTCCTCGCGTCCGCGCTCTTCGGCCGGCAGGGGGCCCGCCACCTGAGTCGTCTCCGCACGGAGCGTCGGCAGGTCGCGGACGCGACCTTCGCGCTGCTCCGCGGCAATGCGCAGCTCCGGGACGACATCGAGCGCCTACGGCACGACGAACGTCTCATGGAGCAGCTCGCGCGGCGCCAGCTCGGCCTCGTCAGGCCGGGCGAGCTCGTGTTCCGCTTCGGCCGTCAGCAGGGCCGGTGAGAAACGCCGAGGGCGTTTCTCGGCCAGCTGCTAGGCCTCGTCCTCGCCGGACGCGAACTCCTCGTACTCGTCCGCGTCCATCAGGTCCTCGAGCTCGGCCTCGTCCGTGATCTTGATCTCGACGAGCCATCCCTCGTGATAGGGGTCCTCGTTCACGATCGCCGGATGATCCTCGAGCTCGCCGTTGATCGCCGTGACGGTGCCGCTGAGGGGCGAGACCAGCTCGGACACGGTGCGCACCGACTCGAGCTCACCGAACGGCTCGCCCTTCTCGACCTCGTCGCCGACGTCGGGAAGCTCGACCGCGATCACCTCACCCAGCTCGGCCTGGCCGTAGTCGGAGATGCCGAGCTGCGCGCGATTTCCCTCGACGCGAAGCCAGAGGTGATCTTCGGTGAACTTGAGGATCTCTGCCATTGACGGGCTCCCTCGCCCTGGTGGGACGGAGGTTTAGGCCGGTTTCGCCGGCCCTTATAAAGCCCGCGCTCACCCTGTCAAGCCGTTCTCGTCGCTTCAGGAGCAGCCGCTCGTCGCGCCGCAGTTCAGGCACTTGTAGCAGCTCCCATTGCGGACCATGAGCGCTCCGCAGTCGGAGCAGCTCGGCGCGTCGGCCTGTGGGCTGAAGGCGAACGCCCGGGCCGTACCCGCGTCCGCGGCCTCCACCTCGCGCGCCGCGCCCGCGGCCGGCTCCTCCCGCTCGACGAGGCCGACGGCCGTCCGCGCCTCGACACCGAGGAAGCGCGTGCCGAGGAAGCGGAAGAGGTAGTCGATGAGCGACTTCGCCATCGGGATGTCGGGGTTCTTGGTGAATCCCGACGGCTCGAAGCGCGCGTGGCTGAACTTCGACACCAGGACCTCGAGCGGCACGCCGTACTGGAGCGCCATCGACGTGAGCACGCCGATCGTGTCCATGAGGCCCGAGATGGTGCTCCCCTCCTTCGCCATCTTGACGAAGATCTCCCCGGGGGTCCCGTCCTCGTAGAAGCCGACGTGGATGTAGCCCTCGTGGCCCGCGATGTCGAACTTGTGGCAGATCGCGGAACGGTCGGTGGGCAGGCGCCGCCGGACCGGCCCGACCGGCGCCGCCTCGACGGCCGCGGCCGCCGCCGGCTTCGTCGGCTTCGCCGTGTTGAGCGGCTGCGTCTTCTTACAGCCGTCGCGGTAGATCGCGACCGCCTTGAGGCCGAGCTTCCACGCCTGGACGTAGGCTTCCTCGATCTCCTCGACCGTCGCCGCCTCCGGCATGTTGATGGTCTTCGAGATGGCGCCGGAGATGAACGGCTGCACCGCGCCCATCATGCGGATGTGGCCGAGGTGATGGATGGTGCGCACGCCGCGCGCGGGGCGGAAGGCGCAGTCGAACACCGCGAGATGCTCGGGCCTGAGCGCCGGCGCGCCCTCGATGGTCTCCTGCTCGTCGATGTACTCGACGATCTCCTGCACCTCGCGAGAGTCGTAGCCCAGCCGGCGGAGCGCCCGCGGCACGGTGTTGTTGACGATCTTCAGGACGCCGCCGCCGACGAGCTTCTTGTACTTGACAAGGGCGATGTCGGGCTCGATGCCCGTCGTGTCGCAGTCCATCATGAACGCGATCGTCCCCGTCGGGGCGAGGACGGTCACCTGCGAGTTCCGCACGCCGTTCGCGCGCGCCGTCTCGACGGCGCCGTCCCAGGCGTCGCGGGCCGCCGCCAGGAGATCCAACGGCACGAAGGCGGAGTCGAGCTTGTACGCGTGGCCGCGATGCTTCTCGATGACCTGGAGCTGCGGCTCCTCGTTCTTCGCGTAGCCTTCGTACGGCCCGAGGTGCTCGGCCAGCACGGCCGACTGCCGGTAGGCCTGCCCGCACATGAGCGCGGTGATGGCGCCGGCGAACTGCCGCCCCCCTTCGGAGTCGTAGGGGAGGCCGAGCGACATGAGGAGCGCGCCCAGGTTCGCGTAGCCGAGCCCGAGCTCGCGGTACGCGCGCGCGTTGGCGGCGATCGCGGGCGTGGGATAGCTCGAGCGCGCGACGACGATGTCCTGCGCGGTGATCGCCACGTCGACGGCGTGGCGGAACGCGGCCACGTCGAACGTGCCGTTCGCGTCCGTGAACTGCAGCAGGTTCAGGCTCGCGAGGTTGCAGGCGCTGTCGTCGAGGTGCATGTACTCGGAGCAGGGGTTCGACGCGTTGATGCGGCCGCTGTTCGGGCACGTGTGCCACTGGTTGATCGTGGTATCGAACTGCATGCCCGGATCGCCGCACTGATGCGTGTTGTCGGCGATCATCCGGAGCAGGTCGCGCGCCGGCATCGTCTCGCAGACCCGCCCGTCGAGGACGTAGCGCGTGCTCCACGGCTCGCCGGCGGCCGCAGCGCGCATGAAGTCGTCGGTCACGCGGACCGAGTTGTTGGCGTTCTGGAAGAAGATGGAGCTGTACGCCGCGCCGTCGAGGGAGGAGTCGTACCCGGCGTCGATGAGGGCCCAGGCCTTGCGCTCCTCCTCCGCCTTGCAGCGGATGAACTCCTTGATGTCCGGGTGATCGGCGTTCAGCACCACCATCTTCGCGGCGCGCCGCGTCTTGCCGCCCGACTTGATGACGCCAGCCGAGGCGTCCGCGGCGCGCATGAACGACACCGGACCCGACGCCGTCCCGCCGCCGGCCAGGCGCTCCTTGGCCGAGCGGATGCGCGACAGGTTGACGCCCGAGCCGGAGCCGCCCTTGAAGATGACGCCCTCGCGGCGGTACCAGTCGAGGATCGAGTCCATGGTGTCGTCGACCGAGAGAATGAAGCAGGCCGAGCACTGCGGGTGCGGCTCGACGCCCATGTTGAACCACACCGGGCTGTTGAAGGAGAGCTTCTGGTGCAGGAGCAGATGGGTGAGCTCGTCGGCGAAGGTGCGCCGGTCCTGCGGGCTCGCGAAGTAACCCTGGTCGTCGCCCCACTGCGCGAGCGTGCCGACGACGCGTCCGACCAGCTGGCGGACGCTGCGCTCGCGCGTGGGCGTGCCGAGGGCACCGCGGAAGTACTTCGAGGCGACGACGTTGGTGGCGAGCTGCGACCAGCTCTTCGGCACCTCGATGTCGCGCTGCTCGAAGACGGTCTCGCCGCCCTCACCCGAGATCAGGGCGGAGCGCGTCTCCCACTCCACCGTCTCGTACGGATCGACGCCGGCGGGCACGAAGCGGCGCGCCAACGTGATCCCGCTGGGGCGCGCGGCGGCTGCCGGCGCCGCCTGAGCCTGCTCTCCACCCTGCTCCGCCTGCCACACCTGCTCCTGCGGCCGTTCCGTCGGCATCACCGCACCTCCCCGTATTTAGTTGCGGCGGCCGCCATACACCACTACATATTGTGCCGTCAAGGTGCGAAGGGCAAGTGGGGCGATTTTTTTCGAGGGCGGCGTGCCGCGCTCGCGTAACGACCCGCCGACGCCGCTCGCCGACGTGCTGCGCGCCGTGCTCGAGCGGCTTCCCGACGCGTCGCGCCTCGCCGATCACGAGCTCTGGGCACACTGGGACGCCGTCGTCGGGCCGACGATCGCCGCGCACGCACGCCCGCACCGCCTGCAGCGCGGCATCCTCACCGTGTCGGTGGACGCACCAGAATGGATGCAGGAGCTGCAGTTCGTGAAGCAGGATCTGCGCGAGCGCCTGAACGCCCGCATCGGCCGCGCCGCCGTGCGGGATCTCTACCTGCTGCTCGCGATCAACAGCTGAGCCCGCGGGCGATCGCCTGCTCCGACGCCACGGTCTCGGGGAAGTGCAGGCGGACGCTCTCGGCGCCGTCGGCGGCGAGCGCCACGAGCGCCGCGACGTCGAGCGTGCGCTCGGCTCGCAGCACCGCCTCGGGCGAGGCACGCGTCGTCGGATGCCGGGGCACGAAGAGCTGGCAGCAGTCCTGGTCGGGAATGATCGACGTCTCGAGCGTCCCGAGCGCCGCCGCGGCGTCGGAGATCTCCCCCTTGTCCATGCCGATGAGGGGCCGCAGCACGGGCAGCTCCGCGGCCTGCTCGATGACCGCCAGGTTGCCGAGCGTCTGCGAGGCGACCTGGCCGAGGCTCTCGCCGGTGACCAGCGCCTCGGCCTGGCGCCGGCGGGCGATCTCCTCGGCGATGCGCAGCATCATGCGGCGGTAGAGCACCACGCGCAGCGGCCGGCGCACGGCGGCGACGATCTGCCGCTGCACCTCGCCGAAGGGCACGAGGTGCAGCACGGCGTCGAGCTGCCAGCGCACGAGGACCCGCGCCAGCTCGCGCGCCTTGTCCTGACTCGTCCGGTCGTGGAACGGCATGCTGTGGAAGTGGACGAAGTCGACGCGGCACCCGCGGCGCATCATCCGCCACGCCGCCACCGGCGAATCGATGCCGCCCGAGAGCAGCGCGAGCACGCGGCCGCTGGTGCTGACCGGGAGCCCGCCCGCGCCCGCATGCTTCTCGACCGAGACGAATGCGCGCTCGGGGACGATGTCGACGGTCACCGTCAGCTCCGCGTTCTCGAGGTCGACGCGCGCGCCCGTCGCCTCCTTGACGACGCTCCCGAGGAGCCGGCTCACCTCCGGCGACGGCAGCGCGAAGAGCTTGTCGCTGCGCTTGGTCACGACGCGGAAGCTCCC
>Ga0111538_10006517_pt1 | contig 15789 bp, 13 predicted proteins | sample SoiMethybrSBSTD1_FD_79669 | JGI IMG/M metagenome (GOLD analysis project Ga0111538, IMG submission 79669) | Bulk soil microbial communities from a Populus tree surrounding site in Tennessee, USA - Soil MetaG P. TD hybrid SBSTD1 (version 2)... | ecosystem: Environmental > Terrestrial > Soil >...
AGTTCGACTACCACCCAGCCCGTGAACAGGTTCTCGAGATTCCAGACCCTCTGTCCGTGACGACCCAGGACCAGCTTACCGCGCATGAATCTAACCCTCCGCCATGCGACGCACGGCCTGCAGCGCGACGGACAGCGTAGCGAAGTCCATCTGCGGGAGCGAGCGCATGTCGGCGACCGTCTGGCGCAAGTGGTCGACGGCCTTTTGATGACGCGTGACCCAGCCTTGCAGCGCCTCATCCGCAGCGCGCTGGCGCGACTCGTTCAGCACCTGCATGCAAAGCATGCGCTGCAGGTTGTAGATGTTGTCGCGCAGAGTCGTGCGCGCCACTGCTTGCCAGTGACCCTCGACGCCGAGCGATTCGATCTGCTCGCGAATCCAGTCGAGCGACAGCGCCGTGCCGACGCCGAAGTAGACACGGGCAGCCACAGCGACGGGCAGCTTCTTCTGTTCCGCGATCTCGACGAGATCGGGTCCGGAGCGTTGCGCCGTGAGGCTGGCCATGCGCTTGGACAGCGCTTCCGGAACGTTCGCGGTCCGGTACTGCGCGCGGCGGTTCTCGAAGAACGCGAGGTCGGCACCGGACAGCACACCCGGCAGAGCGTCGTCGAGTTCCGCGAGGCCGCGCTGCAGCCGCGAAACCTGGCGCTCGATGTCGAGCTTGCCGGACTGGTGATGGATGAGCCAGTACGTGCAGAAGCGCAGCAGGCGCGTCGTCTCGTACATCATCTCGTACTGAGTGGACGCCTTGATCTTCGTGTCGAGCGCTTCGATCTGGCTCCACGTCGCACGCATCACGTACGACTCGCGCGCGATTGCATAGGCACGCACGATGGTGGCTGCGCCGGCGCCCGTGTCTTCCTGCACGCGCCGCGCGAACGTCGGCCCCATGCGGTTGACCATGCTATTGGTCGTCGCAGTCGCGATGATCTCGCGACACAGCCGGTGCTGGTGGAGATACCGCCCGAAGCGCTTCTGCATGATGCGCGGGAAGTAGCGCTCCATTTCGTGCGCCAGGTAGGGATCTTCCGGCACGTCGGAGTCGATGAGGCGCGAGTACAGCGCCATCTTGGAATACGCGAGCAGCACGCAGAGCTCGGGACGCGTCAGACCGCGTCCGGCCTTGTGACGCTCGGCGATCTCTTCCGCGCCGGGCAGGAACTCCAGCCCGCGGTCCAGCGAACCCGCCAGCTCCAGCGAGCGGATCGAATGCGCGTGCTCGAGCAGATCTTTCACCGCGCGCGTTTCGAGCATCGACAACGCTTGGCTCTGCAGGTAGTTGTCGCGCAGCACGAGCCAGGCGACGTCTTCGGTCATGTCGACCAGCACCTGGTTGCGCTTCGCGAGCGTCAGCCCGGCGCGCTTCGGCAGGTTGTTGAGCAGGATCTTGATGTTGACTTCGTGGTCCGAGCAGTCGACGCCGCCGGAGTTGTCGACGAAGTCCGTGTTGAGCTTGCCGCCGTGCGCGGCGTACTCGATGCGGCCACGCTGCGAGAGGCCGAGGTTGCCACCTTCGCCGACGACGCGACAGCGCAGATCCTTGCCGTTGACGCGCACTGCGTCGTTGGTGCGATCGCCGACGTCGCTGTTGCTCTCGTCGCTCGCCTTGACGTACGTGCCGATGCCGCCGTTCCACAGCAGGTCGACCTGCAGGCAGAGGATCATCTTGATCAGCTCGAGCGGCGTCGCGGATTCGCGCTTGACCCCGAACATCGCCTGCACCTGCGGCGAGAGCTTGATGCCCTTGGCGCTGCGCGGGAACACGCCGCCGCCCTTGGAAATCACTTTGCGGTCGTAGTCTTCCCAGGTCGAGCGCGGCAACGCGAACATGCGCTGGCGCTCGGCGAAGCTTGCCGCCGGATCCGGCGTCGGATCGAGGAAGATGTGCTGATGGTTGAACGCCGCGAGCAGCTTGGTGTGCGGCGATTGCAGCATGCCGTTGCCAAACACGTCGCCGGCCATGTCGCCGATGCCGACGGCCGTGAAGTCCTGCGATTGCGTGTCGACGCCGAGCTCGCGGAAGTGACGCTTGACACACTCCCACCCGCCGCGGGCAGTGATGCCCATCTTCTTGTGGTCGTAACCCGCCGAGCCGCCGGATGCGAACGCGTCGCCGAGCCAGAAGTTGTAGTCGGCGGCGATGCGGTTGGCGATGTCCGAGAACGTCGCCGTGCCCTTGTCGGCCGCAACGACCAGATAAGGATCATCGTCATCGCGCCGAACCACGTTCGCCGGTGGCACGAGTTTGCCGTCGACGATGTTGTCGGTGATGTCGAGCAGACCGCGGATGAACGTGCGGTAGCACTCCACGCCTTCGCGCTGCACGTCTTCGCGGCTTGCGTTCGCGGGCACGCGCTTCGGTACGAAGCCGCCTTTCGCGCCGACCGGCACGATCACAGTGTTCTTGACGTTCTGCGCCTTCATCAGGCCGAGCACTTCGGTGCGGAAGTCCTCGCGCCGGTCGGACCAGCGGATGCCGCCGCGGGCGACGTGGCCCATCCGCAGGTGCACGCCTTCGACGCGCGGCGAGTAGACGAAGATCTCGAACGCCGGACGCGGCTGCGGCAGCTCGGGCACGTTACGCGGATCGAGCTTGAAGGACAGCCAGGTCTTGTAGGGATCCTTGCCGTCTTTCTGATAATAATTCGTGCGCAACGTCGCGCGAATTGCGCCGGAGAAACGTCGCAGGATGCGATCCTCGTCCAGGCTGGTCACCGCATCGAGCAGATGCGCGAGCTCCGCCTGCAGTCGCGAAAGCTCGGCTTCGCGCTTCGGCGCCTTCATCCCAGGATCGAATTGCGCTTCGAACAGCTGCGAGAGGACGCTCGCAATCGCATGGTTCGACGCCAGCACTTGTTCCATGTACGCCTGGCTGAACGTGCCGCCTGTCTGCAACAGGAACTTGCAGTACGCACGCAGCACCATGGCTTGCCGCCATGTCATCGTCGTCATGACGACCAGCCGGTTGAAACCGTCGTTCTCCGCGCGGCCGCTCCACGCCGCGACGAAGGTCTCCGTGAAGCGCGGGCCGAGCACCTCGGGCTTCACAACGCCGCCATCACGGCGCTGCATCTGGAAATCCTGCAGCCAGATCGCGCGGCTACCCGGCACTTCGATGCGGTACGGATGCTCGCTCAGCACCACGAAGCCCATGTTCTCCAGGATCGGCAGCGCCTGCGACAGCGCGATCGGCGAGGCCGAGCGGAACAGGCGCAGGTGGATCGATTCGCCCGAAGCAGTGGGATCCGCCGCGAGGCGCATCGCGATGCGGTCGGGATCGGCCATCACCTCGGCGAGCTGCTTGATGTCCTCGATCGCGACCGGGATCGAAACGTCTTCTTCGTAAGCGGCAGGGAACGCATTCGTGAACCGGTCGGCGAGCAGCCGGCCTTCGAGCTCACCGCGCGTCTCGATCAGGCTGGCGCGCAGGCGATCGTTCCAGGTGCGCACCGTTTCCGTGAGCAGGCGATCGAGCTGATCGGCATCGACGGCCGCGCGGCTGTCGCCCGGCACGCGGATGATCATGTGCACGCGGGCCAACGCTGAATCGGACAGCTGCACCTGCGACTCGATGCTGGTCGCGTGCAGTTGCTGATTGATCACGGATTCCATCCGCTGCCGAACCTGCGTGTTGTATCGGTCGCGCGGCACATAGATAAGAGCGGAGTAGAAGCGGCCGAACGTATCCCGGCGCAGGAATACGCGCACGCGCTGGCGCTCGTACAGATTGACGATGCCGCGCACCGTGCGAATCAGCTCGGCGACGCTCGACTGGAACAGCTCATCGCGCGGAAAGGTTTCGAGCACGTGCACGACAGCTTTGCCGTCGTGGCTGGTGGGATCGAGGCCGAAGTGCGCGACGACGCTGTCGATCTTGTGTCGCAGCAGCGGGATCTCGCGCGGACTGCGGTTGTAGACCGCCGAAGTGAATAGACCGAGGAAGCGCTTCTCGCCGGTAACGCGACCGGTGCTGTCGAACGTCTTCAGGCCGACGTAGTCGAGATACGTCGCGCGGTGCACCGTCGACATCGAGTTCGCCTTGGTGACGATCAGCAGCTCCGGGCTCCGCGCGCGCTCGCGCACCTCGCCGGTGAGCACGCTCGGCTCCATGGGAATGCCACGCCGGACGCGCAGGATGCCGAGACCGGATTCCGGCAACGGCTCCAGCACGTCTTCGGAGCGACCGCGGCGCAAGCGGTACTGACGATAGCCGAGGAAGGTGAAGTGGTTGTCCGCCATCCACTCGAGCAGCGCCTTGATCTCGTGCGCTTCGCCGCTGGCGCCGGCCGGCGGCGGGCGACGCGCGATTTCCTGGGCGACTTCGATTGCGCGCTCACGCATCGTGCGCCAGTCCGCCACCGCGGCCTGCACGTCGCTGAGCATGCGCTCGATCTTTGCTTCGAGCTCCCGCAGGCGTTGCTCGTCGCCAATGCGGTCGATCTGGATGTGCTGCCACGATTCGCGACGGAAAGGGCCGTTCGTGCGGTCGCCTTCCGCGAGCTCCTGCAGATCGCCGCGACGATCGCGACGCACTGCGAGCACGGGATGGACCATCAGATGAATCGTCAGCCCCGCCTGGGTCAGGATCATGCCGAGCGAATCGACCAGGAACGGCATGTCTTCGACCGTCACTTCGACGACCGTGTGCCGCGACGTCCAGCCGTCGCGCGCCTCCTCGGCGTTGTAGATGCGGACCAGCGGCTGTCCGGGCTTGCGCACCGAGGCAAAGCGCAGGTGAGCGAGCGCTGCGGCCGCCAACTCCTCGCTGCGATATTCGGCCAGGTCCTCTTCCGCCACGCCGTGGTAGTACTGGCGGATGAAGTCTTCCGCCGGCAGCCGATCGGCGCGCTTGCGCAGGCGGCGCGAAGTCGTCGCGATGCGCTCGATCAGTTTCTGGCGGGCAGCGGGAATGGCGATAGTCATAGATGGCCGGGGCGCTGTGCGGGGCGCGAATTATAGAAGAATGAAGCGGTTGGCGGTTAGCGGTTGGCGGTTAGTGCGAAGATGGCGGACGCTGCGGCATCTCACTAACCGCCAACCGCTAACCGCTTCTAGCCATGGTCCTTGCACGGCTCACTAGGCGTCCCAGCAGACGGTCCAGCGCCTTGCGGTCGGTGGGGCTGAGCGCGTCGAGCAGTTTCTTCTCGTAGGTCAGTGCGAGCGGCGCAACGCGCGTGTATACAGATTTGCCGGCGCTCGACAGCCGCAGACGCGTGCGGCGACGGTCGCCAGAGTCGTAGGAGCGCACGAGACGCCGCGCGGCGAGCAGGCCCTGCACGGCGCGGCTCACCGCGACCTTGTCCATCGCGGTTCGCTCTGCGACTTCGATTGCCGACAGGCCCGGATAGCGCGCCAGGACGGCTAGGACGCGCCATTGCGGGATCGTCAGGCCGAACTCGCGCTCGTAGGCGTCGGCGATGCTCATGCTGACGATGTTGGTGAGCACCGACAGGCGATAGGGGACGAAGTGCTCGAGGTGCAGCTTGTCGGGGGATCCAGTCACTGGAGGGTGCCGCGCTTGACTGCCCGGAGGCGAATAGTTTCAATTGTAACCATTCACCTTGTGGAATTCTCCCCATGAGCGCCACTGCTTCCCTGAACAACCCCGTCGGCACCGACGGCTTCGAGTTCGTCGAATACACCGCCCCCGATCCGGAGCTGCTACGCACGCTGTTCCAGCGGCTCGGCTTCCCGGTGACGGCGCGGCATCGCAGCAAGAACGTCACCCTGCACAACCAGGGCGATATCAACTTCATCATCAACGCGGAGCCGGACAGCTTTGCTCAAGCGTTCGCGCGCGAGCACGGGCCGTCGGCGTGCGCCATGGCCTTCCGCGTGAAGGATGCCGCCGCTGCCTATAAGCACTGCATCGATCTGGGCGCCAAACCGGTCGCGACGCGCGTCGGGCCGATGGAGCTGCAGATCCCGGCGATCGAAGGTATCGGCGGCAGCCTCATCTATCTCGTCGACCGCTACGGCGAGCGCACCATCTACGACGTCGATTTCGTGGGGGTGAAGTCCGAAGGTGGCGTGCGTGACGCCGGTCTGACCTACATCGATCACCTCACGCACAATGTCGCGCGCGGCAACATGAACAAGTGGGCAGGCTTCTACGAGAAGCTGTTCAACTTCCGCGAGATCCGCTATTTCGACATCGAAGGCAAGAAGACCGGCCTGTTCAGCCGCGCCATGACCAGCCCGTGCGGCAAGATCCGCATCCCGATCAACGAGTCGCAGGACGACAAGTCGCAGATCGAGGAGTACCTGCAGGAATATCGCGGCGAGGGCATCCAGCACATCGCGCTCGGCACGCCGGACATCGTGCGCACCGTGGACGTGCTGCGCGGGCAGGGCGTGCAGTTCCAGGACACGCCTGATACATATTATGAGGGGGTGGACGCGCGGGTCCGCGGCCACCGCGAGAACCTGGAAGAGCTGCGCAAGCGCCGCATCCTGCTCGACGGCAATCCGGAGAAGGGCGAGGGCCTGCTGCTGCAGATCTTCACGCAGAACGTCATCGGCCCGATCTTCTTCGAGATCATCCAGCGCAAGGGCAACGAGGGTTTCGGCGAAGGCAACTTCCGGGCACTGTTCGAATCGATCGAGCTGGACCAGATGCGTCGGGGTGTGTTGTGAGGAGTGCTGTGACATGAAGCGCCCCATCTTCGTCCCGCAGGTCGAGGGCACGGCTTCGCGCCAGGCGCACGCCGACATGCCCGCCGGCACCTATGAGCGCGAAATCAGCAAGGAAGGCTTCTTCGGGCCGGCCGCGTTCTTTCATCACAAGCATCCGCCGACGGGATGGGTTGCATTCGAAGGTCCGTTGCGGCCGCACGCGTTCGATCTCAACAAGCTGGAGCGCTCGCAAAGCTCGCCGTGGCAGGCGGCCGACGTGCTGCGCAACGCGCACGTCCGCATGCGCTTCTGGCAGACCTCATCGTCGATGGATCATCTCGTGCGCAATGCGGACGGCGACGATCTGCTGTTCCTGCACCAGGGCGCAGGCGAATTCCATTGCGACTACGGTCATCTGACGCTCGCCGCCGGGGACTACGTCGTCATTCCTCGCGGCACGATGTGGCGCATCGAGACGCAGCAGCCGCTCTCGGCGCTGCTGATCGAGGCGACCAATTCGAGCTACTCGCTGCCCGACAAGGGCATGCTCGGCAATCACGCCATCTTCGATCCGGCGATGCTGGACGTGCCGAAGATGGACGTCGCGTTCGTAGCGCAGCAGAGCGACGATCGTTCCTGGCAGGTGCGCGTGAAGCGCAACAACGCGGTGTCGGTCGTCACGTATCCGTTCAATCCGCTCGATGCGACGGGCTGGCACGGCGACCTGTCGGTCGTGCGCATCAACGTCAAGCACATCCGTCCGGTGGCGAGCCATCGCTACCATCTGCCACCTTCGGTGCACACGACGTTCGTCGCCAACCGCTTCGTGGTGTGCACGTTCGTGCCGCGGCCGTTCGAGACCGATCCCGGCGCGCTCAAAGTGCCGTTCTTCCACAACAACGACGACTACGATGAAGTGATCTTCTATCACGCCGGCAACTTCTTCTCGCGCGACAACATTGCTCCGGGCATGATGACGCTGCACCCGTGCGGCTTTACGCACGGCCCGCATCCGAAGGCACTGAAGAACATGCTGGTGCAAGCGAAGCCGGCGACTGACGAGTACGCAGTGATGGTCGATGCGCGCGATGCGCTGGAAATCACGCAAGCTGCGCAGGAAGTCGAGTGGGCCGGCTACGTCGACAGCTGGAAAGAAAAATGAAGCTCGCGACCGTGCGCAACAGCTCGCGCGATGGCCAGCTGGTCATCGTGAATCGCAACCTGACGCGGGCGCTGCCGGTGTCGCATATCGCGAGCAGCCTGCAGGAGGCGCTCGACAACTGGTCGCGATGCGTGCCACTGCTGCGCGACGCGGCCGAGTCATTGGACAAGGGCGCCGTCACGTCCGCGCCATTTCGCATCGATCGTGTTATGGCGCCGTTGCCGCGCGCGTTTCAATGGGTCGACGGCTCGGCGTACGTGAATCACGTCGAGCTGGTGCGCAAGGCGCGCGGCGCGGAAATGCCCGCGAGCTTCTGGACCGATCCGCTCGTCTACCAGGGCGGCTCGGACGACTTTCTCGGCCCGAACGAAGACGTCCCCGTGCCGAGCGAGGAGTTCGGCATCGACCTGGAAGGCGAAGTCGCGGTGGTCACCGACGACGTGCCGATGGGCACGAGCCCCGACCAGGCGCGCCAGCACATCAAGCTGCTGATGCTCGCGAACGACTGGTCGCTGCGTAATCTGATTCCGGCGGAGCTCGCCAAGGGCTTCGGCTTCTATCAATCGAAGCCTGCGACCGCCTTCTCGCCGGTTGCCGTGACGCCCGACGAGCTCGGCGAAGCCTGGGATGGCGGCAAGATCAACCTGCCGCTGACCGTGGAGATCAACGGCCAGCCGTTCGGCAAGCCCGAGGCCGGCATGGATATGACGTTCGACTTCCCGCGGTTGATCTCGCACGTCACGAAGACGCGCAATGCGCGCGCCGGCACGATCATCGGCTCGGGCACGATCTCCAACTACGATCGCAGCCGCGGCTCAGCGTGCCTGGCCGAGCGCCGCACGCTGGAGCAGATCGAGCACGGCAAGCCGGTCACGCCGTTTCTGAAGTTCGGCGACCGCGTGCGGATCGAGATGCTGGATGCTGCGGGCCGCAGCGTCTTTGGTGCGATCGATCAGAAGATAGTGAGGGCGTGATGTAGGTCGGGCTTTAGCCCGACAATTCCTTCAACAACGCCGTCCCGCCCAGGCCGCGCATCTGACCGAGAATCCACTCCTGTCGCGAGCGCACGTAGTTCGACGGCGCGTTGACGCGCATACGTTTCGGGCTCGGCAACACGGCGGCCAGCAACGCTGCGTCGTACGGACTCAAGCGTGCAGCGGGCTTGTGGAAGTACACGTCCGCGGCGGCGCCGACGCCGAACACGCCGCGTCCGAACTCCGCGATGTTCAGATACACCTCGAGAATGCGCTGCTTCGGCCACAGCGTCTCGATCAGCACAGTGAAATACGCTTCGAGACCCTTGCGCAGCCACGTCTGACTCGGCCACAGGAACAGGTTCTTCGCGACCTGCTGCGAGATCGTGCTCGCGCCGCGCACGCGGCGGCCGCGCTGGCGATCTGCGAGCGCGTCGTTGATCGACTTGAGGTCGAAGCCATAGTGCGCGGGAAAGTTCTGATCCTCTGCAGCAATCACTGCTACCTTCACGTGCGGCGAAGTGTTCGCCCAGTCGACCCAGCGATGACGGATCGGATACGGCTCGCGAAGCATGAACGCGGAGGTCGGCGGATCGATCCAGCGGAACGCGAGCACCGAGCCGATGCTCAGCACCACGAAAAGCGCGAGCAGCCAGCTGAACAGGCGCAGCACGCGGCGGAAGAAGATCGCTGCAGTCATCGGATTCCGTGAGCTATTTCGTTGAGCGGCGAGACGCGGTCCGTAAAATCCTGCGCCGCTTCACATGGAAGCAATAATGTCATAACGACGGAGACGCAGATGACTGGCAAGCAGCGTATGGCTGCCGCGCTCGTGGCGGCATTGGGAATGGTTGCAGCGAACACGGCGTCCGCTGAGAACACCGGGTTGTATTTCGGCCTCACCGGCGGCGCGACCAGCGTCGACATGGGCGGCTCCAGACAGGACTTCGACGAGTCTTTCAGTTTTCCGATCGCGACGACGCTCGAACAGAGCGGACTGGACGTGCTCGACTTCGAATCTTCGCTGGACGACAGCGACAGCGGCTGGGGTCTGCAGGTCGGCTATCGCTTCAATCGCTATATCGCGGCGGAAGTCGGCTACGTCAACCTCGGCGAAGCGCTGTACGAGGCGATCATGACCGTCGACGACGGCGTCGAGATCTTCCCGGTGGAAGCGTCGCTGCGCTTCAAGAGCTCCGGCCCGACCGCCGCGGCGCTCGGGATCTTGCCGATCGGCGAGCGCTTCGAAGCCCATGCCAAGGCCGGCGTCTACTTCGCCGATACGCGCTTGCGCGGCCGTCTGCGCGACGTGGACTTCAACGAGAACGTCGTGCACGACGAGACCAAGGCGGGCGAGACGGAATTCTTCTTCGGGGTCGGCGGCGCCTGGAACATCAACGACAGCTATTCGCTGCGCGTCGACTACCAGCGCTACCTCGATCTCGGCGACGACGACACCGGCGAAGGCGACGTCGACCTGATCGGGCTCAGCCTTCTGTTCCGCTAGCTCGTCTTGTCGACACGGCGTGCCGACTCGATGACCACGCTCTCGGTCGGCACGTCTTCGTGGCCGCTCTTCCTGCCGGTCTTCACGGCAGCGATCGCATCCACGACGTCCATTCCCGAATCGACGCGACCGAACACGGCATAGCCGAAATTGCCGGGCTTGTTGTCGAGGAACTCGTTATCGACCAGGTTGACGAAGAACTGCGACGTGGCGCTGTTGATGTCGTTGGTGCGCGCCATCGCCAGCGTGCCGCGCTTGTTCTTCAGGCCGTTGGTCGCCTCGTTCTTGATCGGCGCATGGCCTTTCTTGTTCTGCAGGTCCGCGGTCAGGCCGCCGCCCTGGATCATGAAGCCGGGAATCACGCGGTGAAAGACCGTGCCGTCGAAGAAGCCTTCGTCGACGTACTTCAGAAAATTCTCGGCCGACACCGGCGCCTGCTTGTCGAACAGCTGCACCGTGAAGGTTCCTTTCGAGGTCTTGAATTCGATCATGGGATGCAGCCCTCCGTCACTCGTTCATGGCCCGCCAAATCGGCGTGGGAGCGTACGTGAGCAAAGCCGTTGCGCACAAGTCGGTCGCGGACTGCGCCGGCCTGGGTCCAGCCGTGCTCCAGGATGAGCCAGCCGCCGGGGTTCAGATGCCGGCCCGCTTGCGCGACGATCTGCTCGATCGCCTCCAGCCCGCTGCTGCCGGAAATCAGCGCCACTTCGGGCTCGAAGCGGCTGACTCCGACGGCCAGGTCGGCGTCGCCGCGCGCAACGTAGGGAGGATTCGAGGCGACGACGTCGAAGCGACGGCCCGCCAGCGGCGCGAACCAGCTGCCGCGCTCGAAGCGGACGTTGCGGATCTGCAGGCGCGTTGCGTTGCGCCTCGCGACTTCCACTGCCTCGGCGGACACGTCCACGCCCGTCACCTGCAGCGCCGGACGCTCAGTCGCGATTGCCAGTGCGATCGCGCCGCTGCCGGTCCCGAGATCGGCGACCTCCTTGGCGTCCGGGCGCAGCTGAACCAGCGTCCGCTCGACCACGAGCTCGGTTTCCGGCCGCGGGATCAGCACCGCCGGCGACACTTCGAGTAGCAGAGACCAGAACTCCTGCTGGCCGCGTATGTATGCAACGGGCTCGCCCTGTAGGCGCCGCCTGATCAACTGCTGAAAGGACCAGCCGGCCGGCGCGGGCAGCGCGCGCTCCGGCGCTGCGCGAAAATCCGTGCGCGACAAACCCGTTACGTGTTCGAGCAGCAGCTCGGCGTCGAGACGCGCGGACGCGGACGAGCGCTCCAGCAGCAGCGTCGCGGTATGCAGCGCGTCGGAGATGGTCTGAGTCACGTACAATCGCTCATCTTCACTTCATTGTAGGTCGGAATCGCATTCCGGCGACTCACCATGCGCGTCTACGAGAACGCAATCGAAATGATCGGCAGGACGCCGATGCTGCACCTTCACCGCTTCGATACCGGGCCGTGCGAGCTGTTCCTGAAGCTCGAATACATGAATCCCGGCGGCTCGATCAAGGATCGTATCGGCCTGTCGATGATCGCGCAGGCCGAAAAGCGCGGCGAGCTCAAGCCCGGCGGCACGATCGTCGAGGCGACCGCCGGCAACACCGGCCTCGGCCTCGCGCTGGTCGCTGCGCAGAAGGGTTATCGCCTGATCCTCGTCCTGCCCGACAAGATGAGCCAGGAGAAGATCTTCAACCTGCGCGCGATGGGCGCGGAAGTGGTGTTGACGCGCTCCGACGTCGCCAAGGGTCATCCCGAGTACTACCAGGATCTCGGCGCCGCGATCGCCCAGCGCACCGGCGCCTACTTCATCAACCAGTTCGGCAATCCCGACAATCCCAAGGCGCACGAAGAAACCACCGGACCGGAGATCTGGGAGCAGATGTCGCAGCAGCTGGACGCCGTGGTGCTCGGCGTCGGTTCGAGCGGCACGATCGGCGGGCTCGCCGCGTTCTTCAAGAAGCACGCGCCGCACGTCGAGCTGGTGCTCGCCGACCCGCAGGGCTCGATCCTCGCGGAGTACATCGTTACCGGCAAGATGACCCAGAAGGGCTCGTGGCTGGTGGAAGGCATCGGCGAGGACTTCATTCCGACGATCTGCGATTTCTCGCTGACCAAGCGCGCCTACAGCATCTCGGATGCGGAATCGTTCCAGACGGCGCGTGAGTTGTTGCAGAAGGAAGCGATTCTGGCCGGTTCTTCCACCGGCACATTGCTCGCCGGAGCGCTGCGTTACTGCCGCGAGCAGACGACACCGAAGCGCGTGGTTACGCTCGCGTGCGATACCGGCGCGCGCTATCTCTCCAAGCTCTACAACGATTTCTGGATGGAGGATCAGGGCTTCATCGAGCGCGAGCACTATGGCGATCTGCGCGATCTGATCGGCCGGCCGCACGGCGAGCGCGCGACTATCACGGTGGGGCCGGACGATGTGTTGACCACTGCGCACAACCGCTTGCGCAACGCCGGCTTCTCGCAATTGCCCGTGATGGACGACGAGCAGCTGATCGGCGTCATCACCGAGGACGACATCCTGCGCTTCGCCTTCGGCCGCCCCGAGCGCTTCAAGGAGCCGGTGCGCAACGCCATGACTTCGACGATGCTGCGTGTGGACAAGACGCTGTCCATCAACAATCTGGTCGCCATGCTGGAAGTCTGTTCCTCCGCGGCCGTGATGGACGGCGACAAGTTCCAGGGCCTGGTCACGCGCTCGGACGTCCTGAACTATCTTCGCCGGCAGGTTTGAACATGAGCTCCAAGCAGTCTCTGCGCTTCGCGACTCGCTGCATTCATGGCGGCCAGTCGCCCGATCCTTCGACCGGTGCGGTGATGCCGCCGATCTACGCGACGTCGACCTATGCGCAGTCGAGCCCCGGCGTGCACAAGGGTTACGACTACGCGCGCACGGCGAATCCGACGCGTGGTGCGTACGAGCGCTGCATTGCCGATCTCGAGGGCGGCACGCACGGCTTCGCGTTTGCATCGGGCATGGCGACGACCAGCACGCTGCTGGAGCTGATCGATGCCGGCAGCCACATCGTGGCGATGAACGATCTCTACGGCGGCACGTTCCGCGTGTTCGAGCGGGTGCGGCGGCGTTCGGCGAATCTCGACATCAGCTTCGTCGATCTGACGCAGCACGAGAACCTGGTGAAAGCGGTGCGCCCGCAGACGCGCATGATCTGGATCGAAACGCCGACCAATCCGACGCTGCGGCTGGTCGACATCGCGCAAGTGGCGGAGTTCGCGCGCCAGCGCGGCATCCTCACCGTCGTCGATAACACGTTTGCGAGTCCGTGGATCCAGCGGCCGCTGGAGCTGGGCGCCGACATCGTCATGCACTCGGCGACGAAGTATCTGAACGGCCACTCGGATATGGTCGGCGGCGTCGCCGTGACTGCGAACGCGCAGCTCGCAGAGAAGATCGCGTTCCTGCAGAACGCCGTCGGCGCGATTGCCGGGCCGTTCGACAGCTTCCTTGCGCTGCGTGGCCTGAAGACGCTGGCTCTGCGCATGCGGCAGGCGAGCGAAAGCGGTCTGCACATCGCGGGCTGGCTGGAAAAGCACTCGCGCGTCGCGCACGTCTTCTATCCCGGATTGCCCAGCCACGCGCAACACGAGCTGGCGAAGCGGCAGATGAAGAACGGCTTCAGCGGCATCGTCAGCTTCGCGGTGAAGGGCGGTCTGGAAGAGGCGAGGCGCGTGCTCGAGCGCTGCCGCATCTTCACGCTTGCCGAGAGTCTCGGCGGTGTCGAGAGCCTCGTCGATCATCCCGGGCTGATGACGCACGCGTCGGTCCCGGCGGAGCAGCGCAAGGCGCTGGGCATCGACGATGCGCTGATTCGCTTGTCGGTCGGGATCGAGGACGTCGAGGACCTGGTGGCGGACTTGAAGGACGCGTTGTCGGGCTAAAGCCCGACCTACGACTCCTTCTTCCCCTTTCCCTCGGGCGCATTGTCGCTCTTCAGCCGGCCGTTCTTGCGCAAGGCGTCGCGCAGCACGTATTCGATCTGCGCATTCAGGCTGCGCAGCTCGTCCTCGGCCCAGCGTTGCAGGGCATCGAGGACGTCGCTGCCGATGCGCAGCGGATAGGCCTTTTTCTCAGCCACTATAGAGCGTGCCGGTGTTGACGACCGGCTGCGCACCGCGCTCGCCGCACAACACTACGAGCAGGTTCGAGACCATCGCAGCCTTGCGCTCTTCGTCGAGTTGCACCACGCCTTTCTCGGCGAGACGGTCGAGCGCCATGTGCACGATGGTGACGGCTCCTTCGACGATGCGTGTGCGCGCAGCGATAATTGCGGCGGCCTGCTGACGTTGCAGCATCGCCTGCGCGATTTCCGGCGCGTAGGCGAGGTGGCTCACTCGCGCTTCCAGCACCGTCACGCCGGCGCGCTCGAGGCGCTCCTGAATCTCGCGCTTCAAGTGGTCGTTGATCTCGCGGGAATGCGAGCGCAGCGCGATCTTGTGATCTTCGTGCAGATCGTAGGGATAGCTGGTCGCCGTCTGTCGCAGCGCCGCTTCGCTCTGCACGTGCAGGAAGTCTTCGTAGCTGTCGACGTTGAACACGGCCTCCGCGGAATCGTGCACCTGCCACACGACGACGGCCGCGATCTCGATCGGCGAGCCTTCGAGGTCGTTGACCTTGAGCTTGCTCGACTCGAAGTTGCGCACGCGCAGCGAGATCTTCTTCTTCGAATAGAACGGATTCGCCCAGCGCAGGCCGCTCGCGCGCTCGACGCCGACGAACTTGCCGAAGAACTGCAGCACCGCGGCCTGGTTAGGCTGCACGATGAAGAAGCCCTTCCAGAGGAACAGTACCAACACCAGAACTGCGATCGGCGGGAGCGGATTGAGGAAGCTCTGGATCGATACGATCACCCACCAGAAGGCTGCGGCCGTGAAGACGAGCAGCAGCAGGAACATCAGCAGCCCCGGGGCCGTGGCGACTTCGCGTTCTTGAATCGACTTGCTCATGGCGTTCTCCCCAGTGACGCCACGAAGATATCACAAAGATATCAATCGAGAAGGTGACGAGAGGTGGACGAAGTGACGTAAGTGACGAAGAGTAAAGGCGTTTCTCTACGCACTCTGTCACCTCGTCACTCCGTCACTTACTCCGTTATCCGCGCCAGCTCCTCGGCCTGGAACTCCTGCTGCAACGGGCCGATGAGCTCGCCCAGCCGCCCGTTCATCACGTCCGCGAGTTTGTAGAGCGTGAGATTGATGCGATGGTCGGTCACGCGGCCTTGCGGGAAGTTGTAGGTGCGGATGCGCTCCGAGCGATCGCCCGATCCGACCTGCAGCTTGCGCGATTGCGCTTCGGCCTTGTCGCGGCGCTCGCGCTCGGCGGCCATCAGCCGCGCTTTCAGCAACGACATCGCGCGCGAGCGGTTCTTGTGTTGCGAGCGCTCGTCCTGGCACTCGACGACGATGCCCGTCGGCAGGTGCGTGATGCGAATCGCGGAGTCGGTCTTGTTGACGTGCTGGCCGCCGGCGCCCGACGCCCGAAAGGTGTCGATGCGCAGCTC
>Ga0111538_10006518_pt1 | contig 15785 bp, 16 predicted proteins | sample SoiMethybrSBSTD1_FD_79669 | JGI IMG/M metagenome (GOLD analysis project Ga0111538, IMG submission 79669) | Bulk soil microbial communities from a Populus tree surrounding site in Tennessee, USA - Soil MetaG P. TD hybrid SBSTD1 (version 2)... | ecosystem: Environmental > Terrestrial > Soil >...
AAGTTGCCTTGCATGACGGGAGCGGCGAGCGGCAACTCGACGCGATCGGGCAGCGCCGGATGCGCCGGCAGCGGCGATGGGTAGCGTGGCTCCGGGCGCCGGCTATCACGACCACGGCGCTCCTTCCTGCTCGGCGGAACCGGCGAGACATAACGCACCGGCTCCACGCGTTCGCTCCGCCATGCCGGCGCCGGCCGCGCGTCCGGACTGAGTGCATCTCGCAGGTCGCCGGCGGTTGGCCATCGATCTTCGGGCGACTTCAGCAGCGCGCGTTCGATGGCCTCGCTCATCGCCGGTGGCGTGTCGGGTCGAAGCTCGAGGATCGACCGCGGGCGCTCGGTGACATGCTTGAGCAGCAGGGCCATCGCGTTCCCGGCGGTGAAGGGGACGCGACCCGTCAACATCTGGTAGGCCAGCACGCCCAGCGAGTAGATGTCGCTGCGTCCGTCCAGCGCCCGCTCACCGACTGCTTGTTCGGGCGACATGTACGTCGGCGTCCCGACGGCGATGCCCGTCGCCGTGAGGCGCGAAGCGGCCTCCATGGCCCAGGCGATGCCGAAGTCGGTGACGAGCGCGCGGCCACTCTCGCGGTCGAGGAGGATGTTGTCCGGCTTGACGTCGCGATGGATGACGCCACGCTGGTGCGCGTAGTCGAGCGCGTCCGCGACTTCCCGCACGAACCGGCGGACTTCCTCGATGGGTAGTCGTGGCTCGTGGACGAGCAGCGTTCCAAGGTTGCCGCCGGTGAGGTTCGCCATCACGAGGTAGGCAATGCCATCGCGCTCGCCCACGTCGTAGATGGGCACGATGTGCGCGTGTGCGAGCTGCGCGGCCGTCTGTGCCTCACGAGTGAATCGCGCGCGGATCGCGGAATCGTGCGACAGCTCCGGTGGCAGGACCTTGATCGCGACGGAGCGGTTCAACCGCAGGTCGCGCGCGCGGTAGACGACGGACATGCCGCCGCGTCCGATCTCGCCTTCGAGGGCGTATTGCGCGCCGATCGCATCCATGACACGGTCGCGGAGCAGTTCCGCGCTCGTTCCACGGTGGAAGCTGTCTGTCATTCCTTCAGTTACGGGCCCGCGAGGGGTGGAGTTTCCGGTTCCTGTGGCGTGCCCGAAGCAAGCACGCCAACCCCCGTTTCCACCAGTGGGGAAGCGGACCGGCGCGGCCTTCCTGCCGGCCACTTGCCCGGAGCCAGCCGCGGCACCGTGGTTCGTGATCAGGTCCGGCGGCGAAACACGATGCGGCGCGCGAGTGACGCCGAACATCGCCGAAACCCCGCCTGACGCCGCACCGATAATCGTTAGGATTTCATAGCATTCTGCGCGTTGTGACGTGCATCACGTCATGTATTACGTCTCGATTAGCACCATGTCGTGCCGGGATCGCGACATATGCGTCTGTGTAGCAGGGTGGCACATGTGTTGCGACAATCCTCGCCAGGAATCGGTCGGCACAATGGGCAGACCGGTAGCGAGGTAACCGCAACACGGGGGAGAGGAATCCCATGAACCGATACATTTTGATCACAGGCACGCTGGCACTGGTGGCCGCGTGCGACAAGGGTCCGCCGAAGGGCTACACCGGAGGCGCGGACACCGGCCTCGCCGTCGCGCGCACGTCGCGCGCGAAGGACTCGCTCATCATCGTGAAGGACAGCCTGCTCGCCGTGAAGGAACGGCAGCTCAGCTTCCAGAGCCAGATGATCGGCGACGCCGCCACCAGCGCGCGACTCATTTCCGAAATTGATCGCGACCTTTCAAAGGCGCGGATCGAAGTGAAGGACGACCGGAAGGTCGAGTCGGGAATCCAGAACGCGTCGGACCAGCTCGTGATGGTGAAGAAGAAGGTCAGCGTCGTGCTGAGCCGCCTGCAGGCGAGCGAGGCGCGCATCAAGCGCCTGCGTGAGGACAGCGTCGCCCGCACCCTGCTGAACGCGCAGCAGGCCGCGCAGATCGCCGAATACGAGAAGTCGATCGCGGATATCCGGCTGTCCGTCGAGAACCAGAGCCGCGAAATCGCCGTGCTGACGGCCGTGGTCGACAGCATGGGCAAGGAGAACGCCGTCCTCACCGCCAGGAACAAGGCGATGGTTGCGCACGAGGACTCGGTCTTCGTCGCGATCGGCACGGAGAAGGAATTGACGGCGAAGGGCGTCATCCGTCGTGAAGGCGGAACGCTGCTCGCGTTCGGTCGCGGCAAGACCATCGTGCCGGCGCGCGCGTTCGAGATGGAGGACTTCCAGGTCATGTCGAAGTCGAAGGACCTGATGATCGAGCTTCCCGAGGCGGACCGGGAATACCGGATCGTATCGCGCCAGAACCTCGAGTACACCGACTCGGTCAACCCGAAGTCGACGACGGTGAAGGGCGCTCTCCGCGTGACGGATCCGGAGAAGTTCTGGGCGCCGTCCAAGTACCTGATTCTCGTGAGACGTTAGGCATTCGAGATCGCAAGAAGCATCGCCCGCCGAGGTTCCCGGACCTCGGCGGGCGTTGTCTTTACCCGGGAACGCAACGTGGGGTGGACCTGCCGGCTTCCCCATGTGCACCACGAAGTACACGAAGAACACGAGGAACGCGCGTCTGACTTCGTGTGCTTCGTGCCCTTCGTGGTGAAAGTGTCTGACTGGAGCCCGGACTTCGCGATTACCGATCAGTGGTCTCAGGACTTGACATATTCCTATATGGGAATATGATTATTCCATGGCCAGAGCAGCTACGACAGCGGATGCCTTCAATGCGGTGGCGGAGCCCAGGAGGCGCGAGATCCTCGATCTCCTGGCTGGCGGCGAGCGGCCCGTCAACGACCTCGTGGCCCGGCTGGGCGTGCCTCAGCCGCAGGTCTCGAAGCACCTCCGGGTGCTCAGGGAGGTCGGGTTGGTGGAGGTCCGGGACGAGGGGCGGCAGCGCATGTACCGGCTCAACGGCGAGCCGCTCAGGTCGATTCACGACTGGGTGAAAAACTACGAGCGGGCCTGGAACGAACGCTTGGACGCGATGGACGAACTGCTGGAAGAACTCAAAGGGGAGGACGAGGGCAATGGTGACAAAGACGGGTAAAGGCTCGGCGGTGGTGACGCTGCCGTCGGACACGCAGATCCGGATCACCCGCGAGTTCGACGCGCCAGCGCACCTGATCTACAAGGCGTTCACGACGCCGGAATTGATCAAGCGTTGGTGGAGCTCCAGGCGCGGAGCTGTCACGATCGCGGACGTCGACCTGCGCGTCGGCGGGAAGTGGCGCTGGGTCATGGTGACTGATCGGGGAGAGGAAGTTGCCTTCCGTGGTTGGTACCGCGAGATCGTCCCGAACACGCGCCTCGTCTACACCGAGATGTACGAGGCCGTCCAGCAGAGCGAGGATGAGGAAGGGACGTTGAACACGATGACGCTGACGCCGATGGACGGCGGGCGCACCCTCCTCACCACGCTCGTCGAGGCGTATTCTCGCGAGGTGCGCGACATGATCATCAACTCCGGCATGGAAGGCGGCATGCAGGACGCGTACGACCTGCTGGAGCAGGTGGCGCAGTCGATCGCCTAACGGCAATGCGGCGGGAGGCAGTGGAGGATCGAAACGGTTGAAAGACCGGGGGCCCGCCGGCGTGAGCCGCGGGCCCTCGGACCATCTCGTCCTCGTTCTGCCTGCTCCTCGTTCAGCGCGGCTGCGCGGCGCCCTTGTCGCCAGCCTTTACGCGGTCCCTTCCAAAGGGATCCCCCGCCAGCGACTCGGTGTGCATCGCACACAACCAATTACCGTTCCGGCGAACCCAGACCGACGCGTCATTGGCGTCGAGGTTCAACGGCTTGCCGTCCACGGTGAGCTTCTCGTTCACCTTGTACGCTACCAGCGCGATGTCCTCCGTCAGGAACTGCACCTGCGCCGTCTTTTCGTCGAATGTGTAGCGCTCGAGCTCCCACTCGCCTTCTCTCGTCAGGCGGGCCATGGTTTCAGGGTCGATGGCTGAAACACCCTGGGCGCCCACCACCAGGCAGCTGTCGGCGGTCATCTTCGACGCGGTGATCGCGTCCTTGTCCCGCATGGCGTCCCAGAAGCGCCGCTCGCGCGCGAGCAGTTCCTGCGTATTCGACATGGCCATGAATTCCTCCTCGCTGATCGGGGTTTCGTATTCCGGCACTCTACCCCAATGTCGTTCGGCGGTGACGTGACGACAAACACAGCCGTGCGGGACGCAATCGCTGTGCTCACTGGCGCAACGAGCGTTAGGCGAACTGATCCTAGCGGCTATTCGTGCCGGAGGCAGCGGTCGAGGATCTCGCTCTTCGCGAGCTGCGGCGTGTTGATGACCCGGTAGAACTCGTCGAAGTACTTCTTCGTGTCGTTCGCGACATCGAGGCGGAGGAGCTTCCCGACCGGGTCGTTGTACAGCGCGTAGATGGCCGGCTTCTTCTCGTTGAGGAGGGCGAACGCCTTCTGGAACTGGCCCGGATCCGAACAGAAGCCGCGGAAGAGCCGATGACGGACGTCCTTGATCTGCAGCAGGTGGTTCGGCGTCGCATACGCGGTGTTCACCGCGCCCGAGTAATCGAAATCGTAGGGCACCGGAACCAGCTCCCCCTGGGGCGTGCCGAGCAGGAAGACGTTATGCAGCTCGGTGACCAGGAAGTCGGTGTTGCCGATCATGTATTCGAACACGCCCATCAGGGTGCGATGCCACGGCTCGAGGTCGGATCCCGTGGCACCCTTCGCCTTCAGCAGCGCGGCACTCATTCGCGTCGCAACGGCGTCGCGATCGTCGATGAAGAATGCGTAACGCGTGGTGCGGGTCCGTCCGGTCCGCTCGTCGACGTACGTCACGAGCACCGCGCGCGGCGTGTGGCCGTACGGCGTCAGCAGCTGGTAGATGCGGTAGAGCTGCAATTCCTGGAGGACGTACTGCTCGTAAGCCGGGTGATCCTTGCAGTAACTCGTCAGGCGGACCCTGGGCAGCCCTTCGAACGGCGTCCCGGTGGATTGCGCGGTCGGGAACACGATGCTGAGCGGCGGGAACTCGCAGTGCGTGAGGCGCCACCGGCCGTGTGTCTTCACCGTCACCGGGATCGTGACGTTCTTTCCGGCTGCATCCCGGAATGACACCGAGGCGTTGCGCGACGGTGCTTCGTCGGCCGTGTCGCTCAGCAACAGGCGGATATCCGCTGTGAGGGTGAAGCGCACCGGATCGACCTGCTCGAAGAATCCAGCCGATCGCGCCGTCGCACTGTCGCTCGCCGATGCCTTCGCCTGCGACCACGCGCGAGTCGGCGCGACGATCACCGTGAGGAGTGCGATGAGGTGCAGGCAGTGACGTCGCATAAACGCGTGGTTGGTTGCGGCAGAATGTACGTGGCCCGCTGAGTGACGCCAGCGGTCGTCCGCGGCACGCTGGGGTTGCAGGCGGGTGCGGGCATCGTCGTCAGGTACTGGCTCCGAAACTGTCCCAGCACCCCGATGCCGCTCATGACGCGCCGTCTTTCGCCGATTTTTCTACTGCTGCTCGCTGGCTGCTCGGCGGCCACCGAACCGGTCGGGCTTTCGAGCGAATTCCAGTTCTCGTTCTCGGATCCGGTCGGGGACACGCTGCCGCCACCGCCGAACGTTTTTCAGCGGGCGCTCGATGCGCGGGGCATACATGTCGGGGTGACCGCGGACTCGATCATCATTCGCGTCGAGTTTACGGACGCGATCAGCCCGTGGTCGCATCAAACGCTCAACTCCATCGACGGATTCATCGACCTCGACATCGACGACAATCCCGCGACCGGGTATCCAGCGGCGACGCAGGAATTCGCGGGCGTCGATGCCGGCATGGGAGTCGAGGCGTACATTTCGCTCCGCGACGACGGCATGGGGCACTTGTTGCGGCGGGACGGCCAGGCGACCGATTGGCGTTCTATCCCGGTCGAATTCGCGGACAACAGTTTCACGCTGCGCCTCGCGCGCAACGATGTCGGCGAGGCCGACGGAGTGTTCCGCGTGTCGGCGATGATCGGGGGAACGGGTCGGTGGATCACCGACCTCGTACCTGGAAACGGTCACTATCGCGTCGACGCGCGCCAGTAATCGTCCCGGTACCGTTCAGAAAAAAGGTGGCAGGCGATAAGGAACCGCGAGGTTCAATGATCGCCTGCCATCCAGGAAGACGCTGAACTACGGACGAATCTGACCCCGGATTTCCCCGTCAGGATGTAGCGCAGTGTGGACGTTGACGTACGCGTTGCCGTTCCTCAGGAGGACGAGCAACGAGTCCATCGAAACGTTCGCGTTTCCGGTGCTCGTGAACGAGCCCCCGATGATCGCTCCCGACGTTCCGGTTCCGGTGATCGTCAGCGGGACGATGACTCCCGCCGCGGTGTTCACGTCCGCGGGACCATGGATGTGCGCCGCAACGGCCGGACCAGTCAACCCATTGACCGTCACTGAATAGGTGACCGTCGTTGCGCTTGTCCCAGGTGTGGCGGTGAAGCCGGCGGATCCCGTGGCGGTTGTCGTAACCGGTGGCACTTCATCAGCTCCCGCCAGGGTGGCCGTGAACGTTTCAGGAGTATTTCCGCCGCCCGTGGGCTCGTTATCATCGTCGCAAGCGACCATCGTGACCGCTGCGCAAGCGAGAAGTGCAGAAATTGCGAGTCGAGCCTTCATCGTTTCCTCCGCGTAAAAAAAAAATGGTTCGGCGGCGGTTTCACGTCGGCTATCGGGGGACAGCTCGGTTTGCCTGGAATAACACCACCGGCGTTTGTTTTGGACGTTTACTCGCGGCGCCACGCGAGGTCCATTGGACTCGGGTGCAGGCTTGGCCTACCCCGTAACCGGACTCTCCAGCCACTTCACGCAGGGCTTGCTTCGTGATACAGTTCTGCCCGGTGCATTCAGCGCCGAGCCCGGTAGGGCGGGCGATGACTACTCGTCAGGCAGGCGATGGTTCGAAGGCTGGCCCCCGGCACAACACGCGCACTTCTCCTGGCCCTCGCCGCCATTTTCGCCGGAGCCTGTCAACGGCTTCGACTCGAGTCTCCACTCCCCGCCACTGCACACCGTTTCGTCGCGCCGGCGGTCTATCAGCAGTGGTGGGCGCTGACGTCGGAGTGCTCCGGCGCTTCGGGTTCTCTCGAGTCAGTGCAATGGTTCGTGGTGCCGGGCGTTTCGCTGTTCTGGCGCGACGGGAGTGTGGTCAACGGGTTCTGGTCTCGTGACGGCAACAAGATCGTCCTCGCGGAAGGTGCGATCGATGATGGCGAAGTGGTTCGTCACGAGATGCTGCATGCGCTCCAGGTCGACGGGCGCCACACGCGTCGCGCATTCATCGAGCGGTGCGGTGGCGTCGTCAGTTGCATGAGCGCCTGCATCGACGTGGCGAGCCGATCACCTCAAGCCGGCGCAAGCCTTCCGCGCGTGCCGGCTAGTTCCATGGTGATCGATGTGGCGGTTGATCCAGGTGATCCAGGGTCCACGTCGTACGATGGGCATTTTGCGGTGACGGTATCCGTGCGCAATCCGGCAAGGGACTCCGTGGTTGTGACGCTGCCAGGTTTCGAGGAGGGCGTGCGCACGCCGTCGTTTCGCTATGAACTGAGCGATGGAACCGAGGGAGTTTCGTATTCGCTGCCGGCCCCCGATTCCGGGTTGATGGTCTTCGGACCTGGTGAGACTCGACGCGCCGTCTTCGACTTCAAGATTTCCAGCTCATTCAAGGGCATGCGTGTCCTGCCACCGGGCAGCTACTCTGTCCGGGGCGGCTTCGGCGCCCAGTGGAGCGCACCGAGGTCGTTCGTCCTCGCCCAATAGCGTGCCGTCGATCACGGCAGCCGAATCTGGCCCCTGATCTCCCCGTCGGGATGCGCTGCGGTGTGGACGTCGACGTATGCGAATCCATTTCGCATGAGCACCAGGAGCGAATCCATCGTCACGTTCGAATTCGCGGTCGCGGTGAACGAGCCACTGACGACCGTGCCGCTTTGTGCACTACTCGTTATGGCGAGGGACACGATCGCGTCGGCGGAGTTGCCCTCATCGGCCGGACCGTGAACGTGCGCCGCCGTAGCCGGGCCACTGAGCAAGCTCACGAGGACGGAATACGTAATTGTTTTCTGGCTGGTCGTGCCGCCGGTACTCGGGTTATAAGGGTCGCTTGATCCGGTGGTCGTGCGCGTCGACGTAGAAAGGGTCGCGGTGCCTGACGCGGTCGTGGTGACCGGTGTGGGGCGCTCCGCGTCGCCGGCCAGCGAGGCCGTGAAGCGGGAGTCAATGCTGGTCCCAGGCGCGGTCGGGCTGTTGTAGTCACCGCAGCCGAGCGCCGTGAGCCCCGCCGCCAGGGCCGAGAGTGCGAGTCGAGCAAACATCGTTTCCTCCGCGTGCGCGTTCCGCGGCGGCACTCGTCACCAGCTCCGGGGGGGCATCGGTTGCCAGCGCATAACGCCGCGGGCAATCGAGTGATCGTACCCGTGCCCCAGGCCCGCGTGCGCTCGCCGCACCGGCCTGCCGGGCTCACCCACTCTTCCGCTCCAGCCCGCTTGCGTGTACCGTTGTGCCCGGCGTGTCCAGCGCCGAGTCCGGTATCCACAGGAAGGCGATGCTACGTAGACAGGGAAGGAGTGTCAGTCTCAGGGGCTTCCTGATGGCTTCCCTGGTCTCGAGTTCAATGGTCGCCTGTTTCCAGTCGCCACTCGACCCCCGCCTTCCTGAGGGCACGATCCGGTTCACGCCGCCCGCGGTCTACCAGGTCTGGTGGTCGCTGACCGAGGAATGTTCGGGACGGAGCGGTTCGGTGTCGGCGGTGGAGTGGTATGTCGTGCCGGGCGCGTCGGAGTTCGAACACGAGGGACGGATGGTCAGCGGGTACTGGTCGCGCGTGAGCAACCGCGTCGTGCTGGCCGAGAAGGCGATGATGGACGGCGCGCTCGTGCGCCATGAGATGTTGCATGCCCTGGAACACGACATCGGCCACTCGCGCCGGGCGTACCTGCAGCGTTGCGGCGGCGTGGTCGTCTGCATAACGAGCTGCCTTCGCGAGGCCGGCAGCGCGCCGGTGCCTGGCGCGTGGCTTGCGCGCGTGCCTCCGGACTCGATGCTGATCGACGTCCAGGTCAATCCGCTGGAGCCCGGGTCCGCCACGGACGGGGGCAACTTCCGCCTGACGGTGACCGTGCGAAATCCGCGCCGCGATTCGGTGGTGGTGCTCCTTCCGTCGTCAGGCGACGGCGCGCCACCGGAATCGTTCAGCTTCGTGCTGAAGAGCGACGTGCTGGGGCTCTGGTACGAGGAGCGGGCCTGGGATCCCGGCATCATGACCTTCGGCCCGGGCGAGACGCGTCGCGCGATCTACGACTTCACGGTGGCATCGCGGTTCAACGGCTCTCGCGCCGTTCCGCCTGGATCGTACGGTGTGCGGGGAGGGTTCGGGCCCGCAAAAAGCGCCGAGAAGCGCTTCTCTCTTCAGTGATGCGTGATGGGTGATGTGTGATGAGGCCTCTTCACACATCACACACAAGGATCACACACCCTTTTCCTGAAGCAGCGAAAGGAACTGCGACGGCTCGCTGATCTCCATCAGCCGGTCGGGGATGTCCGCTTCCTTGCTGAACTGCGCGATCTTGCCTAACACCGGCAAGTACTGGTTCGAGACCTCGAGCGGCGGCGCAACGATCAGGAAGAAGAACTTGACCGGCTTCTCATCGATCGCCTTGAAGTCGACTCCGGCGCGCTTCCGGCCGAACGCCACGCGCAACTTGTTCACCACGAGCGAGCGGCAGTGGGGGATCGCGATCTGGCGCCCTATACCGGTCGAGCCGAGGTTCTCGCGACGCTTGAGCATCTTGAACAGCGTCGCCTGGTTCTTGTCATCGAGCCCGAGCAGTCCAATCAGCTCCTTGAGGATGTCATCCTTGGTCTCGCCCTTGAGCTGGAGCTGGATGGCGTCTTCGTTGAAAAACTCGCGGAGCTCCATACGGACGAGATGGGAGATGTGGGAAGGGAGATACCTGCCTGCCCGATCGGATCCGATGGCATGGAATCTCCGAGCGGGTGGCGTCGCAACCGGGGCAACTTAGCCATGGCGCCCAAGTGCGTCAAATGCTTGTGCCGTCGCAGATTACCTCATTGCGCCGAATCCGCGCACGTTTCCAGTCTTGCGCGACGGTTGCGTCAGAGGGCCTAACGCTGATCGCTCTGCGGTCGCCTGATGTCCCACGCATGACCGGCCTCGCCAGTCCCCATCGTCCCTGAGGCGGTTACCTTTCACCACCATGCGTTTTCCCTATCCTGTCGGCCACGACATCCCGGTCATCCTTGCCCCAATGGCGGGGGTCTCGGAGTCCCCGTTTCGTCGCATCTGCCGCGAATGGGGGGCTGACGTCGTGGTCACCGAGTTCCTGTCGGCGGAGGGGATCAGAAGGGAGAACCAGGCGACGCTCGACAAGCTCCGCTTCGGGCCCGACGAGCGAACGATTGGCGTGCAGATCTTCGGCGCCGAGCCTGCCGCGATGCACGACGCGGCGCGCCTCGTGACGGATGTGTTCCAGCCGGACTTCATCGACATCAATTTCGGTTGCCCAGTCAAGAAGGTCGTGAAGCGGAACGGCGGTTCCGGTTGCCTGAAGGACCTGGACCTGGTGCAGAACGTCATCCGCGGGGTCTCGTCAGGCACGCACCTGCCGGTCACGGTGAAGATCCGGAGCGGGTGGAACGAGGAGAAACGCGACCCGGTCGGGATCGCGCTCCGTTGCCAGGATGCCGGTGCGCGCGCGCTGACGTTGCACCCGCGCACCCGGACGCAGATGTACACGGGCGCCGCTGCGTGGGACGAGATCGCGGCAGTGAAGCAGGCGCTGGCGATTCCGGTGATCGGGAACGGCGACATCAAGACGGCCGACGACGCCGTGCGCCTGCAACGGCAGACCGGTTGTGACGCGATCATGATCGCCCGCGGATCGTTTGGTCAGCCGTGGATCTTTTCACAGGTGCGCGCGATGCTCGAGGGCCGCGCAGTTCCTCGCGTGCCGTCGATCGAGACGCGGTTCGCGGTCGCACTCAAGCACGCGCGCATGGCGCAGGACTACGAGCCTGACCGCCGCGGCGCCGCGATTGAATTCCGCAAGCACCTCGGCTGGTACGTGAAGGGATTGCCGGATTCCGCTGACCTCCGTCGCAAGCTCCACGCGGTCAACGAGCTTTCAGAGGTCGAGGGAATCTTCGCTGACTACCTGGCGCGGCCCGATTCCGTAGAGCTCCTCGCGGGCTGACGGTCCCGTAAAACATCCCCCGTGACCTCCGTGTTAAGGTCTTTTCCCGGACCAGGAAGCCCGAAACGGAATTAGCCACGAGAAAGAGTGAATCGCGCACAAGTCCTCGAACTACTCCAGCAGGTTTCGTCAGGGTCGCTGGCCCCTGAAGACGCCGTCAAACGACTGTCGATGGCGCCGTATGAGTCGCTCGACTTCGCCACCATCGATCATCACCGCGCGCTGAGGCATGGCTATCCCGAGGTCGTCTACGGGGAAGGGAAGAACCCTGACCAGGTCCTCGCGATCACCGAGCGCCTGGTCCAGCGGGGAGGCGTAGCGTTCGTCACGCGCACGGACGCGCCGACTCGTCAGGCACTCCGCGCCCGCTTCAGCGACGCCGTCGTCAACGAGATGGCCCGCACCGTCCGGATCGGCACGCCGGCCTCGTCAGGCGCGCGGCCGACGATCCTGATCGTGACGGCCGGGACGAGCGACCTGCCCGTGGCCGAAGAGGCGGCCGAGAGCGCGATCGCCATGGGCAACGCCGTGGCGCGGCTCAACGATGTGGGTGTCGCCGGAATCCACCGCCTCCTCGCGCAGGGAGACGCGCTCACGAGGGCCGGTGTCGTCATCGTCGTCGCCGGGATGGACGGGGCGCTTCCGTCGGTCGTCGGAGGGCTGGTCGCGTGCCCGGTGATCGCGGTGCCCACCAGCGTCGGCTATGGCGCGAGCCTCGGCGGACTGGCGGCGCTCTTCACGATGCTCAATTCCTGCGCGGCCGGCGTGACCGTGGTCAACATCGACAACGGTTTCGGCGCCGCCGCCGCGGCGACCCGGATCGTAAGCCGGGACTAGCAGATCAGCCTAACGGCGAGTCACCGCAGCCCACGTCCCGCCGACAATGAAGACGCCGCCGATGAACGCATCGGCTGAAATGTCCGAAAACGGGGCGGCCCCGGGCACGGCGAGCCCGGCCGCCATGAGGCCGATGGCCCAGCCTAACAGGTAGCGGTTCGCGCTGGACTCGATCGCGCCGCTGAAGAGCAACAGGCCAATGAAGAAGAGCGCGCATGCCAGGATCACCAGCGGGTGCAGGTTCATGAACTTTCCCCACCAGACGAACGCCAGCAGCGGCAGGCCCAGCGCCATGACGCGCAACCCTTCGAGGATCTCGCGCCGGGTCACCGCCGCCTCGGGCGCGTTCGCACGTCGTGATCGCATCCAGTAACTACTGATCGGCCAGGCCAGCATCAGGAAACCCGTGTGATCCCACAAAGCATGCGGAATCATCGTCCAGATGATCAGCAGGGCGCCGACCGCCGCGATTTCCGCATGGAGCAGCGTTTCAGCGCGGGTCGGCTTGGGCAGCGTGTGCAGCGTGGTGGTGTTCATGATGCTCGACATCTCCAACGAAATGCTGTCCCGTGAGGTCCTCAATCGCGATTGACCTGTTTGTGGATCTTGTCCCATTCCCAGAGCTTCAACTGCTGTTCCGGCGTTTGCGGCGCGCCCAGCTCGCGGCACCAGTGCGCGATCTGGCCGCGGTGGTGCGCCTCGTGAACCATGGCGCCACATACCATCGCCACGACGTCGGGCCTGTAGTTAGGCACGTGCCCGCCCGCTTCGAGCCCGAGCGTGATGAGTTCCGCCATTGCCTGGGCACTCTCCGCCAGTGCCAGCCGCGCATCGTTCGGCGTGATCTCGGCGCGATCGAGCCGCTCCGGGACCGCGACGCTCGTATGACTCATCTTGATCCGCATGCAGCGCACGTTGTGGATATGCGCGAAGCTCGTCGCGATGTTGCGCCGCTTCGACGACGGTGGAAACACGCGCCAGATGTGCGGGGCAATGAGGCCGAGCAGCTCCTGGTTGATTCGCTCGTTGACACGCCACGCATCGAGCAGCGCGCGCGAGAGGTCGACGGGCGCACGCGCTCCGCGAGTGACTGTCGGTAGTGGAGCGGCAGCGGGCCGTGAGGCGATTGCTGCAACGGCGACGGCCGATCTCGGGGTGGACGGCTTTGGAACGGGCCTCTGTCCGTCCGTGTTCCTTGCTTTCTTCCGGCGTCCCATTACGCCGTCAATTGAATGCAAACGGTCTCAACCATGAGCGACGTCTCGATCAGCGTTCGCGCGAATACTCGAAGTCGTGTGACGACTTGCGCGTGTTTCAGGCCAAGCCGTTCAACGGCGCCGATAATACGCAGGTCAGGCCATTTTTGGCAACGAGGAAATTTCTGTGACTGCTTGCACTCGCGAGTTCGGTCCCAAGTCTCGTCAGGCGGGCGCCGAACACGAAACCACGAACAGAGGCGCGTTTCGCCCCTCGCTCGTGAGTACGAGGCGCCGCGAGTCCCACCACCAGCCGATGCCTTCACCCTGCTTCTCTCTCAGACCATGGATGATGCACGCGGTTGGTGTCGTGTTCGGGAACGGTCTTCCGCTCACCGAATCCATCGCAAAGACGTACACCTCGGCGTAGGTACGCACGGCGAGCCGTTTTCCATCGGGCGACAGCGCGGCGTCGGAGACTTGGCGGTTTGCTGCGCTTCCTGGAACGATCGGGAGGCTGTCCACCAGGCTTGCCGTTACGATGCCTGACGAGTCCCACGCTGATGCCGGAACGCGGTACAACAGGGCAGGCCGGGGCCGACGATTCCCGTCGAGAAGACGGCGCTTGGTGATCAGGAAAAGCGCGCCATCGGGCGCGACATACATCGCCTCGACGTCATGCGGGTGATCGGGATAGCGGAAATCCAGGCGTTTCGCGAGAACCTGGGACGCGGAATCGGGAATCGGGTTCACCCGTGGCTCAGGAATCCGATAGATCGTCACGTGGCTTCTCCGCGCATCATTGTCGCCCACGTCGCCGATGTAGACGCACGACGTTGCGCCATCACCCGGACGGCACGGGCCCAACGAGGCGGCCTCCCAATCGCGATCCGTGGCCTGCAACACTTTCCATTCGCCGCGTGCCTTGCCGGTCGAATCGAAAGCGAAAATAACGGATTCGTGTCCTGAGTCGTTCGCGCCGAAAATGATCCCCGGCTGACTCACACTCGTGACCGAAATCGAGTTCTCCACAAGCGCTCTGTGGAGATTCGTCGGGATCTTCACAACCGACTCCAGCCCTGTTCCCGTAAGATCCGTCGGGTCGCGCCGATTGCACTCGAATAGCGTCAGCGCCACGAACAGGATCGTGCGAAGCCTTGTTTTCAGTCGAACGTCGCAAGTCGTTGTGTTTCGGCTCATTGCGTACGTGACTTCGCGCTGATTCGCACGTCTCAACTCGTTGTACCAGAAGGTTAGACCCGCTAGGTTTCAATCAGACTCACGGGGGCGACTTGGCTTCGACGGGGTCGGTGAAGCTGTGGCTGCGTGCCCAGGACTCCTGAGCCCTGGTAAAACACTCGGGAAAATTTCAACTGCCAACAACAACCTGGCATTGGCTGCGTAACTCGCGTCTCTGACGCAGTTACAGCACCTGCTCATGGGGAAGCCCGTCCGAGGCGGCTTCATGAGTAACGCAATATCGGGCTAGTCCGGCACTGCGCCTTCCGGCGTCGGGCGAAAGTTTAGAAGGCTTGTCCGGGAATCGGCGGCTCATCGGCCAGTTTCCGGAGACCCTGAACGGTGAGATACGCACGTAGTAGCTGTGGTCGATCTAATCTCGGACCGGGGTTCGAATCCCCGCGCCTCCACTTGAACGCCGGCCGGCGATTTTCGTCGGTCGGCGTTCACTATTTCGCCATCGCGAGTTGTTGCGCTACGACGCGTGACAGGTCGCTGATCGAATACGGCTTTCCGATTGCGGCGCTGAAGCCGTAGCTCGAGAGACGGTCCGCATCCCCGGGTTCGATGTAGCCCGTGGCGAGGATCAACCGCAGGTCGGGCGCAACTTCCTTGATCAACGCGGCGGCTTCCCTGCCGTGGAGTCGCGGCATGTTACCGTCGAGGATCACCAGGTCGTAGCGATGTGGATCGACGGCTACCCGTTCGACTGCCTCCTGCCCGTCGAGCGCGACCTCTACCTCGTAGCCAAGCGTCTGCAACATGCGCGTGGCCACATCGCGCACCGCGTTGTCGTCCTCGGCGAGGAGGATTCGTCCGGATCCGGTAAGCACCGACGGGGCGATGGAGTCGTCTTCTTCGGCTTCCTCCAGGCGGAGCGGCAGGTAGATCGTGAAGGACGTACCCGTGCCAAGTGTCGATTCCAGCTCTATGGCGCCGGAGTGTGAACGAACCGTGCCATAGACCATCGACAAGCCGATGCCGGTCCCCTTGCCGACGGGTTTGTTGGTGTAGAACGGTTCGAAGACGCGGCGCTGGATGTCCGGCGTCATTCCCGTGCCGGTATCTTCGATGCGCACCACGATGAATGGCCCCGGTTCGATGACTCCGGCGAGGCGGTCGCAATCATCCTGGTCGAGGGTTCGTTCGAACGTACTGATGGTCAGGCGCCCACCCTCGGGCATCGCGTCCCGCGCGTTCAGTGCGAGGTTGAGGAATGCGTTGGTCAACAGCGAGAGATCGCCGCTCACAATCGGCCTCGTCGCATCGAGCT